>OJIY01000049.1_pt1 | contig 166403 bp, 162 predicted proteins | sample 1596061 | NCBI WGS metagenome assembly OJIY01 (sample SAMEA4350111, study PRJEB24818) | metagenome | biome: human; feature: gut; material: faeces | place: Denmark | collected 2013-09 | reverse complement strand
CAACAGTAGTTGCTGTTATATATAATACAAGGACTGAAGGTCCAAGAAAGAACTTTCAGCCCAGTTATTATCATAGAAGATCAGCTTTTACAGACTTTTCTTCACACACTCTCTAAAACGATGATTGAGCGACACCTCCTTGACATACAGTGACATGTACTGTATATAAACGGCTACTCCAAGTACGATTACCGCAGCAAAAAAACAGACATGGCAGAATCCTGTTTTAAGCTCCCCACCTTACGGCTCATAATGAACCTTTTCCCAATGCAGCCTGTCTAAAGAATGGGGAGCAGGCTTAGTGACAGGGATTCCCAGAGATAGGAGTGCGGACACTCTGTAATGTTCTGGAAGATCCAGAAACCTTTTTATAAAGCTCTCTGTATCTCCCCCTCCCACTGCCTTTCTCATTCTCGCATTAATATAACAGCTTCCAAGTCCAATGCTGTCAGCCATCAGATGCATATTGGCCATGGTAATAGCACAGTCATCAATCCAGACATCGGACTTTTCCTGGTCTGCAATCACTATAATAGCTGCCCCGGCTTTTTGTAACATTTTACCGGCTCCTTCTTTACAATCGGAAAGCTGCAAAAGTTTTTCTTTTTCCCGGATTACCACAAATTCCCACGGTCTGATTTTATGACCTGATTCAGATAACAGACCTGCCTGAAGAACAAGCTTCATTTTTTCTTCCGGGATTTCTTCTCCTGTATAGCTCCTTACACTCCGTCTGTTTAAAAGCATATCCAACAGTGTGCTCATCTTAAAAAACCTCCTCTTTCTGATTATATATGATACTATTTTTCTGTAAACAGAAGTCTGTTCACAGCGCTGAAAATCCCCCTTATAGATGCCCTGGTTATATTGGAGCTGACACCTACCCCATAGGTTGTACGGCCGCTTTTTTTATCAAGAATATGTATATATGACACCGCCTTCGCACTTGAACCAGCACTTAATGCGTGCTCATTATAGTCAAGAACCTTGATTTCAATTTGAAGCGTTTCTTCCAAGCCGCGTTTTACAGCATCAATAGGCCCATTTCCAATTCCATGAAAGCATTTCTCAATTCCATGGTCCGTAAATGTCACCTGGGCAGCGGTCGCACATGCATCCTTCTCTGTTTCAGTGTCTGTAATCTGACATCTGCGAAAATGCACCGGTTCCTTCCTGTCCAGATAGCTTCTGCGAAACTCATCCATAATTTGTTCTGGGGCTACCTCGCCCTGACTCTCTGAAATTTTCTGAATCACATCGGCAAACTCCCGGTCCATTCCTTTAGGAAGTTTAAATCCATAAAAAGTTTCCATGACAAATGATACCCCGCCTTTGCCTGACTGGCTGTTGATTCTGACAAGAGGTTCATAGACGCGGCCGATATCAGATGGGTCGATAGGCAGATAAGGAACCATCCAGTAATCACCACCTTGCTTTTTAAGTGCTTCCATCCCCTTGTTAATCGCATCCTGATGAGAACCGGAAAAGGCAGTAAACACCAGCTTTCCCGCATATGGGTGGCGCTCATGGATATTCATTTTTGTACAGTACTCATAAACCTCTGCTATTTCCCTGACATTTTCTATCTCCAGCTCCGGATTAATACCATGGGAAAACATATTATAAGCCAGCGTCATGATATCAACGTTTCCTGTACGTTCCCCGTTCCCAAACAACGTGCCTTCAACCCGCTGTGCCCCGGCTAAAAGAGCAAGCTCTGCAGACGCAATTCCGGTCCCACGGTCATTATGGGGGTGAACACTGAGGATTACACTGTCACGATGATTCAAATGCCGGTCCATCCATTCAATCTGGTCCGCATATACATTTGGCGTTGTCATCTCCACGGTAGACGGCAGGTTTATAATAATTGGTTTCTGCAGAGTTGCCATTCCCCACGTATCCTGAACTGCCGAACATATATCAAGGGCAAAATCCAATTCAGTACCGGTAAAACTCTCCGGTGAATATTCTAACAGCAGATTGCCGTCAAAACACCCGGCATACCTTTTTACCAAATCTGTTCCTGTTGTCGCAATGCCCTTGATATCTTCACGGTTCATATGAAAAACCACATCCCGCTGTAAAGCAGAGGTGGAATTATATATATGGAAAATGACATTTTTGACTCCCTGGATTGCCTCAAATGTTTTGCTGATTAAATGTTCGCGGCACTGTGTCAGAACCTGAATATACACATCATCCGGAATCATTTCCCTCTCTACCAGCTGACGCAAAAAATCGTATTCAATCTGTGAAGATGCCGGAAAGCCTATTTCAATTTCCTTAAATCCCATCTTCACCAACATGTTAAAAAACCGGATTTTCTTTTCCACGGTCATGGGTTCCACCAAAGCCTGATTGCCATCACGCAAATCCACACTGCACCAAACGGGCGCTTTCTGAATCTGTTTATCTGGCCATTCCCGTTCCTGATAAGGAAAGGCCGGCCTCTTTTTGTATTTTTGATAATTCAGCATAACAACTCTCCTTTCCCCTAATCTCCATAGGAGTTTTTTAACTCTGTTCTTTTACTCATAATGCTGCTTGCTCCAATAATCATAACGCATATATAAATTCCAAGAAACAGAGAATCGAAGGGCAGCTTTAAAAATCTTCCTGTCAATACTGCTGCTGGTCCTGCTGCCATGGATGCTAAAATCCCACGGCTCTCCACGTTACATTTTACAAACAGTGCACAAGTCAGGGGAACAAATACCACGGTTCCCCTGATTCCCATGGACAGGAATCCGAAATCATTGATAATTCCTTCAGGCACACATAATGCGATTATGGCTGCACTTCCAAGAATGCAAAGAATGGCGGACCTTGTAACATGCAGCTTTTTCTTTGCATCCGATAGTGAGGACTGAAGTCTGCAAATAATATCATTGACCAGGATGGATGCTGCACCCATGGATAATCCTGCTCCTCCCGAAACTACGGTTATCAATAAAGTACCAAGAATGATTCCTCCTATCAGCTGCGGAGTAAAATGAAGAACAAATTCCGGAAACGCCTGGGCAGAACCTGCAATGACCATCATCCCCTCTGGAATTTTCCTGCCGGCTGCTGCCAAAGCCTCTGCTTCAGCCGCAGTAATACAGTGTACCCTCATGAATATTCCAATCAGGGTACAGGATATCCCGATTGGCGGAATAAAGCAGGCTGTCAGTAAAGCGCCTTTCCTTGCGGACCTGTCACTTTTTGCTGACCAGATTGCCTGGGCATAGGTCTGAGTGGAAAGAACCCCTAGTACAAGTGATAACCCTGAACCAGCGTCTTTTAAAATGCCCCGTGAAAACAGATTCCAATATCTTGAATTAACATCCTGCATGGCAGACAGGCCATTCATCTTCCCCAGCTCTGTACCGGCCAGCCGTGCATATAGCTGCCCTGCAAGACCGCCTGCTTCACAGTTGCCAGCAAGCACAATAACAAGTCCAAGTGCAGCGGCGGCGGAAAGAAGGGTCAATTCCACAATCCCTCCCATTCCCGCTCCCCAGGTCCCCCCAAACACCACATATACCGCCATCAGAGTAATAGCCAGTAGTGCTGCTATCCAGGGTTTTAAATGGAGAATGGTGGTTAAAAGGGCACTGCTTGAGAGAACCTGGGCGATTACGCTGATAAAAATACCAATGGAACAGAGAACGGAACCAAAATATTCTGCTTTCAACCCATATTTTTTCCCAATCACCTCAAGAAGGGTTGCGCTGCCGCTGTGGCGCAGCGGAACCACATATCCCACCGCCAGAATCAGACACCCTATACCTGAGCCCAGTGTAAACCACCAGGCCGCCATTCCGTAACAAAAGGCCATCTGCGCGGTGCCAATAGTTGCCTGACCACTGACCAGACATCCCAGAATAGCTCCGCATACAATCCACGAGTTTGCTTTACCGCTTCCTGTATCAAAATCCTTTGCATCTGACACCTTTCTGCCTGAGCAGATTCCCACGCTTATAATCAGTATGATAGTCATAACCATTCCTGATAAATTCCACTTTCCTATACTCACAATCTATCCCTGCCTTATCTTTTACTCCACCTAAAAATCGCAGAAAAGCAGTCAGATATATCTACAGACAAATAATGTCTGTGTAATACCGTGACCGCTTTTCACATATACTCGTAGAAGGATATTATAATGTATTAAGATAACGGCCTAATGCCATAGCTGCATGAATGCCATCACCTACTGCGGCTCCTATCTGGGCCGGTGAAAACTGCCGGATATCGCCTGCAGCGAACACCCCGGAAATTTCAGTTGTCATATGCTCGTTCACCGGAACCTGTCCGTTGGGGCATAAAGTCAAACTGTCCTTTAAAAACTGTGTGTTCGGCACAAGGCCGATGCGGATATAGATTCCTTCAGCATCCAGACGTTTTCTCTCACCGGTGGCCACATTCAGAATATCTACGCCTGTCACCCAGTCTTCTCCCGTAATGCCCTCAATCTTTTCTCCACACATAACTGTAATATCCGGATTTTCTTCTGCTCTGTTCAGCAGAACCCTGGATGCCTTTGGCCGTGACATCAGTTCCACCACCGTAACCTTGCAACCCAGATTTGCCAGCAAAAGGGCTTCTGTGATTCCGCTGTCTCCGGCTCCGGCAACTACCACAGGCTTTCCGGCACACTGTGCACCGTCACAGGTTGCACAGTAAAATACACCTTTATGTGCCAGCTGGGTTTCTCCGGGTACATTTAACAATCTTGGATGGGAACCACTGGCTATGATAATGCCTTTGCATGTGTAGCTGCCATCTCCTGTCTTAACAATCTTGTAGTCACCCTTATCCTGGATTCCTGTAACCTCTGCCATCTCGACTTCAGCGCCTGCGTCCGCAGCCTGCTCAAGCATCGCAGAGCCAAGATCAGGTCCCATGATACCCCCGGCAAATCCCGGGTAATTCTCAATCAGCTGGCGGCTCATCATTTCGCCACCCATGGTTTCCTTTTCCATAATTACAGTTTCATATCCGGCGCGGCTTGTATAGATTGCGGCCGCCAATCCGGCACACCCGGAACCGATAATAACGACATCGTAATCAGTAAACATAGTTTCAGCCCCCTCGTCTTATAACGGCCTGTTATACTCTGCTCTTGAAGGAAGTTTTACAATGAAATCCGACTTGGTGTGTAATACGCCATCCTGATTCTCGCCCCATACATGGACTTCTACCACATGATCGTTATTTTCGTCCACATACTTTTTGGACACTTCACCCTTAACATAAGTCATATCGCCAAAGAACACCATTCTTCTGTCCTGGGAATCCGCGGACTTAACAAACGCGTCATCACCCATCCAGTCCGTGATTCCGTGAACCAGCATCATCTCATTCTGAATGCCTGCTGAATTTGCATAAGGATAACCGAAAATATTAGCGGCATGGTCCGTATAATGCCAATCACGGCGCAGTATGTGCTCTCCTGTATCCGGATCAATTGGGTGATGCTGGAGATGTTCGCGCATGACGGCCCATTTGATTGCATATGCGTATGGATAACAGCTGACCATGGTCCGTGCACATGCGTCCGCCACATCAACCGGTCCTTTAATGATGGTAGGTATCTTTTCACCGACCTCTACCTCTTCCCAGTATCTGGTCTTCGCTCCACGGCGAAACTTGCCGTCCAGCTGGTCATCATAGTTCTGGTGAATCATATCCAGTTCTTCCTGGGTATATACGCGGCGTACCTTATCCTGATACATCTTTGCTTCTTTCACCTTTTTACCGCGCTTACCGGGCGGGGTTGCCATATAGATGTTACGGTGGGTCTCAACTGCTACAATCTCATCCTTCTGATTGATGTAATAACGCGGTACACTTTCGATAAACATACGGTACGGCTTTCCTTCCACCTGTTTCTCCTCAAAACCGGCATAGCGGTCATAAATAGAGAAGGAATCTCCCGGACGGATAGGCTTCAAATAATCATGTTTGCTGCCGCCGGCCAGCCTTGCAATCCCCGGAACACGCAGACGGCCGCCAAATGCAGATCCGAATGCAATACAGGACTCAAACAGCGGAGGCGCGATAATACCGCCCCAACGGGTACCAGATGCATAAGTTGGATCTCTCCAGATTGGATTCGGATCACCGCAGGCATCTGCAAAATGACGGATTAAATCCTCTGTAATATATTTGTAGTTGATGCCACGTTCATACTCATCTGTCATGATTGCAGTGGATGGCGGCGGAAGCTTCACCTCTCCTCTTCCCTCGTTGAACATCGCAATCTTCTCATCCAGACGTTTGTTCCATTCTTCATCGCTTAAGTTATCCCAGTCAAACTCTTCATTGATATTTTCAGCCATCTTTTATTTCTTCCTTTCTTAATAAAATAATATGTACTACTATAACTATTAACGGCCCTTCCATTGAGGCTGCCGTTTTTCAAGAAATGCAGCCACTCCTTCTTTCCGGTCCTCGCTTCCGGATACAATGGCAAAAAGGCGGTTTTCAAATTCAAGCGCCTGGTCCAGGCTCATTTCCAGCCCAAAATCCACGGCGTCCTTAGCGGCTCTAAGGGCAAGCGGGGCTTTAGAAGCCAGTTTTTTTGCCAGCGCCCTGGTTTCTTCCATCAATTCAGCCGCCGGAACCACCCGGTTCACCAGTCCAATCCTAAGTGCGTGGTCTGCACGGATGATATCTCCGGTCAGTACCAGTTCCATAGCGTTTCCCTTACCCACCAGCCGGGCCAGCCGCTGTGTGCCTCCCAGTCCAGGAATAATTCCCAGATTGATTTCCGGCTGCCCAAAACGTGCTGTATCTGCTGCAATACGCAACGTACATGCCATGGCCAGCTCGCATCCGCCTCCAAGGGCGAAACCGTTTACGGCTGCAATGCTTGGCTTTGACAGATGTTCCAAACGGATATAGACGTTACGGCGGGCGCGGCTTTTCGGCCCCAGCTCAGTCAGTGTATTTCTAGCACCAACCTCATTGATATCTGCCCCGCCAACAAAGGCTTTTTCTCCAGCACCTGTAAGAACCAGCACACTGACTTCTTCATCTGCATCCGCCTGTTCAATTGCATCTGCAAGTTCACCCATAAGCGCCTGGGTCAGTGCATTGCGTACTTCCGGCCGGTTGATGGTAATCGTAGCAATTCCCTCGCTTTTCTCATATATAATGAATTGATAGTCCATCTGCATATCCTCCTGTTTCGTTCTGTCTATACTTTACTACGAAACAGCCTTTCTATGGAATGAGTGTTACAGGAACAGATTGTTAACTGTGGGTTGACAGCGGTTCCTGTATATTCTGTTTCTGTACTTTATTGTCCTCCTGAGCATCCAGTTTCCGGTTGCGGACATAGAGCAGCATATCAACCGTAATTTCAGTGATATTCAGGACATAAAACGCCAGTGCCAGATAGAATAACCAATCAAAAGCCCCTCCTTCTGCTATCTGAAGCCATTTACGTAAAATACCAAATACATATCCAACCCAGATAAACACTTCAAAGGTAAGGCTCTTTCCCTTTGCTGTCCTGGAAACCCAGGATTTATAGATAGACAAAGGCCAGGAAAGTCCAAAGCAGATAATCATTAATGCTTCCAGTAAATTTGTCATAATACCTCTCCTCTGCTAATTATATTTATAAAAACCTTCACCTGTCTTGCGTCCCAACCTTCCTTCCTCAACCATGTGTTTCAATATTTCCGGAGGCTCCATAGCCGGCTCTCCAGTCTTTTCATACACTGACTTGGTAGCATAATAAGTAACATCCAGCCCTACCATATCCTGCAGTTCCAACGGTCCCATGGGATGTCCCAGCCCCAGTTTAGCCGCTGTATCAATGTCCTCTGCCGTTGCAAGGCCCTTTTCCAGCATACGCATTGCATTCAGACGGAAAGGATACTGCAGATAGTTTACAATAAAGCCGGGGTAGTCCTTAGCCATAATCGTGGTTTTTTTCAAATCCCGGGCAAACTCCACCGCCTTGTCAACAACTTCTTTTCTCACAACATCGGTACGCACAATCTCACACAGCTTCATTGCAGGCACCGGATTGAAGAAATGAATCCCCACCAGTCTGGATGGGTCTTTCATCCCGGCTGCAATCTCAGCAAGGGAAAGACTGGATGTATTGGTGGCGATGATGCAATCCGCGCTAACCAGATCTTCCAGCTGGGTAAAAATGCCCTGTTTTACTTCCACTTTTTCCACAACTGCCTCTACTATGACATCACGGTCCGCAAGGTCTGTAATATTGGTGGTATAACGAATGGCTTCCAGGGTTTTATCCATCACTTCCTGTTCCATCTTTCCCTTTTCCACGCGCTTACGAAGAGCGTTGGCAATACTCTCCTTGGCTTTTTCCAACTGGGCATCCGATACATCATACAAAATCACATCATATCCATTCTGAGCCGCTGTCTGGCCAATACCATTGCCCATATTTCCGCTTCCTGCTACTCCAAGTTTATTCATCGAATTTACTCCTCTTTTATTTTTTCTCAAACGCCATCGCCATACCAAGTCCGCCCGCCACACAGATGCTTGCCAGGCCATACTTCGTATTCCTGCGCAGCATTTCATAAATCAGGGTGATACTGATTCTCGCACCGGAACAGCCCAGGGGATGCCCCAAAGCAATCGCCCCGCCGTTTACATTCACAATATCCGGATTAAGCCCCAGCTCCTTGACACATGCAAGGGACTGGGCGGCAAACGCTTCATTGATTTCAACCAAGCCGAAATCATCCAGTGTCAATCCGTTCTCCTTCTCCATACGTGCCATCAGCTTTCTGGTGGCGTCAATGGGACCGGTTCCCATATATTTAGGGTCCACACCGGCCGCAGCCGCTCCAATGATAGTTACAAGCGGCTTTACGCCAAGTTCTGCCGCTCTTTCCCCGCTCATCAGCAGTAAAGCCGCCGCACCGTCATTTCTGCCGGAGGCATTTCCTGCGGTGGTCACTCCACCCTCAAAAATCGGCCGGAGCTTTGCCATTTTCTCAGCACTGGTATCACGCCTTGGATACTCATCCGTATCAAAGCACAGCGGATCCTGTTTTCTACGGGGTATATACACCGGCACAATTTCATCCTTAAACCGTCCCCCATCAATGGCTTCAATGGCCTTTTTCTGGCTTGCCAGGCCAAATGCATCGCAGTCCTCACGGCTGATACCGTATTTTTCAGCTACATTGTCGGCTGTCTGAATCATGTTGAACGTGCCATAGATACTCTCGGGCTGGCTCTTCGGCTGGCTCTCAATATTGGGGTCCACAAACACACTGTTCCCGTTTCCAACGCCGAACCTTGCCCCGCGGATGTAAAACGGTGCCGTACTCATGCTCTCCACACCGCCAACCAGCACTACATCAGAGTATCCGCACTGAATCTGCTGCATACCATTTAGGATTGCCTGCATACCGGATGCGCACTGGCGGTGCACCGAATAGGCAGGAGTGGACTCCGGAATGTGGATAGACAGGGCTGCCACACGCGCAATATTAGGGGCGTCCGTGCTCTGCTTTGCCTGCCCGGCAATTACTTCATCAATGACATTTTTATCAATTCCCGCCTTTTCAATTACGCCCTCAAACGCCACCGCCAGCAGCTTTTCCGGCAATATATCCTTTAATGTCCCGCCAATGGATCCAATGGGTGTCCTTGCGGCAGAAACCACAACCACTTCTTTCATCTGTCTTATCCTCCTTTAATCAAATCTCTTATTAACCATCCGACATCAATTAATAGATAACCTCTTCCTGTATATAAGTCTCAATTTCTTCTTCCGTCAGACCAACCCACTCCTTGAATACTTCCTTGTTATTCTCACCCAGTAAAGGAGATGCCTTGTGAATAACAGCCGGAGTTCCAGACATTTTCCATGGAGGTGTGACCACAACCTTTTTCCCAAGATATGGATGCTCTACTTCCACCAGCTTTTCCCTCGCCTTTATGTGGGGGTCGGCCAGGATTTCCTCAGAACTGAACGACGGCATTGCTGCCACCCCTGCCTCCTGGAGTTTATGCATCAGATCCATGCTGTTATAATGAATGGTCCATTCAGACATATGGCTGTCAATTTCTCTGCGATTGGCAAAACGGCCTGCCTGATCCGCATATGCCTCATTCTTTGTCCACTCCGGGTTGCCCATGACGCTTAACAGGGCATCCCATTCTTCATCATTGGCAACCGCAATGCTAATCCACTTATCATCTCCGTCACAACGATATACCTGATGAGGTGCCATGATTTCATCCTGGTTGCCGCACCGTGACGGGGAGGTACCATTCATCGCATACTGCAGTAATTCCCCGCCCACCAGGGAGCTGATACACTCCGATGATGACAGATCGATATACTGCCCCTCTCCCGTCTTATCCCGGTGAATCAGAGCGGCCAACACAGCAGACGCAGCCATGGTTCCCACCCGCAGGTCCATAACACCGCTCATGGTATTGGGTTCTCCATCCTCATAACCCGTCAGATGCGCCAATCCTCCGAAGGATGCAAAAATTGGCGCATAGCCTGCAAAATGTCCGTACGGTCCTTTTGCGCCAAAACCAGAGCAGGAAATCATGATAATATCCGGTTTTACCTTTTTTAAATCTTCATAGCCCAATCCCAGCTTATCCATAACGCCGGCACGCATATTCTCAAACACAATATCGCTGGAAGCGACCAGTCTTTTAGCGAGTTCTGCGCCCTGGGGATTCTTTAGATCCAGTGTTACACTCTTTTTATTTAAGTTAGCATTATTGAAAACAGGAGACGCATCATAACCTTCATAATCCTCTCCCAGAGTCATGGAACCCTGACGGGTCTGGTCAATCCTTTTTTTACTCTCAATCTTGACAACATCCGCACCCAGAAATGAAAGCAGCAGCGTTGAATAGGGGCCTGCCCATACCCAGCTGAAATCAGCAATTTTAATTCCCTTTAATGCTTCATTATTCATCTCAAACTCCTCCTGTCTTAAATCACTCCGGCTTCTTTAAACTTCACCAGTTCTTCCCTGGAATAGCCCAGTTTTTTACAATATACTTCCTCATTGTGTTCGCCAAGCATCGGAGCAGCAAAGTTATCTGTTGGAGCTGATGCGGACATTTTAAATGGAAGTCCCGGATACTTAAGAGCACCTGCCTTTGGATGGTCAATCTCAACAAAAAAATCACGGGCCGCGGACTGAGGTGATTTATATACCTGCTCTGCGGTACAGATTGGAGCACATGCCGTACCTTCCTTCTGTATCAGGTTGAACAGCTCATCCGCAGTATATTTTGCGGCCTCCTGATTCAGATAGTCAGTCAACTCCTCAAAATTATCCTCACGTAGTGTGTGGGTGGAAAACTGCTCCAGATTGGTCCACTCCGGAGCTCCCAGGGCCTTCACCACGCCGTTCCACTGTTTATCCGGATGCAGTACAACTTTGACATACAGGCCGTCCCCACATTTTAACAAGGTATCACGCAAGCGATTAATCTTTACTCGGGTTGGATTCTTGCCAAGCTCATAGAAACGAACAATATTCATACGCTCCAATGCCATCTCCGCTTCCTGCTTGGAAATATCTATGTACTGTCCCCTGCCTCCGTGCATCTTCCAGAACAGGGCTGCCAGGATACTAACCAGTGCGCATGCTCCCACATCCCGCTGGCCAACCATCCCGCCGCCGCGCAGCGGTTCCCGGTCAGCATTCGGAGAGTTGGCCGGCAATACATATCCAGCGCCGCTGGCATGATACATGTTGAGATTATAGGCCTTGTAATCGCGGTAAGGTCCGGTCTGCCCAAAGGGTGTGATGGATACCATCACCAGCCCGTTATTCTGCTGGCTAAGTTCATCATACCCAAGTCCCAGACCTGCCAGCTCTCCCGGCGCGCCGTCCTCCAGCAGAACATCCGCCTCCATAACCAGCCTTTTGAAAAGCCTCCGTCCGGTGGCACTCTCAATATTAAGCGTAATCCCCTTTTTATTGGTATTATCAAACAGGAAGCCTGCCGCCAGGTCCGGATCCGGAATATTGTCCTTAAACGGTCCTCTTCTTCTTGCCCCATCGCCTTCCGGCTTCTCAATTTTCACTACTTCTGCTCCCATATCCGCCAGCAGTTTGGCACAATACGGACCTGCCACATAACTACAGTACTCTACTACCTTAATTCCACTTAATGGTCCTTTAGCCATTGTCTGTTACTCCCTTCTATAACGGAATATTTCCATGTTTTTTCCATACGCGGTCGCTCTTTTGCTTTTTCTCCATCTGGCGGAGAGCTTTAATCAGCAGCGGGCGCGTGTCTCTCGGATCAATGATATCCTCCAGCCACTGTACATGTCCTGCGTGATACGGAAACTTTCCAAATGTGGATTTATATTCTTCCACCCGTTTAGCCCGTACCTCCTCCGGATGTTCGGCTCCTTCAATTTCCTTCTTATAGATGATTGATACCGCACCTTCCGGGCCCATCAGTCCCAGCTCCGCCGTTGGCCATGCTAACAGCAGATCTGAGCCCAGAGGCTCAGAGCACATGGCCGAACTTCCTCCGCCATAAGCCTTGCGTATATAAAGTGTAATCATAGGCACGGTCGCTTCGGAAATTGCATATAACACCTTTGCGCCATGACGCAGGATTCCTCCATGCTCCTGTTCCACTCCCGGCATATAAGCCGGAGTATCCACGAAAAACACAAGAGGAATATTAAACGCATCGCAGAAGCGAATGAAACGTGCCTCCTTATCGCTTGCATTAATATCAATGGCACCTGCTTTTGCCTGCGGATTGTTGGCGATAATACCCACCGTATGTCCATCCAACCTGCAAAGTCCTGTAATCATATTGGGGGCATAATCTGGTTTTAACTCAAAGAAATAGCCATGGTCAACCACATGGCTGATTAGCTCCCTCATGTTATACGCCGCATTTGCTCTGTCCGGTACAATGTGAAGGAGCTCCTCATCCCGGCGGTTTGGATCATCGTCACATTCATAAACCGGTGGCTTCTCCGTGTTACAGGCAGGTAAAAAACCCAGCAGCTCTCTTGTCTGCATCAGACATTCCTCATCATTTTCTGCAACCAAATCGCAGCAGCCGCTAACCGTGGCATGAACCATGGCGCCTCCCAGCTCCTGGTCGGTGGTATCCACAAACTGTGCTGCCTTAATCAACGATGGGGACGCCACATACATATGGCTGGTATTCTTTACCATAAAAACAAAATCAGTCATAGCCGGGGAATAGGCTGCACCCGCAGCGCACGGCCCCATCATCAGCGTAATCTGCGGGATGACGCCGGAGGCCAATGTGTGCTGGTAAAACATGGCCGGATATCCGTCAAACATACTGCGCGTTACCGCATCCTGGATACGCACCCCGCCGGAATCCACCAAGCCGATGCAGGGAACCCTCTCCTCCAGGGCCCTGCGCATCACTTTTACAATCTTTTTACCCGCAGTGCTGCCCATGGTTCCTCCTAAAACTGTAAAATCCTGCGCATACACATAAACAGGTCTTCCATTTACCTCTCCGAAGCCTGTGATTACTCCATCACCCGGAAGTTCTCTATTATCAATGTCAAACCCCGTCATCCGCGGTTTTGCCCAGATATCCAGCTCCGTAAACGTGCCGTGATCCAGGAAGATATCAATTCTTTCCCTTGCCGTCAGCTTCCCTCTGGAATGCTGCCGCTCCACGGCTTTGGCTCCGCCTCCCTGCATCAAAACAGCACGGCGGGCCTCAAGCTCCTGCAATTTCTCCTGCATACCCATATTTCTATCTCCTTTCTGCATTGCATGAACAATCTTCATACCCCTACTTTACTACTTACAGGCTTGACAACGGAATTACATTTATGCTAATCTAATGTCAACCAAAAGTTTACATGCAGATAAGGGGTATATCATGGATGATAAGCAGCTTTATTCTCTTTTAAAGATTGTGGAATGTGGGAGTTTCAGCAAAGCTGAAGAGGTACTGTTCCTCTCCAAACAGGCATTAAAGAAACAGATAGATTCTCTGGAAGACGAGGTTGGATTTCCTCTTACAATCCGGACCCACCAGGGTATTGCGCTGACAAAAGCCGGCGAAGAATTCTGCCGGGGCATACGAAGAGTTTTGGCAGAACTGAACTCCGTCACTCAGCACTGCAAGGAAATTGCCTTTAATGACCAGGTAATCCGTATCGCCAACCCTTATCATCCACGATTGCTGCTGGAAGATGCTTTCGATGAATTTGCCCGCAGATTTCCTCATGTTAAACAGAACATACTTTTACAGACCACTGAGCATCTGGTTGAAGACATTCTCAGTGACCGGGCGGATCTGGCCGAATGTACCTACCACCAGAAGTTTGAAGTACCGGGAGTGGCCTGCACCAAGCTGTTCCCGATTCCTTATAAATGTCTTCTTTCAGCTCATCACCCGTTGGCGGACAGACATATGATACTGCAGTCCGAACTTTCCGGTTTTCAGGTATATGTCCGTCAGGTCGATGCCGCGCTGATATCCCAACTAACCGAGAACTGCAGCGACATCAAGCTTAACTACATGAACCGCAATAATATAAACGATATCATTAACATATGCTATAATAATGGTATTTTCATTTCCAAGGCTTACTACATAAACGCAATGCAGCCACTGATAACCGTACCGATAGAAACCGATATTGTACCAATGGCTGCCGTACTGCACCGCGAATCTCCTAACTGGGTAGTCCAGGAGTTTATAAAAGTCATTCGCTGCCTGCACCCCTATGATGATTCACAGGATAATACATAAAGCGGGTCTGCCCTCCCTCCTTCACGGTTTTACGGAATACCTGTCCGCCCTGGCACAGGTATTCCAGATACGCCATACTCTCCCACATCACCGACCGCACCCCGGAAGCATCCCCTCTCTCCTTCACATATTCCACTGCTATTTCCCATGCCGAGTGAAAGCCCATTTCACATTTCTGATAATAAGCATCTGCCTTTTTTAAATAATGATTCCTGGTGTCCACCGCTCTGTCCAAAGGTCTTTCAAAAGCCCATCCATGGCCGGGCAGTACGGTAAGCTGCGAAATATCATACTCCGGCAGTACGGATAACGTATGGACCGCAGTCTTAACCGGATTCCTGTCACCAAAAAAGTGCAGGCCGATTGGCGCAAAACTGGCCGGAAGCAGCAGGTCGCCCGAAAACATAATATGCTCTTCCGGCCAAATCAAAATACATTGTCCGTCGGTATGCCCCGGGACATGAAGAACCCTAAGTTCTCCTGCACACACGGGGAACCGGCAGTTTTCATCCATGGCAAGAATCTTCTGTCTCTTTTTTACAAAGGCTCCCCGCAGACAGGACTGACTGTGCACTTCTTTTGCCAAATCTCCCGTCATGCCATACATCCGCAATTGTTCCATGATACAGCGGACATTTTCATCCATACTATCCCACTCATGATAATAGGACTGTATATCCAAAGAATGCATGTAAACAGGGGCATAGGCCCACTCCTCAAACCAGCCGGACATCCCCGTGTGGTCCGAATGATAATGGGTCAGTATGACTGTCTCTATGTTTTCAGGCTTAAGCCCCAGCTCCCTGACAGCAGTAGTCCAGGCGTTCTTTCCCGTTTCATTGTAAAATCCTGTGTCGATAATGACCCAATTGCTTCCCCTTCCCTTTACAATGTAGCTGTTTACCGACCCGGAAAAACGCACATCCCCCCGTGTTGTTCCGGCTATCTCCATCGGCATTTTCAGCCTCCAGACCTTTCCCTTTACTACTTCCTTTAATTTAATTACTGATTCCGACATCTCCACATACCGCCATTTCAAAGAGTATCAACAATACTTTTTCGCTTCCTCCACACTCCGGAACAAAAATACATCACACCCGGTATTGCTGCTCCAAAAGGCGCAAGACCATATCCAAGCACAAATCCGTAAAATCCCCAGTTCATGACAATTCCAAAGAAGTAACTAAGTCCAATTCTAAAAACCACTCCATCCAGGATACCCAGGCAAAGGCTTAGCTTTGCATTACCAATACCCTGAATAAACGAGTTGCTGCCCCGAAGAATTCCCAGTCCGATAAATGTCCAGATAATCGCCCTGACAAAAACCGGTGCCATATTGAGCACCTCGGAATCGGACGTGAACAGTGCAAATAACTGACGTCCGAACAACAGATAAATCAGCATAAAAGCGCCATGGAATATGAAGCTGTAAATCCACGCCCAGTATACCGTGGACTTTACCCGTTTCAGTTTTTGTGCGGCATAATTCTGGGCAATCATAGGTGACGCGGCATACCTGACTCCCAATGAAATTTTTGTACAGACATCATCAATCTTGATTCCCACGCCAAAAGCAGCGGCGGCAACCACGCCCGCCTTGTTAATCAGACTGTTTACATAAAACATGGAAAAATATACAGCGCTGGATGATAAGGCCAGAGGTATTCCCTGTTTTGCAATGGCCTTTAGGTAGACCGGATTCATTTTCCAGTTTTGCAGTTTAAAATCAAATCCAAATTGTTCTTGATGGTGGTACAGGAAAAACAGTGAAAATATAAAGGAGACGGCCTGTCCAATCATAGTGGCGGCAGCGGCGCCGGCCACTCCCCAGCCCAGACATCCTGTAAACAGCAAGTCGAGAACCAGATTCAGAACAGATGCCAGTGTAATGAACATAAAAGGGTGTTTTGAGTTTCCCATTCCCCGCAACACAGCAGATACCATGTTATATCCAAAGCTAAACAGAAGGCCTATGCCACATATAATGAGATAATCCACCGCCATATCATAGGACTGGACCGGGGTGTTTAGCAAATCCAGTATCTGTGTATGAAATACCAGCAGCAACACGGAAAAGCTCAATGCCAGGAGAAGTACAAAGGAAAATAAGGTCCCTGTCACCTTTCCCAGCTCCTGCTTTCGTTCCGCCCCTATGAGCTGAGAAATCAACACCTGCCCTCCGGTACAGAGTCCGGTACAGAGCATTGTTGAGAAATTCAAAAGCTGGCCGCACATGGAGACTGCCGCCAGACCTGCCTTTCCAACAAACTGTCCAACTATAATCATATCAACCGCGGAATACAGAACCTGAAATGCATTAGATGCCATAAACGGGAGCATGAAAACAATCATGGATTTCGGGATGTTTTCCTGTGTGAAATTTTTTATTAGTACGGCGCTCTTGCTCATTTTATCACTCCTCTGGCCTTGATTGTCTTGTTTCTTTTATATTAATAGAAAGAAAATGATTTTACCATGAGTTTCATTTTCACTATATGTCAATCTGTAGTTGACGCCTATATCCACTGATAGTCCGTTAACTTTTAGTTGACCAAACGGGGAAACAAAACTCATTCCTCCCCAAACCCACATGTAATAAAATAAATTCATAAAATCAGGTGCATATGTTACCGGAGAGGAGGTTACAATGGGTGAAATTACCAATGCTACTGTCTGCCTGCTGGGGATGGGAACCGTTTTTTTCGGATTAATCATGATTGTGTTTTTCTGTAAACTGATGAGCGCCATCATACAAAGGTATGACCGTGATTCATCGCCGGACAAACCACAGCAAACAGCCCCAGTTACCGCAGCGCCGGAAGTTCCCGCTCCCATACCAGAAAACTTGGAGATTGCCGTATCCGCTGCACTGTCTGAGATGTTGAATACAGATTTATCCAATATCCGTATTTCATCATGGAGGGAGTACCAGGAAACAGAAATTCCTAACCGTCAGCAAGTCGTGGCAGCTGTTTCCGCTGCCATAGCCGAAATGTTGAATACAGATATTGCCGGCATCCGTATTGTATCGTTCAAACAACTATAAATAAACAAGAAAAGGAGTTTTTATTATGAGAAAATATCGTGTTAATGTAAATGGAACAATGTATGAAATTGAAATTGAGGAAATCAACGGCTCCTCCTCCATGGCGGCCCGTCAGACCGCCCCTGTCCGTACCGCTGTTCCTGTTAAGGCTCCTGTCCCGGCTGCGCCGCCAAAGACTCCTGAAGCATCCAGGACTCCGGCATCATCCTCCGCGGAAGGGACCGCAGTATGCGCTCCCATGCCTGGGAATATTCTGGAGGTACGTGTTTCAGGCGGGCAGACAGTCAAAAAGGGCGATGTGCTTGTTATTCTTGAGGCGATGAAAATGGAAAATGAAATCATGGCTCCCTGCGACGGCACCGTAACATCTGTCAGTATTTCTGCCGGGGCTGCCGTTAATTCCGGAGCGCTGCTTTGCTCTATCCAATAAACAACGTATAACGGAGGAGTTATTATGTCAAAATTCATCGAAACAACCGGTTTCTACCTGCTTCTCAACCAGTTTACGGAAAGCGGATGGAAAACCTTTCTTATGCTCTGTGTCTCCCTTCTTTTACTATGGCTGGCCATACATAAGAAATTTGAGCCGCTTTTGCTGGTTGGAATCGCCATGGGTGTGCTTGTAACCAATCTGCCCGGTGCAAATCTATACCATCCCACACTATGGGATGCCTATACCTATGAGTGCGCCTATGATGCCGCAAATGATGCGATACTTTATGATGCAGACACCAGTACGGCTATTGATTCTGAAACCTACACAGCCTCCCTTTCGCAAGGCTCTGCTCCGCCAAAGATTATTGAAGAACTCTCCTTTACAGACATCGCTCACTATGGAGGTCTTCTGGACATTCTGTACATCGGTGTCAAAATCAGCCTGTATCCCTGTCTGATTTTTATTGGAATTGGAGCCATGACGGACTTCGGTCCATTGATTGCAAATCCGATTTCCCTGCTTTTAGGTGCAGCAGCACAGGTCGGCATCTTTGCAACCTATCTTACCTGCACCCTTTCGGGCCTCTTCACCAAAAGCCAGGGCGGTGCAATTGGAATCATTGGCGGCGCGGATGGTCCTACGGCTATCTATACCGCCAGCCGGCTGGCCCCGGAACTTCTCGGTGCCATTGCCATTGCCGCCTACTCCTATATGGCGCTGGTTCCCGTCATCCAGCCGCCTATCATGAAGCTTCTAACCACAAAATCAGAACGGCGTATAATAATGAAAGGCCTGCGTCCTGTCAGCCATAAAGAAAAAATTATTTTCCCAATCATGGTCGTCATATTCGTATCCTTACTGGTTCCCTCAGCAGCCCCCTTAATCTGCTGCCTCATGTTCGGCAATCTGCTGAATGTCTGCGGCGCTACGGAACGTCTGAGCAAAACAGCCCAAAACGAGCTTATGAACATAGTAACCCTGTTTCTTGGCATAAGTGTAGGGGCCACCGCCTCAGCAGAACGCTTTTTGACCATGAGAACCCTGGGCATCCTGGTAATGGGAGTGACAGCCTTTGCACTGGGAACCGCAGGAGGTGTACTGCTGGCCAAATTCATGAACCTGTTCCTCAAAAATAAGATTAACCCCCTTATCGGGTCCGCCGGTGTGTCTGCTGTGCCTATGGCCGCACGTGTGTCCCAGAAGGTAGGACAGGCGGAAGACCCTGGCAATTTCCTGCTGATGCACGCCATGGGGCCAAATGTGGCCGGCGTTATCGGCTCCGCCATTGCAGCCGGTATTCTGATTTCCCTGCTGGGCTAATCCCGTTCCGCTTTAAGAAAGGAGAATCCATATGTCCGACAATTATACCGGACTGCCATTCGCAAACAACAAACCTCTGAATATTACTGATACGATTCTGCGCGATGCACATCAGTCCCAGGCAGCTACCCGCATGCGTATAGATGATATGCTTCCGGCTCTGGAGCAGTTGGATGAGGTCGGTTACTGGTCCCTGGAGTGCTGGGGCGGCGCAACCTTTGACGCGTGTCTGCGCTTCCTGAACGAAGATCCCTGGGAACGTCTGCGTATTATCAAAAAGCACTGCCCTAAAACAAAGCTTCAAATGTTGTTCCGAGGCCAAAATATCCTTGGATACAAACACTATTCCGATGATGTGGTAGAGAAATTCTGTGCCAAGTCTATTGAAAACGGAATCGACATAATCCGAATCTTTGATGCGCTTAATGATCCGCGTAACCTGGAACAGGCCATCAAATGTACGAAAAAATACGGCGGATGGTGTGAAGCTGCCATGAGCTATACCATCAGTCCCATTCATGATAACGCCTATTTTATTAAACTTGCAAAAGAATTGGAGCAAATGGGCGCTGATTCCATTTGCATCAAGGATATGGCATGCCTGCTGCTGCCCGAGGTGGCCTACACTCTTGTAAGTGATTTAAAAAAGGAGATTCATTTACCAATCCATCTGCACACCCACAACACAACCGGAACAGGAGACATGGTTAATTTAATGGCTGCATATGCAGGTGTAGATATTGTCGACTGCGCTTTGTCGCCGTTAGCTAACGGTACGTCCCAGCCCTCCACAGAGGCGCTGGTGGTAACACTTAAGGGCACCCCCCGTGATACAGGGCTTGAGCTGTCCAAGATGAACGGACCTGCCAAACATTTCCGTATGGTTGCCGAGGAACTGAAAAAAAGGGGAGACTTAAACCCTAAAGTTCTCAATGTGGATACCAATACACTGCTCTACCAGGTGCCCGGTGGAATGCTTTCCAACCTGATATCCCAGCTGCATCAGGCCGGAAAAGATGACCAGTTCTATGATGTGCTGGAAGAAATCCCACGTGTACGAAAAGATTTCGGCTACCTGCCTCTGGTGACCCCTACCAGCCAAATTGTAGGTACGCAGGCTGTCATGAACGTCATCACCGGTGAACGCTATAAGATGGTCCCCAAAGAGTCCAAAGGTGTACTTAAAGGTGAGTACGGTAAAGTTCCCGGCGTTATCAATGAAGACGTGCGGAAAAAATGTCTCTCAACCGACGAATTGAAACACATCATAACCTGCCGCCCCGCCGACCTGCTGGAGCCAGAGTTTGAAAAATACCGGAATGAATATAAAGATATATGTAAAAGTGAGGAAGATGTTCTGTCCTGTGCGCTGTTTCCGCAGATTGCCCCCAATTTTCTGAAACAGCGTAATGATCCCGGCGCTTCCCGGACCATATCTGAATCTGAGGAAATTCGTTTACTGAAGGTTGAAGATTTAACCGCATAAACCACACTTCCCAGGTAAACCGGAGCTGTTACATGACAATAGCATAGTGTAACAGCTCTATTTTTCACAAGGAGATATAGACATGCAAACAAAAGTAATGACTGCAAAAGAAGCGATTAATTCCTATGTTAAAAACGGGGACTGTCTGGCAATTGGAGGGTTTGTTACCAATCGGCGTCCTTATGCTCTGGTGCGTGAAATAATCCGCCAGCATATTGGAAACCTCTATATTGAAGGCGGGCCTTCAGGCGGTGACATCGACATGCTGATTGGAGCCGGCCTTGTTACAGCCATAAATACCGCTTATATTTCAAACGCCGCTTTTTCCATGGTATGCAGAAGATATGGCGAGGCTGTTGTACAACATAAAATCTTGAATGAAGATTACTCCATGGATGTGCAGACCATTGCATATCACGGTGCTGCCTTGGGACTTCCCTATGTTCCGGTTAAAAATATGCTTGGATCTGATTTGGCCGACAAATGGGGAATATCAGCCGAGGAACGAAAAAAACATGATAAACTGCCCAACCAGAAATTTATACTGCAGGAAGATCCCTTTACCCCTGGCAGTATGCTCTGCCTTGTACCTACACCGAAAATAGATGTTGCCCTGATTCACGCGCAGGCCGCCAGTCCGGATGGAACAATCCGCATAGCAGGCCCCCTGTTCCAAGATGAGGATATTGCCATCGCTGCCAGACATACCATTGTCTCCTGCGAGACACTTATGACTAACGATGAAATCCGGAAACATCCGGAATTGAATACACTGACCGGCCTGTGTGTGGACGCGGTGGTTCCTGCCAGGTTTGGTGCAACCCCATCCCAGTGTTTTGGCTATTACGATTATGATGTCCGTGACTTACGGGAATATGCCAACGCAAGCAAAACACAGGCTGGCTTTGACTCGTACATAGAAAAAACCGTTCACTTACAGGATAATCATGAAGCCTATATCGCCTCTAAAGATCCTTCCTGGCTGGAACAGCTGACCATTATCCCAAATATGGGATATGTAGCAGGATTAAATTCAATGGAATAGGAGTGACTAAACATGAATTGGACGAAAAGACAGATAATGGCAATTGCACTTGCAAGGCAAATCGAGGATGAGAAATCCTATATAATAGGAACAGGCCTACCCCTCATTGGTGCTACCCTTGCCAAAAATACACACGCACCAAACGCTCACTTTATATTTGAATCAGGCATTTTCGAATCCAGTCCACTGGAAGTACCAAAAAGCGTGACAGATCTCCGTTTAAACATGCAGGCATCCGTACTGTGGCCTCAATACCGCTACTTCGGCTTTCAGGCGCTTTCAGCTGAACGCAAAAACATTGATGCAGGTTTTATCGGCGGCGCACAGATTGATCCTTACGGAAATATCAACTCTACCTGTATCGGCGAATATGGTCACCAGACTTCCCAATTCAGCGGCTCCGGCGGAGCCAACGGAATCGCCACCTTCTGCGACACGGTCATTCTAATGAAGCACCAGAAAAGACGATTTGTTGAGCATGTGGACTATATCACCAGCCCTGGGTGGATTGACGGCCCCACGGGACGTCTGGAACGCGGCCTGATTCCTGACAAAGGGCCGCGGGCCGTCATAACTGACCTGGGCATCATGCAATTCGACGATAATAAGCGTATGTATCTGGCCGAATACTTTCCAGGAGTGACCCGGCAGGAAATCATGGACAACACCGGCTTTGAGCTGAATACCTTAAATGCGGTTCAGTCTCCGGAACCGGATGAATACCTTCTGGAGGTTTTAGTTAATAAAGTGGACCGTTAAGCCAATAAAGACTGTGTTCAAAGAAATAACCACCCTGCCGGCAATATCATACTCTGATTGCCGGCAGGATGGTTATTTTTTCATCCGTTATTTTATGTATATATTTATCCAATCAAACCGATTCCTGCATATACCATGGACAGCAATGGAATGACAATGACACAGCAGAGCATGCCCACCAGTGTAATCGGCCAGTTGCCCTTGATACAGTCCGTAAAGCTGTAATGCCCTGTACCAAAGGTATACTGCCAGGTCCCCTCAATCGGAAACAGGAAACCGGTACCTGCCTGTATTCCAACCAAGGCCATGGCTGCCGCTACCGGAACGCCTGCACCCACCAGAACAGGGGCAATGACAGTTGCGCTGAGCGCGCCGTTTGCGGATCCCTGAGGAACAAGGCAGTGTACCAGAAATGCCGCGATTGTTGCCATAATAAAAATCAAAATCAGGTTCCAGCTTGCGGAATCCGCAAAAATCTTATTTACCACCCACTCTCCGGCGCCCGTACTGCTCATGCCGGAAGCCAGAGGGAAAATACAGAGCATGGTAACAATCACCATTGCGGAAAAATTCTTTTTATAATCTTTGGCGGAAAGCAGGTTAACGCCCGGAAGCATCATCAGAAACATACCACCCATGGCCACGGTAGCGGTATCCAATTTTTTTACCCAGTTACTTGCAAACCAGAGAACAATCATGACAAGGGTTATTGCCATATACCACTTATCCTTTTTCTCAAAGTGATTGGGAATTGATGAAAACAATTTCTCCACATCACTCTTTTGCTGACTTGAAAGCTGCTCCGGTTTAAAATAGTTCGGCAGCATAAAAGCACCAAAAATAGTCAGAATCAGACCACAGGGAACCCCGAACAATGCCCACTGGAAAAAGGTCATTGGTGTGCCGGATATCACCTCGCTTAAATCCATGATAGCCACATTTACACTGTTTGAGCACGGTAAAAACAAACCTCCTGTAAACGCTCCCACCGTAATTGCCATCATCAAACCTCCCGCCAGACGGCTGGTTCCCGGCTCCGGATCACCGAATGCCTTGACAACACCCGTCACCACTGCCAGAACCACAATCTGAGCCGCTCCATCCGATACGAAAATGGAGATAATGGCGGACAGCCAGCACACGGCACTGATCATTTTCCGCGAATCCCCCTTACCCAAACGGTACAAAGCCCTTAAAAGAATCGCGGCCAGATTTGTGTTTTGCAGCGCAGCGCCTATGCCAAACCCGGCCATGCAAAAGAATACCGTACTGGAGCAGGCCGTCTGCTGAATCGTCTTCCACGGCATGACCCCCGTATATTTCATGGCAACAATAATCATAAAACAAGTGGCTGCCAGCGGAATAGCTTCACTGATAAAAAGAATCATCGCTCCAATTACAATAGCCAGCATGGTCCATCCCTCTGGCGCCAATCCTTCTGGCGGCGCAATAACCAGACTGCTGAGCACCAGTATCACTGTAATTACTATACACCCCATCTTAAATGCCGGATTTTTTTTCAGATTATCCATAATTACCTTCCCCCTTATATTATGCTTTTGCCAATTTTATTAACTCATCCCATTTTTCCGGAAGCTTCACTGCACGGCTAGTCATCTTACCCTGCGTGTAATTGGAACGATGAAACACACTGCGGTTTCTGGTCATATCCCCTACAACCAGAACATGAATCTTTACCCCCGGTCCAAGAAGCGGTACCATCCGTTTCGGATCATCCGACTCATACCATTCCGGGCCCAGGCTTCCCTTTTCCACTTCGTCCTTCAAGCTGTAGGGCTTCCAATTATTAAAGCGGGAGCTGTTCATCTCAAAATACTCTGCTGTGACCTTTGCACGGTTCCGGATGTACTCGTCAATCTTTTCCTTTCCATATCCCTGTGAAGCCAGAAGTTTTGCAACAACCGGGCTCAAAAAAAGAATATGATTCTCAATGTAGCCTCGCATAGCCTCATAAGGCTCAATCATTCGTTCTACCCACTCGGTAATGTAATCCAGATGCTGCTCCGCTGTATCTCCGTTTGTCTGAACCGGATCACTCTGAGCCCTGCCGGAAACAATAGTCACAACGTTCTCGCCATAGGCAAAACCCTGAGTCTCGCTCAAAGTCTTAAAACCAATCTCATGGCATACCTGGTCATTCTCAGGCGCTACCGCGCGGAACATCTGTCCATGGGTTGACATATCGGTAGAACCGACCAGGGAGCCTGCCACATTTCTCAGAAGCAGCCTGTAAAAACGGCCGATTGTTACGTTTGGCTGGGTTCCCGGCCTCTGATGCCCAATCTGATAATTAAAGCCAAGCTGGTCACGGATTGCCCCATTCAGCATAATAATGGGTTCCCATCCAGGGGTTGCCCCGGAATCTTTTAAACTGAACTCCGGATCCGACATGATTTCGGCAATGGCAAGCAGAACCGGCATATACTCTGGCCTGCAGCCTGCCATGACGCCGTTTACGGCAACCTTCCATACGGTGCAGGCTCCCATGGCCGGTTCCAAACTTCCCAATACCTCTTCCGGGGCTCGGTCCGTAAACCGCAGGAACTCATCAACCCTATCCAAAGTCGGCGGTACAATCGGAAGTCCGTCTGACCATTTTTTTGAGTAGAAATATTCCTGTACCTCTTCGTATGTTCCCTCAAACACAATATCCCTGTCCGAAGGCCCCCTCTTCTTAGGCTTAATTGTACTCTTAACCTGCTGCGTCAGTGCCTTGATGAGTCCAGGCACCACAATACTGCGAATATTTTTTTCCATGGTATCCACGTCATCCAGTGCAATGGGAGCCGGGTACTCCACAATACGCAGATCCGGAAATCCCGCACTCTTTGCAATCTGCTTTACCATAAAAGAAAATCCCTTGCAAAGGATTCCAACTGCCGGCAGACCTGTCTGCTCGACTAAAATTCCTGCCCGTGCAACCGCGGGCGCACAGGTCCCTCAGCAGCCATTTCCCACAATGACCGCATCACAGCCATACTTCTTCAGCAGCTCCGGCAGCTCCTTCATCTTCTGAGCTTCCATGGACGGATCATGAAAATTTCCGAATGTTCTAAAATCTACAAATGTCACATCCGGATATTTTTCCCTGATTGCTTCCTCAATGACTGGAAAAGTCTCGTCACCCCGAAACCCCCAGTTCCACAATTCGCCGATTACCTTTCCATTTAAATCCGGCAGCGATTTGACAACATTTTTTTCCTTTGTAGTCTGGATGCCCGCCGGATATACCACATGATAACTATTACACATGATTCTCTCCCTGTTATTTTGTGTTTATCCTAACATTGTTAGTTATTACTTTATTTATTATAGCTAACAATGTTAGTTTGGTCAAATTGAACATACTGGTTGATTAATAGATTAATAGCTATCATTCAAATTATTCATTTTGTGTTATCTATTAATTAATCAGATTTGATTGACGAAATCCTGGTGGTATGATACACTCAGTTTTATAAACATCTTTTAAATATCATCATAATTTCCCGGCAGAGGATTTTAAACATGGATACTTCTACCTTACGGTATTTTACGGTTGTCGCTGAAACACAGCACATGAACCGCGCCGCACAACTATTAAATATTACTCAGCCATCCCTGTCTACCTCCATCAAACGACTGGAGGCGGAAATTGGCTATCAGCTTTTTGACCGTTCCGGGCGGGGAATCCAATTAAACGACTATGGACGAATTTTTCTGAGAGGTGTCACAGAGGCAGAAAATATTATGGAGGCCTGCCTGTCTGAGATGAATCAGTTAAAACAGAGTTCTGTTAATTTTATCCGCCTGTCCTGTTCCAACTCTCCAAGTAACTCCAAATTGATTGATATGCTTCTTGCAAAGGACGTGAATCTTCGTGTTTCTGTTATCCCTCAGAACTGGGAACAGGAACTTCTTAGTGATAACTGTGATCTGGTCATTACCATGGGGAATCTGCACCACTCCCGTATTGAAAGAGCCATTCTGCGCCCACAGCAAATCGTTATGGCAGTTGGGAAGAATCATCCCCTGGCTGCATCCGGTTCACTTACTTTGCAGGATGTACACCGCCATTCCTTCTGCTCCACGGATGCCCCCCACTCCATCATAAATATTGTAAAAGAACAACACCCGGAGTATAATCTGCATCCGCGCATTACCTTTTTGGGACGCAATTCTAACGATATGGTAAAGGCCATACTATCCGGCCGTTATATTGCTCTGATGGTAAAGCAAAATCTTCCGGAAACAGATGACCTGCGTATCCTCACCCTCTCCGATTTTAATTTGTCTCTTCCGATTTATCTTTACTGGCGGGAAAAAGATACACTGAATCCGCTCTCCAACGCAATCCGCCGCAGTATTATCGATTTTTATCAGTCACTGTCTGCTGAATAGGCAGATGTCCTTGCGTAAATATTCCAACACAAAATGAGCTGCTCATCATGAGGCAGCTCATTTGTTATAAAACAAGTATCTAACGTTAAATTCTAAAAATATTGCAGAGTCCCAACAAGGCAGCAATTGAGGTCAACACCATCATAACAATAGCCAGAACAAACTGCTGTTTTACCAATGAATCGGCAAGCTTGTCATCCGGAGCCAGTCCCACAAACTGTGCGCCGGCTGTAGAGAATGGAGAAATTGGAGTTGACAGTGCGCCAATCTGAGCAGCTGTATACAATGCTACCACATTAAGCCCGGTTGCTGTTGCAAGTGCCGGTACCATTGGGAACAGAAGCGGAAGCACAACACTGGTTCCACTGGCAAACAGGCTTAAGAAAGCCGCGATAAGACAGAATACCGGTGCAATCAGAAATGATGGTATATTCCCGCCCTCAAACACAGCAACCACGCTTTCCAAAAGACCAACCTTCTTTGCCAGTTCCATCAAAAAGCATACCCCTGCAATAGTAAATACAGTTCCCATCGGCATTTTCTGAAGTACCTTCTTTGGGTTAGCGATATTCATGATACTGGCAATCAGTGCAAATATAATCAGCACAGCCTGAGGTTTACATAAACCAACCAGATGTTTGAAGGCAACGCTGTCAACCTTCACAAAGGTATTGAGAATATTAGGAATGACCAGCAGGAAAAAGGAAATCAGGATTAAAGTCATGGTCTTTGTCTGGAGCGGAGAAAATGCCTCCGGCTTTTGGTTAAGGATTTCCAGATTCTTTACCTTTGGCATACCCGGGTTCAGCTTCTTCTTTAGCAGCTGGAACAGGATATAAAACAGAGCAAGGAAAAGTACCTTATTAATCAGGAATGTAGCATAGCTTAAAATATAGGTATGTATGGCAATATCAGCGGCCACACCGCTTTCCTCTACCAGTCCATAAAGCACTACTCCGGTGCCGGTCCACGGATTCTGCGTGCCGCAATTATAACCGGTATCAATTGCGAATACCATCAGCAATGGATCAATACCAACCTGCTGGCAGACAGAGTAGCCAAGGGGCGCCAATAGTACAATAGTTCCAGGTCCTGCACCCAGCAGGCCCAAAACAAAGGCAATGAATGCAAATGCAAAAGGCAGTGCCGGAATACTCTTTCTAAACTTATATAAAAGCTTGCTTCCAAGCAATGTCAGTGTTCCATTCTCCCTGGCAAATCCGTAAAACATAGCGGAGGCCAGAAGAAAGAAAATCAGGCTGTCCGGCCAGAATCCAAATATGGTTGCCGCCTTTTCCCCCATTATCAGGCAACCAATAAGAAAAGCAAAGGACATTGCAATAAGTCCCATATTGATACCGGTCTTAAAACATATTAGTATTGCTACAACAATAGCGATGAGGCAAATAATCAAAATCGCAGTATTGCCCATAGTATCCTCCCATTCTCTATTTTCTTACATTATTAAGAAGCTCATCCCATTTTTCCGGAAGTTCAATTTTCTTGCTGGTAGGCCAGCCCATAAAGCCATTTTGAGCACCAATAATAACATGATCACGTGCCGGATCACCACTTACTACCAGCTGGAAGTCGTTAGGATCCGCAATCATTTGGATAAAGCGGTTTTCTCCCATATCCTTCAGATTTCCATTTTCATCGTAAAACTCCAGTTTACCATCTTCATTCACCCTGAAGTCTCCGTATTCTTCCTTTGTTCCAATCAGTTCCGGCCAATTCCCCTGTTCAAGACCAGTGACAAAACGCTCGGCGAGGCGGTTGCTCAGGTTCCAAAGGCGGAATTTTGCACCTTTAAAGAAATGCTCCTTAACCTCGTCCTTAGTATAACCTTCTTTAATCAATGAGTCTACTATGGTTGGTGTAAGGATAACCAATGGCATCAGATGCTGTCCACGGAACAGGAATTGAATGAACATATGGTTATCTGCCATACGCTTTTCAATTGCAGTAAGAATTCCCTCTGCCGTAGGCCATCCCACTTCAATACCCTGGGTTCTCTCAGTACAGGTCATGATTGTGATGACATTATCTTCTTTCTTAAAACCTCTGTCCATTCGGTATGGCTGCCACCCAATGCTCTCCAGATATTCATCATTTTCAGCAAGCACAATACGGAAGTTATCACCATAGCAACCCTTGTCGGTCTTATGGGGCAGGAAGCCGCATACGTTTCGAAGATACATTCTCCAAAAGCGGCCTATACTGGTGTTGGCCTGAAATCCGGGACGCAAAGCCCCCTGTGTACAGTTAAAGTTCAGCTCTTTCACAAGACTGCCGCTAAGGATTATCATAACTTCTGTCGCTGGTGTATGACCCAGGTTCTCCTGCGCAAAATATGGATCACACAGCGCTTCAGCAATTGCCACAAGAACCGGCATGTATTCCGGACGGCAGCCGCTCATCACACCATTAACAGCAACACTCCAAATGGTGGCCTTCCGATTGTCTGGTTTAACAATTCCTAAAACCTCATCGGCTTTCCGGTCTGTAAACTTCATAAATTCGTCTACTTTTTCCAGAGTGGGCGGAACAATCGGAAGTCCCTCACTCCATTCCTTCTCAAGAAAATATTCATTTATTTCTTCGTAAGTGCCGGAAAAAATAATATCCCTGGCACCTGGTTCTTTTTTCGGTTTGGCGTCCTTTGGCTGAACAGTGAGTCCCTTAACTACCATATCCATCATAATATCTACAGCATTATCATATACCTGCTCATTGGCAGTTGTATTTACATGACCCGGATGGGTAGCAAACGGTAGATTGGGATATCCTTCTCCCTTTGCAGTAAAACTTCCTGCTATTTTAAATCCGTCACAGCATAAGGTAACGGTAGGAATACCAAGTTTTTCTACTAAAATACTTGCACGCGTCACGGCGGCGATACAGCTCCCTCAGCAGCCAACGCCACAGATAACGGCATCTACCCCCATTTCCTTAAATTTCTGGGGAAGTGCGGCAAGAACCTCCCTCTCATCCGCTCCATGTATTTCGCCGAATTCCTTCCAGCTAATCAGCTTGATTCCAGGGAAACGCTTTGGGAGTTCCTTTTCAAATGCCTGGAACATAATATCTCCTTTGAAAACCCAGTCCCAAAGCTCGGCCACCACCTTTCCCTCCAGTGTATCCAGGCGTTTTGCCAGTTTAGCGCCCTGCACAGTACTCGGGGTCAACGGCCATACAACGTCATACTGATTTGTGTTACTCATACAATGTCCTCCTTTATAATTCTCGCAGTCCGGAGCAGCTTCTTCCGGTATAATATAACTTAATCCAATCCTTACATGTCAGTCCGTAAGAGTACTCAGATAGCGATTCAGATTCATATAGGCCACAACGCCGTCACCTACTGCCGTAGACATCTGCGCCGGGGAATTTGCCCGGATATCTCCAGCTGCATAGATGCCGTCTACGCTTGTCTTCATATTGCCATCCACCACAACATAACCATTGGGTGTCAGCTCCAGGCTGTTCTCTGCATATGTAGTGTTGGGCAGCAGACCAATACGAATATAAATCCCCTGTACATCCAGAATTCTTCTTGTACCGCTAGCCCTGTCCTCAACTTCAACTCCGTTTACCCATTCATTCCCGTTGATTCCAACAATCTGAGTATTGCATATTAATTCAATATTAGGATTTTCATCTACCCGGTTAATCAGGACCTGGGATGCCTTTGGCTGCTCCATGAATTCGACAACCGTAACAGTACAGCCTAATTTTTCAAGCAGCAACGCCTCTGTAAGACCAGAATCCCCGGCGCCAGCCACAACTACCGGCTTACCTGCGCACTGTGCGCCGTCGCAAGTTGCACAATAAAATACCCCCTTGGCAGACAATTCCTTCTCCCCCGGAACATTCAGTAGTCTGGGATGGGAACCGGAAGCAAGAATTACACCTTTGCATGTATAAGAGTCATCTGTGGTTTTTACAACTTTGTAATTTCCCTTATCCTGGATGGAAACCACCTCACCTGTTTCCACCCCTGCTCCTGCTTTATCTGCCTGCTCCAGCATCTGACTGGCCAAATCCGGCCCCATTACCCCCTCTGCAAATCCAGGATAATTTTCAATGAGCTGGCGGTTCATCATCTCACCGCCCATAGCCCCCTTTTCCAAAATACATGCCTCATAACCGCCGCGGGCCGCATAGATTCCCGCTGCCAGACCTGCACAACCAGAACCAATGATAATCACATCGTAATCTGTAAACATAACTCTCTCCTTTTCCTTGATTTTAGTTACCTTTTTGAAGATTGCTTTTTAACTAACAATGTTAGTTGTATTATAGACTAACGTTGTTAGTTAAGTCAAGACTCATTGTGCCATTTTAAACAAAAAAAAACTCTTTCAGCACTTTGCCGAAAAAGAGTTTTTCTTTTTGTCTAAATTTACTTTTACATCTTAAGTACGTTCCTCAGTATGCGCCTTTTGCTCGTCCTCCATCTGGTTTGCCCATTTAACATAAATTTGAATTAAAAAACGAAAACTTTCATCTGCAGTTACATTGGTAGCTGTATAGTATCCCGACATTTCATAGGAGATATAACCGTGCAAAGCAGCCCTGAAGCACCGGGAATAATTAATTGCGTTTTCACGGGATATTCCATATTGTGCAACTACCTGCCGGATTACGCGGACACTCTCACGGCCAAGCGTCAAGCTTTCATCATGCTTTAACGCAGGCATGCCCATAATCGCCCGGTAGAGTTCATAATTATTCTTAACAAAATCACGATATTCATAGGCAATTGCTTCAATCGCTGCATCCCTGGATTTTCCTGCAACTGCTTTCTCCAGCGCATCATTCATCAGCTCAGATGCGTAGCTCCCAATTTCCCGGTTAATATCGTCTATACCCTCTATATGATTATAAAGAGACGCCGCCTTACAGTGCAGCTTCATTGCCAATTCACGCATTGAGAAGTTATTATAACCGTTTTCAATGACGAGTTCTGTTGCTGCTTCAACAATACTTGATATTGTAAGTCCTTTTCCCTTCATAGCTTCCCCCCTTCATTTAAATCAACAGTTAAATCTTATCCCCTATTAAATTTTCTGTCAATGGTCTCTTTAAAAAGTACTCCCCTGAAACACTCCCCAACCTATTTACCCAACATCTTTTTCTGAGAAAATACAAAAGCCCCGGGAGAATCGTCTTCCAAGGCAAAGGCATTTTATAGTTTCCTCCATCATAGCTCCAGCCAGACAGCATTTAAACCACTGTAACCCAATGCCATTACAATAGAAAAAGCTTACTTAACAGAGAATGGCACTTCTATCACCCCTACTTCATATACCGCTTAAGCTCTTCATAAAAATTCTCTCGCGTACCGGCCAATAATACAACCACTAGCTTATCATCTTCTTCATAGATGCGATACGCTATTTCATAATTGGTCCGTTTATAATAAACATCATATCCATAAATACCGGTTAAATCTCCCACCTTTGCAGACCCACAAAAAGGATTTTCTGCTATGCTGCAAAGTGCTTCCTGAAACGCCTTTTTCAGCCCCTTTTCTTTAATCTTCTTAAAATATCTTTGAGCAGCATTAGTATATCGTAATTCATACATCTATTCGCCCTCCGGACCAAAAAGATTTTCCATCGGAATGGCTCTCCCCTGCTCTGCAATGCGGTCTGCTTCTTCGATTAAATGTTCCACAGCAGGCCGAATCTTTCTGCTCTGCGCTTTAAACCTTGCCAGGAGCTCTGTTCCCGAATATCCCTCCTCAATCAAATCCGCAAGAATCTGTTCTGCAAATTCATTGCCATCCATACGGACGGGCCGAAGAAAAATACCTCCATTTTGCAGAATGCATTCCGCTTCGCCATCAAATCCAAGCACTTCAAAATATTTCTGTGGTATCGTAATCTGCCGCTTTGAGGATATACGGATGATTTTATGTTCCATGACTGACTCACTCCTTGCTGCAATTGCCATTTGATTCACTCCTCCTTTCTACGATATTCTGTATTTTCCGATTTATACCTTTTTCTTGGTTTCTTTGTTTTGATTTTATCACATTATTAGCGATTATGTCAATCTGCCTCTTGTCAGGTAAAACCGAAAAGGGCCAGAACTATTAATAACTCCTTATCGCCTGTCGATAGGCCTATCCATAACACATATTGGAATTCGTCACTAAAATTAGTATAGCAGAATAACAAAAGGAACACACACAATTTGAAATTTGGGGCAGCCGATTCACCTCCATTCCTGCATCTGCCCCTTCGCCATCCTCTGTGTAAACAGCCTGAAAGCTGTTACCATCCAAGAGCAAGTCATTCCTTCTTGCCAATATTGAAGATGAAATGGGTATTTGACAACGTTCAAAGGGGTCAAGTCATTATATCTTCGCTTTAATTTCATTCAGCTTATGCTGACACCTTGCTCCAAGCTCCACTGGCTTTTTAGGTAATAGTCTGTAAATTGTATCTCTGACTTTAAAAGCACGCAATAAACAGGTGCCATCATCGTCAGGTCTATATAGAAAATATCACTTTTAATTCCATTCTAGGCAAAATATTCCTCCAAGTACATTGATATCCCTTTATATAAATCGAAATCTTCTGTATAAACAGCGATGTCTATATCGTTCTGTCCCTCCATATAATAGATTGTCACATGGCTGCCAAAAAACAAAAATATTGTAGCCATCTACACCAAACTGCTTCTTAACCTTTTCCTGTAGTTCCAGAAACTCATATAATCCGGCTATTGTTTTTTCTCTTATATCCTTTTTTGAAATCGTATCAACCGCCATTTAACAGAAGCCTCCTCTCCGTAATCTCCTTCCAAAATTATATCCAGTCTGTAGTTATGTTACAACCAATACCTATCTCCTGATTTCCTGTTCCAGACATAGCCCCTCATTCTGGTCTGTCGACAGGACATGCCGTCTTTTCATAATGGCATCCTTTTTCTTTTGAATCTCTTGAAAAACTATTTTCCACGAACTTCTTAATCCATCCTAACAACTTTTTCATATCGGTTGAATATATATCGTAAATATGATAATATTATGATATATTATAAAAGGAGGATTATACATGGAATCAATTAGACCTTCATCCGATTTAAGAAATAAATATCCAGAATTATCTTCTATGGTTAAAGCAACTGGTGAGCCTATTTATATAACTGTCAATGGACATGAAGATACCGTTTTAATTGGACATGCCCAATATGGTAAAATGAAATCGGAACTCGAATTATTAAGTATGCTGGTCGAAGCACAGGACGATGTGAATAATGGACGGACTGCGCCGATACAGGAAACATTTGATAATATCAGAAAGGCCTTACTGGCAAGGAAAACACGATGAAATACGAGATTATCCGAACAGATACTGCAGATACACAGTTACAGGATATACTTTTTTATATAGCAGATGATTCAGGTGACGTGGACATTGCCCTCGCATATCTGGACAAATTAGAGCACGCCATTGGCTTATTAGCAGAGCAGCCTTATTATGGTGTGATTGCCAAACATCCATCTTTAAGGCGTATGGGGTTTCGTATGATTATTGTAGAAAACCATCTGGTATTTTATAAAATCAGAAAACGGGATTTTACTGTTATTGTATATGCTGTTGTGGATGCCCGGCGGGACTACACCAATTGGATTGTTTAATTATTATATAATGATTAATACCATAATCTCTCAAATATGCTGATAGCTGACACCATCCGCATATTCCCTATTGTATAGATGAGGGAGTATCCCAAAGATTGTGTAAACCTCCAAACTGAGGTAATATAGAATCACTCAGTTTGGAGGTTTTGTCTATGGCAAGAAAAAATGACACACCACAGAAAGCGGCAATGCGGGAACTCATGAGCGGTTACCTGAAACAGAATAACGCCAAAATCAAAGATGGCACAGATGTCAATGCTATTATGCGTGACATGATGAGCGTCATACTGGCGGGCACCCTCGATGAGGAAATGAATGAGGAGTTTGGCTACTCCAAGTATGATTACCGCAGCAAAGAAACGGACAACAGCAGAAACGGCCATTCCCAGAAGACCATGCACACCAGCTATGGAGATATGGGAATTGATATTCCACGGAACAGAAAAGTGGAATACGAACCCCAGATTATCAAGAAATACCAGAATACCGTCACCCAGGACATGGAAGAAAAAATACTCTCCATGTACGGCAAAGGCATGACGACCAATTATATCGAAAGCCATATGCGGGAACTGTATGATATAGACATCTCAGACAGCACAATCAGCCGGACTACGGACAAAATCCTGCCTATTGTGAAGGAATGGCAGGAAAGGCTGTTAGAGGAAGTCTGCGCTGTGGTCTTTCTGGATGCCATCCACTTCCATGTACGCAGCGACAGGCATATTGTAAAGCAGGCCGTGTATATTGCCATAGGGATTGACATGTCCGGGAAAAAGGACATCCTTGGCATGTATGTCGGCCAGAATGAAAGTGCGAAATTCTGGCTCTCTATCCTGAATGGATTGAAGAACCGGGGAGCGGAGGATATCCTGATTGCGTGTGTGGACGGGCTTTCGGCTTTTCCACAGGCCATAGAAGCCGTCTATCCCCAGACCGAAATTCATCAGTGCATTATCCACCAGATTCGCAATACAACCTGGTTTGTCTCCTATAAGGAGATTAAGCCGCTGATGGCTGATTGAAAGAAAGTGTATGCAGCGCCGACGGAGGAAACTGCGTTATCGCAGTTGAGGAACTTTGATGAAAAATGGAGTGGGTAATACCTCAAAATCGCCAAATCCTGGCGAGACAACTGGGCCAATCTATCCACTTATTTCAAGTATCCGGAAGCGGTCAGACGCCTGATTTATACGACGAATACCATAGAGGGATTTAACCGCCAGCTGCGTAAAGTGACCAAATCCAAGACCGTATTCCCATCCGATGACAGCCTATTGAAAATGCTGTATCTGGCAATGATGGATATCACGAAGAAATGGACAGGGCATCGTCAGGACTGGGGCAGATACATTCCCAGCTTGAGATATCTTTTGAAGAACGGTTATCTTGATTATAAACTGTTCTGAATGGAGGTAGCGCCGTTTAAGTGGCGCTGCTTGACATCCCCAGAATCAGCATTATTATACAAGCAAAGGGCAAGTCCCGGTAAAATAGCTTTTCCCTTTCGTAACTATTAACTTATCTTACTTTAGTTTTTTGAGTTTACACAAACTTTGAAACGGTTTCAGGGATGATATAATTCTTAATCAAATTAATCCAAAATACTATATGCTTCATCATTTAAGGGACATCATCACCTACATGCTTAAAGTATCAATTCCCTGCGTCGTAGACGTCATAGCCTCGTCCAGCCGCTCTGCCTCCCGGACAAAGATATGCGAAATATCAAACGTTTCCGGAACATCTGCAAGCGTACAAACACTCACACAGTAATTAATCCATGGAAATCTTTTTGTCATCTGATACACAATGGTCATTACATCAGGTTCTGACATCGGCATCAGAGTATGATATCCTGAGCCCTGGATATGTTCAAAGCCATTCTTCTTAAAAAAGTTCCTGACATCATGGTATGCATTACGCCAGTCCCCTTTTGTATAGTATATTTTCAACGCGTTTGTATCCAGGTCAAAATTTATCCCTTTCTTTTGCCCACTATTCATATACTAATTTCTCAGAAACCCTGTAAGCAGGTTTTCTTTTGCTGAACCATTATACCATATACACTCCTTTAAATTCTCAGCAAGCTCTGGTGTTTGCTTCAATGCAAAAATTGCCGCCCAAAAACGCCCGTAATCCTCCTCCCTCCCTTTATCTTCATAGACCCGGACCAACGCTCTGTCCACGCAGTTTAAGTCCTCAGACTCAAATATTTCGTCCACTTTAGCATAAAGCTGTTCCAGGATATCCTGTTCCAGCTTATCCGTATCAAAGCTCAATTTAACTTTGAACATCTTTAAGTCCTCCCTTCCTGATACTATCAATGACATTTATCATTTACGAAAACTTTATTGTTTTTAATTCTTCTTTATAGCCTACTGTTGTTCTTATATTTTATCATTCCGGGTACCCATTAGCAATATCAGCCACCAAGGCCTGTCAAACGATTTCCATTTTGATAATAGTATAGCTTCTAATCCTACTCTCGTTTACAGATTCACATCCAACATCATACCTGTCCTTAGCTGGATTTGAAGTTTGTTTTTCGATATCACACGTATCTCCCGGACAATCTGCCGTATGAAGATATTATCAAATTCGGCTCCTGAGGCCCCGCCTGTCTCACCTATGATTCGGCTGATTTCCTGGTCCAGATATTCATACTCCTCCCTTATCTTTTCCTGCTCTCGTATGTTTTCTCTCCTCTTTTTTAATTCGCTTATCTGTAATCCCAGCTTTCGCATTCGGTCGCTGTACCAGTTCTCACCACCATTTTCCCTGGCTGCCATGCCCACATAGTCCATAAGCTGGTCACGCAGTTCTTCTATGGTTTTATCAATCTCTTCCTCTGTGCACGCTCCTCCTGAAACTTTGGTTGCCCGAAGGATGTCCTCCTTTACTCCCTTTAAGAACATCTCTTCCTCCTGGTCCACTGACAGGCTGTGCAGCTTCTTCATAATGGCTTCCTGAATTACATCTTCCTTTAATGTAGGTGATTCATGGCACCGCTTCGTCCCATGTTCCAGACGGTTGATGCAGCGCCATACGATTACCTTCTTCCCATTTTTTGCCCAGGTTGTCCTGCGGTAATGGGTTCCGCATTCATTGCACACCATGATTCCTGTCAGCGCATATTTAGAACTGTACACCCCCTGGCCCGTCTTCCCCTTCCTGGTTCCGGTTTTTTTTAACGAGGAGCGTCTGGCAATCTCCTCCTGTATCTTGTAATAGACGGTCTTCGGGATGATTGCCTCATGATGATTCTTCACATAGTACTGCTTCTGCTGGCCCGAGTTCTTCACCCTCCGTTTGGTCAGATAGTCTGCCGTGAACGTCTTTTGTAACAACACATCCCCCATAATTTTTTCATTGGTCAGTATGTTGTAGATGGTGCCCGTACTCCATACTTTCTTACCTGTAGTGGTCTCTATCCCTGCATCCTCCAGCCTATGCTTGATTCCTTCCAGGCTGTCCCCGTCCAGGAACCACCGGGCCATATTGCGGATAACAGCGGCTTCCTCCTCCACAATACACATCTCTCCCGTTGGCGCTTTTCTGAATCCATAGCTTCTCTGTCTTGTGGATTCTCCCTTTTCAAATTTTCTCGCGTATCCCCACTTGACGTTGGTGCTGATGGCCCGGCTTTCCTCCTGTGCCTGGCTGCTTAGGATGGTCAGTATCATTTCCGTTGAATCATCCAGAGTGTTGATATTCTCCTTCTCGAAGTACACGGCCACGTTCTTTTCCTTGAGCTTTCTCACCCAGGAGATGCAGTCCACCGTATTCCTGGCAAACCGGCTGATGGATTTCGTAATGATTATGTCCACCTTCCCCTTCAGACACTGGTCCATCAGCTGATTAAAATCATCCCTGCGAAAGGTATTGGTCGCGCTGCGTCCATCATCTGCGAAGACACCGGCGAATATCCAGTTGGGGTTCTGCATGATGTGCCTGGTATAATACTCAATCTGTATGTCATAACTGGACTGCTGCTGTTCCAGCTCCGTGCTGACGCGGCAGTATGCCGCTACCCGCAGCTTCCGAATTTCCCGGGATGACTCATCTGTCGGGTTCCAGGTTGCCGGGATGACCTCTACGATTCGTTCCGCCCTTGGCACGTAATCCCTCCTTTCCATCTGCCGCCTTAGTCCGGCTCTCCCGTTTCTTCCGGCCGGTTTCTTCCAATCTGGTCTGTACTTGTGTAAACAGTTCCCGTGTCACCAGAGCAGGAAATTTCTTGTCCCCCAGATAAACAGGGTTGGTGAGGATATTGCGGATGCAGCTATGGCTCCATGCTGGCTTTCCTTTCTGGTTGGGTATGGACTCGCTCTCCAACTTGTTTGCCAGTGCTGTCAGCGACATCCCTTTCGCGTAGGTTTGGAATATCATCTGGATGATAGGGCCGTACTGTTCATGAGTGATTGGCGTTTCCTGTCCGTCCAGCCAATATCCGAAGGGGACACAGTAGCGTATGTTTTTCGATTTCTTATCCTTCATTTTTATTTCTGGATATTGAAGTACTATCGCATTGTTTATCAGCTCAAATCTCAGGCTTCTGTCCGGCTGAACCTCTACCCTCTTGATGATTTTAAATATGGACGAATCAATTTCTTCTGCCTGGATGGAACCATCCAATCCCCGAAGATAATCCTCTATCTTGTGGGTCATGTCTGCCAGTTTTATCTTCTGGTATCGCTTGGCAGCAATCTGAAAATAGAGTTGCTCCATCCTTTCATAGTCTTCGTTGCATCTGTTCCAGCACACATTTAATTCGGATTCCATACACTGTCTTTCTTTGATGATTCTGGTCAGAATCTTTTTCGTTTCCTCATGGTACAGGGGCGGCTCTGTTTTCATCCGCATAAGTGCTTGTAAGAACATTCCATCCAGCTGCTTCTCTGTCAAGATGGGCATCTTACAGGGGTCCTTCGTGGCCGGGTCGTAATGCCTGCATTTCCAATACCGGACTTTTCTACTGTCCTCTTTGCCACTCTGCTTATAGATGGAATATACCCTGCCACAGCTGTTGCATATCAATCGGCCTGTATACATGGATGTTCCCTGGATGGAGCCGGTTGGATGACGCTGGTTCCATAAATCCCGGGAGCGTTTTAAACACCCCTGTACCCGGTCAAACTTCTCTTCTTCAATCATTCTTGGGTACGGCTCTACTCCCAGATAGTCCTTGTTACGCAAGATTTTCCGGATAAGGGCTGGTGACCAGGACGGTTTCCCACGGGAGGATGGTACCTTCTTGTCCTTTAGCATCCCAGCTATCCTTTTGATGGATGCCCCTCCGTCATATGCATCAAAGATAAGGCGTACAGCTTCACTCTGCTCTGGATTCATTCTCATGTATCCGTCAACCAGACGGTACCCGTAGGTGATATAGTTATTCACATGGCATCCCTCCTGTCATAGGACTGGCTCATATAGGTTAAGTCCGCACCGCAGATGGAAGCCCAGTTCCCGTTCCTTTCCCACAGAGACTTCCCGAACCAAGAGGATAAACTGGTCACCATCGAACACCTGCATCTTCCCATCATATCCCTGGAGCTGATGCAGGGTGGCCTGCAACCCTGTGATGGTATCCTGGTGGGTACCTCTACTGTGCAGCTGTTTTTCTTCTGACCTGCATCTGCTTAGCTCCTGTTCAATCTTCCGGCTCTCCTCAAAATAAAGAGCAGAGTCGATACACTCATTTGCTTTTAACTGCCTGAGTATATGTCTCTGCTCTTTTAGTTCCAGTTTCTTTTGGTTTAACGCTGCTGATTCCTCATGGAGACCATTGGCCTCCTGTATTCTCTTTACCCCTTGTATGATTGGGCCAAATAACTCATCGGCATGTCCCACGAGAGTATTAAAAGCATTGACAAACGTGTTTTTTATATCCTCTTCCCATATCTCATTGGTAAAGCACTGGCATGCTTCTGACCGGTGGCCCGGACATCTCCACTTGATGGACACTCCCGTTTGTTTCTGCTCCTTCTTACGGATGAAAGCTCTCCCGCATTCCCCGCATACCACCTTCCCGCTTAGGATATAGGCTCCTCCACTCTCACGCTGATTCATCCTGGTCCGGCTGCCAAGACGGTGCTCCTTTATCTGTTGTAACTTCATTTGTTCATCCCTGCTCAGGATACCTTCATGGTCATCCCTTATATAGTACTGCGGCTTCTTCCCATGGTTTTTCTCCGTCCGGAACGGCACCGTTCCAGTCGAATAGGTTTTCTGGTGAAGGCAGTCACCCACCGTTTTCTCGTTGAACAAAATCCGAAGGACCGCCTCGGAGGACCAGCGCCCACCATAAGGTGCCGGTACTTGGTTCTGATTCAGGTATTCGGCTATCCTCATCCCGCTCACTCCATTCACGTACATGCTGGCCATCCTGCGGACCCATGCTGCCTCATCCTCCTTGACAGCCAGCTCCTTCTCTTCATCCTTATCATATCCATACGGCCGCCTGCTTAACACGAATGTGCCATGCCGGAACCGGTTCACTGCTGACCAATGGACGTTTTGGGATATGTTTTCGGACTCCTGCTGTGCAACCGCACCGTATACGGTCAGGATTCCCTCGCTCTCCTCCATCAGGGTATTCAGGCGTTCCTTCTCGAAATACACACTTACCCCCAGTTCCTTCAGATGGCGGACCGTGGATAAGGTGTCCACTGTGTTCCTGGCAAACCGGGTGATTGATTTGGTTAGTATGAGGTCTATCCTTCCTTTTTCGCATTCCTCCAGCATCCGCCAGAAGTCCTCCCTCCCCCATCGGCTGGTTCCGCTTATGCCCTCGTCCGCATAAATCCCACAGAATTCCCAGTCCGGATTTTTCTGGATAAGCCCCTTATAATACTCCATCTGTGCATCATAAGAGTGATACTGGCCATCGTCATCCGTGCTCACACGGCAGTATGCACACACACGAATGCTCCGTATCCGGTATCCTGTATGCTCTGGTATGGTCTTTGGGATGCATAATACTTCTGCCACTTGTTGTACCTCCTTTCCTCCGTTTTCAACAAGACACATTACCACACTTCCTGCACCATATCAAGTATTAGTTCTCCGAATTTCCACATTTTCATACAACATGTTGGGAACATATCCTTTGGTACTTCCGAAGGACCATGTCATACATGACGGGGTCAATCAGCCTTTGGCGCAGCAGTTCATCCAGTATCTTTTGTACTTCCCTGAATCGCAGGTATTGAAGCAGCTCCATTGTTTCCATAGTTCCTCCAGGAATATCCTATTTCCACCTCACGGATTTCTTCATGCGTATCGCCATTCTGGCCTCGTTCCATCCCACATCCATGCAGTCATCCTGGAAGAACAGCTGCATAATCTGACATCGAACTCACCTTCTCTCTGTTTCTTATTTGTGCTTCTATTTGACACTACTCCCCGAAGCTTGTCCAGAAGGATACCTGGACAGGGCAGCCAGTCCGCCTGCCTGCAGCGCACAGGCATCATAGGAATTCCACCTCCTCCGGGTTCTCCGGGGGCCGCCCTCATTGCGTGGTCCCCGGCCAAGGGGGCTGTGACTGGACGGAAGTATCATTGTCAGCTGTCCGGGGCCATGGCGATTCAACCCTGCTTATGATTGATTGAGAGTCAGGTGTGTACCGCTCTTGCCTTAAGATGTATTGCACATCCATGGACAGGACCATGTCCTGCAGGCAGTCTTCGCGCACCCCTCACGTCGCTTTCGTTCCTCACGACCGGACAGCCAATGTAACGGATTGGCTGGATATGAAGTTGTCAATGTTCGGCGGACAGGCATACTCCCATCCTTTTTAGTCAGGCCTGTATGAATCATTTTTTCTTTTGTGGATTATAATATATCCGGTCTCCCACTTAAGAGATGGACCGGTTATACCCCATTCTCTCCTTCCATTCCAGGTTTTCAAAAAATACCCCTCTACTATTTAAAAGCCGAAAAATAGGCCTTCTGATAAGCAGATTTCCTCTTACGATTTTCTTAAGATGCACAAGTTCAGCATACAACCAGGCTTGCCAATTACATTTCCTGAAAAGATTTCCCCGCGACTCATGGTAAAAACAGCCCTTTGATAGCCAAGATTAATTTCAAAAACTTTTCAAGCCACCTTGAACACTCCTATCATTTTCCCTTTTAAAATATCTGCCGAAAAAAATACCCCTCACTATTAGCTGGGGTATCATAGGGACAAAATATGAACCGTGGGGTAGTCCTGTGATGGGGCGGACAGTTTCGGCTGTTCGCCCCTTTTCCATGTCATGCTGCAGGGTCAGTACCGGTTGCGGCGGCGGGGCTTCTGCTATCAGCGGCTTCATTTTCCCAGTCGGGAGCAGCCTCCGTCAGTTCATACCCTTGCGTTTCCAAGTGTTCTCCCGGCTCGTCCATTAAACCGATGTCCCGGCAGTAAATGCAGATTTCCTGTTCGGCTGCGGTTTCTTCCTACGGCAGAGCCTCGCCTTTTGTCAGCAGAGCGATCATCGCCAGAACAAAGGTGGTTTTGCCCTCGCCGGGGCCGCCCTGAATAATGGTCACCTTACCGCACGGAATGTAGGGATACCAAATCCGCTGGATTTCCTCCACCTCCACGCTACTCATTTTGATGAGCCTAAGTTCTTTTTTCATCTCGCTATTCTTTCTGTCTTTATAGTTAATCAAAATCTATGATGTATTCTCTATCAATAATCTAACATGGCATATTGACTTTGTAAATAGTGAATGATACAATTTGATTGCATACACTATCACTTGAAATTGATTATCTATCGCAGGGGGCGCTTATGGCTGTTTTAGGAAAAGACCTGTTTCCCATCAGCCCGGACTTTTTTGAGTTCGCGGTTTTCTTTGGGAACACACAGATTGAGGTGGAAGACACCGCCTATCCATACGGAGAGCTGACCACCGCTTTTTTTAACTACGACATCACGGCATACAAAAGGGCTATGGCCGAATACGATTCAGACCATAGCCGCAAAGGTGCGCTTAATTCAATTATTTTAGAGATGCCGCTATTTCGGGATTTCTATCTGCCTGAGCGGATCGTGAACGCCACCGAAGAGCAGTACCATGCGCTGCTGGAGGATTTGGAGCTGCTCCCACGCTACCGCTGGTTTCTGGATGAAATGAATTATAGGCAGAGCAAAAACAAGAGTAACCGTTATGCCAACCAGATCGAGCGGAACGGAATGAGCGCTTTTGTCAGTGGCAGAAGTTTAGGACTGTCCCCGCAATGCGACCCTGTCCCAACGGGAATACAGTTTGAAATCCGCACAGATGAACAGGGCAGGGCACGGCTTTTTGAAAAGATGACATTTACAAGGCTTTCTGACTTTCTCTATATGGATTTCTTCAAGGGGATGATGGCGGATTTTATCCCCAAGAAGTGCAAGCTGTGCGGGCGATATTTTCTGCAGGAGAAGGGGGTCAGCTATGAATACTGCAACCGGCCCGCGCCCGGTTCGCAGACCGAAACCTGTCGTGAGACTGGGGCGCTCAAAAGCTTTCGCAGCAAGGCAAGGAACAACGACATCTGGAAGCTGCACCAGCGCGCCTATAAGAAATATTACGCGAGAGTGCTGAAAGGGAAAATGTCCAAGCCGGACTTCAATGCCTGGGCGCTGGAGGCGGAAGCGCTCCGTGACGAGATGCTGCCGATTTATGCGGACGCTGCCAGCCGGGGCGAGGCGTTTGATACGGCGGTCTATGAGGCGAAGCTGAATCGTTTATAACACAATATCAAAAAGGGGCTGTCCTGAAAACACTACTCAGTAATAGCCCCAACAAGCATATCAATCTTGTCCTTCTTTTGCCTTTTTTGTTCTGCCATCCGGCGGCTTCAATGCCGTCTTAGGAATGGCCCAAGCATTCCCCAATCGTTCTGCACCGACAATGTGTCCTTGGCCGCAGAGAACCTGTACTCGACGAGTAGATATATTCCACTGTTCCGAGGCTTCCTTTGCACCCATATATTTCATCATGACACCTCAATAATCGCTACAATTCTACATTTACATTATACAACGCAAACGCGAACAATACAAGCGCTGTTAATCACGCCTCACATGTTCCTCACATGTTTTATATTCTTTCCCTCTGTACTAGATATTCCATTGGGTACTTCTTGGCAGGCCACCATGGGACAGGGCATAGCCCACCGGATAGACAGACTCCACCCTTGGCGTGGCATGTATTTTTTTGTACGGGAGCTGCCTGTATTTGATTTTTTTCGCCTCGTTTTTTCTCTCTAAACAAACAAAAAGCCGCCACATAATATGACGGCTACCCTCAAAATATACCATCACATATCCCGAATCATCTTCATCAACCGTATCCCATCCTTCACCCCTTCCTCATACAGATACAGCTGACACATCCCATTTCCATCCAGCATGTCATCAATACAATCCTCTATGGCATCCCTCTGCTCCTTGGTAATTTCCTTCATCCAATGGTCCATCCGTTCGTTCAGCTTGTGGTCTGCTTTCTTTTCTTCCTGTGTCTTATCTTCCTGCCATCGGGTTACCAGCCATTCTACCCTGGCTGCTATGACTTCCTCACATTGTTCCCTCGTAGTTTTCTTCATGGACACTCCTCCTTCCCCCAACACCATATCGAATATCCCGGCGGAAGTCCATATCCACATGTCATAAAGATTCTGCTCCAAATACGTCAGAACCACCTACAGGGTGCACCTATAAATACGCCATTTTCCATGTACTTGCGTGGTCTCCAGCAAAAACCGACCACCTGACAGGTGACCAAGGCTCCAAACAGGTGCACCTTCGTGGAAGCAGAAAAACGCCCGCATTGCGGGCGTTTGTGGCCGGGAGGGGCGCCTTTAGGTGCACCTCCCTTTAACCTGCACACAAATCGAACGGGGAATACGGTTTGATTCATGGCTGCGAATGTGACGTTAAGATATCAATTATTCTTATCCAAAAGGGGCTTTCTTATATTGGGCCAAATTGGCCGAATTTTCTATGGCATGCCCATCTATCTCATTCTTTTCCTTAAAAGCCAGTACTGCGGCTTACGGTGCGTTACAAGGGCTAATTCAAGTTGCTTTATCCTTGAACCTCGTCGGCACAAAAATTTCAACTGTTCTTGCCTTTGTGCTATTGCTGTTCCCTCTCGAACCTCTATCTGAAGATTACTTTTTGCGTCATCTATAGCTTTGCTTAAAGAATATGTAATGCTGCTTTTAATCGCATTCAATTACATTTTATCGAATCTTGTCGTCACAATCACCGGCACCCATATGTCAAGCCCACGACAAAAATTATTTTATACCCGACAAGACTTTAGATTAGATAGATTAAACTGTAACGCTGTTTGTTAGGTATGCCAATTTTCTAAAAGCCAGAGAAATCAAGGGCTTCCATAAATCAATAGCATACCTAATTAGGTATGCTGCTGTAAGACCAGCTTCTTCGAAAACGTTGATTTTACGGCATTTATCAGATTATGGCATACCTAATTTGAAATCGTTACAGATTAAATCTAAAATCTTGTTGGGGGTTGACCTAAACATAAATACGCTTCAAATATTATGATAGTAGTGTATGCATTTTAAGTTCTCTCAATTGTGGTTCAATTGCGGGAACCACGGCATTCATCAGTGCTCCAAATTGCTTTATTGCGCTTTCTGTCTTAGTTTTGCTATCCAAGCCGCCAGCAGACAAAGCCGGTACTAATTGCTCATAAAAAGACAACGCAGTATCAATACATATTTTCCACCATTGTTTACAGCTATTAAAATCCATATTATTATCAAAGCGTAATTTATTTGCAGAAGTAATACGTTGCTGCAATATTATTTCAAGACAATTAGAAACTGCTGCAAGAAGAAGTATCCTTGAACCTCGTCGGCACAAAAATTTCAACTGTTCTTGTCTTTGTGCTATTGCTGTTCCCTCTCGAACCTCTATTTGAAGATTACTTTTTGCGTCATCTATAGCTTTGCTTAAAGAATATACAAAAATAATATGCTCTGCATTTAGTTCCTCATTGAAAATACTTGCATATATCCCATCATTACTCCAAACTTCCCTTTTACTGCTGTATGCATCAACTGGATTACCATTAAATGCTAATAGTGTTTGAGCCACTGTATCTGGATCAAACACTTCTCGTAAACGTGGGCGAATACTATTTCGTTGCCCCCCATTATAATACAGTTGAGGATATTTTAAAAATTCATTTCTTAACCTTGTTTGGCAAATATCATTACTTCTAAAATCTGATGGAACCATTTCATTTTGACGATTATTATTGGCGATAATTGCGTCTATCGTCTTTTGATCTGTACACTTAATAACACGCATAGATATGTATAAATTATCATTCGGGGCAGTTGGTAAACTACCTACAGATCCTGTTGTTTGTGCCCCGTTAATTATAGAGATTCCTGTGATTTTTAATTTTCCTGGAATAGAGCAATCATATTCATGAACCAATGCTGTAATCCCATTATTATATGCCCAGAAATTATCCGCATCATTTTTTGCCGATTCTTTAATTCCAAGATTTATAATATTTGTTTTCTTCCCAATGCCTAGAAAACGCCGTGGGTTTGCAGAAAACAAATCGTCATTATATGTGGTATATAATTCGTAAAGTTTTCGTCCACTTATATATGCTTGATATGCAGACCAATGTTCGCGAATTACTTCATATCCCCCAAACGGCAAATCAATTTCGATATCATCATTAACAATAATCTTATTCGTTGTATTATTGTACCATTTTTCAAGTGTATTATTTCCAATTTCTAACCCAATAATATTAATTTGTTTTTCTGGATAAAAGCGGCTTAACAATGCATTTCCTGTGGCTACCACTGTATTTAATTCATTTTGAATTTCTTTAGCTTCATCACAATTGTGTTGATACCAAAAATACAATGTTGTTATTTCTTCTTTCTCAATAACCTCCCGCAGAGATATAACTGCACTTTTCAACAGTTCAGGTACATCTTCCAATTCGCGTCCAAGAATCCATGAGGCAGCAGTGTTTAAATCTTGGGCTTTAGTTAATTTTGCATGTTCGCCTTCTTGGAAATTCTGCTTATAATAAGCTTGAGCTACAACTGCAACACCTTCGTTACTATCAATGTAAATCATATCGCATTTTTTATCTTCATAACCATCAGTAATACTCTCTGCTGCAACTGTGCCTATATCATCAATATCAAAGCGCAACTGCAAAGCATATAATAAAAGAGCATTTGCACCATATTTCCTCAGATCGTTTCGCGAAGAAAAATCGTTAAAATATCTATACATTTTGGATACCCCCTCTTTTGTACATCGTCCTGCTAAAATTAGTGATTTTTTATTTTGAATTATTGTAGTCCTCTAAACGTTTAATTCCTGACGTTTTTAATAAAGACATCATCTGTTCTTTTGCAATTCTATTTAACTCCACTAACCGATTATTACGGCCTATACCTTGTTTTATCATCTCTGCATTCAAACTTTCAAGATTAGATAAGATAATGAGCTGCTGAAGCGTGGCGTGGTCTCGAATATTTCCATCCAGATTTGGATTTGCTTCGCGCCATTGTTTTGCCGTCATACCAAACATTGCCACATTCAAAACGTCTGCTTCCGTTGCATATGTAAAGCTCTGGTATTGTTTTGGCAATTCTGGAACAATCAGATGCTCCTTTATGGCATCTGTATGAATTCGGTAATTAATTTTAGAAATTTCACGGTTCATATTCCAGTTTAATGAAAGCCTACTGTTTTCATCTGTTTTTAAACGTTGGTAATCTGTGATGATGTATAGCTTAAACTCTGCAGAAATCCACGAAGCAAATTCAAATGCAATATCACGGTGAGCGAAAGTTCCTCCATTCCTCCCAGATTTAGAATACATTCCGATTGCGGCTGTAGCCTCCAACCAGCGTTTTGGGGATAAGGTAAACGCATTAGAACCGGCTTGTGACTTAAACCCCTCGAATTCGAGGGGTTTAAAATCTGGATTATGTAAAGTCTCCCATAACCCCAAAAATTCAATAACATCGCGGCTTCGCATCCAGTTTTGGATTGTGGCAGCCGGATCTTCACTTTTATACTTTGCAATATCAGTTAAAGAGAGATAATCATCATAACTTCCATCTGACACAACGGAAATTTGCATTCCTTTAGCAATTATTTTTGCTTTTAAGACCTTTTCCTCCTTCATTCTCAACCTCCAACGACTTTTCCTCTATTATATCAGATACTATGCTAAATGTCTTGCTCTTAACCCATCATTTGGAAATATATTCGACATTATATGGCACTACTTTTAATACTTTTAATCATGTTCAAACATATTCTGTCGAATCCTGTCGTCATCATCTCCGTCACCCATATGTCAAGCCCACGACAAAAATATTTTTAATAACAAGGACTCGGAACAATACTGACTTGTTCTGAGTCCTTGTTATTAAAATGTATAATTTTCTTCCTGTTGCTAACATGCCTTACTCTTTTGAAGATGATAAGCAATTTCATCGAGTTGCATGTCAGTCAGTGAACCATATCCGTTTTGAATACGATTGAGTATGTCGTTAATAAAATCTTCCTCGCCAGTTTTGTTTTGATAACTATTGGTAAACGCATAATTTTTATGAACTGTACCATGAACTTGCTGCTTATAAAGCTCATCTCGTGTTGGTGGGACTACAACACGCCGCCCATCTGCATATTCTTTCATTGAACACATATCAGTATTATGGTCAGCATGGTATTTCTGCATAGTTTTTAAGATGTATTGTTTAATGTAACATTCTACATTGAACACATAACGTTGACGCACAATTTCTTTAGGAACCAAAAGCAATTTTTTGTTATCTACAATTAATGTGTTCCCCTGTAATTCTTTCCATGAACATTCATCACAATCCCAGAAATACCCAATTAATGAAGTCTCTTCACTTAAATTAATGTTCCACAAGGTACATTGCTCGACAGTAAATTCAAAAAGTAAATGCCTAATAATATTGGTTATCAAATCAGACATTTTGTCTTTATCGAAATTTTGAATATACATACATAATGCCAAAGGATTGCTTTCTGTATATGGGTTTTTACGAACAATTTTATAGAACTCCAAAAATAAAGATGTCAACTCTTCGGAAGTTGCGCCTTTGCCGTATTCACTAATCTTTTTCATGCCTAAATTCGTTTCGTTAGGTTCAGACGCATATTTTAATAATTCTCTGACTCTCTTTGAATCTTGTTTCCTACAAGCTGTGAAAACTTCTAGAAAAAATGAGTCTATGCATTTGCGTGACTTGGTACAAAACTCACTAGGTAACGCTTGAATGACATATGGGTCAATATATAACTTGGTATCGTTTTTTTCATCAATGTCAATAAAAGCGATGTCTTGATGTCCATAAATTGGTAACTTTAGTTTACGTGAGATGTTTATAATTCTTTCCTCCTTAAATTTAAGTTTCTCTTGCAGTCAAAGAGGAAAAGTAGTAAAATCTTTATTGGAATTAAGATAATAGTCCTTTTCCTATCGACGTTGATGGGAACAGCATTGGTACCTATTGGCGTAGGAATCAATGCTGTTTTTCTACACTCAATAAAATCACCCCTTTCAATAGTCTTCTATTAATGCAATTTAAATTGCTGCCCAAACCAATCATGAAATTTGGATAGTGATGTAAAATGCAACACATTATCCGCATAAACATCATCGTAAAAAATTATGCGCTCATAATCGTCAATCATAATGACATAATCATCGTGTCGTAGTTGGCGATCTTTTTGTAATTTTCCAACGATTCTTTTTATAGACAAATTATTTTTCGAAACAGTGATTCGTAAACAAATGTTGAGGATTGTAGCTGCTTGTTTCCTAACTACTACGCCATCTTCTTTCGTGCAATAGATAAAAAGAATTAAGTTCTGTGCCATAATACCACACCCTTAATCATCTGCATCTTCGCAACGAATGAGTATGGGGATTCCTCCATACCGTCCGTTTAGATAAGAGGTTTCTATATTTAAGTCGGAACGAGATACACCACCTTCAAACTCGTCCAATCTAACAAATCTGGATTCACCATTACGATTTGTTACAAAATATATTTCATCTTTGCGCAGTCTTTTTAAATTTAACAAACGCGATTCATGCGTGGTAATAATAAGCTGGTTTTGATTCGCAGTTTCTGGGTTTAGATACATGCAAATCAACTGCTCACTTAATAAGGAGTGCAGACTTCTATCAATTTCATCTACAACATATGTTACATCTTTTTCAGGAGATGTTATCATTTCAAGCAATTCTAATATGCGTTTTGTACCATCCGATTCCTCTCGGAATTCATATTTTCCATACTTTCCGTGAGTAAACAAAATAGTTTTTATATTTTTGAATCCATCTGCCCCCGCCTCGATAATATAATAGCTGTCACCTAAGCGCATAACAACAGAAATAGTCGCTTCGTCCTTATCCTCATCCTGTTGGTACATTTCTTTGAAGTCATCTTCTATTTCTTGAACAATAGCAGCCGGAACGTCCTTAAATGCTTGTTCAATGGTAATATCTACATATGACATTTTACTAATCGGAATATCTAGTTGTTCTAAGCAATTATAGAGCTTGTCATTGTTTTCAGGATAATTTAGGAAACTATATCTGCCCAAATCAGAATTACTATTCGGATAAACAAATTTCAATTTTGTTAAGAACCAGCGGTAAATATCTTTTAGATACAGTAATGTTTTATCAGCTTCAAACAAATTTCCTTTTTTTGAATTTATTTCTTTCAAAAACAATACATTATACTCATTTTCTGTATCTGAAAAATAAATTGTTAAACGTTTGTTAAGCTCTGGGTTTTTGACTTTTATCCCTAGTTCGAAATGCTTATTAGAAAAATCTCTCAGAAATATCAATTTATCTTCCTGACGAGAATTTCGCTCATAAAGCCATTCCTTGACTATTGTCTCATTCTCCCACAAAAGTGCAAATCCGTATTCATAAATCTTTTTATCAATGAAGATTGTATATATAAACTCCGATGGCATCTTAGCCCAAGATTCAGACGATCTATTTATTTCCATAAAGCGCTTATCAAAAAATCCATTCAAAATCATTTTTTTACCAAAGTGCATCGCTTTAATCATTGTTGACTTTCCGGCAGCATTTCCCCCATAAATTGAAGTGAATTTTAACACAGTCTGTTTATATGCCTTCAGCAAATGGTTCGATTTCCCTCTTGCCTTGCCTGTAACAAGGTCAACATTTTGCTTTTTACCTATAGATGCAAAATTCTCGACAGAAAATTTTAATAACATCGCCGCTCTCCTTTTGAGTTAATTTAATACAGACTTTGATGATTTTTATACAAATTAATTTGCATATCTCTCTATATATTTCATATTAAAACGATTTTTACGTATTAACTATACTCATATTAAACTACACAGGCTAATTTGTCAAGCCTTATTTGCTTTGTTGAAAAGGGGCACAGAGTCTATTCAAATATTTCCCTATTTAAAAGCGCAAATTTCTGTTAAGAGTATATCACAATTTTTAAATGAAAAGCGTAGTCTACCATACCTTTGCTTATTCGACTCGATTTTTTATCAAGTTGTATCTAGTTTTGTTGTATGCTGTCGAACTTTGTCGTCACCGCCTCCGTCACTCGTCCGCATCACTTTTCAAATACCCAGAAAAAGCATTTAAGCTGTTGACTGTATTACTCTCACATGATAGAAATCAATATTAACTCATGAAAAAACGTACCTGTAAAGCATTCCCCCTCTTATATTTATTACTATATCTGCAAATACCAAAAGCCCCAGGAAAGTCATCTCCCAGGGCCAAGGCATCTATTTCTCACGCCCTGAAAAACACCTATTTCCAGGCCGCAATTCCACTCAATTTTTCCTCAAAAACCACTATATCTTGTGGTTTCATCCGTCATCTCTCTTCAAAACCACAATTCGGCATCTAAACTACCGTAGCTTAATGCCTATGCATCGAAAACGCATCCATCGGATACTTCTTCAGATTCTCCAGCACATGTCTCTCTTCTGCAGAACCAATCAGCTGGTCTCTGGCCTTCTTGGCCTCCACCTCGGTTTTATGCCGGCTGGGACCGCCCACGCAGCCGCCTACGCATGCCATTCCTTCCACAAAATCCTCTGGAAGTTTTCCAACCTTCATGAGCAGCAGTGCCTTCTTGCATTCTGCGGCCCCGTTGCAGCGGGCTACCTTGATATCTGTGCTCTCCTCCATCTCCTTCAGGCACTCCAGTACGGCTGCTGTCACACCGCCGCCGTTTCCAAAACGCTTTCCAAACACAGAACTTTCCTGATAGTCATTCTCAGCCGGCTGAAGCTCCACTCCTTTGGCGCGCATCATGGCCCTTATCTCACCGAAGGTCATTGCATAGTCTGCATTACCCTTTACATTCAAATCCAGGCTCTCGCTCTTCTTGGCAATGCAGGGACCGATAAAGACAGTGACCGTATCCGGATTCTCGCTCTTTATCATTCTGGAGACTGCACACATAGGGGACACCGTAGTGGACATATTCTCCAGCAATGTGGGAAAATGCTGTTTAATCATGTTCACAAAGGCAGGACAGCAGGAGGTTGTCATTTTCTTCCCCTCCTTATGGGCCTGGGCCCATTCCTCTGCCTCGTAGGCAGCTGTCATGTCTCCGCCCAATCCCACTTCTATCATATCTGCAAATCCCAGCTGCTTTAATGCAATTTTCCAGCTGGCCATAGTAATGTCAGAACCAAACTGTCCCTCTGTGGCAGGCGCCACCATGGCAACCACCCGTTTTCCTGCCTTAATCAGACGAATCACATCCACCATGAAGGTCTTGGAACCAATGGCTCCGAATGGGCAGCTATGGATACAGGCTCCGCACTGAATACATTTTTTCTCATCAATCACACAGATGCCGTACTCATCATATGTAATGGCATCCACCGGACAAATTTTCTTACACGGACGCTCCAGATGGGCAATTGCGTTATAGGGACAGGCCTGTGAACATTTACCGCATTCCTTACATTTGCTGGGCTCGATATAAGCGCGCTCACGCCCCATGCTGATGGCTCCGAAATTACAGGAATTCTGACAGGCCTTTCCCATACACTTACGGCAGTTGTCAGTCACTATGTAGGATGCAATGGGACATTCCTCGCAGGCCGCATTGATGACCTGGACCACATTGGATGTGTCCTTCCCGGTAGGACATTTTCCTTCTGCCAGGCGTACCCTCTGCCGGATGATTTCCCTCTCCTTATAGATACAGCAGCGGTACGTCGCCTGAGGCCCCGGTATCATGGAATATGGAATCTTCTCCCGCTTCTCGTCCAGATTCCCTTCCCATGCAGCCTTAGCCACCTCGTAAAGTACATCATGTTTTAAACGCAGGATTGTCGCATCATTGGTTACCATTTTTTTCTCCTCCTCGTTATGAGCACTTGGAGACCGTCCTTTGGTCCCCTACGTGCGATACATATCACCGGCACTTAGCGAGGTCCCTTTCGAGCTTAGTGCAGTGGTTCGTTATGAGCACTTGGAGACCGTCCTCCGGTCTCCTACGTGCGATACATATCACCGGCCCGTGCCATATATGTCTGCTCTATTATCACAATTCGAGTTTGTTAAAATTATATCAACACTAGAAATCTACTATATTTACTCTAAAAATGCAAGTATTAAATGGAGTACAAAACTAGTAATACGTAACCATCACTGTCTTTCCCATCTCCTCAATCACATGCCTCAGCTGCTCCACCAGATTCTGACGGATACCCAGGTCAAAGGGAAGTCCCGGATTCTGGTATGCACTGTTAATGGCCTTGCCCACATACAGGTGGACCTCCGTGCAGTCTTCTATGAGTACCTTGGCCACCATGGAGCCTCCATTGGGCTTATCCAGCTCCTGGAAAAATTCTTCGGATACAGTCTCATTTTTCACATATCTGCGAAGCAGCTGAAGCACCCGGTTAAGGGTAAGGACACCCTCCGTAACCAAATCCACGCCATCCATGTACGCGATGGGCGGTATCTCCGGGTCCACATAATCCAACGATACATCCAGCTTTTTCCCCAGCACCCTGGACACAATGGTTGCACTGGTTCCGCCGCATACAATGGTCCTGGCATTGGGGTCATCCATGAAGTCATGGACCATGCGCATATCGTCTTCCGGATTTCTGGCCGGTCCTGTCATCAGATGGACAGGCTTGCTGTCAATAATCCGCATACACGCCACCGTGGTGTCATCCCCCGGCCGGAACTGGTACAGCTCGTCACAGGCTCTGCTGATGGATGCAGCCAGACGCATGGCTGACACGGTCAGAGGATACTGTCTCACTGCATAATCAGCTATATCCTGCCACAGCCATCCGAAATTCAACAATTCTCCCACACCTGCATGGATGGTGCCGTCGCTCATGAGAATCAGGGCATCGCCTTTTTTGACTTTGAATCTGTATTCATTGATTTCCTTGCCCTGGATAACCCGTACATTCTTAGGTATCTCCATGAGCTTTCCATCCCGTATGAATATACAGCCGGGATTATCATACTCCACCAGATATGCATCCCCATTATGGTATACCTGCAGAATACTAAAGGTGGAATAGGCTACCTGTCTTACCTGGCAGATGGGCAGGGTCTCGCTGATAGTATCCACACATTCCTCCAGGGTAGCCCCGTTGAGGAACATGGTTCCCAGTATCTTGGAGGTCAGCGTGGACAGGATATTGGCCTTGACCCCGCTTCCCATGCCGTCCGCCAGAATCATTATATTGGAATCCTCGGTCTGCAGGAGTTCTACCTTGTCCCCGCACAGGATTTCGGTGTATTTGTTCAGGCTTTTATATGCAACATCCACTGTAATTCCCATTATCTACCTCCGTTGCCGCCTGGTTTCTTTAAATCCGCATTGCTCAGATGGACATACCCGGTCTTTCCGCCGCCCGGATTTGCACTGCCGATATGGACATATCCCGTAGAAGGCTTCTTCTGCTCCCCTCCATCATCAGCCGGATTTCCGGCTGTCATGACTCCCTTTAAGGGCACGGCTCCGCTTCCCAACTGTACGCCCGGTATCTCCCGGTCCAGTTCTCCCCCGGCATACACGGCATCGCTGCCGTCCTCCAGCAGGGAATGGCACAGCTTGGTCAGAGTGGTCTTTGTCTCAGCTGTTGTCTCGCCTAAAAGACCGGCTATCTCCTGGGCCACCATCATCTGCTTATGTATGACCTTCTGGGCCAAATCAATGGTTTCCAGCTTTTTCTCATACTCCTCCTTGGCCAGCTCCTCCTCTCGGGTTATGTCTATGAAGGTGGCCAGAACAGCATTTTCCTTCTCTATGTACACAATGTTCTGCAGGGTGGAAAGATTATACTCCGGATAATTCACCCGCTTGCCGTGGATATTCTGATGCGTATCAAATACCCACTGGAAATTCACCGGGTCGATGAGCTCATACAGGTACATCTGCAATGCCTGTGAACGGGTTCTGCCAAAATATTTCTCGCCCACATCCGAGTACTCCATGATGCGCATGTCTTCTCCCACAATCAGTACAATGTTAGGCGAGGTCTCCATTACCAGGTTGGCCATGGATTCTGCCTTTTCATGCATAAAGGGGATGCACATGCTCACTTCCGCCTTGTGCTGGAATACGGCAATGGCCTTTTCCCGGCAGGTAGGATATCCGCAGGCGCCGCAGTTCAGCTCGTCCTCCGGCTTTAACTTGTTGGTCATGCGCAGGATTTCCCGTATCTGTTCCTCCGTAGGCTGGGGGTCTCTGGGCGAATGGTCCTCAAACCGTTTCCTGAAGTTCACATTTTCCCACACCGGCTCCATCTGCCTTTCCTCAGCCGGCTCCCTGCTGATGCTTTCCTCCATGTCCAGCTTTACCTTAAATCTGGATATGAACTCGTCATCTACCGTAGGCCCTTTGATACAGCCGCCGGAACACATATTCATCTCTATAAAACAGCCCTTGATTTCACCGCGGGACATGCTCCTGCACAAATCAATACAGTTATCCTCTCCGTGAACATAAAACTTCCGGTATCCGTCCCCCTTTTCCTCGGTGGCCAGCACGGAATTTACCACGCCGTTGGTCACGGGATACAGGCGGTTCACCTTTGGGTCAAATGCTGTAAATGGCCGGTCCTCACAGTCCTCAATTACGATGTCCTCTTCCTCCAGCCATTTGTTTATGTCATTGAAATTTAATACAGCGTCAATATAGCCCTCATGCCGCAGGTCCATGGCTTCCTTTTTCTTGGCAATGCACGGTCCCAGGAACACGACCTTCACATCACGTCCCAGTTCTTCCTTCAGCAGCTTTCCATGGGCAATCATGGGCGACACCACCGGGGCCAGGTAAGGTATGAGCTGTGGATAGTAGATTTCCACCAGGTCGTTGGCGCTTGGACAGCATGTGGTGATGATATTCTCCATCTTGTGCTCTGCCAGGAGCTTCGTATATTCGGCGGTCACAAAAGCAGCCCCCTCGGAAGTCTCCCTTACATCCTCGAATCCCAGGCGCAGCAGAGCTCCCCGCACCTGACCGATTGTCTTGTATTTCAATAACCCCATATAGGACGGTGCAATGGACACCACTACCCGCATGCCTTCGCGCAAAAATCCGCGGACCATATTCAGGTCGCTCTTAAGGGTTTTTGCTGACTGGGGGCATATTTTCAGACAATGGCCGCACAGGATGCACTTGTCCGGCATGATGACTGCCCTCTCATCCTTGACCTGGATGGCCTTTACCCCGCAGTAACGGACGCATTTATAGCAGTGTTTGCACTTTGTGGCTTTGAAATCGATGATTTCCATGCCCATAATCAAAGTCTCCCCTTAATCTCATTTTCAAAAAATTCCTCTGTATCCTCCGGCTTCAGGGAATACAGCTCACCCTCCACCGTCACGCATACTCCATGGTCACAGTTGCCGGAACAGAACGCACCGTTTAAGTCCACTTTATCAGACAGGCCGTTCTCATCCACCAGCTTCTGGAGCTTACTGATAATCTCTCTGGACCCTTTTAAATGACAGGCACTTCCAATACATATCGTTACTTTCATCCCTTATTCCTCCACTATCTGCGTGTATTATGGGCTCACCCCAACCATGGCTTCATTATCTCACATTGTGATATTTATATCAATAATATTTCTCAAATATTTTATAGAAAAGACAGGCCTGTTGTGCTATAGTTAAGGATATTTACGAGAGGAGTTGAAGTATAATGAAAAAACATATTTCCTTACTTTTAATGGCATTTATGGGCGCCTCCCTGGTACTGGGCGGATGCGGCAAAAAAACTGCCGTCACGCCTTCCCCGGAGACTCAGACTGAGGCTCAGACCGATATGCCGTCTGATGCCCAGACCGCAGCCGGAGCTGAGGACAAAACTGCCCAGAACCAGGCCCCAGACAGCCCTTCCGGTGCAGCCTCATCCGCTGACTCTGAATCCGGTTCCGGCAGTGAACTGAACACCGGCTCTGATGAAACCAAGCTGACCTGCCAGGCAGCCATCCGTGTAGGTTCCTTAAAAGGCCCTACCTCCATGGGACTTGTATCCCTGATGGATAAAGCTGCCAGGGGCGAAACCTCCAATGTCTATGAATTCACCATGGCCGGCAAGGCAGACGAGCTGGTAGGCAAGATTGCAAACGGGGACCTGGATATTGCCCTGCTGCCTGCCAATGTTGCAAGCGTGCTCTATGCCAAGACCCAGGGAAATGTCACGGTCCTGGATATCAACACCCTGGGTGTTCTCTATGTGGTGGCCTCAGACGATTCCATTACCTCCATGGCCGACTTAAAGGGACGCACCATTTACATGACCGGAAAGGGTACCACACCTGAATATGTGATGAATTACCTGTTAAAAGGAAATGGCCTTTCCGCCTCAGATGTGGACCTGCAGTTTAAGTCCGAAGCCACCGAGGTGGCATCTTTGCTGAAACAGGATTCCGGCGCCATCGGCGTCCTCCCCCAGCCCTTTGCCACCGCTGCCTGCATCCAGAACCCTGACTTAAAAACAGTGCTGGATTTGACGGAGCAGTGGAACCTCCTGAACAAAGACACCGGAAGCATGCTGGTGACAGGCGTTACCCTGGTGCGCAGCGATTTCCTCAGAGAAAACCGTTCCCCCATTGAAGACTTCGTAAAAGACCATGAGGCTTCCACCCTTTTCGCTGCGGAACATGAAGAGGATGCCGCCCGGCTGATTGCAGAGCAGGGTATTGTGGAGAAGGCTCCCATTGCCCAGAAAGCCCTTCCCTACTGCAACATCGTATGTCTGACAGGACAGGAGATGGAGGACGCCTTAAGCGGCTATCTGTCCACCTTACATGAGCAGGACCCTAAATCCATCGGCGGCCAGATGCCCGGAGACGATTTTTACTATGTGCCTTAAAATTCGGAGACATACCTCATGAACCAACCCGTGAAACATAATACACGAATAAGAAAATATCTGGTTTGGCTGTTCTGGATTGCAGTATGGCAGGCAGCCAATCTGCTGATACACAACAGCATCATATTCGTAGGCCCTCTGGACATGATAAAGGCCCTGGCAGAGCAGGCGGCGGACCCTTCCTTCTGGACCACCATCCTGAATTCGTTCGGCAGGATTAGCCTTGGCTTCCTGGGGGCCTTTGCCCTGAGCATCCTCCTGGGAAGCCTGGCCTACCTGTTTCCCCTGGTCAAAGAACTGCTGGACCCGGTCATGCTGCTGATTAAGTCAGTCCCTGTTGCCTCGTTTGTCATTCTGGCATTGATTTGGATTGGCTCACGCAACCTGGCAGTGTTCACCGCTTTCCTGGTCGTGGTGCCCATGGTCTATGTAAGCACCTTGTCCGGACTGGAGCACACGGATGAAAAGCTGCTGGAGATGGCCAGGGTCTTTCGCATGCCCATGTGGAAGCGGATTCATTATATCTATGTGCCGGCCCTCCTTCCCTACCTTATAAATGGATGCCGTACCGCCCTGGGAATGAGCTGGAAATCCGGCGTGGCCGCAGAAGTTATCGGCATACCGGAAGGCTCCATCGGAGAACAGCTCTACTACTCCAAGCTGTACCTTGACACGGCCGGACTCTTTGCCTGGACCTTTGTCATCATAGTAATCAGCGCACTGTTTGAGCGTTTCTTTCTTTATCTGTTAAAGAAAATAAAGCATTGAGGAGCGTATGTGGAATGACCCTGGAATTACAGAATATTTCTAAATCCTTTGACGGCTTGCCTGTATTGAAAAACCTGAACCTGGCCTTTCATCAGGGACACTGTTACTGTCTGATGAGTCCTTCCGGCTCAGGCAAAACCACCCTTCTGCGTATTCTGATGGGACTGGAGCAGGCGGACCAGGGCAGTATCCTGGCAGACGGACAGCCCCAGGACATGAGTTCCCTGACTGTTTCCCCTGTCTTTCAGGAGGACAGGCTCTGCGAATCCTTCTCTCCCATTGAAAATGTATCCATGTGTGCCGGCCGGTCAGTCAAACCCTCCCGGATAAAATGGGAACTGTCCCGCCTGCTTCCCGAGGAATGCCTGAACCGTCCTGTATCCACTTTAAGCGGCGGCATGAAACGCCGGGTAGCTGTGGTGCGCGCCCTTCTCACCCCCTCCCATATTCTTCTTATGGACGAGCCCTTTACAGGTATGGATGATGAATTGAAACGCAATGTCATTTCATATATTAAGGAGAAACAGGATGGACGGCTGCTCATCCTGTCAACCCATCAGGAGGAGGATGTGGAACTCATTGGCGGGGAACTGGTGCGGTTGGAACGCTGTATGGGTGACTGACAGCTCCTCTGTACCGGAAGCAATGCTGCACGGATGACAACTGCTCTGAACCGGAAGCAAAACGAATGATATGTATTGCCTGCCGGCAACATCACGATAAGGCGCTGCGGCCCATGGTTTTACCAATGGCCCGCAGCGCCTTTCACGCATGATTCGGTGCAGGACAGCCTTATATCTGTTACACCTTATTGCATTTTATTTATCCAGTACTAAGTGCAGCTTACATCTGCCCCATCTGGTCCTGGCAGGAAGGTGCTGGCACGTCAAAGGCTGGATTAAATGCATAGAAGTTCCTGCTGTCCAGTTTCTCCTGGGTAATGCGCAGCAGTTCACCGAATCTCTGGTAATGGACCACTTCTCTTTCCCTCAGGAATTTGATGGGTTCGCATACATCGTAATCCTTAACAACACGCAGAATATTGTCATAGGTGCTTCTGGCTTTCTGCTCTGCAGCCATATCCTCATGAAGGTCTGTAATTACATCTCCCTTTGACTGGAACTCACATGCATTAAAAGGAATTCCTCCTGCCGCCTGAGGCCAGATACCTGTGGTATGGTCGATATAATAAGGTCCGAAGCCCTGCTCTACCAGCTGGTCTGCAGACAGGCCTTTTGTCAGCTGATGAATGATGGCAGCCACAATCTCCAGGTGGGCAAGCTCTTCTGTACCTATATCGGTCAAAGCACCTTTACATTCTTTATATGGCATGGCATAGCGCTGGGAAAGGTAACGCATGGATGCGCCCATTTCGCCATCCGGCCCGCCAGACGCCACTTGGTATAATAGCCGCTTTGATAAAGCGGTAAATGTTCTCACAACCGCAAAACAAAGAGTTATTGAGTTTTAGGTGGCGTATGCCATGTTTTTTCTAAAAACTCACATAGCTCTTTTGTTTTTTGCTCGCTCTCCTCTTTGGTAGGTCTGTTAATCACAATTACTCTTATCTCTTCCTTTTTCCCCATGAAAAACACCTCCGCTTCATTGTATGCCGGAGTCAGATTGTCCTATTAGAGCCGTGGTTTTATATCTTATTGACTGCAAAATCTATATTTTCATTTTATAAAAGACTTGTTTTACGCTGAAAATATCTGTAAGAAACTATATTTTAAACAGTACTCGTATTACAGCTTACAAACGGCCTATATAAAGCAAATGCGGGCATTTCCTTACGATTGGTATAATGGCTCTATATATTACGTAGTAATATATAGAGTCGAAAACATATGTAAGGCGGGTCGTATGAAATATGCGATTTTAGATGATTTCAAGGTATTCTTGCAAGGGAAATACAGGAGCAAGGCAACGGTAAAACAGTACCGCTTTTGGGTAGCCCGACTGTTGGAAACACAATTTTTTATGGAGCTTAATGAGATTAATTTTGACGGTATGCTGAAAGAATTGGAAACCTGTACTAAAAACCGAAACGAATACAGTCAAGCAAAGAATGCTATTTTGAATTTTACAGAATTTTCTCAACGGCAAATTGAAATCCCGCAACTGAAACAACCAAAAAAACGCAGATACAGGAAACGAAAACAACGGAAGCTAAAAGATATAAACCATAAAATCAATGTAATTCACGATAAAAAACTTTTGCTAAGTTATAAAGTCATGCTCTCTACCGGACTTCGTGTAGGGGAATTGGCAAGCATAAAAAAACAAGATATAGAGATTCTTGAAAACGGAGATTATATACTTTGGTTTGTACCAAAAAGAGGGGGAATTGATAAGGTGACAATCCCCTCTGACAAGCACTATCTTTGTGAAGGAATTGCCGAGTTAATACTGACACAAGAAAATGATGATAAAACTTTTTACAGTGTCGGATATTTACAAAGCAACGCTAAAAAGAGGGGGTTTGCCTGTCACGATTTACGCCGAGCTTTTGCAAAAATAACTTACAGAGAGAATTACGGTAAACTAAGAATTACATCTGAAAAAATGCGTCATTCCAATCCACGTACAACCAAGCTATATCTAAAAAGTAAGGTGGAGGTGTAGATGTGGCGGAATATCGTCATTTATTAGATTTAATCCTTGCAGAATACATTGCTCTTATGGGAGTATTAACGAAAAAGCATTCGGAATCATCACGGGAAATATTACTTGACCGAAAGGACTTAACAAAAGCATTGGATAAAAATAAATATTTACCGTCTGCTGAAAAGTTGCGTATTTATAAACAATTCAATATGCTGACTGCAACGGGGGAAGGAATCAGTAAGGTTATTTATGATAAGGAACTAAAGAAAACCGTTCGCAAGATTGCTCTAAACGTGGAGACATATAAAAAATTCAAAGAGTTAGTCAAAGACTTTGAGAGGTGAATATGACTGATTATGATAGATTCTTCTTGGGTATATTAAAATTATTTTTTCATGTAATCAAATATTTTTTTGTTATATCATGGTATGGTATCAGGACTGTATTTACTAATCGGAAAAAGATAATTGTTCTAGCAACCGGAACAGGAGTTTTATTAGGCGTAAATTATCTTCTTACTATTTTATATATTTCTAATGGCCTGTTTAATGGGTGGTGGAAAATATACTTGTTTGTGTATGTTTTTTTGTTGAATGGCGGGCTTTGGGATAGAATAAAAAACTATGTTATGAATGTGAAGTATGAGAAACTCTTTGAAAGCATTCATTTTGTATCAACAGATAATTTTTATCCTAGATACATAGAAACAACTATCACAGAAAATATGAAAATCATTACGTTCTATTGCAATATTCCATTAAGCGTATGGGTGAAAAAACAGGACTTATTAGAATCTGCTTTTAATGCCCGTTTTCACGAAATAAAAGACCGCCCTAACGATAACAGAATGATTGATATTTATATCTTAATAAAAGAGCTTTTAAGCATGATACCGTGGAACGATGATTTTATATCAGATGGAGATGTGTTAAACATTGGCGGGGGGTATTTTGGAACAGTAGGTATGAACTTAATCAGGCAACCTCATGCTTTTATAGCGGGAGAAACAGGTTCAGGGAAGTCTATTATTTTACAGTGCATGATTTATCAGGCGTTGGTTAAAAACTATGAGGTAAAATTGATTGACTTTAAACGCGGCGTTTCTTTTTCCTGTTTTTCAGGTTTGATTGATATAGTAATTGAATTGGAGCAAGCAAATACATTATTCGCTGAATTGATAAAAGAAGTGAACAATCGGCTTGATTTATTTGTTGATGAAAATGTACAGGATATTAAAAGTTATAATCAGAAAATGAGAAAAACAGGCGGTAAAAATTTAAAGAGAATCATTGTAGTGATTGATGAACTGGCGGAACTTGTGGATTGTGGCGGGGCGGACAAAGAAGAAAAGGCGATTATTCAAGCAATCAATAAAAATCTTCGTACTCTGGCAAGGATTGCAAGAGCTTCAGGAGTACATTTGCTCTTAGGTGTGCAAAGGCCTGATTCCAGTATTATCGACGGACAGATAAAGAGCAATATCCCTTTTCGCGTGTGTGGTAGGTTTGCTGACCCACAGCCAAGTATTATTGTCTTAGGGGATAAACGAGCGGTAGAACTGCCTAATATTCCGGGGAGGTTTATTGCTGATAATCAGGAGATTCAAGCATATTATTTTAAAGCGGAACAGGTTATTAATCTCCGTCCTCATATTATAAACCCTAAGAACTCCAATATTTTTGAAACGGAACAAGTTGAAATACCAGAAATGTTAAAACAAAGAACTGAACGTAAAATATACGGTGTTAAAAAATGCACCTCAAAGACTAAAAAAAGTCTTGATTTAGATTTTGAAGATTTAGATTTATAGTTATCATCAGTTGACAGATATTCTTTACTGTGATATGATTCTTGATATGGAGTCACTTCAAGAGTAAAAGGGAGGCGTTACAATATGGCATCAAGAATCCAATTTAGAGTCACTGATAATGAGTATACAATTATTGCCCAAAATACAAAAAAAGCAGGCTATACTAGTATATCTCAATATGCAAAAGATTTAGCATTAGGAGCTTTGAATACACAGAAAACTACTGCAACAGACTATATATCATTTAATGCAATTTATAAAGACGTAGAGAAGGCCGTGAATGATAAGATTATAACTGTAAAAAAAGCAGTGAAAGATAACGTTGAAAAGGAAGTGATTGAACGTGAACGTAAGTTTGTTTTACGTACAATTACGCCAGGATGGGGAAATATTCCTCAACATACCAATACACCAACAGGAACAATACCCAAGCCGTTGCGTGCGTCAATCGGAAAGCATTTTTTAACCGAAGTGAAATCCGGAAAATTTAAAGATATAAGATGCACTGGCAAAACCGATGGGTATGGAACAATGATTTACGAAGTAATTATTTAACAAAACAGGAGAAAAAATATGCCCAAAATCATTTTCGTAATTGGAGCACCCGCTACAGGAAAGAGTTACTTTATTAAGCAAAATTTTGGACAGCAAAATTTTGAGGTTCTAAACGTTTATGACTATCAGCAACACGCTTATCATGAGAACGGAATCGGAAATCATATCTCATCCGAAATGCATTTTAAATGTCTTTTACAGGCCAATGAATTGCTATTAGAGGACATAGTGAAGAACTTGGCCAAAGGACGTGATGTTGTTATTGAACATACATTATTTAAGGCAAAGAGGAGAATCGCCTACATTGATAGAATCAGAAAAACAACTGACGCATCGATAGAGATATATGTGATGACTCCCACTGATGAATTGTGGCAATTAAATATACAAAAGCGTAAACTGGCAGGTCTGGCAGGTGAGTTTGAAGCATTCAAACGTAAAGCACAAGAAATAGAGTTTCCAAACGTGGAGGAAGGGTTTGACAGTATCTATGCAGTCGTGGACGGAGAAGTAAGGTTAGAAATGAATCCACCCATTCCTGAAATACTTGAAACAGGGAGAAATGAGCTTATAAAAGAGAAAGAAAAATTAAGATTGGAGGACGAGGCAAAAAGCAAGAAACAGGCATTAATTAAAAGCATGCATACGCGCAGATTCTGGCATTACTGTGAAGTATGCTCCAAGAAAGAACTACTCACAGCTAAGGAAGCTTATAATCTCGGGTGGGATTACCCGCCTTCTATCGGTCTGTTCGGAGTATTAAGTCCTCGTACCTGTGGTTCTTGTTCCATGGCTGATACTATCTACATGAAACTCTTAACAGGCGAAATTAAGATGAGTAATCTTACAGAGAAACAGATAGAGACCATCACCAGGATACAGGGTGAACCATTTACCTTACTTCCACTGGAAGATGAAAATAATTACCAATAAGTAAAGGGGCATATATGGAAAAGTATTATTTTGTTATAGCAGAAAACAAGGCTAGTAAAATTGAATATCTTGGCTTATATGACAATGAACATACAGCACGAAACGCTTTTCTGGATTTCTCAAAAGGATTGAATAGAGAAAAATGTGATGAAATATATAGTATTATAATATTTACTAATGTAGGCGGCGAGCAATTAGTCTTTAACTACAAGCCAAGCCAAATGAAATGGTACCGAATAGGGGATAAGGAATTTTAACATAAAACCACCTTTCTATTTACACTTTTCATGGCATAAATTAGTAGAGGTAAAAATGTTCTCAACCATACAATTTATGCTATTTTACATATAACGGTTGTGAAACATTTCTTTTCAGTTAGTGGAAAGGAGATGTACACATGATACAATATGGAGCTTGCTATATTCGCGTTTCTACCGACGAGCAAACTGAGTTCTCACCGGACGCTCAATTACGGGCGCTAAAAGACTATGCACGCAAAAATGATATTGTACTATCTAAAGAACACATATATATTGACGAGGGTATAAGCGGCCGGAAAGCCGAGAAACGTCCCGCATTTATGAAAATGATTGCAACAGCAAAATCCAAGCCAAAGCCCTTTGACGTGATTCTTGTGCATAAATTTGACCGCTTCGCCCGTTCCCGTGAAGACAGTGTTGTTTACAAGTCATTATTGAAAAAGGAGGCCAATATTAAGGTCGTTTCCATTACGGAAACCATTGAAGATGATAAATTTTCTGTTATCCTCGAAGCCATGCTTGAAGCTATGGCGGAATACTACTCTCTCAACTTAGCTGACGAAGTTAAAAAGGGCATGACGGAAAAAGCTCTCCGTGGGGGGTATCAGACAACGCCGCCTTACGGCTATCGCATGGTTGATAAAAAGCTAATCATAGAGCCGAATGAAGCAGATATGATACGTCTGATATTTAATCGATTTGCCAATAATCAAATGGGACTACGGGCGATTGCCACCTATGCCAATGATTTAGGACTTAGAACAAAACGGGGCAATCCATTTGAGAACAGAACGATTGAATATATCCTGAACAATCCCGTTTACATAGGCAAGGCCCGGTGGACACCTACAGGAAAAACAAGACGTAATTACCACAACCCGGACAGTATTATCGCTGAAAGTGACCACGAACCGATTATTGATATGGAACTATGGGAGAAAGTACAAAATGCTTTAGGAGTGCAGAAGGAATTATATCCGAAATATCAAAAGCCTGACGCACAGCTTAAAACATGGCTAAAGGGACTGGTGCGTTGCGGAAATTGCGGAAGCAGCCTTGTAAGTAGTGCCGGAAAATATTTACAGTGCAATAGCTATGCAAAAGGAGCCTGTAAGGTCAGTCATTGTATTAATACAAAATCTCTTGAAAACCTTGTACTGGAACAACTGGGAGACATTTATCAAAATGAACTGGAAATCAAAGTGGTTCCACAGGCACAAGATACCGTTGTAACAAGCCAATACGACTTATTACAGGAACGGCTTGATAAACTGGCATTAAAGGAAAAGCGTATCAAAGAAGCCTATCAGGACGGCATTGACAGCCTTGAAGAATATAAGGAAAATAAGCAAAAGCTAAATGCAGAACGGGAATCCATAGAAACACAATTAAGCGAAATAAAAGCCGGACTGCTTGAAAAGAACACACAGGGAAAATCTATCATGAAACGCATTGAAAGCGTCTATGCCCTCTTAACGGACGATTCCATAGACATTCAGAACAAATACAACACAGCACACTTTCTAATCAATAAAATCGTTTACAACAAGCCGGAGAAGCTGGTAACGATTGAATTTAAACAGTAACCGATAAACGTATGATAGCACTAATGAAAAAGAATACCAAACGGCATAAGCACCGCCGTACTGGCTCATTATAAACTGGGCCATCTGGGCATTGGGCTCTTTGATATTAACCGGAAACTCCAATCTCTTCTCATAAATCCACATTAATAGCACCCTCCTTCCCATGGCCACGGGTCGTTAATCCAGGACCAGTATGAAGCATCATTATTGGCGGAAGCAGTCAAAGGTCCGAACTGGGCCTCAAAGGCCGCCGCTGCATTTCTGTATGCGTCTGCCATCTGATTATAATAATCAATGGCAGCTGCATCACACGGATGGGTGTCAAGGTAAAGGTTAGCGTCAACCACTGCGAAGCCGGCCTGGTCTACCTCCCGGAGCATGGCAGCACGGGAAACATTAAAGTCAGGATTCATCATCTGATTCGTCATCTGCCGCACCTCCCGTAATTAAATTGAAGGTCCAGGTCAGGGAAAATAGTCCCCTGGACAAGGCCCCGCTCAGGGGCATAGGTGGTCTGCCACTGCTGCCATGGCACATAAGCCATGGCTACCGGAAACTGCTGTTCCAACACACCGCCCTCAGTTGAGGGACATGACATATTGGCGGTCTGGGCTGCTGGGGCTGCTGGGGTAGGATAAGAAAGCTCAGGATTGCTCCCCCATGAGTCCCATGGAAATGCGTTCATATCCCGATAATCCGGACTTGTATAAGAACCGCATTCATTTCCAAATGATGTGCCGCATGACATACGGCTGCGGCCGCAGCACTGAGTGCTTACATCTGTATAAGAATCCATAGGTTGGATACTCCTTCCATATATCTTTTTCTACTATAGTTTATGAGAATAAAAACAGCAGGTGACAATAAAATACATTGAGACAATCACTCACACTTCATCTGGGCGTCCCATATGATATAGTACAAACCAACAAAAAAGGAGAGTGCAATATATGTGTTGCTTTAGATTTTGTAGATGTGGATGGAATCGTTGTAATTGTGGATGCGGCTGCGGCTGCGGCAGTAACAGCGGTTGCGGTTGTGGATGCGGAAATAACAGCGGTTGCGGCGGAAACAGCGGCAGCGGCAGTGGCTGCGGCTGCGGTTGCGGTTGCAGCTGTGGCTGTGGCTGTGGAAATAACAGCGGCGGCCATGACATCTGTGCAGGCGCCAGGCGTCAGGCATTCAGGGAAGGCTTCCGCAATGGATATTGGGAAGGCTTCAACGATGCCACCTGGGGCAATAATCCGGGATGCGGCGGCCCCACACCGCGTACAGCCGGAGGGCCCGGACCAGCCGTAGCAGAAGGCGGCTGTGGCTGCGGCAACTAAAATAAATGGTAATAAGTGAAACCATACGAAACAGGACCTCCCAACGAGGCCCTGTTTTTTCGTATATCCTGTTGTTGCACACTCCCTCTTTTACCTCTCTCCTTCTTTCTCATCACACATAATGCCTTACATAGCCGACAATCATTGACAATCTTCCTTTTTCTGGTATATAGTTGGTTTATATTCATTTTTAACCCATACATTCAACCACAGGAGGTATTCCATATGGATGCACAGAAACTGGAACAAATACAGAAGGTCTTTTTCAATGACCGTTTTGCCACGGAAAACGGTGCTGTTATTGAACAGGTGGATGAGGGATATGCAAAATGTTCGTTGGAAATACAACCGCACCATCTCAATGCAGCGGGCACGGTCATGGGGGGCGCTATTTTTACTCTGGCTGATTTTGCCTTTGCAGTGGCTTCCAATTGGAACAAACCCCTTCACGTCTCAACCACGTCTCAAATCACCTACCTGGGTGTTGCCAGAGGCGCACGGCTCATAGCCGAGGCGCATAAAGTAAAGGAAGGACGCAGCACCTGTTACTATCTGGTAGATGTAAAGGACGACCTGGGCAATGAGGTGGCCCACGTAACATCCAGCGGCTTCTCCAAAGGATAGTCATTGCATCCGGAGGTAAAATATGGCCAAGAAGGACACTTCCAGCTAAGGGCATCCTTTTGGAGCACATAAAAGCAAAAAACAGGGACGCCGTACCATCATCCTCTCAGATGATAGTACGGCGCCTCTATTTTACCTGCCGTACATATTTCTGCCGCATATATTTCTGCCGCACATCTTTTTGCCGCACATCTTTTTGCCGCATATCTTCCTGCCGCACAATCCCTGCCCTGCAGAACTGCCGTCACATCCTACCAGCACATCTCCTCATTGCTGTACAGCACCAATCCCCCGTCTGTCACTGCCTTGGCGGCTGTCTCTCCGTCAGATGCCTTCACAATCATGGCCCTGCGGTTTGCAGAAGCCAGGGCATACATATACTCTATGTTCAGCCCCTGGCTGCAGAGAATGTGGGTCATCTTGTGGAGTTCGCCCACCTGGTCCTCCAGTTTTACTGCCAGCACATCGGTCAGCATAGCTGAAAATCCCTTTTCCCTCAGCGCTGCCTTTGCCTTATCCGGGTCAGACACAATCATTCTCAGCATACCGTACTCCGTGGTATCCGCCATGCTGAGGGACAGTATGTTGATTCCCTCCTCCCTCAGTACCTCTGTGACCTGCTCCAGCCTGCCTTCACGGTTTTCTATGAATACAGATAATTGTTTTACAAACATTCTTTCACCCCGCCCTTTCCTAAATCAGATTCCTCTTGTCAATCACATGCTTTGTCTTGCCCATGCTGCGTTCAATGCTCTTTGGCTCCACCAGTTTTACCTTTACCGCCAGACCTATGGCCTGCTGAATCATATAGGCAATCTTCCCGGTCAGATTCTCCAGCTCCCGGATTTCATCTGAGAAGAAGCGCTCCTCCACTTCCACCTGGACCTCCAAGGTGTCCAGATTGTTTACACGGTCCACAATCAGAAGATAATGAGGCGTGGTGCCGCCCATTTCCAGAAGGGCTGACTCTATCTGGGACGGGAATACATTGACGCCGCGGATAATCAGCATGTCATCGGTCCTTCCCGTGAATCTGGCAATCCTGGCCGTGGTCCTTCCGCACTTGCAGACACTGTGGTCAAGACTGGTCAAATCCTTTGTGCGGTAACGGATTAAGGGCAGTCCTTCCTTGGTCAGGGTGGAAATTACCAGCTCTCCGGTCATGCCATCCCGCAGCGGCTTCAATGTATTCTGGTCCACAATCTCCGGAAGGAAATGGTCCTCATGAATGTGAAGCCCCTCATGGAACTGACAGTCCGTGGCAACGCCCGGTCCCATAATTTCGCTGAGGCCGTAGATATCATGGGCATGGATTCCCAGCTGCCGTTCAATCTGGGTCCTCATCTTCTCGGTCCATGGCTCTGCTCCGTTAATGGATGCCTTCAGCTTAATCTTATCCTTTACTCCCATCTCCTCGATGGTTTCTGCAATATGAAGAAGGTAGGACGGCGTACACATGATTCCTGTGACCCCGAAATCCACCATCATGGTCACCAGCTTCTTGGTGTTGCCTGTGGACATGGGGACCACGGTGGCGCCCATCTCCTCAGCTCCGTAGTGGGCACCCAGCCCCCCGGTGAACAGTCCGTATCCGTAAGCCACCTGGATGATATCATTGCTTCCCAGTCCGGCCATGGTGATGCACCTGGCCACGCACTCGCTCCACACATCAATGTCCTTGCGGGTATATCCCACCACCGTGGACTTACCCGTGGTGCCGCTGGATGCGTGGATACGGGTAATCTGGGAATTGGGCACTGCAAACATGCCGAAGGGATATGTGTCCCTCAAATCATCCTTTGTGGTGAACGGAAGCCGTTCCAGGTCTTCGATTCCCCGGATATCTCCGGGCTCCAATCCCACTGCCTGCATTTTCTTGCGGTAATATTCCACACTGTGGTACACCCTGTCAACTAATTTTCTCAGCCTTGCGCTCTGCAGGTTGGTCATCTCATCCCTGCTCATGCACTCCTTCGTCTCATTCCATATCATTTGCCTGTAACCCCTCCAACTCTCACTTGATATAATTTCATATCCCTTTTCCGCTTACAGTCCGTTTCCGGATTTTCTTCCGGCTTCAGCCCATCTATACTGAAAGTGCATAACCGGTCTCAAATGCCTTTTTATTAATCTCCACTGTCTTGGGCGGAACCGTTGTCTCAATCACCTTCAGCCAGTCTTCCTTTTCAAAACCCATATGCTTTGCAGCTGCTCCCAGGACAATGACATTGAATGCCTTGGGCGCGCCCATTTTTTTCGCTTCCTCCGTGGCCTCCACCACAATGGTCCTGCGCGCCTCCTTTAACCGGTCAATGATTCCTTCCGGATATTCAGCCACCCCTGTCACCACCGTGATGGGGTCAATGCGCCAGTCATTGACAATAACCACTCCGTCCTTTTTGAGGAAATGGAGATACCGCAGCGCCTCCAGGCGCTCAAAGGCAATCAGCACATCTGCCTGGCCTTCCTCCACAATGGGTTCCGCCACATCCTCGCCATAGCGCACAAAGGTAACCACGCTGCCGCCGCGCTGGGCCATGCCGTGCACTTCGGACAGCTTCACATCATAACCTGCTCCGATTGCAAGCTTTCCAAGTATGCGGCTGGTAAGAAGGGTTCCCTGGCCGCCTACGCCTACTATCATAATATTCTTTGATGTCATTTTATTCACCCGCCTTTACCAGATTGATTGCGTCAAATTTACACAGCTGTTTGCACAGTCCGCACCCATTGCACATGGTCTCGTCAATGGATATGGTGCCGTCCTCATTCTTTGTAAGGGCAGGACAGCCCGGCCTTAAACATGCTCCGCATTTTTTACATTTATCCGGCAGAGGCCTGCACTTATTGGGGAACTTGATTCCCTTAAGCAGGGCGCAGGGCGCCTTGGTGATGATAACGGATACCGCATCCCTGGCCACCTCTTCTTTGATTACCCGCTCTAATTCCGCCTGGTCAAAAGCGTCTACCTCACATACATGTTCAATTCCCAGCGACCTGCACAGCCCGTAGATATTGATGGCAGGAACCACCTGGCCCTTAAGGGTCTTGCCTGTGGCAGCATGGTCCTGGTGGCCTGTCATTCCTGTGGTGGAATTATCCAGAATAATGACCGTGCCCGTGGCCTGGTTGTAAACCATGTTCATAAGGGAGTTGATACCTGTGTGCATAAAGGTGGAATCACCGATTACAGCCACCCAGTTCTTTATATATTCCTTTCCCTTTGCCTTTTCCATACCGTGAAGGGTGCTGATGCTGGCTCCCATACAGATGGTGGTGTCAATGACGCTTAAAGGCGCCACGGCTCCCAGTGTATAGCATCCGATGTCTCCGGCAGCATGTATCTTCAGCTTGTTAAGCACCGTGTATACGCTTCTGTGGGGACATCCCGGACAGAGTATGGGAGGTCTTGCAGGCACCTGGGCCGCCTTATCCACCTGGGATGCCTGGCCCAGCACACGCTCCCGAATCAGGTTTGCGCTGTATTCACCCTGGACCGTGAATATTTCCTTTCCCACTGCCTTGGTGATGCCCCAGGACTTAACCTGCTCCTCCACAACGGGCTCCAGCTCCTCAAATATGTAAAGCTTATCCACCTTGGCCGCAAATTCCTCAATCAGCTTCCTGGGCAGTGGATTCAGAAGTCCCAGCTTCAGGACAGATGCCTGGGGCATGGCTTCCTTCACATACTGGTATGCAATACCGTCCGTGATGAAACCCACGGACAAATCATTGTATTCCACCCGGTTGATTGGAAGGCTGTCCGCGTCCTCCGCCAGCTGCTTCATGCGGGCTTCCACCACCACATGGCGTTTGATTGCATTTCCAGGCATCATAACATACTTGGCCATATCCCTTTCATAAGGGATGTCAAAGGGCTCCGCCCTTTCCTCCAGCTCCACCAGACCCTGGGAATGGGACAGACGGGTGGTGCTCCGCAGAATGACCGGAGTGTCATATTTCTCACTGAGGTCATATGCGTATTTCATGAATTCCTTGGCCTCGGCGCTGTCCGATGGCTCCACGATGGGGACCATGGCAGCCCTGGCAACCATGCGGCTGTCCTGCTCATTCTGCGAACTGTACATGCCCGGGTCATCGGCCACCACCAGTACCAGTCCTCCCCTTACACCAGTGTATGCAGCCGTATAGAGGGGGTCCGCAGCCACATTCATTCCCACGTGCTTCATGACACACATGGAACGCACACCCGCTATGGACGCGCCGATAGCCACCTCTGTGGCCACCTTCTCATTGGGAGCCCACTCTGCATAAATCTCATCGTACTGGACCAGTGACTCGCTGACCTCCGTACTGGGAGTGCCCGGGTAGGCGGCGGATACCTTTACCCCTGCCTCATAGGCACCTCTTGCTATGGCTTCATTGCCAAGTAATATTCTTTTCTCTGACACGTTTCTTCCTTCCTTTCAGTATATATTAAATGCACCGGACATCTTAAGGACTGTCCTGCTGCCTCATCAGACTTCTTTGCGCAGGTCCGTGACCCTCTTTGCCTTTCCCTCAAACCGCTGGAGCGTGTTGGGGGATACCAGCTGAATCTTGGCATCCAGGCCAAGCATCAGGCGCATCTTATCCTTCAATGTGTCTTCCAGCCGTTCCAGTGCAGCATAGGAGTCCATCATGCTCTCTGCTTCCACCTCAACCTTGATAATCAATATGTCGGAATGGTTCTTCCTGTCCACCACAATTTCGTAGTTAGGTCCGATTCCCTCTGTATTAATCAGCACTTCCTCAATCTGGCTTGGGAATACGTTGACACCGCGAATCTTTAACATATCGTCCGTCCGTCCTGACAGATTTTCCATCCTGGCAGTGGTACGGCCGCAGGAACACGGTTCATACATAAGCCTGGTAATATCCCTGGTGCGGTAGCGGATAAGAGGCAGCGCTTCCTTGGATATACAGGTGATAACCAGCTCCCCCTTTTCTCCGGGAGGAAGGACTTCGCCTGTGGCGGAATCGATTACCTCCGCAATAAAATGGTCCTCATTGATATGCATTCCGTTCAGTTCCAGACATTCTCCTGACACGCCGGGGCCCATCAGTTCGCTCATGCCGTAATTCTGGGTCAGGTTTACATCCTCTCCCCATACCTTGTAGAGCTCGTTCCTCATGGCCTCTGTCATCAGCTCGCTGCCCAGTACAAGCGTCTTCACCTTCAGGTCTGTCTTTGGATTAATTCCCATCTCCAAAGCCACCTCAGCAATACGCATGGCATAGGACGGGGTGGCCACCAGCAGGGTGGTCTCAAAATCCTTCATGTACATCAGCTGCTTCTGGGTATTGCCGGTGGAGGAAGGAACCACGGCAGCGCCCACCTTTTCCAGGCCATTGTGAAGTCCCAGGGCGCCTGTAAACATGCCGTACCCAAAACAAATCTGGGCCACGTCCTCGTCCGATGCGCCTCCTGCCACTGCCAAACGGGCCACACATTCCTTCCATACCTCCAGGTCATTCTCCGTATATCCCACCACAGTAGGCTTTCCCGTGGTACCGCTGGATGCATGGATTCTCCGCAGTTCCTTCTTCGGAACCGCAAACAGGCCATAGGGATAATTATCCCTCATATCCTGTTTTGTTACAAAAGGAAGCTTCTGCAAATCCTTCAGTGTCTGTATGTGCTCCGGCCTTACACCTGCCTCCTCCATCTTGGCGCGGTATGCCGGTACCCTCTCATAAACCCGGTTCACCGTGTCTTTTAGGCGTCTCAGCTGTATTGCCTCAATCTCCGCCCTGGACATTGTCTCTTCTTTTGCCCAAATCATGTTGCCTGACCTCCCTTTCCCTGCACCCGTGTCTCCTGTCCGGTTTCCTGTACTATCCCGCTTTGACGTGACAACGCATTGGCGCATTATAATGTCTGGCGACATTATACCATCTTTTCCCGGGTTTGTCTGCTGTTTTCGTGCAAATTCCATATGAGTTTTCTGTCCCCGGTTTTAACGCCGGAATCATCTGCACAAAACAAGAGAGCGACCATATATACATATTATCACAGTTTCATGACTTAGGCCATATGGGGAAAGGGACATATTGCCAATGTCCCTTTATGAAAAAAGGGAATCATGCCCCGCCCCACGGCGTTCTGCATGATTCCCTGCAATCGCACAGCCTTTACTGTGCCGGACGGCTCTGTCCTGCTACACCAGGACTCCCTCCTGGCTGCGCAGCTTTACCACTGCGGACAGGTCCGTCTTTTTATGTTCCTTTCCGCCCTGTTCCTGACACTTCCTGGAACGTTCCTCAGCGGTCTCGCACTTCTGGTAGAAATACTTAATAATGTCCTTTCTGGTAATGATACCAATGAAACTCTTCTGGTCATCCAGAACCGGTACAAAATTCTGGTTCAGCGCCTTCCCAATCAGGTCCTCCATATCTGCATCTGCCTTAACCGGACGGTTGTCACACCGGCGGCGTATGGCTGTGACAGGTATCTTCTCAGCCCCTTTCAGGTCCAGATTGAACTGGTTCTTGATTCCCCATAACAGATCACCTTCCGTCAGCGTCCCCACATAGCGCCCTGTCCTGCTGACAATCGGTACCGCGGAATACTTGTGGTGCTCCATTTTCTCCAAAGCCTGCCTTAACGTATCATCCTCACTTATATACGCCACGTCACTTTTAGGAGTCAGGAAAAACAGTATGTTCATTTTTTCACTCCTTCTTCCCGTATTCTCTATTAAGTATAATGCCTGCCTCTGAACCGAATGTGAACAAATTATTATAAAAATCTGAAATTTCTTAAGATGCGGGAAATACAGATACATCTATACATGGATTACAGCTGTTGGAGCTGCCGTACTCTGCCTGACCACTAAGTATGGCTGAAACATAATATTTTTTTTTGTATCCTGCTTCTGTTTCTGGCGGATAATCCGAATCATCTGCTGGACCGCCTCTGTTCCCATTTCCTCCACCGGCTGATGGACTGATGTAAGAGGTACGCTTAATATCTCAGAAAAAAAGATGTCATCATATCCAATCAATGATATGTCCTCCGGAACAGAAATTCCCTGCTGTTTTAAATAGTGAAATACGCCGTATGCCGACATATCATTATAAGCGAATATTGCTGTTACATCTTTTTTGAGCAGATACTCTGCCCCCCGCACGCCGCTGTTCAGGTCATAATCCCCATAAAAGATAAGGGAGGGGTTAAATTCCACTCCTTTCTCCATCAGCGCTCTTATATATCCCTGCGTTCTTCGGTTGGAATCAGCCAGGTCCTTCGGTCCACCCACACAGCCAATTCTGGTGTGCCCCAGCTCCAGCAGATGCCTGGTTGCCAGATATCCGCCCTCGTCATGGTCCACAATCACGGAACAGCCTTTGACTTCAGGATAAAAACGGTCCACAAGTACAAACGGTATGTTGAGGGAATCCATCAGCGCTACCATCTCCTCTACTTTCTCACTGTCATTCTCCCTTGCCATACAAATCAATACTCCGTCCACGCCTTTGTCAGCCAGCATCTGCAGATATTTCATCTCCCGCTCATGAAGGTCGTTGGTATTGCACAGAATAAGATTCCATCCGTTTCTGCGGCATTCATCTTCTATGGATTTAGCCATATTTGCGAAAAAGCTGTTTCGGATGTCAGATAAAATCAGTCCCAGGGTTTTTGTCTGCTTCTTTACCAATCCTACCGCTAATTGATTTGGCCGGTAATTAAGTTCCTTCGCAGCCTGGAGAATTGCCTCCTCTGTAGCCTTTGGGATTTTATGTGCCTTACCATTCAGCACCAAAGATATGGTGGTAATTGAAAATCCTGTGTGTTTCGCTATATCCTTAATTGTAGTTCGCAAATCCTGCCCCCTGTTAAAACTATGCTCAAAGTCTTACATTTCATTATATCATAAGTTTATCATTTAGCAATGTGCCTGCAAAACTTTTCCATGACCTGAATTGCTTCAAAATATTTGGATATCTCAACGTATTCATTAGGTTTATGACACATCTGAGGTTCTCCCGGTCCAAAGAGCAGTACCGGGCAGTCCGGCCAGGCTGTCAGGAAAATGGATGCATCCGTAAAATAATTAATGCCAACCTCCCTGACCTCATCGCCGATGAGGCCTTTCAGCTTGTGAAGCCACTGGTTTTCCGAATCAGTTTCTACCGGCATTCTATAATTTGATATCTCAGGTACAAAAAGCAGTTCCCCCTTATATTCTTCACAACGCTTTTCTATAAGATATTCCAGACGGTTTAGGACCTTTTTTTTATCCAAGGGCGGTACAATCCTGATATCAGCCAGAAACTGCGCCCTGTCCGGAGTCATATTGGGGGCAATTCCTCCCTCTGCCATGGTAATCTGGAGTGTACTGCGTCCCAGCACAGGATGTTCCTCTCCCTGCAGCTCCTCTCTCAAATCACCAAGCAGGCCAAAGCCCTGCTCCAGTGCATTGATTCCCTGCCAAGGCTCTGCTCCATGGCTTGTCTTTCCTGAAACAGTAAGTTTTAACCAGATACACCCCTTCTGGGCGACACCTGCCTGGCATGAAGTAGGCTCTCCAATCATAACCAGTTCCGGAAATAAATCAGGATATTTCTTTATTACTTCCCTTGCCCCCAGGCCTCCCCGCTCTTCATCGCAGGTTCCCACAAAAACAATTGTTTTTTCAGGAACGTATCCGCTCTGCGCAAGCTCTCCCAGAACAAAGGTCATTACAGCCAGCCCACTTTTCATATCGCTGGCTCCTCTTGCATAAAAACGTCCATCCTGTTCCTCGCATACCGCCGGATTGGTATTCCACTCTTGTATATCACCGTACGGAACCGTATCAAGATGACCGTTAAAAAGTATGGTTTCTTCTGTTTTTCCTTTAAGCACACCAATCAGATTGCCGTGATGCTCATCTATCAGCTGTACTGTGGTTTCCATACCCTTTCCTCTTAAATATTCTGCCAGATAATCAGCTACCCTCTGTTCTCTGTCCTTTCCATTAACACTGGGAATATCCAGTATATGTTTTAAAAGCTCCAGAGCCGCTGTCTTTTTCCGTTCCTCTGTTTTCTTCTCTGCTTCCATCTGCAATCCTCCTGTAAAAAAGGGACTGCTGCCCATGGAATCCCTTGATTTCAGGCAGCAGTCCCCATCCTTATTCTTACTTTGTCAGCCAGTCCATGATTCCCTGCCACATCCTGTTATAATATTCCCACTCACAGAATTCCGGCGGAGCCCAGTGAGGAGCACAGTCCGTGGTTACCACAGCGCTCTTTCCTTTCCCATATACTCCAAAGGCAATAAACGGGTCGTCATCCACTACGGCAGCCACAACTGCTTCCGGCTTTGCAATGGTCTTATTGTAACCCAGTACCTGGGGGAACTCCCTTGGAATCCCGTTCAGGGCTTCATGTTCAGCAACCATCACCGGCGCAGTTCCCTCGCAGTGCTCCATACGGTCATCAACCGTAAGCACCTCTACCGGCAGGACTTCCTGCACTGCAGTATCATGCCATTTTCCCTTTGCATCCACACCTGAAAAGGTGAGGTATCCTCCCACCATCATGAGGGCTCCTCCATCCAAAACATAATCGCGAATCAGGTTGCATCTGTTTGGTTTCTTCTCGCTTCTCATAAATGTTGCTGTTGGAAGAAGAAGCGTGTTGGCACCGATATCAGAAAGAATAACCGCATCATATGCCTTTAATTCATCCATCGTAAACGGAAACTCCTCTCCTGCCAGATGGTTCGGCAGAAAAGTAACCTCATATCCGCCTTCTTCCAGCGCTGCCTTCAGCCACTTTTCTCCTGTCTCATATACAGAAGTATAAAAACTGTCAAATCCTTTCACGTGTGTGGTATAGCTCATCCAGGACTCGCCTGCTAACAATACTTTCTTACTCATCTCTATTCTCCTTATTATTCATTCTATTCTTTTGCCTTACACCATTCCAGTATGAGCTGAGCATACACAAGAATGGCCTCCAGATAAGAATCCGTCTCCACATACTCATTGACAGAATGGCACTCTTCCAGACGTCCCGGTCCGAACTGCATGGTTGGACAGCCCGCAATATTCTTCCATAATCGTGAATCACAGCCAGCCGGAGAGCCTACCTGGCGCACCTGTCTTCCAAGCGCCTTCTCATATCCATCCATAAAGCAGGCCACAAAGCTGTCGCCGGGCTCCTGTTCGAAAGCCCCTCCAGCCTGATACATAGTTATCACCGGCCTATGCTGGCGAAGCCATACATCACTGTCAGCCACCCGGTTCACTGCATCTGTGAATTCTTCTACGATTTGATTATAGCTCATCTGCCCGGGCAGATAATGGATGCATGTCTCAAAATAGCAATGTCCTGGTACGGTAGAACCAGCGCTTCCTCCATGAATCGTACCTATATTCAGATTAGGAGCAGGGAGCAGAGGATGTTTATAGGTAAGAAGCCAATTGTGTTCCAATTCCTCCAGCTCCCTGATGACCTTCAGGGCCTTATCAATGGCGCTGACTCCCTTCCACTTTGCACCGGAATGATTTGCTTTTCCTTCAAATTCCACCTTAAAAAAGACAAATCCCATATGAGCCAGAATCAGTTCATCAGAAGAAGGTTCGCAGACAACCACTCCATCCGCCTTTTCTCCTGACATGATTGCCGCCATGGAGCCGTTGCCCCCGCCCTCCTCATCGCAGACGGAAGTGATATGTATGTCTCCGGGCAGTTTTATCCCGGCATCCTTAAGCAGCTGTACTGCCATAACGGACGCCATAAGGCCGCCCTTCATATCAGCTGCACCCAGGCCGTAAATCTTACCGTCTTTCATGGTTGGCGTATGCGGCGGTGTATTCCATTCATTTTCATTACCGGCAGGCATGGTATCTATATGGCCATTGAACATCAGGCTCCTGCCGTTTTGGTCCCCTTTGAAAACAGCATACACATTATAGCGGCCGTCGTAATTATGACCGGGATTTCCTTCCTGATATCTGTCCAGGCATTCTTTGATGGCTTCCTCGGTCATGGGGTCCCGGCGGATGTTGTCTGCTCCCATATCCTCGAATAATTTCACCATATACTCCTGCCCCTGTTTCTCCAGTCCCCCTGATATTCCGTGGCCTAAGTCATGGGTGTCAATCGCTATCAGGTCCATCAAATGCTGTATATATGCTTGCTTATTCTGCTCCAGAACTTCTTTTAGATGCCTCATGATTTCAACTCCTTTTTTCAGCCGGACATGGCTGCTGCAATTCATAACCAGCAGACCGTATCAACCATAATTGCGGATTCCCTGTTCAATAATATCCCAGAACTTATCCACATCCACTTCCACTGCCACATTGCTGTTCGGCTCCCTCTTGAAATATCCGAAGAAGTCACAATTTGTACGGCCATAGCTCTGGACACTGCGAATATCTATTTCTGTAAACATAGCCTTTGTTGTAAGTACGGTTGGGTCTATCAGGTATGCGATTGTCAGAGGGTCATGAAGAGGCCCTCCCTCCCATCCAAATACAGCTTTCTGGCTTTTACTGAAAAATCGCATCAAATCTGCAAACAGCCTTGCAGACTTTGTTCCGATTTTTTCCATCCGTTCAATGACAGAAGGATAACACAGTACTTTTCTGGTAACATCCAGTCCAACCATGGTTATGGGTCTTCCACAGGTAAATACCACATGAGCCGCATCACCATCTGCCAAAATATTGAACTCCGCTGCGGGCGTCACATTTCCCAGCTGATAGCAGCCTCCCATAAGCACAATCTCACGAATCTTGGGAAGGATTCTTGGTTCCAGCCTTACCGCCATGGCTATATTAGTCAAAGGACCTGTGGGTACAAGGGTAATATCACCGTCCGAGGCCATTAACGTATCTATGATATACAACACTGCATGTTTATCTTCCACCTTACGGTGAAGAGGCTCAAATACCGGTCCGTCAAGTCCGGTCTCCCCATGTATATCATCTGCAATAACCTGCTTATCCCGTATCATAGGCTGTCCGCAGCCTGCATACACAGGAATATCCAATCCCAGATATTGGCATACATTCAATGCATTGGCAGTAGTCTTCTCCAAGGTCTGGTTGCCGGCGACCACCGTGATACCCAATAAATCAATTTGCGGACTTTTAGCCGCAAGCATGATGGCCACCGCATCGTCGTGTCCAGGGTCACAGTCTAAAATAATCTTACGCTTATCCATATATCAACCTCCTGTTATTCAATCGTAACCAGCGAACTCTTTTTCTTCTCCTGGGCTTTTTTCTTAGAAATCATGGAAACTGCCAGCACAGCTATGGTTACTACATAGGGCATCAGCAGTACAAACTGGGACGGAACACCATAAGCCTGTATGCGGGCCCCCAATGAATCTGTAAATCCGAATATCAGACAGCCCACCGCGGTGAGTGCAGGATGAGCACCTCCAAAGTACATGGCAGCCACGCCCATAAATCCTCTGGAATTGGTCATGCCTTCTGTAAAAAGCTGGCTGTATCCCAGGGACAGATGGGCTCCTGCCAGCCCTCCAATCAATCCGGATATGGCAATTGCCTGGTATTTCATGGCATTGACATTGATTCCCGCTGTTTCTGCAGCCATTGGAAACTGCCCCACTGCCCGCAGCCGCAGTCCCCATACTGTCTTATAAAAAAGGAACATCATAAGAAATACCAGTACAATCACAAACCACTCCGTCACGCTCCAGTTATTAAACAAGCTATCCAGAACAGGCACACCATCCAAAAACGGCATATGTACCTTAGGTATGCCTTTAATCTGAGGACTGGTAAAGGAGCCGCTTACTCCAAGTACACTATTGAGCATAAATTTAGTAAAAGCAACGGCAAACAGGTTAATACCCATTCCAATTGCGCAAATCTCAGCCTTGTACTTAATGTGTCCCACAGCCATTATCATGGCAATGAGAAGACCGGCTACCATTGAGATAAGGATTCCCAGAACCCAGCTTCCGGTCAGATAACTAACGGTTACAGCTGTAAATGCACCTGTAAGCATAATACCCTCAGTACCAATATTAAGAATATCTGCCTGCTGGGTAATGGCTGCACAGAGAGCAGCATATATGATGGGCGTAGCTGAACGGAACGTCGCATATATTAATGAAATATCAAAAATTTTATCAAATTGCATATGTCCTCCTCCTACTGCGCATCTGCTTTTGCCTTGCGTTTCTTGTTAAACTGAAACAGCAATTCCATGGTAGCCACGATGATAAAAATAGCAGTAATAGTATCTACAATGGATTTTGGAACGCCGGTATTCTGCTGCATACCCAAAGCGCCGGAACGCAGCACCGCCAGGAAAAATGCGATAAACGGGGTAGTAACCACATTGTTTTTAACAATCAGGGAAGCCAGCATTCCGTTTGTCCCCAGGTTGGTCGCAAAATTATTCAGGAAGTATCCATATGTACCCAGTACCTCAATACAGCCTGCCAGCCCGCCAATTGCACCGCTGAGCATCATGGTACGAATAAACACCTTCTTGGGATTGATGCCAACATACTCGGCATTGGCCGGATTGGTACCCACCGTTCTTATCTTATAACCCAGGGTCGTTTTGTTCAGCATCCAGATAACCGCTATCACCGCTATAATCGCTATGAACAGCCCTGCGTTGGCATTACTTGGTTTCAAAAGCTTAGGAAGCGTCACATTTACCGGTATGGACTGCGGGTTGGCAACACCTGCACTGATTGGTCCGCTTACCAGATAAGAAGTAATGTACAATGCCACACTGTTCATTAAAATGGTAGTACACACCTCGCTGACACCATAATATGCTTTTAAAAATCCTGGTATCCAGGCCCACGCTGCGCCGGCTGCAACGGCAGCTGCGAAGCATGCCACCAGCAGTAGGGGCTTAGGAAGCCATGTACAGTAAATTCCTACATAGGCGGCCGCCATACCGCCCAGGAATACCTCGCCCTCTACGCCAACATTGAAGGCACCAGCTTTAGCTGCCACTGCAAATGCGATGGATGTCAAAAGCAGCGGGGTAAAGTTTGCCAGAGTGGTTCCTATCTTTAGCTTCCCGACAAAAGCCCCCTTAAACAAAGCAGCATATGCCTCCAGCGGATTTTCATGAATCAGCAGTATAAAAACAGCTCCTATGCCCAGTGCCAGAAGTGCCAGCAGTAAAATCCTCCTCAGGCTTTTCATCACTGATTCTACTTTTGGGTTCATTGTCTGCCTCCTTCCTGCTCCTGAATATTGTGGCCTTCCATATCGTGACCGCCCATCATCAGAAGACCCAGTTTCTCCTCGTCTGCTTCTTCCGCCATCATACGCCCTGTAATCCGTCCTTCATACATGACCACAATCCGGTCAGACAGGGACATGATTTCCTCCAGGTCCGCAGATACCAAAAGAACTCCCAGACCCTTTTTCTTAACATCCTGCAAAATAGTACGGATTGATTCTATAGCGCCTATATCAACACCTCTTGTAGGCTGGGATGCCACCAGAAGTTTTCCGCCAATGGAAACCTCTCTGGCCACCACTACCTTCTGGGCATTTCCGCCTGAAAGAGAGGATGTGGGGATTTCCGTATCCCTGGGACGTATATCGAACTTTTCCGCCATCTCTTTTGCAAACGGATAGGAAGCAGCATCATTTACCAGAATTCCTTTGGCAAAGGGGGCTTTATCCTCCTGAACAGCCACCAGATTTTCCCGAATCGTCATGGTACGGTTCAATCCTCTGGTATTACGGTCCTCAGGAATATGGGCAAGTCCGGCTTCTCTGGATTTTTTCGGGGAGAAATTCGTAATTTCCGTCCCTCCCAGAATAACGCTTCCCTTCTCCACTCTCCTCAATCCGGTTATAGCTTCTATAAACTCGCTCTGTCCATTACCGTCAATCCCGGCAATTCCCACGATTTCTCCAGCTCTGACCTCCATGGAAACCCCGCGTATCTTGGATATTTCTTTTTCACCAGATGTCCACAAATCCTTGACTTCCAGAACCACATCACCGATATCGGCCTTTTCCTTTTTTATGTCCAGGAAAACTTCCCTTCCTATCATCATCCTGGCCAAATCCGAAGGCGATGTATCCTGTTTATCTACCGTACCAATAAAACATCCCTGACGCATTACCGTAATACGGTCAGATATCTCCATAACCTCATTGAGTTTGTGTGAGATGAAAACGATGGACTTGCCGTCCTTCCTCAGATTCTCCAGAATCTCAAAAAGTCTGCGGGTTTCCTGGGGAGTCAGCACAGCTGTTGGTTCGTCCAGTATGATTACATCTGCTCCTCTGGTTAATATCTTAATGATTTCCACTCTCTGGGCTTCTCCCACGGAAATCTGATTTATTTTCTTGCTCATTTGTATATCCATGCCGTACTGGTCTATATAGTTCTGCACCGTATTTTTCGCTTTTTCGAAATCTATGGTACATCCCTTTCTGGGCTCAAATCCCAGAATAATGTTCTCCAGCACAGTAAGTTCATTAACCAGCATAAATTCCTGGTGCACCATGCCAATTCCCTTTTCTATGGCAATCTTGGGGGTGATGTGGTTCATATTTTCACCTTTAATTTTTATCTCTCCCCCATCAAAATCATATAGTCCATATAGCAGTTTCATCATGGTGGATTTTCCTGTTCCATTTTCACCAATCAGAGAATGTATTTCACCCTTTTTCAGGTTGAACTGTCCATCCTTTACCGCCTGTACGGAACCAAATGATTTCCTGATGCTATTCATTTCCACTACATATCCGTTCATTCCGGTCACCTTTTTCCCTGAATCTTTGCCTGTAAAGGTTTCATAAAACCCGGGGCGGGAGGACCTATTCACGCCCTGCCGCCCCTGAAGTATTCCTGCATCTTTTACTGCCTTACTGAGCGTCTTTGCCGAATCCTTCGTAGTTATTTACCACAATCTCACCAGAAATGATTTTATCTTTCAGTTCCTGCACCTTGTCCTGGATATCTGCCGGGAACTTATCGCCTAAATGCTCTTTAATAACTGCAAAATCAGTTAAGTCCACACCATCATTGGAAATTTCCAAATAACTGGTTGTATCCCCTTTAAAAGTACCATCCACAACGGACTGAATCACACTATAGCAGGCTGTATCAACCCGCTTAACCATGGATGTTACCACATGTCCCGGCTGGTCGTTATCCTGATTTAAATCAACGCCAATTGCATACTTTCCTGCTTCTTTGGCAGCTTCCAGAATACCTGTGCCTGTACCGGAAGCAACATTCATAACAATGTCAGCGCCCTGCTCATACTGAGCCAGTGTAAGCTCCTTGCCCTTAAGGGGGTCTATCCATGTTCCGGCATAAGACTGAAGAATCGTAATATCAGGATTAATATATTTTGCACCCTGTTCAAATCCAACATAGAAATCGTGAAGCACCGGAATATCCTGGCCTCCCACCCAGCCTATGATGGCATCGTCATTTACTCCCTCAATCTCGGAATGGGTCGTAAACATAGCTGCCACTGCACCTGCTAAAAATGACCCCTGATTCTGGGCAAAACTGATGGAAACCACATTTGGTCCTTTTACAGTTGTATCAATGATAGCAAATTTAACATCCGGATAGCTGTCTTTATATTTCTCAAGGTATTCCTGGAAATTAGAGTTGGAACAAATAACCAAATCATAACCTCCCTCACAGCATGCCAGAAGGTTAGCTTCCCACTCGTCTGCAGTTGTGCCCTCCAGGTTCTTTACCTCTACTCCAAAATCCTTGGCTGCCTGCTGTGCACCGGCATTACAGGAATCATTATAGGATTTATCACCCAGATTACCGGAATAGACAACCGCTACCTTTACCGGGCTTTCACCCTGGGCATCCGCAGCCTCACCGGCGCCTTCCCCTGCAGTCTGCTCATTACCTGCATTGCTCTCTGCCTTTGCTCCTGTACTGCTGGAGCCGCACCCTGCCAGACTTAATCCCAATACCGCTGCCATTGTCATTGCCAAAAAACGTTTCTTCATAAAAACTACTCCTTCCTTCACCTAAAATATAGTTGTTTTCTTTTACCAGGAAAAAGCTTTTAGTAAAGCGTTTTTCCAAATTTATTTCGTGATTTAATCTTATTACTATTTTTTATATTTGTCAATAGATAAATATTGCACTATATTAGTGTCATATTTTTGTGCATTTATTACATATTTGTCATATGGTCAAGTGCCTCCCAATGGCCATATATTCCTTTAATGGTAAAAGGCTTTATCTCTGCGAATATGATGGATTCAGCATGCGGGTCTGTTTTAATTTTAACGTACAATAACATGGCATCTAGTCCATTTTTTCTATCAATCAAAGAAATAGCAGGAGAATGGCGGTACTCTCACCGCCATATCTCCTGCCATACTCATTCTATGCCCTCTTACCATCCCCATACAAGTTCCTATACTGTCCCGGCGTCACATTCTCCGAACTCTTAAACCTTCTGGTAAAATTGGACAGATTGGCATAGCCTGCTTCCTGGGCAATCTGGGCTATCTGCTTATCTGTATGAACCAGGCAATCCTTTGTGTAATCCAGACGTTTTTTGGATATCAGTTCCGAGAAGCTGGTATTCAGATTCTGGGTAATGAACTTGCTCATATAGCTGGACGAGTAGCCGAAATGCTCCGCCATCCCCACCAGACAGAGACTGCTGTCCCTGTAGTTATCCTCTATATAGGCAAGCACCTGTTTTATCAAATCATTGCGCGCATCCTGTCTGGAGGCTGCCAGGACACCATTGATTCTCATAAGGGCATCCCCCAGCTTATCCCCGAATTCTTCCACTGTCCTGAATGCAGTGAGCTGGTACAATTCCTTCTCCGTCAGGCGGATGTCATTTTTCTTTACCTCCTTCAGGAGATGGCTCACGATGTCATAACAGCACATCAGCGCCATCTGGCCCGGCAGCTCCTCCAGACTCAGCATCACCTCCTGCACAGAACCCTCCACCTCCTCCGGAGAACCGCTGTCCAGACACCGGTTAATACACAGAAGGCACTCTGTCTGATATCGGCTGATGGTGGCGCTGTACTCCTCGCCCCTTCCCTGTTCCATACTCTCAAAATCCAGCTCCTTGTGGGGATTGAGCAGGCGGAACTTCATGTTGGTAAGAGCCTCCAGATAGGACAGATGCACCCCCGATGCATCTTCGTGAATATTGCCCACGGAAATGATGCACTCATGACTGCCGAATACCTCCCTCAGGCGCTCCTTTGCCTCACTCTTATGCTCCTCAGCCAGAACCTTGCGGCTGAGGATAACAGCGATTGCACCAAAATAGTACAGAAAACTTGTATACACTCCGTAATCCGTCTGGAATTTTTCTTTTATAGGGCCTTCCTTCTCCTTGTAGAGGGCGGATAATTCCCTGGAGGACAGGCTGCCTCCCGCCGCCAGGACCACCATGTGATTCCGCCCCTTCATCTGCTCTGTCAGAATGCCGTTCACCATATCATCCTCTCCGGCATCATCCTCCCCGTAAAGAAGCTTTGTCACAAGCCGTTCCTCCACCAGAGGCCACTGGTTCTCAATCTCCTTTGCCAGGGAATCCTTGACGGAATTCAGGCTGTCATACCGGTTCTTTATAAATACCAGCTCATCCCGGCTCCTGTCCTCACTGTTTTCATTGTCCTGCTTCATATATTGGGCCAGCTGACGGATGGGCTTGTAATAGTGGTAGGCCATGTAAATTGCCATAAAACATCCCAGAATCAAAAATACCAAAACCCCTGTAACCAGCAGGCTGTTGTTCTGCACCACGTCCCCCAGCAGGTCCGGCATGGTAATTCTGCTTAATATGATAAGAGGCGGATGGTCCATGGGATATACGATATAACGGCCCTGGCCCGCCTGGAATGCGGTGCAGAGTCCCGGCTCCGCCTCCAGGATTTGTCCCATCACTCCGTCCGGTTCCATATCCTCCCCTTCTGTCACCAGCGGTTTCCCATCTCCATTCAGTACAGCGATTCCATGGCTGTAGCTGCCCGGGGATGTGGTCATGCTTTGGCTGATTTTGGAGGACTGAAGCTCCAGCACCACCCAGGATTCCGCTTTATAGGAATAATTATATACCGGATAAATAAATACCATCTGCGGTTTTGTTATGACCCCGTCCTTCATGTGGTATTCCTTGTTGATGATGTCGTACCCGGAATGGTCCATTTCATACAGTTTATCCAGAAAAGGCTGTCTCTCCCCCTCCGGTATCCTCAGCTGGCCCGCCAGCAGAATATCCTTGTCATACCGGCCCTGGGAGGAAAAGCTCATATCCTTATTTTCATAAATAATATAGGCTTTTGTTATGTAAGGATTGGCTGCATTTTCCCGGCGCAGCATGTCCATCATCTGTATCTGGTTGTCTGTGTCCCGGCTCCTGGACACCACAGGACTGCTGAAGCTGATTCGGTTCCCTGCCTCCATCAGGCGGCCGTTCATAGTAACCAAATCATCCCCCAGGCGCTCCAGGATATTCTCATTGTACCCGAGAATTTCCCTGGAGAGATTCCGGTACATAATGATTTGTAAACAAATGGAAAGCACCACCATAGGTACCAGGAAAAAAGATGTAAAACCCAACAAATATTTATGAAAAATGCCTCTGCGCAAATCAGTCCCTCCCCGCTGCATATGATAGTGCATATGCCATTGTTATTATATATTATTTTTTCTTCATTGGAAAGAAGTTAAATGGAAGGAGCGCACTTCCCGCAACAAATCCCGACAGCAAAACAGCAGGAAAACGCATGCCAGCCTGCGTTTTCCTGCTGCTTCCTACTTGCCTCTATAGTCAATATCATTCCGCCTGACGTGAAACCCGAAACCGCAGCTCCTTTAGTCAACCAGCTTATCCAGTTCCTTCACATGCTCTGTCTCATTGGATGTCTTATGCTTTGCCTTGGATGCGTACAGATTTACGGATGCCTGGGATTTCTTAATAGGCTGCATGGTGCCAGCCCCGGCCACACACCCTCCGGGACACGCCATTCCCTCCAGCAGGTAGCCATTGTATTTCCCTGCCTTTGCCATGGTCAGCAGCTTCCTGCATTCCCTGAGTCCCTCTGCATTGGCCACCTTAATCTCCTTATCCGGGTAACGTTCATGAATCACATCCACCACGGACTTGGCCACACCGCCTGCCACTGCAAAGTTACGGCCGTCTGTGGAAGCGTCATTGACGCCTTCCGGGTCTTCTTCTATCTTCTCCACATCCACATGCCTGGCGTCAAAGATGCCGTCCATTTCCTCAAAGGTAAGGACAAAATCCACGTCGCTTCGTATATCCGTGCGCATGGCCTCCAGCTTCTTCGCTGCGCAGGGACCGATAAACACCACCTTTGCATTGGAATGGTGGCGTTTAATCAGCCTTGCCGTCAGGGTCATGGGAGTCAGTGCCATGGAAATGCAGTCCGCTTGTTCCGGGAATAGTTTTTTTGCCATCATGGACCAGGCCGGGCAGCAGGATGTTGCCATGAAGGGAAGCTTTTCCGGCACTTCCTGAATAAAGTCGATTGCCTCCTGGGTAGCGCACAGGTCTGCGCCTACCGCCACCTCAAATACATCTGCAAACCCCAGCGCCTTCATGGCTGCACGGAGTTTGCCCGGCGTCACCTTGGGACCGAACTGTCCCACAAAGGCAGGGGCAACCGCGGCATAAACCCGTTCTCCTGACTGAATGGCGCGTATGACCTGGAATATCTGGGATTTGTCCGCTATGGCGCCAAAGGGGCAGTTCACCAGACACATGCCGCAGGACACACATTTGTCGTAATCAATATCCGCCTTCCCATTTTCATCCGTGGAAATGGCGTCCATGCCGCAGGCAGCTGCACAGGGTCTTTCCTGGATAATGATGGCCTTATAGGAGCAGACATCCGCACATCTTCCGCACTTGATGCATTTTTCGTCGTCAATATGGGAACGGCCGTTGGTCCTGTCCAGTTTAATGGCATCCTTGGGGCAGACCTCCTCACACGGATGGGCCAGACACCCCTGACAGCCGTCGGTTACAAATACCCGCTTCTCATGACAGGCATTGCAAGCGAATTTAATCACATTAATCAGAGGCGGCGTATAGTAAGTCTCCGGCCTGTCTGCTGCCTCTATATTATCCGAAACCGGAGCATGTTCCGCCGCGCTGCGGTAAGGAAGCCCCATGGCCAGTCTCAGTCTCTCCCCCACAATAGCCCGCTCCAGAAAAACGTCGTTGCGGAAATTGCCCACTTCTCCCGGTATAATTTTATATGGAAGCTCTTCAATACGTTTATCCACCGGCCATTCCGTATGGTAAGCCATCCTTGCCACTTCTCTGAATATCCTGTGCCTTATTTCCTGTATACGTGTCTCCACTCCTCGCATATTCCTGCCTCCTCGTTATGAGCACTTAGAGACCGTATTTTGGTCTCTTACGTGCGATACATTCCGCTGGCACTTGGCGGGCGTCTTTTGACCGCTTAGTGCAGCGGTTCGTTATGAGCACTTAGTAACCATATTTTGGTCTCTTACGTGCGATACATTCCGCTGGCACTTGGCGGGCGTCTTTTGACCGCTTAGTGCAGCGGTTCGTTATGAGCACTTAGTAACCATATTTTGGTCTCTTACGTACGATACATTCCGCTTTTAACAGTACCGATTATATAACAGCTCATAAAAAAAGCAACCGTCTGAATGCATTTTGCCCTCATTGTTCTTAAAATAAAGCACAGATTATAAGTAAAACAGGCGTCCGCAGCCATTTCCCGGCCGGATGCCTGTTCATCCCTTTATCCTTCCACCCATTTCAGCGCAGCGCCCTTGTGGGCTGACCCATCATTGATTTCCATGTTTCCGGCCATGGAACTGGTCAGCCTAACTCCTCCCTGCTTCCGCAGTATTTCTTCCAGTTCCTTCCGGTCCCCTGCCTCCAGAAAAAACAGGTTTATTTTCTCTGTTTCATTCCAAAGGTCCGCGGCTTTTGACAAGTCAGGGACCAGTGTATGGTTCCGGGTAAAATACTGGACAAAATTATAATCCTGCTTCATGCGGGATGCCCTGATACAGTCCCCTTCGTTTATGTATGATTTCCCTTGTGAAAACAGTTCCCCATACCCTTCCCGCCCTTTCAGGAATTCCAAGACAGTTTATACGGTCCCGCCCGGAAGCTTTGCCCTGTATAAGGATGAGAGGGGGTGCAGCCTCCAAATCTGTGCTCCATAATATGGTCGCTGCTGTCCATCAGGGTTCCGTCCATATTGATTGCCATCAGCTTAATATTGGGAATTACGGTGTCTGTCTTTTTATACAATGTCATTTCAGTCACTTTCCTTTATTATGGTCCCCATGTTTGCCCGCACACCGCCCCATTCAGCTATCCTATTTCCGTGGTCCCACGGACCACCAGCTTAACCGGAAGCAGGGTCTCTCCCCCGTCCCCTGTCCCCTTCCGTCCCTCCGCCATGTCCACCAGCGTGTCCACAGCCAGTGCCGCCTTCCGCTTCATATCCTGCCGCACAGTGGTCAGGCCCGGACTTGAAAGGGATGCATACATTATATCGTCAAATCCGGCAATCCCAAGGTCCCGGGGTACCCTTATCCCATGGGCCATGAAATGGTTCAGGGTTTCCAGGGCATACAGGTCTGAAAGGCAGAATAAGGCCGGCCTGAGGCCTTCCCTGATATTGGCTTTCACCGGCTGGACAAGGGATGCCAGGGTATCCATTCTCTTTTCCCGGTTCATGCCCAGGGATACAAAATACACCTGGTTATATTTCCCCTCCCTATCCCGTCCGGCGCTCTCCCCCGCAGCTCCTTTCTTTCCCCATTCCTTCCAGGCGCTCTGGCACCCCAGATACCTGATATGGTCCACGCCATGGTCTCTCCCCGCGCACACATAGACAGGTCCGTATCCGCATTCCAGCAGATACTCTGTCATCAACCTGCCTCCCTGCCAGTCATCCAGGCCAATGTTGGGCACCCTTCCCTGATACCCGCTGGCATCAATGGAAACCACGGGACGTTTTAACAGGCCTGCAAGCTTATCGCAGTCATTCTTATGAAAACTCAGGGTTATGATTCCCTCTACCTCCCGTTCCATAACCATACGGAAAATATCGTCCATGTCGGAGGATGAATAAAACATCATATAGTACCCCTTTTCCCTGAGATACTGCTCTGCCATACCAATTATTTTCCCATAAAACGGGTCGGCTCCAATGGCCTCCTCGTAGGTCTTATGCGGGTTTGCCACCAGCGCCACCAGCCGGGAGCCGCCGGCCTTTTTCTCATCCCCTGTACCGTCCCGGTCATACCCCATGGTCTGAATCAGGTCCTGCACACGGCGTATTGTTTCCGGAGACACACGCCTGGTTTTCCCGTGAATGACATTGGATACCGTAGCCGTACTGACCCCTGCCAGTTCTGCCATCTCCCTTATGGTAACACGTCTGTCCTGCGGCTTATCCATGCGCTTTTCCCTCTGCACACGATTCCCTGTCCCCATGTCCTCATCCATATTAAGCCTCCAGTATATATATCCTGGACTGATAATCCCCGTTGGTCCCGTCGTATTTCTCCTTATTGTCCCCGGAGGATGAATCGGATACAATGAGACCGAAATTCATCAGTTCATCGCCATACACATCCACTTCCCTGAATCCGCCGTGATATCCTCCTCCCTGTACAGACACATGGTAACGGAGTCCTGCCTCTAAACCGGCCAGACGGACTTTCCTGTACCCTTCATTTACCGGCTCCAATATCCGGTAATATCCCACCAGGGCCTTTTTCCTGTCCCTGGATACCACCATCCAGGCGGTCACATTCCCTCCTCCCTCAAAGGGACTCAGCAGCCTGTAAAAGGTTCCGAACTGGATGAGCTCCCTGCTCGCCTTCATGAAAGCAATCTGTCTCCTCACCTTTTCCAGCTCTTCCCCTGGCAGCTGATTCAGGTCCAGTTCATATCCAAAGGTTCCGAAGCAGGCCACATTGGCCCTGGTTTCAATGGGCGTGGTGCGCAGGACCTGGTGATTTGGCACAGCCGACACATGAGCGCCCATGCTGCTTAAAGGATAGACCATGGAGGTGCCGTATTGTATCTTTAACCGCTCCACTGCATCCGTGTCGTCGGATGTCCAGCACTGCGGTGCGTAATACAGCATACCCGGGTCAAACCGCGCCCCGCCGCTGGCGCACGATTCAAACAATATATGGGGATAGCGCCTGGTCAGTTTCTCATACAGGCTGTATACCCCCAGTATATACCGGTGGAATACCATTCCCTGTTCCTCCGGCCGGCAGAAATGGGAATATACCTCTGACATGCACCGGTTCATATCCCATTTGATATAGGAGACAGGAGCCTCATCCAGCACACGTCTTAACATCTGGTAAATACCATCCACCACTTCCTCACTGGAAAAATCCAGGACAAACTGGTTCCTGCCGTGGCAGGCGCTGCGGCCGGGTGCGGACAGCATCCAGTCAGGATGGTCCCTGTATAAATCACTTTCCTTGTTCACCATCTCCGGTTCTATCCACAGGCCGAACTTAAGCCCCATATCCTCTATCTTACGGGCAATTCCCGCCACCCCGTCCGGCAGTTTTTTCCGGCAGGGATACCAGTCTCCCAGAGAGGAGCAGCTGTTGTCCCGGTGGCCGAACCATCCGTCGTCCAGCACAAAAAGCTCCACGCCCACGTCCTTGGCAGTCCTGGCCAGCCCCAGGATTTTTTCTTCGTCAAAGTCAAAGTAAGTGGCCTCCCAATTATTGATTAATATGGGTCTGGCCTTATCCCTCCAGGCTCCTCTGGCCAGGCGGCTCCGGTATAACTCATGATAGGTCTGGCTCATGCCGTTGAGTCCGCTGTCCGAATATACCATAACCACCTCGGGAGTCTGAAACACCTCTCCGCACTTTAACGGCCAGGAAAAACAATGGGGATGAATCCCCAGCATAACCCTGGTGACATCGTATGTATCCACCTCTGCCTGGGCCAGGAAATTACCGCTGTACACCAGGCTGAAGCCGTAAACCTCCCCTGCATGCTCCCCTGTCTCCGGCCGTTTGAGGGCAAGAAAAGGATTGTAATTACTGCTGCTGCATCCTCTCATGCTGTACACGGACTGGACTCCATGTTCCAGCTTTCTGGTCTTTATGCTCCGCTCCCTGGCCCAGGCCCCTGTAAGCTCCACCATCTCAAAACTGCTGTCCGGCAGGTCCACACTGGCGCTCATGGCCTGGTCCAGAATCACGCCATGCTCATTTTGGCAGATAAACCGGGCGCTTCTTGCAATAACAGGAAGATTCTCATAAATCGTATAGGTGAGAACCAGCTTAGTCTTTATCCACTCATCCCACAGGGTTATCTCCAGGGTGGCAGCCTCCTCGGGCCTTTCCGTATAGGTGGCCGGAAGTCCCTTAAGTACAGGCTTCCCTTCATAAACGCGGTGGGATTCATAGACAAATTCCGTGATGCGGCTCCCGTCCGCCTGGAGAATGTCATAGGCCGGACAGCGCATATCTCCGTGGCCATAGGATGGATATTCCTGTTTGATGTGCTCCATGGAAAATTCCCTGTCTCCTTCATAAAAACAGGGAGCCATGGAACGAATCCGTATTTCCAGCATGTGTTCAAAGGACGCCTGGTCCCGGATAGCCTTTCCATAGTACAGATGGCCCAACTGGCCGTTGCGCAGTATGGTCATGATATAACTTATCTTATGATTATATAGGTGGAATTCCCTTCCGTCCCCGTGTACTTTAATTGGCATGTTTTTACCTCCAAAGATTCTGGCCAGCCCTAACTGTTTTCTTCTATGATAATTCTGCGGAACAGCTCATAGAGCAGGGAAAGTTCATAGCAATTCATCCTGATTCTGTATTTCTGTTCCATGTCGCTAAAAATTTCCCTGGATATCCCATAAAACCGCTTTTCCCGCGGCGGCAGCTCCCGTACCTGTTCCGGAGCCGGGTCCGTGGTCATAAGGCGCTCAATCATAAACGCAATGTGCATATACAGGTTAAGCCTGATATGTCCTGTCATTTCCAGGTGGTAATACTGCTCATATTTCATAAGCACCAGCTCCACCTCGTTGATGACCACCGTTGGATTGAGGAATCTGAGACGGCTGACAATTCCCTCAATAGAAAAAAAGCGGATGTATTCCCGTTTCAGTTCCTCAAATTTCTCCCTGGTCAACAAGCCCTTAAAGGAACCCCACAGCAGGTCCTCTCCCTTGCCGTCCAGTATGTCATAGATGTTCAGCCAGGGCACCCTCACATGTTCCGGCAGGGCTGATGTGGTAAGGATGAGCAGTGTCTGCTTAAAATATTCCCTTTGATTCTCGTCCAGAAGCCTGCGCAGTTCCTGATAATCCATGGTCACAATATCAATGACAGACGGGTCAACCACCTTGCACATGGCCTCCTGAAGCTTTTCTGCAATGCCCACGCCCGACATGCAGGAAACAATGATGTTTCTTCCTCTGGATACTCCCTCAAAATACTGGATTTCAAAGGCATAGGTCTCCCTGGCGGCCTTAACGATATCCAGAAAGGAGCAGCGTCCCAGCATCTTAATGCCCACATCCAGGGCAATGGCCGTGGTCACATTGTTGATAATCAGCAAATCTCCCGCCAGGTCATTTTTAATGGAGGAATACAGCTGGCTGAGGGAACCGGTATCCACCAGCAGTATCATGCCCTTCCTGGCATTGACCCGCTCCAGATACTGTCTGACCTTTGTTATGGTATCCTCTACTGCCGTGTCCATGGGCATGTCGATGGCCTCAAACACAAAGGTGCGGCAGGTACGGTTGGCAACCTTCTGGATACTGCTGGCCGTGGAATCCCCATGGGCAACAATCAATCCGTGAAATTCCATGGTTTCCACCATATATTCGTGAAGGGACAGGGCAAACAAAAAGTTAAGGACCTTTCCTGCTTCCTGGTCCATCTCATCCAGACTCCTGCAAATCCGCCCCGCCACATAGTATGCCTTGGGCATGGCCTGCTCAAAATAGGCGTCCAGTTTCCGGCACATTTCCTCCTCAGGACTGCCGGACTTAAATATACCATAGAGGAATCCCAGTTCATCCTGAACACCCTTTGCCTCGCCCACACCGTAGGCACAGAGAATTTCACGGCATACCGGGCTGAACAGCTTCCAGTCCGGCTCCTGCCGGCAGGCCGAGTACTCCTGGGTTCTCAGCTTCTTCACCATGCGTTTAAAGTTCAGATATACGCTGTCCACCGAGGTCTCCATGCGTTCAAAGGGAATCCCCGAAATATCCTTCCACAGGGCATCCGCCTCCTGCTCCGCACCCTCGCAGGCCAGTTCCGTCTGCTCAAAGGGCAGGCCGTCTCCATCCACCAGGATATCGGGCAGGATATAGATGCGTTTGCTCCGGCTGCCTCCACTCTGGCCGGGGCTGCTCTGATTGAAACCCGCTATTTCCGGCAGCTCCCCCATGGTAATGTGAAGCATATCCCTGTGCTGCTGCCTGTAAAATGCATTGGCACAGCTGACCTGTATCAGATTCTCCAGCTTTCCGATATTTCCCTGCAGCCTGGTAAACAGCAGCGCTTCTGCCACTGCTCCTTCCACCTCTATCCGGCGGTTCACCTTTTTTGCCTCCTTCTGGTAGAAGAGATACAGCATCTGAAGCCGTTCCCTAAGAGGCCGGTCCATCATGCTGGGTATGGGAATCTGAAGGGTGATACGTCTGCGGAAGGTTTCCAGAAGGACTTCCTCCGGATTTTCCGTGGTGGCAAAGATAAAACGTACCCTGGAGTTTTTCCAGGCATTGTCTCCCAGGGGGCGGTACTGGCCGGAATCCATGAACAGGAACAATTTTTCCTGGTTCTCAAAGGACAGTCTGTGGACCTCATCCAAAAACAGATACCCGCCGTCTGCCTCTTTTAAAAGTCCCTCCCTGTCCCGGTCAGCGCCTGTAAAGCTTCCCTTTTTATAGCCAAGCAGGGTGGCGGAAAGGAGCTCCGGATTATTGGCATAATCCGCACAGTTGAGCACCACAAAGGGCGCCCCGGGTCCAATGGCCCCCTGCTCCAGGGCATATTCATAAATCAAACGGGCAATGAAACTTTTTCCCACTCCGCTTTCACCGGTAAGAAGCATGGGAAGGCCGTCCGGAGGGTAATTCACTGCCGCCATGCACATCTCCACGGTCTGTCTCTGGCTTCCCGCGTATCCGACCATAGATGAAAACACAGAACAGGGCTGTACGGCAGCTGCTTCCCCTTCCTCCTGTGGCAGCCGGTTACTCACACAGTCCCACTGCTCCTCCCCAAAAAATTCCAAATCCTCCGAAGTCACGGGAAACCAGTACACTGGCCGTGTACTGGTTTTTACCGCAAGTCCGTCTTCCATGAGCCTGGTCAGATAATGGCTTACCACCTGACGGCTCAGGTTCAGCTTCTGAGCCAGCTCTGCTGCCGTTACCTTCCCATCGCTGCAAGATTCCTTCAGCGCTTCATAAACCCGTTCTTTTGCCTGCATGGACAAGACCCCCATCCTACTGATTCCGATTTCCTTTTCCCACAATGGAACAGTTCTGTTTCCACCGCCGTCTCAGCACCATCATACCATGCTGCTTCGGCGGGATGCAATTCCCAAACTACGTGATTCCCAAACTATGCGATTCCCAAAGCAGAGAGCACAATACCCAGGACAATCACTCCCACAATCAGCACATTGATGCTCATTTTCTTTTTAGTCAGGAGATAAAAGCACAGCAGGGTAAGGCACAGGGGCACCAGGCCCACAAACAGCTGGTCCAGCATACTCTGGAGAGAGAAAATCTCTGTCCCCTCCATGGACAATGACAGCTTGCTGTTAAACACCACCATGCTGCTGGCCATGCCTCCCACCATCATTAGCCCCATGATGCTGGCCGCCTTGGTCAGAACAGTAATCAGACCGCCGCTGTACAGTTTCTCAATGTACTCGGAACCCAGGCTGTATCCCAGAAAGGTACCGTAGTAACGCACCACATTGCTTGGTATATTGAACAGCAGCAGGAATACGAGAGGAGCCAGCACATTGCCTGCCAGAGCCATACTGATGGCTATGCCTGCGCAGATTACACGCCATACGCCCCAGAATATGGAGTCTCCTATACCTGCCAGAGGACCCATAAGGCTGGTCTTGATGGGGTTGATGGAACCTGCGTCAAAGTCCTTATTTTCACTGTTCTCCTTTTCCATGGCGCCGCAGAGACCCATGATGAAGGTGGACATGGGCACTGTTGTATTAAAATAGGAAATATGCCTTGCCATGGCCTCCTTTTTTCCCTCCGGGTCGTTGGCATAGAACCGGTTGATAAAGGGAATCATGGAGTAGCAGAAGCCGGACGCCCCCTGTTTTGCCGGAGTTACGGATGTATATAAGGTAAAGGAACGCAGAAATACGGACCTGAGCATCTTCTTTTCTTCTCTGGAAACATCAGTTATCTTAGACATTGAAAAAATCCTCCTCTTCTTCATCTAACATCCCCTGTGCGGGAACACCGGCAGGTGCTGCTGCCTTTACCCTCATCAGCTGGTTAAGCTCCAAATCCCTCTGTGCCACCAGCAGGGCTGCTATGACGCCCAGGGCTGCCAATGCAATCAGCGGAAGCTTTAAGTAGGCCACCAGCACAAATCCCAGGAAAAAGTAAACGCAGATTTTATTGTTCCACAGCAGCTTCAGCAGCATGGCCATACCTACGGCCGGAAGCAGGTTTCCGCAGACCGTCAGGCCGTTCATGATAACAGCCGGAATGGCCTTGACCGCAGCCTCCACTGCCCTAGAGCCGAACAGGATTGCAAAGAACGGAATCAGGCAGTATAGTCCCCAGTTCAGGCACCACAGCCCATAGTGGAGTCTTGTAAGCTTTTTGTCCTCTCCATTCTCAGCCAGCTTATCAAATACAGGTGCAAACCAGCCTATAATTCCAATCCAGATAATGTTTTTTGCCTGCTGCCCCAGCATTCCGATGGGAAGTGCCAGTGGAAGAGCCACCTCAGGGCCTCCGCCGCTCATAATGGCAAAGGCACAGCCCACCACGCTGGCAATTCCGCACTCTGCCGCCGACGCACCGCCTATATTTACAATTCCCATGAACACGGCTTCCAGGGAAGCTCCGATGAGAAGCCCCTGCTGTATATCACCAAAAAGCCATCCGATGATAGGGCAGATGAACACCGGCCGGTCCAGCATGGTAAACCCCAGAAGGTCCCTGACGCCTGATGCTATCAGTACCATGACTGCAATGACAAACGCAGTAACAAGTATGGATGTATGTGCTAACATAAATTTATCCCCCTTTATTTATAATACTTCCGAAACAAGCTTCTTTTCATCAGACGGCACCATCTGAAGAGCCGTACCCGGAGCCAGCTCCACCAGTTCCTTCAGCGCCCCCACCTCGTCAGCCGTAAGGCTCACGGACCTGGAAATAACCATGCGCTCCGTACCGTCGCCGCTGGTAAACCGTCCTGCATTTCCAATATTAACATATTCGATGCCAGGCACAGCCTTATACACTTCCAGGGCATTCTTCACCGTCTTTACCAGCACCAGAATCCGCATCCCCTCAGACCTTGGATTACTTAGCAGTGCAATGATTTCCGGCACTGTCTTGATGATGCATTTAATACCATCCGGCACAGCCATTTTCAGTGTCATCTTCTGCATCTCATTGGAAGCAGCCTCATCGTCCGCCACCATAATTCCCTGAATTCCCAAATCCCTGGTCCACGCCATTGCCACCTGTCCGTGAATCAGTCTCTCATCTACCCTTAAAGCCTTAACCATACAATACTCTCCTCTCGTTATGAGCACTTAGAGACCGTCCTTTTGGTCTCTTACGTGCGATACATGTCACTGGCACTTAGCGAGGTCTTCCACGAGCTTAGTGCAATGGCTCGTTATTCAAAAAAATCCTCATCCCTGCCATCTTCCGCTTCCAGCTCCACCAACTCCATCTGGTTCCTTGAATCTTCAATGTACTGTCTGACCTCATCCTTAGTGATTCCTTCCGGCGCAATGGCCAGGGCCACCAGAAGCGGCAGGTTAAAGCCTGCAACCAGAAATACGTTTTCCCGGACCGCATAGGGTACAATTTTCTGGTTCACGCTTCCCCCCTTGATATCCGTAAGCACAATCACCTGGTCCCCGGGCCGGACCTGGGCAAAATACCGTTCCAGTGTCTCCACCAGATTTTCGTCCTGGTCCACATAAGCATTGATGCAGGTAATATTCCCAACATCTCCCATGAGGAACTTGACCGTACTCTCCGCCCCGGAGGCAAAGGTTCCGTGGGTGGCTATCAATATCTTCTTCATGTTGGAACTCCTTCCCTTTTCTGTTTTATTTTCATTTCACTTATATATTAAGCAAATACGATGCCAACTTTTTTTAGACACTAAAAACCGGCCCTAAAATCCTTGATTTTATAAGGAAATATTCTATTCACCATTCTGTCTATAAAAATTTTACCACACCAGCCTGCAAAGTGTCTAATGGCTGTGTCCAATATTAGTGTCTAAATTTACTGATATTCTGTGCTGACAGATATTTAGCATTTAACGCACTGAACGCAGACAGGAGTGCCGCCCTCAATTATAATGAGAGCGGCACTCCTGCTTCCTCTATATTAACCTGTCTCCTCTTATCTCAGCAATAAAAGCCTCATAGGGCTGTATCATCCCGTCCTTCATGACCTCCGGCTCATTCTGAATGATAACCTTGTACTCCGGAGACAAAATCCCCTCAAGGCGGCCGGCCGGCACCGGGCTGCCTGTCAGATTGGCGGCCACCAGCCACTTTTTTCCATCATATTCCCTCTCGTACACAAACAGCGATTCATCCTCAGGCAGCAGCAGGCGGTAGCTTCCCTCTGTAAGGATATCCTCCTCATGGCGGAGACGAATCAGCTTCTGATAGTAATGGAATACGGAATCCTGGTCCTTAAGAGCCTCCTCCACATTGATTTCCTTATAACGCGGATTTACCTTGAACCACGGAGTGCCGGAAGTAAATCCTGCGTTCTCCCCACCGGTCCACTGCATGGGCGTCCTGGCATTATCCCGGCTCTTATTCCAGACCGCCTTTTTAAACTCCTCCCGGCTGATGGTTTTCTCACGTTCCACCAGTTCCAGGCATGCATTCTTCACTTCCACATCCTCATACTCATCCAGCTCATAGGAAGCATTTACCATCCCAATCTCCTCCCCCTGGTATACATAGGGGGTTCCCTTCATGCCGTGCAGGATTGTCGCGTAGGCCTTGGCGCATTCCTTTCTGTAGCAGGTATCGCTGCCCCACCGGGAAACCACTCTGGGCTGGTCATGGTTTTCCAGATAAAGCGCATTCCAGCCATGGCCCTCCAGCTTCTCCTGCCAGTCCGACATGACCCGCTTCAGATTCCGGATATCAAATGGCTTCAATGCCCATTTGCGGTTCACATGGCCTGGAATACGGTCAATGTTCATGTGTTCAAATGTAAATATCATATTCAGCTCCTGGCGCCTGGGGTCCACAAACAGCCGGGCGTTTTCAGAGGTGGAACCAGGGGCCTCGCCCACAGTCATACAGTCATATCCCATAAGCGCCTCTCGGTTCATTTCCTGAAGGAACTCATGGAGTCTTGGACCGTTGGAATGCATGAAACCGGTATAGTAACGCCTGCCGGGTTCTTCCGGATAGTCCGGAAAATCCGTGTATTTGGAAATGGATGCAATCACGTCCATGCGCCAGCCGTCCACGCCCTTATCCATCCAGAATTTCATCAGGTCGTAGACCTCCCTGCGCACAGTCTCATTTTCCCAGTTCAGGTCCGGCTGCTTCTTATCATAGAAATGCAGGTAATACTGCCCCCGTTCCGGGTCATAGGTCCAGGCACTTCCGCAGAAGCTGGAGCCCCAGTTATTCGGTTCTCCTCCATCGTCTTTTGGGTCTTTCCAGATGTAATAATCGCTGTAAGGATTGTCGGCAGACTTCCGGCTCTCCACAAACCACTGGTGCTCATCAGAGGTATGGTTAGCAACCAAATCCATGACAATCCTGATTCCCCGGTCATGGGCTTTTTCTATCAGCTCATCCATGTCCTCCATGGTGCCAAACTTTTCATACATCTGCCGGTAGTCCCGGATATCGTATCCATTGTCCTGCTGCGGTGAATCATATACAGGACTCAGCCAGATTACGTCAATTCCCAGGTCCTTAAGATAATCCAGTTTTTGGATAATACCCTGCAAATCCCCAAAACCATCCCCATTGGAATCCATAAAACTTCTGGGATAAATCTGATATACAACGGACTTCTTCCACCAATCGCTCATACATGCATCTCCTCATGATTTTAAATTTTGCGAAAGCCGCGCCCGGCTTTCATCCATGTCTTGATGCGATTATATACAGATACCCTGTACAAGGTCAACAGGTTACGGCCATAACCTCCTTATTGCACAAACCAATATTGCAGTATATCCAGTCAGCCTTTTCCTATGTAATATCATACATCGTATACCAAATGGGGAATAAGCCGTCCGTCCACAATGGACCTGGTTTCCCGGTCCTGCACCGCGCCCATTTTCCTGTAAAATCCCGCAGCCTGGGGACTGGTGACAAAGTGAATGCGGCCGATTCCCTGGCGCGCGCACCAGCCTGTCATATGCTTCCACATCCGTTTTCCCAGACCGCTCCCCATTTTACCCTCCGCCACATAAAAATACTCCAGCTCCCATTCATATCCATCCTGCCTGATTCCCCAGAAGGCAGCCGGACAGCCTCCTTCCCTGGCTGCAAACACAGGATTGCTGCGGATGAAACTGTCTGTAATATTAAATCTTGCGTCAAAGGTTTCCATAAATGCTTCGTCATATCCCCAGTGAGCCTCCGACTCCCTGGCCAGCCGGCGCAGTTCCTCTGTTTCTCCTGTCTCTGCCCTCATAAACCGCAGCATGGGCCGTTCATACCGGCCGGGATAAAGGCGCTTTGCCTCTCCGGTAAATCTTGCCACCATGGCTGCCTTGTGTTCTGTATATCCGTCACGGTCATGTTCGTATTCCTTCCAGAGCCCCAGCTTCAGGGCCTCGTATTCCCTGGCAGCCTCCGTATGCTCCCTCAGATAATCCCGGAAATACAGCTCATCATTATCCCCTGCTGTCCTTAGATGCAGATGGAATACCCGCTCCGCAAATCCAGAAGGCGTATATCCACGGTTAAACGAAATCCTTCCCGCCTTTTCCATCATGCAAGTGTAGCCGCAGCAGGTAATCTGTTCCTTCATGGCCTGCATATCTCCGTCTTTGCTAATTTCCACCAGAATATCCACAATGGGCTTGGCCCAGATGGCTGGAATGGACGTGCTTCCCACATGGCTGATTTCACAGATATCCTCCATGGGCAGAAGGCGGCACAGCCGTTCCTTTTCCTCCTGGTACCACTGCGCCCAAACCGGCCTGTGTTCTGTAAGGAAAATAGGAAACAGCCGCCACAATTCTTCCAGGCTCATTCCAGAGAGCGGATTCCCGGCCTCTGTCTGCTCTGGATTCCCGGCCTCTGTCTCCAGCTTCTCTCTCTGCCTATCCCTCATCATCATGCCTCTCTGATTTTTTCTCCCATTCTTCCTTTACTCCTTTCATCCTGCGGAAATAGGAGCTCATCTCATCCGCCATACCAGAGAGACGGTTCAAAAGAGTGGAAAAATCCTTTAACATCTCATCGTCCTGGAAATAAGGGTACACGATATCATGGTCTATCTCACTCCACCCCTCCTCAAACAGGGTTCTCCCCTGGATTTCCACATAGTATCCCTTATACTTGATAATATAGTGAAGGGAACGGTATATTCCATTGGACTTAATCTCAATCAGATTCTCATCATAAATTCTGGTGTCCCCGTTCCTGCGGTAAACCTTTGGCCGTTCCGCAATGTAATAATGTCCGGGGTCCTCATCAAAATCCTTGATGCGGTCCACCACATAAAGACCAGGGTTATTCTCAAATACGCTGGTTATATATTTGTGAAAATGAATCCAATCCTCCCGGTAAAGGAAAAACACCCGGATGCCAATCAGGTCAGTGATATACTTATGGTAATTGCCGGAATCTATATCCTCAAACCGTTCAAAATGCTCATTGCGCTTTCGTATGATTTTTTCAATCAGGTGGCCTGGGTCCTTGGTGCGGTACCTGTAAGAGTGGATTCCCGCTCTCTCTATATCATAGAGATAATCGTATACAAAATCCTTACCAATGCTGCGCAGCTTCCCCTCAATGGACAGATAATCATCATATATGGCCGCCAGCTCTTCCCAATCCAGTCCTGCCGCCTCCAGTTCCTCAGGTTCAATGTTATAGCTTGTCAAAAACCTTTCCTTTTCAATCATCCGGTATCATTCCTCCTGTGTGTCCGAAAATGTCTGTATATCCGCAGCGGCCGTGTATATCCGCTGCTGTCATGTATCTTTGCGGCGGCCGTGTATATCCGCAGCTGTCATGTATATCCGCGGCGGCTGTATATGCATGGCCGCTGTGTGTCCTCACAGACGCCATACTTCATCCGTCAATAAGGCTTCATCACCAGGGCCCTTTTGTCCACAGCCCGGAGGGTTGCGAGTATTCCGTCCAGATGGTCGTACTCATGCTGAATCAGTTCCGACATATCCCCTTCCAGCTCCATGGAGCAGTCATTCCATTCCAAATCTTTATAATATATGATGCACCGTTTATACCGCTTGACCCTCACCAAAAGGCCGGGAAATGACATACAGTCATCCATCACGTCTATCAGCTCCTGGTCCGGAAAGGAAAGACGGGGATTGATAAACAGCACTGGGGTATCCAGATGCCGGTAAATAACACGTTTCCTCACCCCAATCTGAGGCGCCGCAATGGCCCTTCCCACGCCATAGCGGGACCGGAATGCCAGCAGCGTATCCTTTAAATCCTCCCTTACCTGTTCCATCTGCGGAAGCTCCTCTTTTTTTACTTCTCCGCTGACCTCATATAATTCAGGATTTCCCAATAGCAGAATCGTCCGCTCCATATCAAGCCTCCCTCTGCGCTGTTTTCTTTCATGTACAACGCGTTTTCCTTAGTATATCATGATTCCTTAGTATTTCCAAATCCCAATTAAAGGGTATGAGCAAAAAAAGCCGGACCGCCTCCTGTACATGGGGCAGCCCGGACCTGTCTTTCCGGATATTTCACTTCTGCAAATTCAGTTTTGTCCTTCCGGTTACTACACTTCTGCGAATTCAATCAGATTCAGTCCGATTGATTCACTCATTCTTCTGCCAGCGGTTCCGTCAAGCACCGTAATGAAAATCTCAGCAGTGGCACTGATAACCGCCCTGTTCAAATGCCCTCCATGGCATTCTCCCTCCAGAGGGTTGCCGATTACCATGTGAAGATGAAGGTAGGGATTTCCTCCCTGCTGTGTGATGTTGCCTGTAAGGGAGGCAATCTCATAGATTCCCTTAAAAGACTTTCCGTAATATTTCTTTTCCCCTGTGTCAAATACCCCCAGTTCCACCTCGCAGGCAGCTCCCAGACCGGAAACCTCGCCCAGTGCCACCTTTTCATTTCTGCAAACCTCCCGGATGCACTCCGCCACTTCCTCGCCCGGATTCAGGCGGACAACAATTTTTTCTCCAAATCTTTTATATTCCATGGTATTGACTCCTTTCAAACACAGTTTACAATACATTTAACCATTATATATTTACATATGTAAGATGTAAAATTATATTTTTTACGGTAAGCTCTAACTTTTTGTTATGGTTGATTCCAATTTCCCCATTGTCACGGCTCATTTATAGGTATACAATTATACTAACAGCTATTTTGCACCATACAATCATAAAGATACCAGAAGGAGATACATAATGGATAACGGAATGAAAATCCCTGACTGTCCCGTGGAAATGACACTGCAGCTCATTGGCGATAAATGGAAGGTTCTCATCATCCGGGATTTGCTCACAGGCACTAAGAGATTCAACGAGCTCATGCGGTCCGTCAGCGGCATAACCCAGAAAGTTCTGACCAGCCATCTCAGGGCCATGGAGCAGGCCGGACTGATTACCCGGAAGATATACCCCCAGGTTCCCCCAAAAGTGGAATATACCCTGACAGAGACAGGGTACAGCCTGAAGCCCATACTGGACTCCATGGTGGCCTGGGGAACGGATTACAAAAACAATATGGGACAGACATCAACGCAAAAAGAGCCGTGAACCCGGATACGTTTCACAATCCCGGTGTTCATGGCTCCTTTATGGTATTACCTGTACATAACAGGCTCCAGTCCTAAAAAATCTGCTGTGTCCCGGAGGGCCTTCATCCCGTCAAGACGCCCCAAATCATACATCTTCTGTATCTTCTCCGGTCTGTTCTCTGTCCGGCTGATTTTAATAAGATGGCTGGGGCGTATGACAAAGATTTCCCCGTCAGCCTCCATGCGTCTGACCTCTTCCAGTTCCCTGTTATACATCAGGTGACGGCACTCCATGGTTTTTATAAATTCAGGATACCGGCGGTACACCCTTCGGATGGCGGGAAGCATGTGGCCCGGCTTTTTGCGGTAACCATCCGGCCTTGTAAGTATGACCAGGCTTTTGCCAAAGCCCATTTTGCGGAATGCTGCCGCCGGTATGGAGTCGGATACTCCCCCGTCCAGCAGTTTCTGTCCCTCTATCTCTACAATCCTGGAAACCAGGGGCATGGACGCGGATGCCCGAATCCATTCAATATTCTCCCCCCTCAGGCTGTCGCATCTGTGGTACACCGGCCTTCCGGTTTCCACATCCGTACAGGTGGCATAAAACTCCATCGGCGACGCCTCAAAGGCATCATTGTCAAAGGGGTCCAGCCGCTCCGGCAGTTCGTGATAGCAGAAATCATTTCCCACCAGGTCCCCGGTCATAACCAGGGAGCGGAAACTCATATACCGGGGGTCCCGGCAGTACTTCAGATTATACCGGATGGAACGTCCGGCCTGCCCCGCCACAAAACTGCACCCATGGATGGCTCCGGCCGAAACGCCCACCAGGCCGTCTGCCTTAATGCCATGTTCCAATAATACATCCAATACGCCGGCGGCGTAAATGCCACGCATTCCGCCGCCTTCCACAACAATTCCAGTTTTCATTTCCATCAACCTCTTTACAGACGCATCTTAGGAATCAGCCCTTACACCATCCCAATCGCCCTGGCCTGTCAGCCAGTTAAGCGCCTTGCGCCATTCCCTTACCACTCCTGACTTCATACCCACTGGCTCCGGCAGCCTGTGGCGTCTGGCATTGATGCAGGACCATTCCAGACAGGAAATAAGGTCGCAGGCATCCAGCAGCTCCCTTGGGCTCTTGGGCCTTGATTTTGCCATAATCTTACTGATACTGGTGCCATTTCTCAGGGACTTCACCAAATCAGCCGGATTGCATGGATGGTCCGGGAATCCCAGCTCCTCCACCAGTCCCAGCGCCCACTCTACCACGTATAGAGATTCATACTGCCTTAAGAATGACAGGACTTCCTTCCTGTCAGGAGCTGTATCGTGAAGATACTTCCACTCCCTGGGTGAAAAATAATCCTGCGTATTGTTATTATCAATATAATCCATCAGGAAATTCTGGGCCTTTTCCATCCCGTTTTTTTCATCCAGCAGGCATTCCGAATAAATGGCCACGCCCATGATGGCCAGCGCCCTCTGCGCTGTCTCTTCCAGGGAGGGACAGGTCACCTGTGAAGCAGGCGCAACCGGGGGCAGCCATCCGGGTACATAGACGGCATTGCCGATAAGGGTCTGCATGGTACGCATCCTGCGGTCTACCTGTTCCTGGGTAATATCCTTTCCGGCCTTTAACTCCGGCTCCTGATAGGGAAGATAGCGGGTAAATGCACTTCCGCCCTTGTCGGACAGAATCAGCAGCTTTTCCCCATTCTCACCGCAGCAGAACATGCTGTCTTCTTTCTCTTCCTGGTTCTGAATCAGAATGATTCCTTCCAGGTCGTTTAAGATGGACACAAACATGTCCTCAATCATGGTCTTCTTGTCCTCAATGTCCTCCTGGTCTTCCACGTCAAAGGCGTATTCCACCAGCACGAAACTTCTGGCCCGTCCAATCTGGTACAGCAGGTTGGTTTTAACATCCGTCACCCCTGTTTCAACCTGATAGAAATGGTCGCAGGTTCCCTCCACCTGTCTCTTTATGAACTCCTCTGCCTGCTCACCGGCGGATTCGCTGGCCACTGCCAGACGAATCTCTATATCTCCGTTATGCAGTACCAGGGTATCCCCCTTTCCCTCCGGGTCCAGACCAAAGGTTGCGCACAGTACTTGAATGATTTTTTCCTGTGACGGGATATCTGAGAAAATGAAGGACTTGCCTTCATATCGATTTGCAGGGGCTGATGTCATATTCTCTGCCATTACAGGCTCCGTTTTCTGATTCTTGTCATTTTCAAATGGTTCCATATGGTTCTCCTTAATTCTTTCGTTGTCTGCAACATTTTGATTATACTATGTTTAGCTGGAAAACACAAATTAATCCTTCAATATAATCTTTCATCCCCCTCCCCCATTTTTTTCCAGGTCATATTGACTTATTTTTATTGGCAATATATAATATTTTATAGTGATATGTAACAACTCTGTTTCGATAAAACCTCTCAAATCAAGTGAGGACTTTTATGAAAATGTATAAGAAAAAAATTTGGCTCTTACTTTTTCTAGCGCTATGTGTCCCTTGCCTGTCAAGTCTCCTACATAATTCCTTATGCAAGCAGGAAAAAATGATACCAGACCCAGAACCGAATGATTGCTACGTCCGAATCGGTTTTTCCCAGACAGACTGCAGCAATCCATGGCGGGCAATCCAGCTCATGAGTTTCAAGGAATCAGCAAAAGCACATGGATATCAGCTGATTTATTATGAACCAGAGGAAGATACGTCTGAGTGGCAGCTGAAAAATCTCCGTCAACTGCTTATGGACCATCCCGATTATCTTGTCATATCACCAAAGGACCTTTCAGTGTTAAAAGATATCCTGATGGAAGCTGAAGCCATGGGAGTGGGTGTCATCTTGGTGGACACAGACCATGTATCAGATTCAGATATACATTACCTTACCCGCATAAGCTCCAGCTACCCCTCCGAGGGCCGGCTTTCTGCCCGAATTCTGGCAGATTATTTTCAAGGAAGGGAGGCGCGGATTTTGGAGATAACCGGCGAACCCGGGTTGGATTATACTCCTGTACGGTCTGATGCCTTCACCCAAGAGCTTGCATGTTACCCCAATCTGACCCTTGTTGCTACAGTGGATGGCAGTTTTGACAGTGAGGCATCCATGAAAATAACTGAACGACTCATTGCTGACTCAGAAACCGACTTTGACGCACTTTTCATTCATAGCGACGAGGCCGGAATTGGCGCTCTGCAGGCTTTAAAACTGGCAGGCAAGGATGTCCAAACGATACCTATTGTGTCCATTAATGGCAGCCAGGATGCGTTAAAAGCTATCATAGCAGGTGAATACCTGGCTACCATAACCAGCAGTCCCAACATAGGAACCGTTGTCATGTCCGCCATATCCCAGCACAGAGCCGGTTATAAACTTCCTGAATGGGTTATTATACCTAACAAAATATATGACCGTACCAATGCACTGGAAAACTATAATTATGCATATTGATGATGGTACAATACATAATGAAGCGACTGCATATCAAATTCCGTACAAAATTAATAATAAGCCATCTAACGATTGCATCTATCCCGTTATGCATACTTTTGACAGTTTGTACTCTGTTTAGCGTCCGGGTATTGACACAGTTAAAAGTATCTCACATGGCTGAAATCAGCAATATACTAATTTCAAACCTCAATACGATTTACGAAGACGTATGCAATTCGTGTCAGGTTGTGGCAGACAATATGAGTATACAGAGTTATCTGCAGAATGACTACTCCAGTCTTCCTGCCTTATATTCTGCTGACCTTACCGCCAGTCTGGAGCTGACTTCCTTTGCAAAGCAGAACAAGAACCTTTCCGGCCTGTATGTCATTGGTTCTAATCAACTGGAGTTAAAATCCATCAACATTTCTTTTCTTAAAAAAAGTTTTTTAGATGAGACCTGGTTCCATCAAATCATAACCCAGGATGGATTTGTAATATTCCCCCCTCATGAAAATTCCTACGTAGTTAAAACAGTAGATGAGTCCTATATTACTGTCGGCCTTACTATTTACGATAAATCCTCCGGCAAGAAATGCGGAGCCGTACTTGCTGACGTTGACACTGAGATAATCTATCATTTGTTGGATACTACTTCTGAAATAGCTGCTTTTCTCATTGTTGACACAGATAATAAGGTTCTCCTGGAATCCAACCATTCTATTAATCTGGATGATACCATGGATTGGACACCATATCTGAATCATACATCTGATGACACAATCAATATACGAAGCCGACAGTACCGAATCTGGACGGATGAGATATTTGATGGTAAATGGAAACTAATATCCATTTCTGACGTCACCAGTATAAAAATGCAGTGGTTTGGTATCTTCATACCCATAATTATTACAACAATCTGCATCATATTACTCATTTTCTTGATTAGCTATTACTATTCCCGGCGTATGCTGGCTCCCCTAATGGAACTCAGAGACTCAATGCGTGATATTCAATCAGGGGATTTATGTGTTGAGGTTTCATCTCACAGAACAGATGAAATTGGTGAGCTCTGCAATGCTTTTAATGATATGGTTTATGAAATCAGAAGCCTGACAGACCGGGTATATAAAAGCCAGGAACTTTTGCGTGAATCCCAGCTAAAGGCCCTTCAGTCTCAAATCAATCCTCATTTTCTCTATAATTCCCTGGACTCCGTCATATGGCTCATGCGCCTGAAGCGCCAGGATGAAGCTGTTACGATGCTCTCTGCCCTAAGCAAATTGTTCCGTATTGCACTCAGCAGGGGAAATGATTTAATCATGGTTTCTGAAGAAATATCTCATGTTCAGAACTATCTTGTCATTCAAAGCATCCGTTATAAACAGAAACTGAATTATACGGTTAATTGTTCTGAGGACGCCCGCTGCTGCATTACACCTAAGCTTATCCTGCAGCCCTTGGTTGAAAACTGTATTTACCATGCCTATGCACCGGAACAGAAGCCGGTCATGGTAAATATCAATGTGGAACTATATGATGAAAATGTTATTTTCAGCGTATCGGACGATGGCAAAGGCATGGATGAAAGCCATATAAATCAACTGAGACACTGCCTGGACCTTAACTCCTCTCATGATAACAGCCACGGTTATGGCCTCAAAAATATATATACCCGTCTTACTATGTATTTTGGTGAAAACTGCAGTTTCAACATTGAATCCGTTCAGGGAAAAGGTACAACTGTAATCATTAGAATTCCAAAGATAATAGAAAAAGAAGATATTGAATCTTTTATGGGGTGAAGCTATGTATAGTGTAATATTATGCGATGATGACGAAATCATTCTGGAAGGTTTAAGCGAATTCATACACCAGGAAATACCTGATGTATGGCTGGCTGCATCAACCTCCAACGGAACCGCCTGCAAAGCATCCATCCGTGAAATCAGACCAGATATACTTATAACTGACATCCGCCTTCCTGACTGTCTGGGTTTTGATTTAATTGACTGTGCATATGAAGTCAACGAAAACACATCTATCATTATCATAAGTGGATACGATGATTTCAAGTATGCCCAAAAGGCTTTAAAATCAGGTGCCCTTGGATATATCTCAAAGCCGATTGACTTGGATGAATTCACAGGCATATTGGACACTGCAAAAGAAAAATGCAGCCAAAACAAAAAAAATGATTTGCTGAACAGGCGTATGTTTCTTTCAGATATACTTGATTTAAAGCTTACCGATGCAGACGAAATCAATGCAAAAGCCCACATGCTGAATCTCAATCAGGACATTCTCCACACCATAGCAATTGCAGAGCTGGACACGGACAGCTTTCATTTTAAGCAATACGGCATACACAGGCAGCAGCAGGCATTTCAGGACTTTTCAGAAACAGCTGAGCAGTATCCTGCGGACAGCTTTTTTCTCCTTAGACATACTATGCAGCAATATGTATTTCTTGTGCATGCACATGACAGAGATACGCTGGAGTTAAAAATCCGTACTTACCACTGTGGAGTACAGGCCTGCCTGAAAGAGTCTTCCACTGTCGCCGTAACCATAACTTATGGAAGATTTATTTCCAGCCTGGCCAATCTGCGTCAGTCCTATATGGAAGCACTCGCTGCCATGGACTACAAATTCCTCATTGGAACCAGTGAATGCATTGCCTATAAGGATATCCGCGCTTTTGTCTGTCCTACTGTTTCCGAACCTCAGAATCCGGGGCTGCTGCAAATGGCAGATATCAGCATCAACTCTCGTGAACAGTTGGACGGACAGCTTTCCAAGCTATATCATGAGCTGATTTCATTCGGCCCGGACTCACGCTCTTATGCCCAGGTCCTTTTGGAACAAATGACCGTATCGCTCTCAAAAGAAATACAACAATACGATATTGCCCTAACTGATATATTTCCTTCACCTATGGCAGAGTTGGAAACCATGCTTAAGGCCGGAAGTCTCAATCAAATGTTGGATAAATTCCGTACTTTTTATGAAACAGTTGCTGACTTTATTGAACATCAACAGCATAATAAATACGCAAAGACCATAAACAATGCTATTCACTATATACAGGATAATCTCAGCAAGCCCGGGCTGAATGTAAATGATGTAGCACGTCATGTATATCTGAGTCCAGGTTATTTCAGCCTGATTTTCAAAAGGCAGACGGGTGAGACTTTTTCTGACTATTTAATACATCTCAGGATAAATAAAGCCAGTGAACTGATACGCCAGAGCACTCTGCGCTTTTTTGAAATAAGTACTTTGGTTGGTTACGAAAATGTTTCTCATTTTAATGTAATATTCAAAAAATATACCGGGTTTACTCCATCCCAATACCGTAAACAGAATACATGATTATCAAAAGGGCTGTACACCAATTTCTGGTAATACAGCCCCGTTCTTATACCGGCAGGTTAAATTTGACTGGCATAGGAAGAATACTCCAGACGGAAATTTTCGCTCTGGTCCGGATATCGGTAACGCTTGATATCTTGGTCCTTTGGATAATCAAACCTCCCAGCGCACCTCATGATTACTGTCTTTGATTCCGGACATATGTCCCCACATATACTTTCAAACTGTCTTACAAGCATATCTGGGTCTGCGGAGGAATTGGCCCAGTTTTCCCAATGGTCCGGTATAAGCACCTTGGCCTTCAACGCTTTGCCCAGCCTTGCCCCATCATATGGGGTCATTTTATCAAAGGCACCCGGCGCATTGTAACCAATATCAAAAACAGCCACATCTATATCATACTTCTTTCCAATGGCAACATATGCATCATTAAACCATGTATCCCCCAGGAATAGTATATTGCCCGCCGATGTTTTAAAGAGGAACGAGCAGGCCACCTGGTTATATGGCAATGCTTCTCCGTCACCTGTTTTTGTGGCACAGTCATCATAATTAGGAAGAAAGATAATTTCTGCTCCCGGCATATGGATACTCTCTCCCACATGTGCCTCCAAAATTCGTTCTTCAGGTACTTCAAATTCATGGAGACGCCTAACTGTTTCCGGCGGAGCAACATATTTGGCATCCGTAGTCTGCATGGTACCTTTTATTGTATAAAAATCACAATGGTCATTATGTACATGGGTACAGAACACACCATCTACTCTATTAAATGAAAACGGGTCGATGACCTGCGGGTTCAGCCTCAACCAGTTCATACTGGGTGCCCCATTCTGTTTACACACTCCGCAATAATCAATTGTGGTATAATGCGAAGGGCCACACCACTGGTCGATAAGGAATATGCCGCCTGCATCTGTCTTGAGAACCCAGGACGGACCGCCGCACCACCAAAGACTTACCTGTCCCTTTGGCACTTCGTAATTCTCTATCTCTTTATTAAGGAATGTACCCCACTCCGGAAATGATTCTAATATCCACTGCTCCCGTGTAATCTCCCTATTGGTCCTGATGTAGACACCTGATAATAAGCCTCTTCCATCTGTCTTTTCTGTACTCATATTGATTCCTTTCTGCCTTTTTGGCCTTTTCATATTCCATCTATCAGATATAGATTTGATATACTGTACATCTGTCACTCTGGCGGTTAGCTGCACATACATAATCACAGCCGTTTGAATGCACTACTGTTATATTTGCGGCCCCTGTTCCCTGGTCGATAAGGTGAGCCTTATATTCCCCGTCTTCCGATAAAATCAGGTATGACTCCATTCCGCCTCCCCTGAATCCCACGATGAAGCCAGGGCGTCCGTTAAGCATACCTCCCCAGATTGCATGTCCGAATTCATGCTTTCCCGGCAGCTCATATACAACTCTCCATATCTCCCCCGTCCTCTTATATATCTGGAACCTGTCCCCGTGAAAAGGTGAGATGACTCCCATTTCCCACTGGCCGTCCTCATCTATATCCACAACAACTGCATCACTGGCCGGAGTACCAATATAACTTTGCTTTTCCCAATCACATCCTGCACGTTCAGAAGGACTTAAAAGAAATACACCACATTTGCCTGATGCCAATACTCCTGGCACCCCGTCTTTTTCTACTCTGGTCAGTCCATGATTCTGAATTATTCCATCGCAGATTACATGAAACCCTGTTATGGAGCGACTGGTATAATCTATCGTGCCTGCATAAATACTTCCCGGAGATTCCCAGTCATCCTGATATCGTTTAGAACCGCACAGGGAGGCCGCAATGAGTAAATCTTCCCCTTGGTAATGAATCACTTCAATTCGATGGACGAATGGCAGTTTCTGAACTTCTTTATATCGATACCCTTCATCTGCCTTCCATCCCCATACAATAACTGCATCTTCAGACTGAAATACCGGAAAAAATCTCTGTATTGCCAGAAACCCTGCCTCATCCCCAGGTAATGAAATAACATTCATACACCCGCCTGGTGACTCAGCCAAAGTACAGGTCTTGAAATGCTCCAAATCCAAACTAATTATTTTACCGTCTCCTTCTCTCTCGGAGGCAAAAACAGCCTTCTCTGTTCCATTCTCTACTAATTTTCCAGCCGCGTAGCAGCCCGGAAAATTCATATCAAATACGCTTTTAAATTTCACGTTAACGCTCCTTCTCCTTTGCATACAGCACAATCAACAAAATGAGGATTATTCCCTGAATCACCTGTCTCAGAGACTCCTGTACATTTAACACAGTGAGAAAATCTGTCAGTATTACCATAAGCAGGACACCCGCTATTGTGCCGAAGTAACCGCCTTTCCCCCCTTTCACCGAGGTGCCGCCAATGATGACAGCAGCTACATTGTTCGGATGATATGTATCACCTACTTCCAAATAGGTGGTTCCCGTGTAGCCTACCAGCAGAAAGCCTACCAATGCATAAATCACGGCTGCCATGATAAAAATGGCTGCTTTAGTCGCTCTTACATTGATACCTGAGAACTTGGCCGCAATAGGATTCGCGCCTACTGCATATACATTACGGCCAAATCTTGTGTATCTCATGAATAGAATAAATCCAGCCGCTATAACCAACCATAAAACAGCTGTTCCGGAAAATACCCCCACCAAATTGGATGAAGTCATCCTTGTTAGTGCAGGCGATGTACTTCCCTTTGGAGCGCCTCCTGTATATACCATGGCAAATCCTTCTACAATCGAACTCATACCTAATGTCATGATAAATGCAGGTATATTTAACTTACTGACGCCAAACGAGGTACAGATTCCTACTGCCAATCCTGCCACAATTACAACAAGAAGAGCCCTTATAATGTTGGCATCCTTCCCCATTAATACTTGTGCGCCCAATATATTACCCAGGGTTATAACCGCTGCCACAGACATATCTATACTACCGGTCAGCATCACCAAATTTTGTCCTATACATACCAATCCAAGAAAGGAGGCGATACGCAGCATACTGGCAACATGCGTAATCTTTAAATATCCTGGAGACATTATGCTGGCCAGGACCAATACTGATACCAGCACAATATAAATCAGATACTGGGGTTGAAAAAGAACATTCAGCCAATTTCTCTTATTGCTATCCATACCTCTAATTCCTTCCATATCACATTTCCTCCTGGTTTAATCCGATGCATTCTTTACTGAACTGATTGCCAATGCAAAGATTAGGATAAAACCTTCTATCAGGAATTGATAATAGGAAGATACACCATTGAGGTTCAGCATATTGCTAATCATGGATAATATAAAAACGCCAATTACCGTACCTATGATATCTCCCCTGGCCCCAATCAGCGAAGTCCCGCCTATGACAGAGGCAGCCACTGCATTAAGAGAATAATTTCCCCCAATCGCAGGGTCACCTGAATTAATATAAGCAGCCAGGAAAATTCCTCCCATAGACGCAAACATACCCGAAATAGCATATGTCTTTATCTTGACCCACTTTACATTGATACCTGTAGAATAGGCGGATTCCTCGTTTCCCCCTACAGCTCTAAGCTGCCTGCCAAAAGAGGTGCTATTGGTCAATAGCCTGGCTACCATCATTAGTATCAGTATGATTACAAGGACTAACGGTATATTGAACCAGGTTTTCCTCATAAAACTCCCAAAGCCACTGTGTACACTTCCTGACGGCATAGGCATTACATAGAGTGCCAGGCCTGAATAGACCACAGTCATAGCTATCGTCACAATCATTGGTGCCAGCCGAAACTGGGCTATTATAAGCCCGTTCAGTCCGCCGCACATCAATCCTGCTGCAACTGCGCCAAGGACTGCAAGCACCCACCCTGCCGGCGACTCAGGTTTCATCAGGGATACACAAACCACATTTGCCAACGAGACCACTGCTCCCAAAGAAACATCAATCCCCCTTGTAAGCAGAACCATGGTCTGTCCATAGGCTACCATCATCAGTGGAAATGCAGCAAATACAATACTTTTAAAATTCCTCCATGTCCAGAATCGGCTACTCGAAATACAATTAAAACAAATGAACAGTAATAAGAAAGCGGCCGCAAACAATACACGCGAGTAACGGTGGAGGAAATCTTTGTCTTTTAAAATTCCTAACTTATGGCCCATTTACATTCCCCCTTCGTCAACTGGAAGACAGCCCCATGGCACAACGCATGATTTTCTCTTCCTCTATCTCCCCGCCTTTTAGCTGTGCGGATACGGCGCCTTCATACATTACCAGAACTCTATCACTCATGCCTATTATCTCCATCATATCGCTGGAACAAAGTATGACTCCTATGCCCTGATTAGCCAAATCCCGCATGATTCTGTAAAAGTCGCTTTTAGCCTCCACATCAATACCTCTTGTAGGGTCATTGAATAAAATAATCCTGGGGTGAATGGCCAGTTCTTTGCCTAAAACCACTTTTTGCTGGTTTCCGCCGCTGAGGCTATATACAGGGTCACTCAGCCGATAGGCCTTTATGTTCAATGTTTCCTTCATTTCCTGGGCAAACTGCCGTTCCCTTCTGAGATTTAATAATCCCATTCTCATCCGTTTCTTCAAGGAGCATACAGCCAGATTATGCTGTATCGGCAGAATAAGCATAAGTCCTTCCCGTTTTCTGTCACCTGGAACCAGAGCAATACCCTCACGTATTGCCTGACCTGCATTTCTTATTTTTTTGACCTTCCCCATTATTTCCAGACTTCCCTGCTTTAATGGATAAAGCCCGCTCAAAGCATTCAAAAGTTCTGTTTGACCATGTCCCTGCAAGCCCGCAATCCCTAGTACCTCTCCTCTATTGAGCAAGAAAGATATATCCTGCAGTTTGCTGCCTGTTATGTGTTCTGCCCTAAATATGACATCATCACTAATTGTCTGTGTTTTTGGTGGAAATACATTCTGCAATGGTCTTCCCACCATCATACGAATCAATTCATCCTTATCAATCTCTTTCAGTTTTCTGGTCCCTATAAATTCACCATCTTTGAAAACAGTAACGTCATCCCCAATTTCAAAAATTTCCTCCATGCGGTGAGAAATAAAAAGTATTGTCTTACCCTTTCCTACCAGATTTTGAATAATCTGGAACAACTTTTCAACTTCCTGGGCAGCAAGGGATGACGTGGGTTCATCTAAAATAATCAATTCCGGATTTTTTAAAAGGACCTTCAGTATCTCTGCCATCTGCTGCTCTGCTACGGACAGCCTTCCAGCAATTGCTTTTGGATTTATATTGATTCCATATTCTTCCATCAGCGCTCTGATACTGGCAGTTATGGACTTTTTATCAATCAAGCCATGTTTATGAGGTTCTACATTCAAATACAGATTTTCCTCTACCGTCAGTTCACCAATCAATGTAAGCTCCTGGAACACCATGGCAATTCCCAGCTCTTGTGCGTGCAGCGGACTATGTATAGATACTTTTTTTCCATTCAGAAATATTTCTCCACTATCAGCCTGGTGGATACCGGCTATTACTTTCAAAAGAGTGCTTTTTCCTGCACCGTTTTCACCTGCCAGCACATGAACAGTTCCTCTTGCGCAGGAAAAATGCACGTCCTTAAGAGCCTGATTACCACCAAAGGCTTTGCTGATATGATTCATCTCCAACATTATTTCATTCATCGTGCCTTCAGCCTTTCATCTTTAAAGCTCTAATTTTCTCCATAAAGCTCCTGAAGTTTTTCTTCCGAAAGGATAGATGGCGCCCAATAATTATCAGACAGGTCTGTCCTTACCACATCCTTTAGTGTCTCATCAGTTACTGTTTCAATGTCAAACACGTTTTCCTTTTTATATTCGCCGCCGGTAATGGCTTTAAGTCCTAAATCCAACGCCTGCGCTCCGCTGGTATTTGGTGATATGGGGCAAACACTGGTAAAACCGTCTGACTGTCTCTCATTCCACATTTTGAGAAATCCATTATTAGCCTCGCCTGTGATTGGTACTAATTCTAATCCTGCGGCCTCATATGCATCTACACATGCTCTGCTCATGGCACCGCCAAGAGATAAAATTCCGTCTATGTCATTGTATACAGAAATTATGCTCTCTATGGCCGCCTTTGCTGTTGCATAGTCATAATCGCAATAGGAAAGGGCTGCCACCTCAATATCCGGATATTCCGCAAATACTTCATTGACACCATTTACGCGCTGTTCAGCATTCTTTGACCCAGCCTGTCCGGCCAGTACCACCACCTTACCCTTTCCTCCAATTTTATCAGCCAGCCATCTCGCATCCACTCTTCCAAATTCTGTATTATCCAGCACAAGAGATGCCGTCACATTATCTGTGTCCACTCCGGCGTCAAATGAAATAAGGGTAATTCCCTCTTCCATGGCCTCATCCACAACCGGTACCAAGGCGGTAGGTGATGCAGCTGTTAAACAGATAATATCCACGCCCATAGTGATAAGGTCTTCCATATCACTAATCTGCTGAGCCGTATCCCCATCAGAATTAGTTATATAATATTCTTTAATTAATCCAAGTTCCTTATATTCCTCCGCTACCTGGCGGAAGGTTTCAACCATCTGAACCCTCCATGTATTGCCCAGCGAAAAATTACAAAGAGCCACCGTATATCCGCCTTCCGGCATATTTGAGACATCAAATCCTGCGATGGTCTTCTCGATGGTCTCCTCTAACTGTGTCTCTTCCGTTTTTTCTTCCGATGCTTTTGTCTCTGTCTTCTGGGTCGTTTCCCCTGCCCCGGTTGTGTCTGTAACTGTATTCCCCTTACATCCCGCCAGACTTACTACTAATGCCATGCTTACAAACAATGCTGCTATTTTTTTCACCCTTCTTCTCTCCTTCTCTCTTTTTTCTAAGACGTCTTATGCTTGTATTATAAGCATTCCCGATATGACAGTATATTTGATTTGGCAATATTTTCTTTTGATTTTCCAACATTTTGCCGGTTACGTATTTATTATCTTCTACAAAAAACAGCCAGAGACACTATCTGTCTCTGACTGTCCATCATAACTTTTTATTCTTTATTTCCCTTCAAAATAATCCGAAGCCACCATCCCATAGATACACTCATCGCATATCCCCTGATTATTCCACCCATACTGGCGCAGGGTTCCTTCCTTCTTAAGCCCGCAGGCTGCCATGACCTTTCCGCTGTTCACATTTCGTGTATCGTGGAGTGCCTCCACACGGTTAGCACCCTCCTCCTCGAAAAAGAACCGGATTACCTCAGCAAATGCCTCCTTCATGATTCCGTGCCTCCACCATTTCCGGCTCAGACAGTATCCCACTGTCACACGCCCCGCCTTCTGGTTGAGCTGCGGAACGCCCAGACTTCCGATGACATTGCTCTCATCTTCCTTCCAGGCTATGGCCCAGTTATAAAAATCACCGGACCCATAGGACTGAATCCAGCCCTCCAGGATTCCCCTTGTCTCATCCACATCCTTGTGCGGTTCCCAGAAAAGGAACTTTGTGACCTGGGAATCACTAGCCCAGTTCCTGTACATGGCGTCAGCATCCTCCGCCGCAAAAGGCCGCAGTACCAGCCGCTCTGTCTCCAATCTTACGGTTCCGGAATTCTTCATCATAGTCCTCTCCTTTCATGCACATACAAGGGATGTGCGCAGCATGATTGACCTGCAACAGAATATTATTCTTTAATATAGCACACATCCCGCATTTTAGGAACCCATGATATTCCGGATTATTTTAAGTTTATTCCACGCCTGCTTTTTTACAGATATCACTGAGACAGCATGCCTCACAATGGGGTTTTGTCCTGGCCGTACAGACATCCCGGCCATGGAATACCAGCCTGTGGCAGAAATCACTGCCTTCCTCAGGCGGTACAAGCTTCCACAGAGCCATTTCCACCTTCTTTGGCTCCTTGACACCATCCACCAGACCCATGCGGTTCACCAGGCGGATACAGTGGGTGTCCGTCACAATGGCCGGCTTTCCAAACACATCCCCCATAATCAGATTGGCGCTCTTTCTTCCCACTCCGGGAAGCTTTAACAGGGCGTCAAAATCATCCGGCACCTTACCCTTGTACTGTTCCTTCAGTATTTTCATGCAGGCGCTGATGTCCCTGGCCTTGCTGTGTCCCAGACCGCAGGGCTTCACAATCCGTTCAATCTCTTCCACATCCGCCTCTGCCAGTGCATCCACATCCGGGTATCTGGCGTAAAGGTCCTCCACCACCACATTCACCCTTGCGTCCGTACACTGCGCCGCCAGACGTACGCTGACCAGCAGTTTCCACGCATGGTCATAATCCAGGGTACAGCCTGCATCCGGGTATTCCTTTTTCAGGCGGTCTATGATTTCCAATGCAAGTTTTTCCTTTGTCATGTCCTATCTCCTTTGTATGCTGCAATGCACTTTTATTATACATGACGCCCGTCTGTTTCTCAAGCAAAATACCCTGCGGCAGGCTGTTAAAACAACCGGCTGCAGGGTATTTTGTTTCTTCCTGTATCTCACATAATTACTTGACAATAAACGACTTTCTCTTACTTACCACATCAAATATAACCGCTGCCAGCAGAACGCCGCCCTTTACCACCTTCTGCAGGTTCTGGTCCACGCCCATGATGCTCATGCCCAGGTTCAGTACGCCCATCAGGGTAGCGCCCACAATAACGCCGGGGACTGTACCGGTTCCGCCGTATGCCGAAGCTCCGCCGATGAAGCAAGCTCCGATGGCATCCATCTCATAGCTGTTTCCTGCCGTTGGGTTGGCGGAATTCAGTCTGGCCACCGTAACCATGCCTGCTATGGCTGCCAGAAGGCCCATGTTCAGGTAAGCCAGGAAATATACGCGGTTGGTATTGATACCGGAAAGCTTTGTTGCCTTCTCATTGCCGCCCACAGCGTAGAAATAACGGCCTGTGGTGGTCTTGGAAGCAATATAACTGTAGATTCCAATGATAACCGCAACCCATATAAGAGCGTTGGGAATCCCCTTGTACTGGGCCAGACGGAACATGAAGGAAAGCAGGACCACGCAGATGACTGCCATCTTGATAACAACGCCTGTAAGGGGTTCCACATAATACCCCTTTGCCAGCTTCTGCCGTCTTCCATTGAACACGATAAATGCATAGACAACGCAGGCAATGACGCCCACCAGGAAACAGGTCAGGTTAAAGCCTTCCACTGCAAAGAAATCCGGTACATAAGTATTAAACAGCACCAGGAACTGGTCCGGTATGGGTGCAAGGGTCATGCCCTGGAGCACCACGTTGGAAAGTCCCCGAAACATTAACATTCCCGCCAGGGTAACGATGAAAGGAGGTATCCTGACATAGGCAATCCAGAAGCCCTGCCATGCTCCCACCAGCATTCCCATGACTGCCATGGCAATAAGGGTAAGGTAAGGGCTGATGCCCATTTCCACCATCATCTTACCGCCGATGGCGCCCACGAAGCACACCACGGAACCAACCGAAAGGTCAATGTTTCCGCCGGTCAGGATACAGAACAGCATACCGGTGGCCAGAATGAATACATAGGCGTTCTGGGCAATCAGGTTGTTGACGTTCTGGGGAAGCAGCATTTTGCCTCCCGTATTCGCGGTAAACAGTATGATGATGACCGCAAGAGCGATTATCATTGTATATTTTTTCAGAATCTCTGAGATTTTCAGCTTTTGATTCATGGTCTACTCTCCTTTATCAGCTTTAAGAATACAGGACATGATATATTCCTGGGTCGCTTCTGCTGCGTCCACTTCCCCGGCCAGCTTACCCTCATTCATGATATAAATGCGGTCCGACATGCCCAGCACCTCCGGAAGCTCCGACGATATCATGATGACGGACTTTCCCTCCTCCACCAGACGGTTTATGATACAATATATCTCGTACTTTGCGCCCACGTCGATTCCCCTTGTGGGCTCATCCAGAATCAGCACATCCGGCTCTGTGAACATCCATTTGGCCAGAAGCACCTTCTGCTGGTTGCCGCCGCTTAGGTTTCCCGCGTTCTGCTCCACTCCCGGACATTTTGTTTTCAGCTTATCCTTGTACTCCACAGCCACCATATATTCCTTATCCTTGTCTATGACTCCATGGCTGCTGACCGCCTCCATATTGGCAAGGGTTGTGTTAACACGGATTGGATTGGACAAGATAAGGCCGTTCCCCTTCCTGTCCTCGGTTACATATGCGATTTTATGGTGTATGGCATCGTGAACCGTGTTCAGCTGGACCTCTTTTCCCCCGATAAAAAGCTGGCCCGATATATTGGTGCCGTAGCTCTTTCCGAAAATGCTCATGGCCAGCTCCGTACGCCCTGCTCCCATAAGCCCGCAGATTCCCACCACTTCCCCCTTGTTGACGCGGAGGGATACGTGGTCCACCACCTTCCTGTCTGAATACAGGGGATGGTATACCACCCAATCCTTAACCTCCAGGGCAGTGTCTCCGATGTTTACGTTTTCCCTCCTGGGGAACCGGTCCGTCAGCTCACGTCCCACCATGCCCTTTATGATTCGGTCCTCTGAAATGTCATCGGTCTGTTTATCCAGCGTCTCAATGGTGGCGCCGTCCCGGATAACCGTTATCTTATCGGCCACATATGCAATCTCATTGAGTTTATGGGAAATAATGATGGATGTCATGCCTTCCTGCTTGAATTTAAGCAGCAGCTCCAGCAGGGCCTTGGAATCATCCTCATTTAGGGAAGCCGTTGGTTCGTCCAGAATCAGCAGCCGGGCCTTTTTGGCAAGGGCCTTGGCTATCTCCACCAGCTGCTGCTTTCCCACTCCGATATCCTTAATCAGCGTATGGGAGGACTCGTTAAGGCCCACTGTCTTAAGATAGCGGTCAGCCTCGTCGTATGTCTCATCCCAGTTAATTGCCATCTTCTTTCCTTTTTCATTTCCAAGATACATGTTCTCACCAATGGACATGTATGGAATCAATGCCAGCTCCTGGTGGATGATGACGATTCCCTTTTCCTCACTGTCGCTGATTTTATCGAACTTGCACACCTGTCCGTCGTAAATGATATCGCCCTCATATGTGCCGTAGGGATATATGCCGCTGAGCACGTTCATGAGAGTGGATTTACCGGCTCCGTTTTCCCCCACCAGTGCGTGGATTTCTCCCTTTTCCACCTTCAGGTTTACATTGTCAAGGGCTTTTACTCCGGGGAAGGTCTTGGTGATATTTCTCATTTCCAAAAGTATCTCTGCCATTCTATCCCTCCTACAACCGTACAGGCGGGTATTTCTCCCCGCCTGTACGATTCTCATCTTTTCCGGCCTGTTTCACCGGTCCATCTGATTACTTTAACTGGTCTTCCGTGTAATAGCCGGAATCAATCAGCATTTCTTTGTAATTATCGATTGTGACAACCACCGGCTCGCAGAGATATGTGGGGATTACGCCTGTGCCGTTGTCATAAGACTTGGTATCATTTACTTCTGCCTCTCCGCCCTGCATAACAGCGTCCACCATCTTAACTACCTGGGATGCCAGGGTACGTGTATCCTTGAATACGGACATGGCCTGCTTACCGGCAATCAGGTTCTTCGTATTGGCAATGTCGCAGTCCTGTCCTGTGATAATAGGATATTCGCCGGTATAGGAAGATGCAAGGGCATTCTCAACACCCAGTGCAGTGGAGTCATTGGAGCAAAGTACTGCATGTAATACGGTTCCGTCGGAATAGTTGCCTGCGATGATGGTATCCATCCTGTTCTGTGCCTTCTCTGAATCCCAGTTGGCGGTTGCCACCTGCTCAAATGTGGTCTGGCCGGACTTTACAACCAGCTTTCCGCTGTCCATGTATGGCTGAAGCACGTCCATGGCTCCGCCGAAGAAGAAGTTGCAGTTGTTGTCAGCCGGGTCGCCGGTGAACATCTCAATATTAAACGGTCCGTCGTTCTCCTCTAATCCAAGGGCCTCTACCAGATATTCGCCCTGTTTCTGTCCTACCATATAGTTGTCAAAGGTTGCATAGTATGTAACAGCGTCAGAGTTCATAAGAAGTCTGTCATAAGAAATAACCGGTATGCCCGCTTCCTTGGCCTGTCCCAGAGGCTCGCCCAGAGAGCTTCCGTCGATGGATGCAATTACCAGCATCTCACAGCCGTTGGAAATCATGTTTTCTACCTGGGATACCTGGGTCTGCACATCGTTGCTGGCGTACTGAAGGTCTACCTCATATCCTGCTGCCTCCAGCTCTGCCTTCATGTTGCTTCCGTCCTGGTTCCATCTCTGCAAATCCTTGGTGGGCATTGCCACGCCAACCAGATGCTTTTCGCCGGATGCAGCCCCGTCCTTTGCTGCTTCTGTCTCTGCCTTGGTGTCCTCAGCCTTGGCATCCTCTGCCTTTGAATCAGCCGGCGCCTCTGTCTTTGCCTCTGAAGCAGGAGCGGCTCCCTCCTTGCTTCCGCATGCCATAAGGCTGCCTGCCATGGCTAATGTAAGCATGGTCACTAACAATTTCTTTTTCATATTGTAAATCCTCCTCCAAATGTTTTTGATGGTTTCAATATACCATAACCGGCTCTGGACTTGCTTGGCACCCATCTGCACACTTTTAAGGGATTTAAAAAAATGCCCTGTGCTCTACAGGACATTTTTGCTCAGTTTATATTGTTCTTAGTTAAAAATGTGCTAATTTACATTCAGATACACATCCTCCTTGGCATGAAACCCGCCCTTAATGATAACCTCGTCCATATTTTCCTTGGTGACGGCAATGGGCTGCAGCTCCAGATAGGGCACGTTATAGGTGCCGTCATAGGCAGTGTCCTGCACCTCCTCGATTTCCTCCCCCAGTCCCAGGAGCACTGCGCATTTGGCTGCCATGCTGGCCTCCTGCTCCACTGATTTAAAAGCCGTCATCTCCTGGGTCCCCTCCACAATGCGCTGACAGGCTGCCAGGTCGCCGTCCTGACCGGTCACACATACCTTTCCGGCCAGCCTTTCCTCGGACAGGGCCCGGAATGCCTGGCTGGCCAGGTCGTCGTTTCCGCAGATGATTCCCTTTACATTGCGGTCCTGTTTTAAGCCCTCCTTGGTGTAGGTATAGGCATTCTCCGCAATCCAGCCCACACAGTTGGACTCGTAGACCACATTGAGATTGCTGCCTGCCAGCGTCTCGTCAATGCCCTCACGGATAAGCTTTACATTGTTATCCGTCAGCGGACCCTGAATCAGGAAAATATCGCCTCCGTCCGGTATGTTTTCCAGCAGGCTCCTGGCCATCAGTCTTCCCACCTCGGTATTGTCAAAGGATATGTACAGGTCGCATCCGGAATTCATTATAAGCCGGTCATAGGAAACCGTCTTGATTCCGGCTTCCCGTGCTTTAATCATCACATCTGACAGCGCCTCACAGTCCCCTGCCACCACCACAATAACATCCACCTGCTTCTTGATGAAATACTCTATCTGGGAAATCTGTTCCTGCACATCCCCGTTGGCATTCTGCACATTGACCTCCGCCCCCAGCTCCTTTGCCGTGGACACGAACACATCCCGCTCACGCATCCACCGTTCTATGACAAAGGATTCAAAGCTGAGGCCAATCTGTACCTTTGGCTCCTCCTGCTCCACACTGCCTGCCGCTGCGTCCTCTGTTCCGGCACAGCCCGAGGCAGCCAGGACTGTGAACAGGACTGCTGCCAGTATACAGGCAATGCGTCCTGCAGTACCCCTTTTGCGTATACCCATACCGTTTCCCTATCCTTTCCTCATCATTTCCTTCCCATTCTCCGACCTCTTCCTTACCCCATTCTCCGGCCCCTTCCTTACCCTTTTCCTGCCCCATTCTCCAGCCGTTCCCTGTACTCACTGGGATTGACGCCCTCGTATTTCTTGAAAATACGGCTGAAGTAATTGGGGTCGCTGTATCCTACCATGGCGCATATCTGTTTGATGCTGTAATCCGGGTTCTGAAGACAGACGCAGGCCTGTCTCATCCTGGTCCGGGTCAGGTACTCGATGAAATTTTCCCCTGTTCCCTGCTTAAACAGCTTGCTGAAATAGTAAGGGCTTATATTTACCATTCTGGATATCTCGTCCAGTGATATATCCTTCTGGTAATTTTCATCAATGTATTTCCTCACTGAATCCACCAGATACTCCATCTCCTTCTTTTTCTCAGTACCTGCGCATTTGCATATTTCCCGTGTCTTTTCCAGGAACCAGAGGCATAATTTGTCGCTGTCAGATGCATCCCTTATTTCGCGTATATAGCTGCCCCTGGGCTTCAGGCCGAACTCAGTGCCGTCTTTAGCGCATATCCGGTACTCCAGCTGCATGATAAGCTCCAGCACCTTTGCCTCCATGTCCTCGCGGCAGCCATACCTTCCCTCCATGCAGGAAAACAGTTCCGCTCCGCAGGCAGCGGCTCCCTCGCTGTCCGCCTTCATTCCCCGCTCATAATAGCTGTTTTCCAGCTCCCTTGGATATTCCCCGGTCACGTCCTCCTGCCTGCTTGGGATATCCATGATGTGGACCACATGGCTGCCGCTCTCCCGCAGGGCTCTCAGCGCCTCCCCATAGGACTCTTTTGCGTTTCCCATTGGTTTTGTACTCCCGATGCCGCTGCGGAAATCACTGCCAATGCGCTCCTCCAGTTTCTGAAGCATGGTTCTTGTCCTGGTAATGACCTCCACCCGTTCTTCATACTTAAGCACCGGCTCAGGGGAGGGCACATACAGCACCACCCGGTTGCCCATGACAGGTCCTGTAATGCAGGAAAAATAATCCTTAAGGATTTCCCTCATATCCTGATAATATTTGTTGGCCTTTACGCTGGAGCCAATTGCATTGGTCAGCCTGCCGTTCTCATCCCTGTCTCCGAATTCCAGCACCAGGCAGAAACCGTAGCCGTCACGGATTCCCAGCAGTTCCTGATAGCCGGAGCTGTCCGTACCTCCGTCGTCCTGGAGCATATTGTAGATAAATCCGCTCTCAATCATGGGCACCACGATTTCCAGACGTTCCCTTATCTTAAGGTCGTCGCTGCGTTTCTGCCTGGCTTCCTCCACCCTCTGCATGGCTTTCATGCATACGTCCAGAATGATTTTCTTATTGGAAATTGGCTTGGTCAGATACTCCATAACCCCCAGGTTCACAGCCTCCTTTGCATAGGCGAATTTGTCGTAGGCCGTGATGATGATGATAATCATCTCCTTATTGACCTTCCTGATTTCCTGGATGGCCTGGATACCGCTGAGCCCCGGCATATGGATGTCCACAAACGCAATGTCCGGGTGAAAGCTCTCCGCCATCTCCACAACAGCCCTTCCTGTCTTGACACACTGTATCTCACATTCACTTCCAAAGCTGGTGGTAATGATATGCTTTAGGGACTCCAGCATAATCCCCTCGTCATCTGCCAGTAATATCCGAAACATGTTCGTCTTCCTCCTTCACCGGAATATGGATGATAACCTCGGTCCCCGTTCCGGGGCCTTCGCTCACAATCTGGACCAGGCCCTTTTGCTGGTAATACAGCTCCAGACGGCTTACCACATTATCCAGTCCGATTCCCGTGGAATCGCCGTCATCCGGCGTTTCCTGCTTCCTGCCTTCCATGACCTCAAGAATCCTCTCCCTGCTCATGCCCTTTCCGTTATCCCGGACACTGATGCGGATAAAATCCCTGCCTCCCCGGACCGTCAGCAGGATGGTCCCATTCTCTTCCATGCCCCGGATTCCATGCCTGACCGCATTCTCCACAATGGGCTGCAGTATCATGCTGGGCATCTTCACATCCAATACCCGGTGGTCTATGGACTCCTTAAACTGTATGTCCCCTGCAAACCTTACGTTCAGTATGTAAATATAATTTTCAGCCGCAGCAGTCTCATCCCCTACGGTGGCGTCCTCCAGCCCCTTTTTTACATTGTAGCGGAAAAATTCCGCCATTTTGTCCAGGAAAATACAGGTTTTTTCCGCATCCTCCATCATGGCCAGCTGCGCCCCTGCATTGAGGGAATTAAACAGGAAATGGGGATTAATCTGGGACTGGAGGTATTTAAGACGCGCTTCCTTCAGATGGTTTTCCATTAATAGCTCACGCTCCAGGAGCTCCTGCTCCTTCTCCGCCCCCTCCTTCACCTTGGCCACGTACTCCTCCAGACTGCCCACCATCTGGTTAAAGGTCCTGGTGACAATGCCAATCTCGTCATTGGAGTCCGTATGCGGCATTTTAACATTAAAATTACCCTGGCCCACCAGATTGGCGGTCCTTGCCAGACTGGTAAGAGGCGTCACCATATCCTTTACCAGCATCCTGAGCACCATAAGTCCGGCCATCATCACAATCATCAGGATTACCATATTAAACACCTCCATATAGCGAAGGGCCTCTCTCATGGTCTGATAACTGGCTGAGTTATTTTTAAACTGAAGCTCGTTGAGCTCCGATATACGCATGTTGATGTACTGGTACAGGGTAAGTGCCCTCTCATAAGCCTCCCTGTACCGCTCCACATTCCGTCCCCTCTTGGCCTGGACCGCATCCTGGGTCACGGCCAGATAGGATTCCGACATCATACGGATGTTTTTTTCCAGGATTTTCCCCGGCTTGTCAACTGTTTTGTCATTCAGGCGTTCTAAAAATTCCTGGTATTCCTGCTGGCTTTTATAATAGCTCTCCAGGCTGTCTGAGCTCTTCACGGACACATAGTCCCCCATGTCCTTCTGCACATGTTCCAATGCCTCTGACAGCTCGCTCAGGTTGACATTGCTGGCATATACCGTATCCATTTTTCCGGCTATTTTATTTACCTGGAGATAGATAAATATATTGCTTACAAATAACGTCAGTATCATAAGGGTTACGGCCAGCAGTATCTTTTTCTCCAGGCTCAGGCGGCCCCATATGTTCTTTCCCGGTCTTTCCATATACATTGCCCACTTTTCCTTACTCAACGCCCGCGTTTCATTAGCTGGCCCACATTTTCCTTTGTGACAAACTGCAAATCCACACTGTAATAGGAGTTGGCATGTCCTTCCTGCAGATACTCCTCCAATGCCTGTACACAGTAACGCCCCATCTGCTCCGTGTCAATGACCAGCGTAACCGGAATATTTCCCTTTGTAACAGCCTCCAGAATCTGGTCTGACTTGTAATACCCCAGCAGCTGGAGCTCCCCTACCTTATTATAGTCTATCATAGCCTGATAGGCTGCCTCTGTGTCCACGGCCTCCGTACATACAAGGACATCCGGTATGCCCTCCTTACGGAAAAATATGTTCCTTATGGTTTCATCCGCATCCACCTTTCCGGTGGAACGCATGGTTTCCTGTATGAGCCTGACCCTTCCCGATGTGTCCGGCGAGGTCACCAGCAGGTTGTTGACCTGCTCTGCTATCTGGGCCTGGCTGCTGTTGTCCCTGTCATGCAGGAGGAGCATCACCTCCACATCATCCTTATCCCGGGGCACCAGCTTAAGGATTTGTTCCCCGTACTGCCGGCCCAGCTGATAATCATTGACCCCCACAAAGCTTATACGGCTGGTATCCGAAGCGTCCTTAAGAACCGTGACCACAGGTATTCCCGCCTTACCCGCGTCATTAATCCGCTCATCTATTTTATGGCCGCCTGTGTATTCCAGGATGATTCCGTCCACCCTGGAGGCAATGGCCATATCCATAAGGCTCTCCATCTCTATGGTGGAGGAAAGGCTCTTTCCCATCAGCTCCACCAGAGCGTTGTTCTCCCTGGCAGCCTCCCTGGTACTCTCATACACATCCTTCCAGAAGGGCATGTCGGAGTCCTCCACTATCATGACATAGTGGTAGCGGTATCCATTCCCATCCTCTCCGCCCTCATCTCCTACCTGCTTTAAGACATTCTGGTAATAGGAGCTGGTAACCAGCGTGAGGAACAGCACTACCAGTATTCCTGCAATTACAATAATCCGTTCCATGCGTACCCGGTTTTTCATTGGTTTTCTGTGCCTGCCCTTTATCCATAATGCATTTATTATACTGCTTCCGGGTAAAATGGACAATAACCAATGTCTTAACCTGTCCGCAGAAGCATCATTTACAGGCCGCAAAAAAACGGCATGCCAGATACACTGACATGCCGATAGATAAGAAGGACCCCATCGTCCTGATTAAATAATCTCCCCTTTATTCAAATTGATTCAAGCGGGTGATATCGCTCCCATTCCTCCAAGTGTCCGTGCGCCCTTCCCCACTCTATTGTGTCACATCCGTTCCTGTCAATTTCTGATAATACTTGATTAACGCTCCGTGGTCTTCCTGCCCGCACCCGTCTGCCTTCAGAACCTGAAACATCTGCATCACCTGGGCGGTCAGCGGCATTGGGGTATGGGTGGCGTACCCTGTCTCCATTGCATTGGTCAAATCCTTAATATGCAAATCAATTTTAAAGCCCGGTTTATAATTTCCTTCCAGCATCATAGGAGCCTTTGCATTCATAACGGTTGAACCTGCAAGGCCGCCTTTAATTGCTTCGTACACCTTCTCCACATCTGCGCCCGCCCTTGCTGCCAGCTGTAATCCCTCTGACAGGGCAGCTATGTTCACTGCCACAATCATCTGGTTGGTAAGCTTACATGTATTTCCGCTTCCCACACCGCCAACCAGTATGGCTGAAGACCCCAGTATATCAAAATATTTTCCGGCCCGTTCAAAATCCTCCCGGCTTCCTCCTGCCATGATTGCCAGGGTTCCGTCTGCTGCTTTTGGTTCGCCTCCTGATACAGGCGCATCCATCATATGGATTCCTTTCAGACTAAGTTCTTCAGCAATTTCCCTGGAGACTCCCGGAGCAATGGAGCTCATGTCAATGATAAATGTTCCGCATCCCCCAAATTCAGCGATTCCCCCATTGCCTAAAACAACGGATTTCACATGCGGGCCGTTGGGCAGCATTGTTATGATATCCTCACACTGATCTGCTACCTCCTTAATGCTTGCGCAGCCGATGCATCCTGACTTTTCTGCCCGTTCCACAGCCTCCGGCATAATATCGTAGGCATAAACCTGATATCCGCCTTTACTCAAATTACACGCCATATGGTACCCCATGATACCAAGACCGATAAATCCAACTTTCATCATCTGCCTCAACCTCTATTCTATGTAACCCGCTCCGCGCATCTGCAGTTCCATTGCTTCTATTGCCTGCTTATGCCCCGGCAGATTCGGTGTATATGGTTTTCCCACGTCCAGGCCCAGCATATTGGCTAAATCTTTTGTGGCCACCGGAAAGCTGGCCTTATCCATGGACAATCTGATGGGATTCAGCTTAAACTGCGCTTTCCTCGCGCCGTCCAAATCTCCCTCCATATAAAGATTATAGATACTTGTAACTAATTCCGGTATAAAATTTGCTGTTGTGGCCACACAGCCCGCGGCTCCGTGGACCATTGCCCCAAAAATCAGGGTGTCCTTTCCTCCAAAAACCTTAAAGCCTATATCGGAGGTTCTTCTTATGAATTCCTCTGTCTGTGTCATATCACCGGAGGAATCCTTCATACCTACAATATTCGGCACTTCTCTGGCCAGACGTTCCACCAGGCCGGCGCTCAGGGTATACCCGGTACGCCCCGGATTATTATATAATAACATGGGGGTATCCGGCACTGCATCCGCAATACGTTTGAAATGCAGGTACAGCTCGTCCTCTGTGGGTTTCAGAAACATGGGCTGGAGAACCGATATGCCGTCTGCGCCGGCTGCGGCTGCGGCTTTTGCAATGCGGATGCATTTCTTGGTGCTGATTGCCCCGATTCCCATATAAACCGGTACCCGGCCGGAAGACTGGTCCAGCATGATATTCAAGGCCCATATCATCTCATCCTCTTCCGCCATATAAAATTCGCCGTTGCTTCCAAATGCCAGAATGCCGGAAACACCTCCATCAATGACGAAATCCACCTGTTTTCTCATTTTTCCTTCATCCATCACTTCATCTTTATCAATGGGTGTCAGTATGGGGACAATGACTCCCTTTATAAATTCTGTATTCATATAATTTTCCCTCTCTTTAATTTACGTATGCCTTAGAGCGTATTTTATACCTGCAGTATCCCGTTTTGAGATATAACCCTCCCGTCAATTTTCAACGTGATATCTCTTATAACCATATCCATATGAAGGGGAGCCTCCACATTGCCGCCAAATGAAAGATTGTTTCCAATTCCAATATGTACGGTCCCATAGGCGCCTTCATCTGCCAGCATGCGTCCGCATATTTTATTTTCCCGGTTTACAGGAAGCCCTATTTCACCGATATTATAAACCCGGCTGTCCTTATACTGTTCCAGAATCCGCCTCAATGTTTCAGCTTCATCTGTTCCGGAAATCATCACAATCTGTCCATCCTCAACCTGCATGGTAATGGGTTCCCGTATCATGTTCAGACTGGGGTGCGGGATGCTTCCGTCTATTACCAATACCCCCTGGGCGGTTCCCTCCACCGGTCCCAGGGCAATTTCAGCGTTAGGCGGCGATGACGACTGGCCCGGACGGATGCTGCGGCCATAATCAATCACAGGCCCCCTTCCCTCCACACTGCATACCAGGTTTGTTCCCCCGGGTGATGTGAGTTCCAGTTTCTTTCCGCTGAAATGCGGGGCAATGCGGTTTAATATCTCTGTAATCTCCAAAAAGTCGGCTGTAAGCCCGCCTTCATGAAACATGGATGGTATATAATCAACCAGATTCACATACCGGCAATGGCCGTTTAGTACCACCCTGCGTCTGGCCTGGGAATGGAACATGGACATGGACGTGGCTGCGAAGATAACATCGGCTGTGTCCATGGCTGCCGCTATCTCCGCAGTGGGCTCATCCCCGTGGGACGTCCTGGGCGTCATCACTGCCATAGATGTCTCATTGGCCTTGGAAGCCCAGTCAAACAGTTCCTTTCCTATCTGAAATTTCTCCGTATCCGTAACAATGAGGACTCGTTCCTCTGGTTTTAAGTCGGTAATCGGTCCCAGAAGAGACCGGATTCCTAATGGCATTTCTCCCATAGCTCCTCCTACATTCCAAGATATATCCTGCGTATTTCATCATTACCGTTAAGTTCCTCCGGGGTTCCTGATATCACCGTAGTGCCGTCCTGTATGACATAGGCCCGGTCTGCAATCGCAAGGGTTTCGTTGACATTTTGTTCTACAATCAGAACCGATATGCCCGTCTCACGGATTGTCTTTACAAACTGCAGCACTTCTTTTACCAGCTTAGGCATCAGGCCCAGGGACGGTTCGTCCAATATCAGCAAAGATGGTTTTGACATAAGGCCCCTTGCAATGGCTACCATCTGCTGTTCTCCTCCTGACAAGGTCTCCGCCTTTTGCTCTGCGCGTTCCCTGACCCTGGGAAACAATTCATAGACCATATCCAGTGTCTTTTTGATTTCATCCTGATTTTTTCTTGTATATGCCCCCATGGACAGATTTTCATAGACAGTCAGTTTTCCGAACAGCATCCTTCCTTCCGGTACAAGGGATATTCCTTTTTTCAGGACCTCATACGCGGGCATGCCGGTGATATCTTCCCCATTATAAGTTATGGCTCCCTCCCAGGGCTTTAGTAATCCGGAAACTGTTTTTAATGTCGTGGTCTTTCCGGCTCCATTTGAGCCAAGAATGGCAACAATCTCCTGATTCCCGGCCTGGAAGGATATATCATTCAGGACCGGCATCATAGCGCTGTATCCAAATTTCAAGTTTTTCACTTCCAGCATAATCATTCCCCCAGATAAGCAGCAATCACTTTTTCATCCTTTGTAATCTCCTCCGGTGTTCCTTCTGCAATCCGCTGTCCATACTGCAATACCAGGACCCGTTCACAGATTCCCATTACCACCGGCATCACATGTTCAATGGCCAGGATGGAGATTCCCCTCTTATTTATCCTCTTCACCAGGTCGATGGCAGCTTCACGTTCCGCTCCATTGAGCCCTGCCATACATTCATCCAAAAGCAGGAGTTTCGGCTTTGTACTGAGTGCCCTTGCAATCTCCAGCCGTTTCTTCTGAATGACGCTGAGAGAACCGGCCAGCTGGTCCTTCTTACTTCCCAGTCCCACAAATTCAAGTATCATATCCGCATATTCCTTGGCCTCCATAGTGCCCGGAATGTGAAGCATGGCGCCTACAGTGGCATTATCAAGCACAGTCATGGAATCCATGGACATGGGAATCTGGAACGTCCTGCCAATCCCCTTTTTTGCTCTTTCATACGGCGGCAGGCATGTCACATCCTCCCCATTAAAAAGTATGGTCCCGGCTGTGGCGGGATAAATTCCACTGATAAGATTGAACATGGTTGTCTTTCCTGCCCCATTAGGTCCCACGACGCCATACACCTGACCTTCTTCAATATCAAACGTCACATCCGATACCGCAGTCAAACCTCCGAACTTTTTTGTCAGGCCCGTTACCTCCAATATACTCATGCACTGCCCCCCTTCCCGGCGGAGCGGCCCGGCTCCTTACTCCTGGCTTTGTGAATCAGATTACCGGACAGCTTCAAAACGCCTTGAGGCTGGTACAAAATAGTGAGTATGATTAAGACGCCATACAGAACCAGGTCAATCCCTGATATAGTGGCTCCGATGGTGGCCCTGGTATATTCTCCCAGCGGCACAATAAGCGCAGCCCCAATCACAGGTCCGTAAATGGTTCCCACGCCCCCGATTACCGCCATGATAATCATTTTTGTTGAAAGGGTATTTATAAACACGGTGCTCGGGTCAATATAGGTCTGATACATGGCGTAGAAAGAGCCGCACAGAGATGCGATGCATGCGCTGATTACCAGCGCAATGGTCTTATATTTTCTGGCATTGATTCCTACGCTTTCTGCCGCTGTCTGATTCGCTTTGATTGTTCTGAAGTAATATCCGATTCTTGAGCTGTTGATATATATCATGATAGATATCACAAGCATCAGTATGACACCGAAAATGTAATAATAATGCAGCTTTCCCCTGAATTGCAGGGAATACCAGGGATTCATCTTCATATTAAGAAAATCAATCCCCATCATTCCTTTTGTAAAGGGCAGGTTTACCGCTATGATACGTACGGTTTCCCCCAGCGCCATGGTGGCAATGGCAAAATACTGCGCGCTTAATTTAAATATAGGCAGAGCCACCAGCAGCGCAAGAAGCGTTGCAAAAAACATACCTATCAGCATGCCAATCCACGGAGTGACATTCCAGTAATAAAAAGGAAGCACTGCTCCATATGCCCCCACGCCAAAGAACATGGCCTGGCCAAGGGACACCTGGCCTGTATATCCGCCGAATATATTCCAGGCAGAACCCAGACATGCCCACATCAGAATCAGGATTCCCAAATTCTGCTGAAAACTTTTGGTGAATACGTGGGGATATGCAATTATAATCAGGACAGTGAGTATCAGATGCCAAGGCTTTATATTGCTGATAAAAAGGGCTTCTCTCATTCGTTTTCCAATTTTCATAAGCATCACCACCCAAACAGGCCCTTGGGCCTTTTATAAACCACCAGCAGGAACAGGGCAAATACAGCCAGGTATTTAAGAGCTGCATTGGTATAAGTTCCCACCACCGTATCCATGATTCCCATCAGGACACCCCCGATTACAGCCCCGGGTATACTTCCCATACCGCCGATACAACAAGCTACAAAGCCAAAATTAATGAATACCGAACCAACGCTTGGATATACATAAAAGTAATAGGACAACGCCACTCCGCCGATTCCGGCAGTAGCCGCGGCAATACCAACGCAGCGCATATATGCCTTTTCCGGATTGATTCCCACCAGCGCTGCCGCGTCCTTATTTAAGGCAGTCGCCTTAATGGCCCTCCCCAGCTGTGTCCTGTTCAGAATATAATACAGGGTAACTGCAGTGACGATACAGATAATAAAGGGAACCAGCTTTGAGTAGGATATAATTAGACCTCCTGCGGAAAACGAGCCTGTAAATATCTGGTTCGGCACTGTCTTAAAGTCAGAACCAAACGCTATCTGGGCAACGTTGACCAGCACAATACTGAGGGCATATGTAAGCAAAAGCTGGCTTAACATAGGCGCATTCATGACACGCTTTATAAGCACCTTGTAAAAAACAATTCCAAAACAATACATTGCCACCGCTGCAATAGGCAGACAGAGAAGCGGGTCCAGTCCTGATTTAACACTGAAATAATAGGATATGAACATACCAAGCATCAGTATTTCCCCATGAGCAAAATTAACAATGTACATGACACCCCAAATAAGCGAAACCCCCATCGCTATCAGGGCAATAATCATCCCTGTAAATGTCCCTTCCAGCAGGACCTGCAACAGCAATGTCATAAAATGCACCTGCCTTTCCGCTAGTCTCGTTCACTCCATGCCGGTACCGGGATTATAGACTCAGCACTCTTGGCAGAATCCGGATATACGGTCACATATGCCTGATTCTGAATCTGGGTGATGATGCCTGTTGCCTGGGTGTTCTGATGGCTTTCGTCAAAGGTTACCCCGGTCCATGGTACAATCAGGTATTCCTCATTCATATCCGTCTCTTCCAATGCCTTGACAATCGCGTCGGCGTCCGTACTCCCCGCCCGGTTGATTGCATCTGCAAAGATAAGGAAACCCTGGGCTGCGCGTGCTGTATTTCCAGTCATATCATGGTTGGAAAATTTCTTGGCCAGATTATTGATTTCGGTCAGATACGGTTTTGTATTAGCCAGGTCCATACTCCAGGCATTTGCCGTAAATATGTAATCCACATCCTTGCCGCAGGTGTCGAAATACTCCGTTGCAACAAATCCTCCCCTGGCTGTAAAGGTCGCCTTAGGACTGAAATCCAAATCTTTACATGTATTGGTATATAGAATGGCCTCTGCGGTCAATGCATAAATCAGTACCACGTCCGGTTTCGCATCCTTCAGTTTAAGTACCTCTGACGTAAGTCCGGTAGGATTTCCAGGATATGTAATGGACTGGACTATGTTGTAGCCATGATTCCCGGCTGCTGCTTCGCACAATTTCTTAAAATTCACGCCGGCCTCAGCCTCATCCGCTATGATAGCCACATTTTCAAAGCCGGCTTCCTTTCTATAAAGGTCCATATAATTAAACGTATCTTCCACAAATGTAGCATCCGTTGGTCCTGTGCGGAAAAAATATTTTAGTCCCCGTTCCGTCAGGGTAGGCGACGATGACTCTGCATTAATGAACGGAATACCATATTTTTCAGCCACAGCGCTGGCTGTCTTAGTCACCCCGCTGGCATCACAGCCAATTAATCCCGTCACATTTTCCTCCGTTATCAGACGCTCTGCTTCCGTGGCGCCCACTTCCGGATTTCCCTGGCTGTCCGCTGCAATGATTTCTATCTTTGCATTGCCCAGATTAGGAAGTCCCTGGGTCTTGGCAAAGGGATAATCAATATCATATTCATGATTGATAAGCTCCGCCATGGCCTTCAGTGTATTGATTGTCTGGTTTCCTGTCTCAGCGCTGGTCCCTGTCAGAGGATATACCGCTCCTATTTTAATGGTTTGGGATTCCTCCTCTGTCTTTGCCTGAGACGCCTGTGTCTCTTTGTTTTCAGAAGAATTTCCGGCTGACCCCTGGGGGGTGCATCCTGTAAATGAAACCACAATAGCTGCCGCTGTCAGTAAGCTTATGATTCTTTTTCTCATTCCCAGTTTCCTCCTAATCATTTGTGCGTATGTTTTTTACAGTTCCCTAACAAACTCATTCATCAGAGTAAGTCCTTCCGATAATACATCCATCCCCCTTCCGTAAGACAGCCTTACAAAATCACCATAGGCTTCGCCAAAGGCCTGTCCCGGAACCAATGCCACCCCCTTTTTTTCCAAAAGCTTTTCCGCAAATTCATTTCCATCCATTCCTGTTTTTGATACATTAATAAAGAAATAAAATGCCCCCATGGAATCGACGTAACTGAGCTTCTGTATCTTATCCAGTTCAGATGCTACAAAGTCCCTCCTCTCCTCAAAACAGCTTATCATATGGTCCACAGCTTCTGTGCACGCCTCTGTTTCCATCCCTTCAGCCAGACCCTCCTGGATAAAACCAGGTATACAGGTCGTCGCGTACTGATGGACTTTCAGTATGGCAGGAATGAATTTGCGATGGCAGGCAACAAACCCAACCCTCCATCCAGTCATGGCAAATACTTTTGAAAACCCGTTTACCATGATGGTCCTGTCTCTCATTCCGTCCAGGGAAGACAGGGAACAGAACTTCCTGTTTCCATAAGACAGCCTGGAATAAATTTCATCGGCCAATACAATAAATTCATGTTTTTTGGCCAAATCCGCAATGATTGACAGGCTTTCCCTTGTAAGAACGGTCCCTGTGGGATTGTTGGGATTTGTCACCACCAGCATTCTTGTTTTCTCTGTTACGGCTGCCTCCAGACGTTCCCGGTCAATTTGGAATCCGTCCTTTTCCTCCAACGCCACCTTTACACATGTCGCGCCGGTCATATGGATACAATTCTCATAATTCATGTAGGCAGGGGTAAGTATGATAACTTCATCTGATGCATTGACCAGTGAAAATATTACATCAAAAATAGCCTCTGCCGCACCTACTGTTACCAATATCTCATCCGACGGGTCCACTTCCACCTGATATTCTGCTTTCAGCATGGATGCAATGGATTTTCTCAGTTTTAATGTTCCCCTGTTGGGTGCATAATGGGTCATCTTCTTCCTGGTCAGCGCATCCACTGCTGCGGTCACTATGGGTTTGGGTGTATCAAAATCAGGTTCCCCAACCTCCATATGGATAATTTTCCGTCCTTCAGCCGCCATCTGATTTGCCTTTTCCAAAACCTTTCTTACTGGTGAAAACTGTACTTCTTTTAACCGCTCTGCTGGTTCACATGCATTCATCATCGTAGTAATCCTCCTAAGTTTATTCGGTTCATAGTAAAAGGGCGCAAAAACTTATTTTCGTCTTTGCGCCTTTGCCGTCTTATCAGCCTCTGTATCGGTTTCCTTCCCTATGGCCAGATTCCTCTGATTTTTTTTGCCTCCACAACCCGTTTTACTGCAATCAGATATGCTGCCATACGAGGGGAAATCTTCCGTCCCGTTGCCGTATCCCAAACGCTCAAAAACGCATTACCCATTATCTCTTCCAGTTTCCGATTAATCTTTTCTTCACTCCACATTACTTCCTGGATATTCTGGACCCATTCAAAATAGGACACGATAACGCCGCCAGCATTGGCCAATATATCCGGGATTACCACGATATTTTTCTCAAATAATATTTTGTCAGCCTCATTGGTAGTGGGTCCGTTGGCTGCCTCCAATACAATTCTGGCCTTTACCTCATCCGCATTTGCCTTGTTAATCTGGTTCTCCAGTGCTGCCGGAATTAAAATGGTCACATCCAGCCCCAGCAGCTCCCTGTTTGATATATGTGTCACGCCATCCGCCCTGTAATCCTTTAAAAGGCGGTTTTCTCCTGATGTGACGTATCGGCAGATATCCGGAATATCCAGCCCTTCCTGTTTATACAACCCACCGCTGACGTCGCTGACTGCAATCACTTTGATTCCGGCCTGGTGAAGAAGTCTTGCAGTGGTCTCCCCCACATTTCCAAATCCCTGGACCGCAACCGTAGCCTCATCCCTGCCCATTCTCAGTACCTCCAGCACATTGAGGGCAGTAAACATGACGCCTCTTCCCGTGGCATCCTTCCGGCCTAAGGCGCCTCCTATCTCCAGAGGTTTCCCTGTTACCACTCCCGGGACACAATGGCCCTTCAGCATGCTGTAGGTATCCATCATCCACCCCATCACCCTTGCATTGGTTCCCACATCCGGCGCAGGAATGTCCTGGTCCGGTCCTATGATGGGTGATATCATGGCAGTAAACCGCCTTGTAAGACATCTCAGCTCCCTCTCGGAAAGCTTGGACGGGTCTACTACCACACCGCCTTTTCCTCCTCCGTAGGGAATCCCTACAACAGCAGCCTTAAAAGTCATCCAGGCAGCCAGTGCCTTTACCTCATTCTGGTTTACGCCCTCGTGGTAGCGGATACCTCCCTTGGCAGGTCCCCTGGAAGTTGAGTGCTGTATCCGGAAGCCCTCAAATACACGCACTGAACCATCATCCATCTCCACAGGGATGGAAACCTTAAGCTCTCTTTCCGGATATTTGATTGCCTCGTAATCCTTTGGCGCATATCCTAACAAATCCGCGGCTTGACGCACAATTTCCAATACCTCATCATAAGGATTATAATTGTCTCCCATTTGCATATACCCCTTTTTTATTTATTATGCATAAACCGGTTCATTGCTTTTGTTCCAAATATTCCCATGGATAAATTGATTTATTTTGTTGTAAATCTTAGCAAAATAATCTATAATCTTTTGATGTAATATAGTTTTTTCATGATTTAATTATATCTTCCTTTATTTATTCGCACAAATGCATATTTACCCCACAATCTATAGATACAATCTATGGATTTATCTGTGATATGCGAAATTTGTTTGTATATAAATTTTACAAAAGACAAACCAGGAGGTTAATCATGAATCTGAACACACTGTATTACTTTAAGGTATTAGCCCAGTTGCAGCACTACTCCCAGGCTGCAGAACTCTTATACATATCCCAGCCCAGCTTAAGCCATGCCATATCAGCTCTGGAAAAGGATTTGGGTGTTCCCCTGTTTCAAAAAAAAGGACGCAATGTAGAGCTCACCAAATATGGAAAAATCTTCAGTTCCTATATATCGAAGGGATTTGATGAAATTGAAAACGGCGAAAAAACCATAAGAAAATTATCCAGAAATGATTCCGGGATGATTGATTTTGCCTTTCTTTATATTCTGGGAGCAAATTTTGTTCCCGGATTACTTTCTAATTTTTTAAAGCTGGAAACCTCTAAAAACATCAGCTTTTCCCTGAAGCAGAATAATTCCAGGGTCATTGTTGAAAATCTTAAAAAAGGCAACTATGACCTGGCCCTGTGTACCTTTGTTCCCAACGAGGAAGAAATATTGTTCACTCCCGTACTGCACCAGGATTTAATCCTGATTACAGCGCCTGAACATCCCTTATCCGTAAAAGAGGAAGTCTGCATTGAGGAATTAATTTCATATCCCATTATTGGCTATAACTCAAAGGCGAGTGAAACCCAGAACGTGATATCCAACTTATTCAGTACCAGCATCCTGAAACCGAATATTATATGTGAGGTAGAGGAAGAGATGTCCATTGCCGGTCTTGTTTCCATTAATTACGGGATTGCCATTGTACCTGACCTGGATTTTTTCACCAACTTTCCCATCAAACGCATTCGTATTAAGCACGACCGGGCCCATAGGGAAATATATCTGGCAGTCCGGAGGAACCGGATATCTGTGCCGTGCATTGATACATTTTACCAGTTCATTCTGCACTATACCCATAACTCAGACGCAATTGTCTAATCACGGAAATCCGCTGCAGCGCAAATGACGGCTCACCGGGCTTTTTCACTCAGCCCTATGAACCGTCATTGTCCTGTTTCATTACCCTTTATATGATTTCCCCTTAATCCCCGGACCTGCTTTCTCCAAGCGTTTTTCCGGCTGCTTTCCCAATCAGCCTCTCTATTCCTTCTTCAGGATAAGACAGCAGCCTCCCAAACTCCGCGGCAATCCGGAATCTCTCCTGTCCTGTATAGGCGCCATTTCCAACCAGATTTTTCTTCTGTTCCTTCAGCCCCAGGTAGCGCTCCAGCACATCGTCGGTCCGGTAAAAGAGATAATTATACTTACCCTTATTTAACTCCTCCGGAAACAAATCCGTAATAAAAGCCTCATCCTCCGGATAGAACTTCACCCCGTATGTTCCGCACAGCCTTTTCACATCCTCCAGATAGGAATCCCGCTCCTCCCTGGTATCACAGGGATGGCTCATGGCCAGTGTCTTAAGGCCGGCAGATACCATCTCACAGAAGCAGTCCATGACACCCAGACCATAGGAATATGCGTCAATTACATGGGGGTTCTGTTCCCTGTTCACAAATTCGTACTCTTCCTTGTCCAGAGACAGGGGAATCCCCGACTTACTGGTCACATTCACACCGCCGTACCAGGTGCTGTCAATGGAAAAGACATCTCCTGCCTGGTATTCCATGGAGAACTCATCATTCTTTTTAACTATCCGTATCCATTGTCCTTCCACTGCTGTTTTCCTCCAATCTAATCCTGTACAGAGGGCCTTCCGGTCCCAACCCGTCCCGGACAAAACCGCATTTTGTCAGTACCCTCTGTGATATAACATTATCCGCCTCAGTCTGTGCCGTCACACATGTCACTTCCTTTTGGGCCAAGGCCCATTTCACAATTCCGCTTACTGCCTCTGCTGCATATCCCTGGTTCCGATACGTTTCATCTATACCGTAACCGACTTCCACCGCCCCATCCTGGTCCGGAGCGCCTTTAAAACACAGCCCTCCGATGGCAGACCCGCCGCGCAGCTGGATTTCCCATTGTGTGCCCCACTCTTCCTGTCCGGGCAGCAGCCTGATGGTTTCCATCATTTCCCCATATGCCTGCCTCATCTCTTCATCAGGCTCTGCATCGCGCAAAGCAGCGATTTGTTCCATGCTCTGCGGCAGAATGCAAAGCCGCTTTGTCAGTACTCGGCATTCCTTCATTTTCTTCTGCCCCCTTTGTTTTCTTTTATACACCCCATTTTTTCAGGTCCCAATTTTTTCCATCCCCGCATCATAATAAAGAACCGGTATCCTTCTATTTTATAGCTGCCCCCGGTTCCTGTCAATCCGCCTTGCATTCCTCCCTGACGCCTTGCTCCCTGCAGTCTGCATCCCGATGAAAGCCGGCCCAAAAATCCCCAGATGTAATACCTGTATTGTTTTTTCATACTATCCAATCTCCCCCCAGCGTGTTATAATTTAATTATCACATTAAGACCAGACATAGTAAACCAGGCACACGTCAACGCAATCATACACGGGGGGATGGTTATGGTATTAAGATGTTTTTCGGCTCCGGATGAAAAGGTGTATCTCAGTTTTTATCCCTGCTGCTCCGACACTGGCCAGGGGGACTGCTATGCATGCTGTCAGGACCCACTGCTGGTCTTTAAGACAGACTATACCAAACTCCTGCTGTCCTATCTGGAATCAGAATATCCTGAATTTGACGTTTGCCGGGATAACCAGATTCCTGCCGGTACCTGGAATATCATTATACAGAAAATTGAGGATGACATGAGCCGCATCCATTTCGATGACACTGTCTTTGACTTTTACAGCCGTTTCATCAGCTGGATTACGGATGCACTGGAACAGACAGATATAATCGGAGTGGAAGGAAACCAGGGCTTGTCCCAACATTCAATTCCGCAGCGTCACCCGTAGCTTCTTAAAGCTGAATAAAGCCGCAGATAACAGATAACAGGAGCTGGCCTTGCCAGCTCCTGTACCTGTATACGGCTCATCAGATTCAGATTTCTATATCCCCAGCCATGCTCTGCCGCTAAACCGCCTCAACAGCCGGCAGTATATAATCCCTGACCAGCAGCCACCTGTTTTTCGCATCCGGTTTAAAACCAGATGCCATAGCCACCACCAGATTCCTGTCAGGAATCCAGCAAATCATATTTCCTCCGTCTCCCATCGCTGCATGGACAGCCACGCCCTTGCGCTCAAACTGCCACCACATATAACCATAACGGTTGGAATTACGCTTCACAGACTTTCGGACCCATGATTCAGGTATTATCTGCGTTCCATTCCACATACCCATATTCAGATACAGAAGGCCGAACCGCGCCATATCCCTGGGCGTCATTGTAAGTCCCCAGCCGCCGGTGGTAATGCCGCCGGGGTCCTGTACCCATCCCCTGACTTTCTCCCCAAACAGGCTTTCATAGGTATAGGACTCCATGGGATAATCCGGAATCACCCTCATGCCTGTGGGCGCAAACAAATGCTGGTTGGCAAATTCCCGGACACTTGTCCCAACGGCCCGCTGTACCGCTGCGGACAGGAGATGGGCGCCGCCCGTGCAGTACTGGAAGTGCTTCTTCCCCTTACTGTTTTCCCAATTTCCCCTCATCATGTCCAGCGTAAATCCCACCCAGTCAGGAGAGGTGCACATCCGCTCCAATGGTTCCTTCCAGTCCTCAAATCCATAAGGCACCGTCATATTCAGCAGGTCCTCAATGGTTGCATTGCCGCAATTCCTGACGTGTTCCTCCGATACCTGGTCCGGGAAATACTCCATCACCCTCTGACCGGCGGATGGTATGTATCCTTTATCAACGGCAATTCCCACCAGTGCAGACAGAACACTTTTTGTCACGGACGCCACATGGACCGGCTTATCCGGCCCAAAGCCATTAAAATATTCCTCATAAACAATACAGCCGTTCCTGACAACCAGGATTCCATTGGTATTCCCGTATTCTGATGTGATAACGGAATGCAGCTGCCGGGGCAGCTCCGGGTTTATGCCCTGTTCTCCGGGTCCTGCTAACCGCCACTGCGGCACAGGCCAATTTTCTTTTTGCATAAAAGCTCCTTGATTTTTATGAGTACACCGGTGTCTGCAAAGAGCATATAATGATTAAAAATGAAAATCAAGTACATTTGCGCAGAATATAAAATCCTTTTAATATCTTTTATAAATCCTTACAAAACATGATAGTGGGGAATTATGTCCTCATAATGTCCGTCCTTCATCAGGAATCCTCCCGGTATCACGCCCAGCCGGGTAAATCCAAGCTTTTCATACAGATGCAGCGCTGAAGCATTGCTCTTCACCACAGCATTGAACTGCAGGATACCAAATCCCAGTTCTTTTCCCTTTTCCATACAATGCGTCACCAGCGCCTCTCCGATATGATGTCCCCGCATATCGGACCTTACTGCATAGCTTGCATTGCAGATATGGCCGCAGCGCCCCACATTGTTGGGATGAAGGATGTACAGACCCACGATGCTCCCACTGCCAGCGTCATATGCAATTCCGGTAAAAGACTGTTCAGAAAAGAACTGATTTCCTGTCTCTGCTGTGAGTGTATCCATCTGCGGAAATGCCACGCCCTCCTCCACAATATGATTCCATATCCTGACTGCCTCTTCTACGTCAGATTCTGAATACTGTCTTATCCTGATATCCATGCCTGTCAAATCCCCTTTCCTGCACGTCAAATCATTTTTCTCAACATGCTTTCCCCGTTACTATAATAAATTACCAAAGGAAAATCAAGTCCACTCCCCTGTCCGTGACAGAAAATGCCCTACAGGAAATTAAATGCTCCCATCCCTGGATAAACAGCGCTGTCTCCCAGCTCCTCCTCAATCCTCAGCAGCTGGTTATACTTTGCCACACGCTCGCTCCTGCTGGGCGCGCCTGTCTTAATCTGGCAGGTATTGAGAGCCACTGCCAAATCCGCGATAGTGGTATCCTCTGTCTCTCCGGACCGGTGGGACGCAATGGCTGTATACCCTGCCTTGTGCGCCATCTTGATGGCCTCCAGTGTTTCCGACACAGAGCCAATCTGGTTCAGCTTTATGAGAATGGAGTTTCCGCATCCCATGGAGATTCCCTTCTTAAGCCTTGCTGTATTGGTAACAAACAGGTCGTCGCCCACCAGCTGTACCCTGCCGCCCAGTTCCTTTGTCATGAGCTGCCAGCCTTCCCAGTCTTCCTCATCCAGGCCGTCCTCTATGGAGTAGATGGGGTATTTTGCACACAGTTCCTTCCAGTGTCCCACCAGTTCTGCGGAGGTAAGATGCTTTTTGCATTTAGGAAGCATGTACTCTCCCTTTGTTCCGCTCTTCCATTCACTGGAGGCCGCGTCCATGGCCAGCACAAAATCCGTTCCCGGTTCATAGCCAGCCTTCCTGACTGCCTCTAAAATAAACCGGATTGCTTCCTCGTCGCTTGCCAAGTCAGGGGCAAACCCGCCCTCATCACCGACAGAGGTGGCAAGCCCCTTTTCCTTAAGCAGCGCTGCCAGGGCATGGAACACTTCCGTGCACCAGCGCAGACCTTCCCTGAAGTTCGGTGCGCCCGCAGGCATAATCATGAATTCCTGCACGTCCACTGTATTGGCCGCATGGGCACCGCCGTTGAGAATGTTCATCATGGGCACCGGCATCCTGTTTCCGTTCACACCACCCAGGAAGCGGTACAGCGGAATCCCAAGAGCCATGGAAGCCGCCCTTGCGCTGGCAATGGACACGGCCAGAATTGCATTTGCCCCCAGATTGGACTTGTCCTCTGTGCCGTCCGCCTGTATCATGGCCTGGTCAACGCCATATATATCGGATGCATCCATTCCCCTGACAGCGTCATTGATAATAGTATTGATATTATGTACTGCCTTGCTGACTCCCTTGCCACCGAAACGGCTCTTATCACCGTCCCGTAACTCCAGCGCCTCAAATTCACCTGTGGACGCCCCGCTGGGAGCAGCTCCTCTTCCAATGGTGCCGTCTGCCAGATATACCTCTGCCTCCACGGTGGGGTTTCCTCTGGAGTCAATGATTTCCCTTCCAATGACTTTCTCTATCTCTAAATAATCCATACGCGTCCTTTCCCATGTACGCCCTGCCCTGACCCGTAAGAATCAGGGCAAAAGGAGTTCCATGATTGATTCACATGTGTTAGTTTCGGCTAACTATCTGTATTATACTAACAACCCGCATAAAATGCAAGACTTTTCCATGTGATTTTTTAAATATCCCGCACCCTTGCGGCTTTTCCCACTCCCATACATCCATACCCAGGGCATTAAGGGCAGCGATTCCCAGGGTATGCCCGGGAATAAACCATATTTGCAATTATATTACCTGCCTCCATCCACATCAAAATGTCTGGGGCCAAAAAAGGACTGCGGCATTCATTGCAGCAGTCCCCCGAATTTCCTATTCTCTGATTTCCTAATTCTCTAATTTCCAAATTCTCTATCTTCCATTCCCTTATGCCCCGGCCCGGATATCCCTATCCCTATATCCCTGCCTTCTACCTCTTGTCTCTCAGCATAACGTCATGGGCTCCGCCCTCCACAATACTGGTGGAGGATACCAGAGTGATTTTAGCCTTCTCCTGAAGTTCCGGAATGGTAAGGGCCCCGCAGTTGCACATGGTGGAACGCACCTTGCTCAGTGTCAGGTTCACATTGTCCTTAAGGCTTCCTGCGTATGGAACAAAGGAATCCACGCCCTCCTCAAAGGACAGCTTCTTATCCCCGCCCATATCATACCGCTGCCAGTTCCTGGCCCTGGCGCTTCCTTCGCCCCAGTATTCTTTCATATAGCTGCCGTTGACATTCACCCTCTTGGTAGGGCTTTCGTCAAATCTAGCAAAATACCGCCCCAGCATGATAAAATCAGCGCCCATGGCCAGCGCCAGTGTGACATGGTAATCGTGTACAATGCCGCCGTCCGAACAGATGGGCACATATACGCCTGTCTCTTTATAATAATCATCCCTGGCCTTTGCCACCTCAATGAGGGCTGTGGCCTGTCCTCTTCCGATTCCCTTCTGTTCACGGGTAATACAGATAGCGCCGCCGCCAATGCCTACCTTGACAAAATCAGCTCCTGCCTCTGCCAGAAACCGGAATCCGTCTCCATCCACCACGTTGCCGGCTCCCACCTTTACGGAATCCCCGTAATTCTTTCTGATATAATCAATGGTGATTTTCTGCCACTCTGAGAAACCTTCCGAGCTGTCAATACACAGCACGTCCGCTCCCGCCTCCAGCAGGGCAGGCACCCGCTCCGCATAATCCCTTGTATTGATACCGGCTCCCACCATATACCGCTTGGAGCTGTCAATCAGTTCGTTCTCATTCTTTTTATGGGTATCATAGTCCTTGCGGAAAACCAGATACACCAGCTCCTGGTTCTTGTTCACCAATGGAAGACAGTTAATCTTGTGCTCCCAGATAATGTCATTGGCTTCCTTCAGGGTGGTGGACTCGTCGGCATAGACCAAATTCTCCAGCGTGGTCATGAAGTCCTTTACCTTTGTATCAGGTCCCATCCTGCTGACACGGTAATCCTTATTGGTGACAATGCCCAACAGCTTTCCGTTTGGCTGTCCGTCCTCAGTCACTGCAATGGTGGAATGGCCAGTCTCCTCCGTGATGGCCAGCACATCCGCCAGCGTCATATCCGGTGATACATTGGAATCACTTACCACAAAACCAGCCCTGTACCGCTTCACCTTATGAATCATCTCAGCCTGCTTTTCAATGGCCTGGGACCCATAGATGAAGGAAAGTCCGCCCTCCTGGGCAAGGGCAACGGCCATCCTGTCATCCGACACGGACTGCATGATGGCGGACACCATAGGGATATTGATGGATATATCCGGTTCCGTTCCTTTCTTATACTTTACCAACGGCGTCTTCAGACTTACCTGGGAAGGGACGCACTGGGTGGATGAATAGCCTGGAATCAAAAGATACTCACTGAACGTGCGGGAAGGTTCCTCAAAATAGAATGCCATGTCATTTCTCCTTTTCAATTTGTTTTTATTTTATTCTCCGCCGAACCTTGTAACTGGTACTATCATATCATGCCCCCATATCTTCCGTCAATCAATGACCGGACGCTGGCAGCCGTTTAATCCGACCAGACCGTCAGTCCATATATACCCGGGACCCGGTGGCTCCCCTCTGCCCCTGGTATTTTCCATTATATGGGTTGAGCGCTATGTCGTCCATCTCCGCAAACACAAGCTGTCCCACCCTTCTTCCTGCCTTCAGTTCAATGGCACAGCGGTTTGCATTAAAGAGTTCAAGGGTAATCTCTCCCTTAAAGCCCGGATCCACCCAGCCTGCATTCTGTATAAACAAACCCAGACGCCCCAGAGAGCTTCTTCCCTCCACAAACGCGGTCAGGTTGTCCGGCAGCGAAACATACTCCATGGTGGTTGCAAGCACAAACTGGCCCGGCAGAAGGATGTAGGTATCTGTGCTTATGGTCTTATACCTGACCTCATCCTTTAAGGTGATGATTCCTGTGGATAAATCCTCCACAATACTGAAGGTATTTCCCAGCCGTATATCCACGCTGGCCGGCTGTACCTGCTCTTTTTCCAGAGGCGTGATTGACAAAGTACCTGCCTCCAGCATTCTATATAATGTCTTGTCCGATAAAATCATAGTGTATTCCTCCCATAATCAGCGTTACTATATTTTATCCCATAAACGGATTGGCAGCAATATGAATTTATCTATGAACATCAGACAGAGGCTGGATATGAGTGCAGAAGCGGCAGAGGGTCAGGTGCATCTCCATCCGTTATACTCAAACCAGGACTGGAAGAGAAAATCGGCATGCCTGGGTTAACGGCATGCCGATAGAAATGAGAGTTATATTGTGTTGATTTGACGCGGTCTTTCGGTCCCCGGACTTTCCTGTTCCCTGGGTTTAAAGCATGCCTGAACTTTTATTACGGCATCTGTTTACCGGGCATTATCCGGCCCTGCAAAATGCAATCCAGCGTATTCTTATACCCAATATATGAATCTACAATATAATCCGCTTCCCTTACATCCTGTGGGATTCCTGAGCCCCGGTAGGCTGCCACCCGGGCTCCGGCCAGCTTTGCGGCGTGTATGCCCACGGCGGAATCCTCAAACACAATGCATCTGCCCGGCTCTGCTCCCAGATAATCCATTGCCCTTTTATAACACTCCGGGTCCGGTTTCAGGTTGGTGCACATATCGCCGCATACGACCACATCAAACAGGCTGGTCATCTTCATTCGGTTCAGGGCAATCATAATCAGACGGGTGGAGGTGGAAGTCACCAGTCCTGTTTTCATTCCCCTGCCCCGTATATGCTGAATCAGGGATACCACGCCCGGCATGGGACGGATGTCGCTGTTTTCATAGGTATTGCCCACCTCTTTCCGCATTCTGGCCAGTTCCTCTGCCGCGACCTTCACAGGGGCTCTTGAAAGCAGGGCTTCGATGGCAGTTTTGTCATTGGTTCCGATTAACAGCCTTTTGTCCTCCTCTGTCAGGCGGATTCCAAAAGCTCCCAGGGCCTTCTCCAGATATGCCGCATTGCTCTCCTCCGTATTTGCAATGACCCCGTCAAAGTCAAACAGTACGAATTCTGTTTCCATAGGCGCACCGCCTACTGCTCAAACAGCCTGCGGGCATTGGTCTGTATGTATGCAATCTCATCTTTGGAAAGGTCGCAGAAATCGCTGTTTTCCATGGAACAGTTGGAATCCTGGACATACATCATCCTGGTATCTTTCTGGGTAATGGAATAAAACCAGCACTCCTTGGGCACATTGTATACCTTTCCCTGCTCCATCAGAGTCAGTTCAATCTGAAACCCGTCCTCTTCCTTCTCTGCGGTAATCAGGATTGCCTTTCCCGCAGCCAATATAAACTGCTCGTCAGTGGAGTGATGGATTTCCAGGTGGGCAATGCCGTCTATGTCATTATCCGGTTTCCAGTTCTTAATACTTACAAGCCACTTTTCATTTTTATAAACACACAGAATTCCTTCTCCGTTATTCTCATATACATCCGGCTTCATTATCATATCCTCCTCGTTATGAGCACTTAGCGCCTGTATTTTAGGCGCATATGTGCGATACATGTCACTGGCACTTAGCGATTGCTATGAGCACTTTGCCGCTGTCTTTTAGCGGCTTACGTGCGATGCATTCATATGACTTAGTGAGGTCCCTCACGAACTTAGTCATATGATGGTCCTTTCGAGCTTAGTGCAGTGGCTCGTTATGAGCACTTAGCGCCTGTATTTTAGGCGCTTATGTGCTAAATTTCAGTCCTGCCAAGAATGGGCACGCCATAACCAAATGCCCCTTCCTTTGCACACATTTTTGCTGCAAACGCAGCGCCCTTCTTCATGGCTTCTTCCAGTCTTTCCTTCATGCGTTCCTCTGAGCCCTCCACCACAGCTCCTGTCTCCGATGTTTCCAGCAGGGAGCACAGGAAGGCTGCAAAGTAAGAATCACCGGCGCCCATGGTATCAATCACATCGTCCGCATGGACAGCGGGCACATACAGGAAACTGTCCTTATACAGCACATAGGACCCGTCCTCTCCAACAGTGCCAAGGACTACCTGGACGCCGTAGGACTGGACCTTCCGCATCTCCTGCTCCCGTTCCTCCCTGGTCAGATGCGCACAGGAAAGAATGGCCACCGTCACATAAGGACATACCTTCTCCAGATACTCATCCGTCCATCTGGTAGAAAAATCATAGGCAATGGCAACGCCGGTTCCCTTAAGGCTCTTTAAGTCGTCCTCGATGTAAGAATTCAAATTGGTATAAATCAGGTCGAAATTCCTGATATACGCAAAATCTTCCTCAGTAAAATCATAGCCGTATTCCCTGGCAATGCCTCCTTTATTGGAGCCAAGAAATACCCGGTCATTTCCCTTCAGTGTCACCAGGGCAAATCCATTTTCACCCTCATGGCGGCGGCAGCGGCTGTCGTCAATCCCAATCTGTTTCAGGGTGTCCCGGACGCATTCCGCCACCTGGTCGCTGCCATATTTGCCAAGGTAGGCTGTCCGGGCCCCGTTGAGCTTGGCATATACACAGGTGTTGACGCACTGGCCGCCAGGATACATTTTGCCTCTGGAAAGGTATTTATCACAGACATTATCTCCCACCGCAATTATTTTGTAATCCTTCATTTCATCTCCTGCTTTCTTTTATTTATATGGATTGAACTGCTGAATGATTTCAGTAGCCCGCGCCTTTCCCCTGTCCATGCATTCAGGTATGGATTCCCCAAGGCTTACGCCATAGGTAAAGGCGGCAATATAGGAATCCCCGGCTCCCACCGTGTTCACCACCGGTACTTTTTCCGCTTCCTTTTCATAGAACCTGTTGCCGTCATATGCAAGGCTGCCGTGTTCGCCCAACATGGCAATCACAGTACCGGCGCCCTTTTCCCTTACATTTACCATAAAGTCCCTGATATAGCTGTCGTCCTGGTCATAGGAGAAAAACGCATAATCCAGATAGGGAATAATCCTGTCATTGCTCTCCTGCTCCAGCCGCTTGGAAAAATCATACACCCATATCTGCCCCGGCTGTTTCAGTCCCTTTATATAACGGTCAATCCTGGACCAGCGTTCCGCATAAACAATATCAAAGGTTTTGACAAATTCCAGGTCCTCCCCTGAAAGTTCAATCTCCTCCATGGCATTGCCCTCAAAATGGAGATGCTTCTTATCCCCATCCACAATGTCCATGGCAGCCATTCCCGTAGGACGGTCCGCGCGTTTCAGCACCCGCAGGTCTATTCCCCTTTCCCTCAGGCGTTCTTCCAGGGCCATGGCAAATACATCATTGCCAAGAATGGTCATCTCTGTCACGTCACCGCCCAAATCCCGGTAATTAAGTGCAAAATCAATGCTGTTTCCGGTGAGGTAATACCGGTCCAGCTTATAGTAAACATCAATGCAGTTATCTGCCATTGCAATTGCCCGTTTCATGCTTTATTCCTTCCTTTCCCCCACGGCGTATATCATATAATGGCGCATTTTGATTCCATCGTATTCACAGAAGTAAATATCCGCTGCATGGCCCAGCTTCAGCTCTCCCCGGACAATGGGAAACACACAGTGGTTTCCTGTCAGGAGGGACTTCAGATGGCCCGGCGTATTTCCTCCAATGGTCCCGTATGTGGGCAGATAATGGTTATGATGATACGGATAGTCCTCCGGGGCAATGCGGCTTAAGCATTCCATGATATCCTTTTCCACACAGTCCAGGCTTTCATTGACCGTGATGCCCGTGGTGGTATGCTCGGTAATCACATAGACCAGCCCGTTTTCAATTCCGCTCTCCTCCACAAACTGCCTGACCTCAGGAGTAATCCTAATCATCTCAAATTCCTGGTCCGCACAGACAGCTGCTTCCTTTAGTTTAAACTCCATTTGTCCATTCCTCCAATCCCAAAAATCTGAGGGCATTTTTATAATATATGTTCTCCAGGGTTTCGGGAGAGAATCCAAGACTGTCAAGCCCTCTCTTACACCGGACCGGGCGGATTCTGGGCGAGCCGGAACCAAACATGATTTTGCGGGAAATATTATTCTCCACCCACAATTCCCCCATATCTTCCTTAAACACCTTACGGTATGTCTGGTAAGGGCCGTCGAAATTCATCAGCGCCGTGCTTGTATAGCAGTTCTCGTATTTCAGGAGAAGGGCGGCCGTTTCCTGGACCCAGGGCCATCCCACATGGGCCAGGCAGACATTGACATCCGGATAGCTGCAGCAAATCTCCTCAAAATCCGCGGGTCTGGAAAATCTTGAAAATGCCTTCTGTTCCAGGCTGAGTCCGGCATGAAAGATAATTGGCCTGCCGAATTCCCTGCATATGTCATACAGGGGCATCAGTCTCTCATCATAGGGATACATGTGAAGCCTGGCCGTATTGATATACAATCCTTTCAGCCCCAGCTGTTCAAATGCCCGCCTGAGTTCTTCCCCGGCATCCTTATTCCGCGGGTCCGCTGATGCAAACCCAATAAAAAAATCCGAATCATATGCTGCCAGCCGCGCAATCTCATCATTGGATATGGCCGGCTCCCCGGTTTCAGATGAATAATCACTTGGCAGCATGAATATCTTCTGTATATCGGCCAGAGCATACTGCTTCTTCAGCAATTCCATGCCCGAAGGTCCCATCAGATGATAATTCATTTCGTCGCACCGTTTTCTGAATCTGTCCTTATCCCGGCAAACCGGCTCAAAAAGCGCGGGACGTATATGCGTATCAATAACCATATCGGTTGCCTCCTCGTTATGAGCACTTAGCGCCTGTACTTTAGGCGCTTACGTGCGATACATGTCACTGGCACTTAGTCTTTTGCATCCTGTGCATCAGTTCCCTGTTGTTCAGGTATAAGTCCCTGTATACCGGGTAATTTCCCCGGTAAAATTCATGGTTTTCCCTGTCCGGCTGTATGAGTCTTCCCGCCGGAAGCTTCTCCTTAAGCTGGTGAAAATCCTTTAAACAGCCGGCGCCCAGGGCGGCCAGCATGGCATCCCCATAGGAGGAGCACTGGAATGATTCCGGTATATGCAGGGGCATTCCGGCCATATCGCAGATAATCTGCATCCAGACGTGATTCTTTGTGCCTCCGCCGGCTGTTATCAGGGTATCGGGAGGCAGCCCCATTTCCTCAAACAGCATCAGGTGCTGGCAGGTGGAATAGCCAACAGCCTCAAGCGCTGCCCGGTTGATATGCTTCCTCGTGTGGTTTCCCTTCAGCCCGAATATCATGCCTGTGGCCAGCGGGTCCTGTATGGGGCTGCGCTCCCCGTATATGTAGGGCAGAATCATCAGTCCCTCAGAACCCGGGGCTATCTCCCCTGCTTCCCTTGCCATGACTGCATATGCGTTTTCCCCGCCCTTGGTTTCCCTTTCCAGCTCTTCCTGGTAAAACGTATCCCGCACCCACCGTGTCAGGGTACCGGCCGCATTGGTCCCGTCCCCCAGGCAGAATGTACCTGGTATGGTAAATACCTTGCCGCCTTTTACAGAACCATTTCCCCTGGGAGATGAATAATCCTCAGCCATGCGGTCCACGCAGTAGTAATAAAACATGGATGAGCCGTACTGGAAGAATGCGGTCCCAGGTTCTGTCAGCCCCACGCTGATTGCCTCCGACGTGGAATCCCCTGTACCGCAGATAACCGGCGTTCCCTCTGCCAGTCCTGTCTGGGCCGCTGCATCCTTGGTAACACAGCCTACCACATCGGTCGAATATGCACACGATGCTATCTGGTCCGGCCTGCAGTAAAGCCCGCATTCCTCCTCATTGATTGTCCCGTCCGCACGGTAAAGGGGCCGGAAGGAACCCTTGGCCAGAAACTGGTCAATCACATACCTTCCTGTCAGCTTTGCCGTGATAAAGGAGCTGCCTGTCAGGAACTTATAAGTCCTGCTGTATACGTCCGGTTCATTGTTTTTAATCCACAGTATCTTTGTTGCAGTGTCGCCGGAACAGATAGGGTGGCCGAACAGCCTATGCACATCCCCGCCATAGTAGCTGGTAAGCCACTGTATCTCCTTGTCCGCCCTGGAATCTATTCCGTACAGGATGGCCGGACGCAGCGGCCTGCACTGCTCATCCACAGGAAGACAGTCCGTCCCAAGGGTGCTGGCTCCGATACAGCTAATCTGTTCCGGGGCAATACCGCTGGTTTCAATCAGCTGCCTGGATATCCCGCAGAAATCTCCCCACCACACCTTGTCTGCATCATGTTCAAACCATCCCTGTTTTGGATGAGCCATTCCGTGGCTCATGGTATATTCTGCAGCCACTCTGAAATCTTCTCCTATGAGCATCCCTCTGGACTCATAGGTTCCGATGTCAATTCCCATAAAATATTGTCTCAATCTTCCCATCTCCTTATGGTTCCCTGCGGACCTCTTTGACAATCTCCATAAAGCTGCGGACCCGTTCTTCATCCACACGCTCGTTAAAGATTCCATTCTTTTTAAAGGCCGAGCCAATGCAGACAGCGTCGCAGTGCTTTAGTTTTTCCCTTACATTCTGATGATTGCATCCGGTATTGCAGAACACCGGGACATTTTTCTGTTTTGCCACCTCATGGACCCTGGACAGGACCACATCGTCGGGCTCCGCGCCTGCCGCTGCCCCTGATACACAGAGGCCGTCCGCAAAATCGCCAAACATGATGGATTTTGCCACCACCTGGATGTCCCGCTGTACAAGATAGGCATCCGCCTCCGGATTCACCTTGAACAGGAGCTTAAGGTGTTCCATTCCCAGGGCCTTTCTGTGACGGACAGCCTCTCCGCTGTTAGAGACATAGACCCCGTACTCTCCCATATAGGCGCCTGAAAAGCAGCTCCGCCCAAAGCAGGCGCCTGTGGCTGATGCCAGGTCAATGGTTGCAATGGGATTCTTCACAACATTGACCCCAAACGGAACCCTGATTCTGTCCTTCAGTTTTCCGATTATGTATGCCATGGCAGATACAACGGCAATATCAGCCACAGGCTGGTACGGCAGGCTGAACTCGTTGGCAATGAGTATTCCATCCACGCCTCCGTCCTGCAATGCCATGAGGTCCTGCTCCGCATGGTCCAGCACCGCATCCATATCCCCGCAAAAACCAGGGTCCCCCGGAAGGGCATCCAGATGCAGCAGTGCAATTATAGGTTTCTCCGCCCCAAACATGTCATGAATCCACATATCATATCTCCTACTCTCATTCATCCTCTAATTCATGGGTATTTTTCCTCAGCCAGGAAACGATGTCGTCAATGGCTTTATCCGGGTCGCAGTAATATCTGCGGTCACAGATTTCAAACGAAACCGTTCCGCCGTACCCTCTTCCCTTTATAGCATCATAGTATTCCTTCATGGGAAAATCCCCGTGGCCGGGAACCGTATGCCCCCTGTCATTAAAATGTATGTGCCAAAGCCGCTCTCCCAGATGGTCAAAATAATCATCCACGGTTTCCCCTGCATATGTCATCTGGTCCGTATCCAGCATGCCTGTAATCCAGGGAGAACCTATTTCATCCAGCATCTCCGCCACGTCCCTGCTTGTAATCAGTACATTGGTGGTAGTTACCTTTAATTCTTCCAGAAGAAGCCGTACCTGCTTCCTCCGGCAGTACGAATCCAGCTGCTCCAGTGACTCCCGGCAGTATTTCCACGCCTCATCCCTTGGCTGGTCAAAATAGCCAAAACCGGTGCTGATTTGGACGTTAGGGCATCCCAGAAACTCCGCGGTATCAATTGCCCTCTGGTAATAGCGGATGCTGGACTGCCTTGTGACTGTATCCTGGGTACAGAAATTCACGGGATAGGTGCAGTTTTCAGGCGTCATGGCCATTACCTTCAGATGTCTCCGCCTGATATCCCGGTCCAGTTCAATCAGCCGGTCCAGGGGGTAATCAAAGATGTTAAGCTGGGGTGCAGAGCAGTAAAGGTCAATGCTGTCAAAGGGTGAGCGCTCCACTTTGTCCAGAAACTTTTTGATGGGATAGCGTAAATAATGGTAATTCATTGGGGCAAATTTCATATGATATAGCCTCCTTTCATATCACAAACCGCATTTTCGCAAAACTGCAGCCCGGGAACCTGTCACAAGGCGAATCACGGTTCCAGGCTGCAGTTTTTAGCTGTCCCGGCAGCTGCCGGTCCGTATTAAAAGATGATGCTTCCAAGGAGCAGGGCCGCTGCCACGGATACCACCGTACACACAAGTCCCGGTACCATGTAGCTGTGATTCAGGACAAATTTTCCAATCTTTGTGGTTCCTGCTGAATCAAAGGCAATGGCCGCAACACACTGGCCTGATGCGGGAATGAAATAGTTGGATGAGCAGGCAATCCATCCAGCCACTATGATGTTGGCCGGAAGTCCTAATGCAATACCGATAGGCACCATAATCATGGTCGTGGAGGACTGGCTGGTGGTAATTGCGCCTACTATGAATACAGCTATAATATAAATCCATGGATACTGGTTGGTCAGGGCAGACATATTGTCAGTGATAAAGGATGACTGGTCTCCGATAAAGGTATTCACCAGCCAGCACAGTCCAAATGCCAGCACCACTGCAAACATACCTGTACGGAACACCGGCTGGTCCAGTACCTTGTCGCTGTCAAGCTTTGTGATAAGCACCATGGCTGCTGCTGCCACCAGCATGAAGATTTCGATAACCGTTGTCAGCGGCAGCTTATTTCCGTCAGCAAGCGTTGGCACAAGGGGCTTCACCGCGCCCAGCAAAACAATGCCGGCCATGGCAATCAGGAAAATCGCCACAGAAATCTTTGCTTCCTTAGTTGCAGGTCTTTCCTTTTTCTCTGTCTTTGTATAATCCTCAATCTGGCCTGCTGCAACACGTGCCTGGAATTCCGGATCATCTGCCAGTTCCTTGCCCTTTTTGATGACTGCAAGAGCGCAGACCACGGTACCAATCAGGGTTGCGGGGATGCAGACAAGGAGAAGGGTGAATATATTCACAGAGCCATAGCCTGCGGCCTCGGCCATAAAAGCAAGGACAGCCACGGTAGCCGCTGAAATCGGGCACGCAGTAATGGCCTGCTGGGATGAAACAATGGACGCTGAAATGGGCCGTTCAGGCCGGACGCCTGTCTCAATGGCAATCTCGTTGATAACCGGAAGAAGGCTGTAAACAATGTGTCCTGTACCGCACATAAATGTAAAAACATAAGCCACAACCGGAGCCAATACGGTAATCATCCTGGGGTTCCTGCGAAGTATCTTCTCTGCAATCTTAACAAGATAGTCCAGTCCGCCGCATGCCTGCATGGTGGCCGCCGCGCAGATTACTGCAATCATAATCAGAATAACGGTAATCGGCGGGTCGGAAGGTGCTACATGCAGTATAAATGTCATAATGAACATTCCTATTCCGCCTGCCATCGCCAGGAATGTACCACCAATTCGTACCCCCAGAAAAATGATAGCCAGAACGATAATCAATTCTATCCAAAACATAAATTATCCTCCTAATCCTTTGTAAAATGTTTCCCCTTCATGGTCAAAGAAATGATTTAATCTTTTGTTTTAAGAATGGTGCGCACATTCTTGGTAATACAAAAGCAATTCAGTTATGTATGTCTTTGTATTATTCTGTATTGTTTTGTATCTAATACAATAGTATATTCATTTGATTGTTTTGTCAATTAGTATTTGGTACTTTGTATATAACGTATAGTTATCATTCTATTTTTTATGCAAATCTCACAAATCAAGGGACCATCAATGTATCATTAGCAAGAATACATTTGAATACCTATAATTCAGTCAGTTTGCAGCCATTTTCCGGCCGTACTTCCACACGGTCTGCACTTCCATACTCCAGGCATGTACTTCCATATCACGGCTGCGCTTCTGCACTTTTGCTGTCCATCCGTCATCCTATGCGTTCTGAATACCATGCAAGCGCCCTTTTCATAGCGTCTTCCGGATTCATGACATACCTCCTGTCCAGTATCTCCAGGCCCAGATACCCCCTGTAGTCCATGGCCTCTAGGTACTGGAGCGCCTGGTCCAGATACAGGTTCCCGTCTCCCGGAACCAGGTGGCCGCCGGGACTGCCATCCACAAAATGTACATGGGCCAGGTTCTCCCTGCCCAGTATTCCGATGAAAGTTTCAAATGTATCTACCCCGGTTGTGGCAATCACATCCGTATCTGCAAGGCCTTTGAGGGCAGGACTGCCCACGGCGCGCAGCAGACGCAGCAGCTGGCCCGCCTCGTTGCAGATATGGGTTGTGTATTTTGTGAATGGTTCCAGTGCCAGTGTAACACCTTCCTGCTCCGCTTTCCGGCTGATTTGCAAAAATGCATCTGCAGTCCATTTAAATGCTTCCTCCGCATCCACATCCAGATAGGCGAAGCCTGTGGACACCACCATACAGCTGCATTCCAGACATACGGCTGCTTCTATATGCTTTATAAAAAAATCCACGGTTCTGTCCCGGTATCTCTTATCCGGATGTGAGACACTGACGGCATAAACGCATTGCTCCGGCGTAAAGCATGCTGTATTCAGGTGATGCTTCTTAATGGACCTGTTTAATTCACGCAGACGTCCGGCATCAAAATCCTCCAGATGCAGATGGGGCCCGGAAGCCCACAGTTCAATTGACTGGTATCCCAGACGTTCTGCAGAATCCAGAAAATAATCCAGCGTATAACGTTTGTAATGGTAATTTGCTGCGCAGAGCTGAGAAAGTTCCATACGTTTTCCTCCTTGTATAGCAAAATACCCCGCAGTACGCTGCGGGGTTTAAGCCCCCGCGGACAGGAGCCAGGCCGTGTACGCCTCAGAGCGGGCAGAAAAATGCTCCGGCACGCTGCCTACGCGGGTATATTTTATGGGTCATCAATGGCAGGGCACCAATGTTGTCATACTTTCTGCCGTGCCCTAATACTCCACCTTCCACATGTAGCGGCGTGTCGGAAGCGGATGCTCACGCTTTGCCGCAAGGGCGTGGTTATAAATCGGGTATACATTATTAAACAGGGAGTGGTTAAAGTAGTCCACCACGGAAGCGTCAATGGTGGAAAGGCCCAGCTCCTTTGCGTCCAGGACCTCAATCCTTTTCGCATACGTACGAAGGAACTTTAGGGCTCTTTCATCCAGCGGGCGGGTAGAGCCCTCCGAAATCTGAATCATAAACGGACGGTTTGCATCCGTTATCTCAAACGGACCATGGAAATATTCTCCGGTATGGATGCTGCTGGAATCCAGCCACTGCATTTCCATAAAAATGCAGATACTCTCCATATAAGCAGCGCCGTAAGAAGCTCCGCTGCCCATGGTATAGATAACCGGGTCATTTTTATACGTTTCAGCAAACTCCAGGGCTCTCTCAGCTACATGGGCGCGGGCATTTTTGATGATATTGCTAATCATCCCCAGCCCCTCCTGGAACTTATGGTAGTTCCCGTATCCTTCCGTCTGCGCAACCAGTTCAACCGCCACAAGCAGGGCGCATAAGGTCTTCTCGCCTGCATAGTCAATGTCACCCTCCAGATGGTCCGGGCTTGCATCAAATGCATAGCGGATAATATAATCGCCAAATTCTATGATTTCCGATTCCTCAAGCCATGTCAGCACAATAACTGCAGCTCCTTTTTCCTTACCCAGCTTTGCAGCCTCAATGGTCTCCGGCGTATTACCCTTGTGACATGCCAGGCAGATAATGGAATTTTCCCCAAAGTCCCTGGGTGTGCTGTGAACAAACTCATTGCTGTTAATCCATGCGGATTTTATGGAGGCACACTCTTTCTCCATAAATGTCTTTGCCGGATAAAGGGCTCCCAGAGACCCTCCGCATCCCACAAAGTACAGGCTTTTCACTCCGCCCTTTGATTTCTTTGCTTCCAGAATTTCAGCAATTATATTTTTGATATCCGTGCCAAAGTATGCCATTGTCTTAACTCTCCTTTGCATTTTTGTTTTTAATTGTTTCTACATAAATGATAATACAATATAATACTTATTGTCAATAACAAATTAAATTTTTCGCAAATATATACAATACGGCCAATTTGTATTATAATATAATCAAGCATTATAACTTAAGGGTAACGCGGAGGATGTATATGGAACTAAATAATACAATTGCCACCCCTCTATATAAACAGTTGGAGGAAAAGCTGCAGAAAGAGATAGAAACAGGTGAGCGGCCGGCCGGAAGCAGGCTTCCCACGGAGAACGAACTAAGCGAAACATATAATGTAAGCCGTGTCACGGTCAGGAAAGCCCTGGCCGGTTTATCCGAATTAGGTTATCTTTACCGCAAATCCGGAAAGGGGACCTTTGTCGCAGAAAAAAAGATTCAGCGCGGCATCACCAATGGCGTCTTAAGCTTCACCGACATGTGCAGTATGATGAATGCGGTTCCCGGTGCCAAAATCACCAAAATAGCCCTGGAGGACCCAACAGAAAAAGAGATGGAACTGATGTCACTTGACAAGGATGAAAAGATACTGGTATTGGAACGCATACGGTATGCCGACGGAAAACCGGTCCAGCTGGAACTGAACAAGTTTCCTGAGTCATTTTCCTTTTTGTTCAGCGAAAATTTAAACGACAGTTCCCTGTATGAGATTCTGAAAAAACATAATATTATTTTAGACCATTCCCAAAAAACACTGGACATCGTGTTTGCCACCTCAAAAGAAGCCAAAGCCCTGGGAATTTCCAGCGGTTACCCCCTTTTGAGGATTGAAAGTGTGATTCACGATGTGGATAATACGATTACAAACCTCTGCCGCCAGCTCTGTATTGGAGACAAATTCAAATTCATTATTTAGGATGCGGGACATTCAAACGACTCCCCCAGCTGCCGGTGTACAGCAAGCAGCTGGGGGAGTCTCTTTTAGCTCTTCCTTATTTTTTTATTCACAAAATCGTTTGCAAACCGGTAATATACCTTTTTGGGCATATAATCCGCCATGGCCTTCACCAGTTTTCCGGCCTTGTCAGGTATGCAGATGACACGCCCTGCTTCAAAATCCTTCATGGCCTCATCCACCACATCCTCCGGCTGCCGGAATCCGAACATGCCTTTTCTCGTTTTATCCACAGGCATTCCATTATTTTCGTGGAAATCCGTATCCACAAATCCCGGACACACAGCCTGAATCCGGATTCCCGTCCCCATAAGCTCCATGTGGAGCCCTTCGGTCAGTGTAACCATAAAGCGCTTAGCGGCAGCATAGGTGACATTGCCCGGTACTACCGCAAATGCCCCGTCGGATGAGATATTGATGATACTGCCCTGATTCCGTTCTTTCATCCCCTTCAGGACATGGTGGGTGATTTCAGCCACAGCTGATGTCTGAAGATAGATAAGGCGCCTCAGCCCCTCCATATCCGTATCAATAAATGAGGTTCTGAAGCCAAAGCCGGCGTTGTTCACCAGCACATGAACCTCCCTGCCCTCCAATGATGCAAGCAGCTTTTTCACGCCCTCATCCCGGGCCAGGTCCACCAGAATCACAATTACCCTGCAGCCATATTTGTCCCTGATTTCCTGCGCCCTCCTTTCAATTACCTCTTTCCTTCTCCCGGTCATGATTAAGTCATATCCCTTTCCTGCAAACCACTTTGCATAGGCCAGTCCCAGACCGCTTGTCGCCCCTGTAATCAATGCATACTGTTCCATCTTCCTACCTCCTGACGTCTTTTTAATGAACATTGTTCATTCGCTTTTTAAAAAAAGATTCCCGGACCAGCGGCAGCGGGAATCCTTCTCTGTACCTACCCATATATTTACCATTTTCAACTAATTCCAGGGCCCAGGATACGTTTCATAATCATACGGATTCCGGCAGCTTTCTCAGCCGATGACAACGCATCATTCTCCAGCACCGGAACCGCGCCAAAGAGCATGTATGACGCGGTAAGCGGAATATTCCCCACCCTTGTAATTCCCATTTCGTTCATCTCCTGCAGCTTTTCCTGCATATAAGGCTCTATGGTTTCACACAGTTTAACCGACATAAGCATCTGAAGACCGTGATTCTCCTTCTTATGAAAAAAATGATGATACTTTTCCCTGCCATCTGACTGAAGAAAGAGCTGCTCCATTTTGTCCAGAAAACCATCCAGCGAACCATCCTTCTCTTTCAGCAATTCAATCATTGGCAGCGTAATATCCTTTACGTACTGCTCAATTGCAGTGTCATACAGAACCTGCTTTGACTCAAAATACCGGTAGCACAGGCCCGGCACCACATTCATGGCAGCGGCAATGTCCCTCATGGTTGCTGCCTCATACCCCTTTTCCATAAAAACCAGCATGGCCGTGTCCAATATTTCCTGTTTGCGGACCTCCGGCTCCTTAGATATCCTGGCTGTCTTGCGTTCCATCTGTGAACCCACCTCTTTTCCGGATTTATCCCAGTTCTGTTATTTTCTGATTGTAATTTTGGACTGTATTACTTGACTGTACCTTTTGTTCGCATTCTTTATAAAACTATTCCCTCCAGTAATCATAGGATACCACCTCATTGAACAAAAGTCAATGAATTATGTTTATTCATTAAGCCGCATAATTAACTCCATGTGTTAAGCTGCCAAATTTTATCAACATTTCACACAAAGTTCAAAATTCTGCTCCTGTTCTCCATGTTATAATAGACTCATTCCACTTGATAACAGGAGGATTTCCATGCGCATATTAGTAATTGAAGACGAGAAACGGCTGGCTTTTACATTAGCCGACATGATAGGCGGGGCCGGATATTATACCGATGTCTCCCACGATGGGGCAGAAGGGCTGGAGCTGGCTAAAAGCGGTATTTACGACGCCATTGTTCTGGATGTAATGCTTCCCGGAATAGATGGTTATGAAGTCCTGAAAAGGCTGAGGAACTCCCGCAGCATGACGCCTGTGCTCATGCTGACTGCCAGGTCGGAACTGTCAGACCGGGTCAGGGGATTGGATGCCGGCGCGGACTACTATCTGACAAAGCCCTTTGCCACAGAAGAATTCCTCGCCTGCCTGCGCACCGTGCTGAGGCGCCACGGCGATATAGCACCTGACACATTATCCTTCGGCGACCTTATCCTCACGCCTTCCATGCCCGAACTCTGCTGCGGCGGCAGCAGCGTACCCTTAAGCGCCAAAGAGCTGGAACTCATGAGCCTGCTGATAAAGAACAGCAGCCAGTATCTCCCCAAGGAAACCATTCTCCTTAAGGTATGGGGATATGACGCCAACGTAAATTCCAACAGCGTGGAAGCCTACATATCATTTCTGCGCAAAAAACTCGCTCTGCTGGGTTCCTCAGTCAGCATCTCTGTTATGAGAAACATTGGATATAAACTGGAGGTATCTGTATGATACGGAAACTGAGATGGAAATTTTCAGTCATCATGATGACCATAGTTACCCTTCTTCTGGCTGTCATCTTCATAACACTGTACTACACAACAAAAATAAACTATATCCAGAGAAGCATGGACACCCTTCATTCCGCCATGATGGAAAATCCCCCGGGCAGTGCGAGGGGACAGGCACCCCCTCCCC
>OJIY01000048.1_pt1 | contig 173318 bp, 151 predicted proteins | sample 1596061 | NCBI WGS metagenome assembly OJIY01 (sample SAMEA4350111, study PRJEB24818) | metagenome | biome: human; feature: gut; material: faeces | place: Denmark | collected 2013-09 | reverse complement strand
GATATACATCCCTACTTGACTATTATCTAACAGTTTGTGAAAACTAAAGAACCGCCGTATACGGAACCGTACGTACGGTGGTGTGGGAGGACGGTAAATAAAATAATTATTTACCTCCTACCCGATTCAGGCGTCATTTCAAAATTTCCGTATGGGCTATGACTCCCGGCAGGAAGTCTCTTTGCCCTGGTTACGGTATTTCCAGGCGAGGCAATTGGACAGAGTCTCTTTCAGACGGTCAATGGAGATCGGTTTCGCCAGATGACCGTTCATACCTGCAAGTCCTGCCTGCTTGATATCCTCTGCAAAGGCATCGGCCGTCATGGCTATAATAGGCAGTTCATCTATCCGCTCCATCCCGGAAGTCCTGATTTCCCTGGTGGCATCGTAACCGTTCATTACAGGCATCTGGATATCCATAAAAATGATATCGTAATAAAAAGGGGGATGGGAGAAAACCGCCTCCACCGCTTCTTTTCCATTTTCTACGCTCTCCACCTTAACATGCAGCACTTCCAGCATCTCTGTGGCTATCTGCCGGTTGAGTTCATTGTCCTCTGCAAGCAAGGCCCGCAACATGGGAAAGAATTCCTCCAAAGGACTTTTTTCCTGTGGGAGGGAAGCAGGAGTACCGCACTTGGTGAAACAAAGGGTTATGATAAAACGGGATCCCCGGCCATATTCACTTTCCACCTGCAGATCTCCATTCATTATGGATACCAGATTTTTAACAATGGTCATTCCCAGTCCCGTACCCGTAATCTTACTGGTTCGACTGTCGGCAGCACGGCTGAACGGCTCAAAAATATGAGCGAGATATTCCGGTTTCATCCCAATGCCGGTATCCTCCACTACAAAACGATAGGTACCCACATGCCTTTCGTTCTTTTTTACCTCTTCCAGTGCCAGAGAAAGTTTTCCTCCCTTTTCCGTATATTTAGAAGCATTATCCAGAACATTAACCAGAATCTGCTTCAGGCGCTGTTCATCCCCGGAAACCTGTGTATGGAGCTTCTCATCTATGTTCAGGGAAAGCTGCTGCTGCCTGTTTTCTACAGGAATGCGGATCATCTCCGCAACATCGTCAATCAGGCGGCGCAGATCAAATTCCGTATCATCCAGTTCAACCGTACCGCTTTCAATCTTGCTTACATCCAGAACCTCATTAATCAGGTTAAGCAGATGCGTTCCTGAACTGGCTATTTTCTGCAAGTAATCCTTCAACTTTTCCTCATCCGTTATATGCAGCCGGGCCAGCTCGGTCATTCCGATAACGGCGTTCATAGGGGTACGGATATCATGACTCATTTTTGAAAGAAAATCACTTTTTGCCTGGCTGGCCTTTTCTGCCTTCTCTAAAGCATCCTCTAAAATGAGTTTGGCCCGCCTCTCCTTTTCCAGTGTCTCTTCCTGCAGACGCCGTTCCTCATCGATATTCCGGGACAAAGTGATCTCAATCAGATCTTCCGTATAAGGGCTGACGACCCGGACCACCTGTGTAAAATTCCAATGATACACGCCATCCTCCCCTATATGGGGGACTTCCATAGTTATAATCCGTTCTCCCTTTGTGAAAGCATCAATCAGCGACTGCCGGGAAAATTTCCGTTTGAACTCTTCTTTATAATCAGGATGGACAGTGGAAAGCTCCTTTTCAATCAGCGTATTGAAACAGCCCTGGGTTCCGGGATTTTTTATGGGTTGACGGTCATATTCCAGCATGTGGAAGGTATTCTGTGTCAGATTCACGGAAATCAGCATCTGGTAAGCGATCTTGGCGGCTGTGGCAAGCTGGCTGATCTCCACGCTCCGCTGCTGTTCCTGCAGAAACTCATCCTGAATATCCCGAAATACCAGCACACACCAGCATTCATCATTACCCAGCTGCTCAATTCTTACCGAAGTGAATTCCACCATATGATAGCTGCCGTCATTGCTCCTGCGGCGCAGTCTCTGGGAAATTTGTTTTTTCCCCTGGCCGAAGATACGCAGCATCCCTTCCCTGGAAAAATATTCATGGAAAGTATCCAAATCCTCCGGATGTATGACCAATCTGGAATATTTTCTGTTTTCTTCTCCGAAATTGCCTTGCTCCGGAATAGTTGTCCACATGGAATCCTTTTGACAGTTGACATAATAATCAGAAGTCAGATTGGCAATAATGCATTCCCCAAAAACGGTAACAAGGCTTTGTGCATACATTTTTTCGATTTTCTGAAGGCCCTGTTCCTCCTCGAAATTCAGCCGGTGAGGAGTTGCCGTAATTACAACGGCCGGAATGTATCCATCCCATATGATGCGGTTGGCTGTGACATCCACTGTGGTTTTCATCAGGGGATCATAACAGACAATATGATTGGAGGATTGCGTCCCCATTCCTTTCAGAGGGCAGTTGGAGCAGACATCAGGCCAGACTTCATGGCATTTTGCACCAAGAACGGCTTTTCCCCGCCCGGTATCCCGGCAGCGCTCGTTAAAATACAACAGCTTATGGCTGTTTTCCTCAATGACATAAATGCTTGTTTCCGTCAAAGCGTTCAGCAGGTTGACAAGATTGTCGGCAGACATATATTACACCTCATAGTGGCTCGTGATAATGGGGACACGAATATTTGTTTATTGGAGAACAGTTAGTTTATTACGAAGAAATCTACATTAATTATACACTTGCATATGGAAAATAGGAAGGAAATTCTTGGTAAGAGTGAAGAGGAGAAAACGGGAGTGAATGAGAGTTTTTTTACGGGAGGTGGCTCCGGAGTTGGTAAAGGTTTTGTTATATGGCGTGGGTGAAACTAATTGCTGTTGGAATTTTGTTGAATTGGTTTGATTGCCCATACTATAATCCAGGCTTTGCAAATAAAAATATTATTATGATAAAACGTATTTTATATTTTATTATATAGTTATTTTTATTTGGCGAGGTGTATTGGCTTGGCTTACTAAAAAAATGATGCAGTAAAAGTTTTTTATTATTTTTACCGCGTGTTAATCGGGAATATAGGTTATGATATCTGATACATTGCAATCTTTTTCTGTTTCGGTTAATCCTATAGTTCATAATAGGATGTTATCTGATAGGCTTATTTTATTTTATTCGGCTAACTATAGGTGATTCTATCGCCATAAAGTTTCAGAAATCCTCCTCATACTGAATCATTTGTTCTGGTTATATTCGATTAACATTATGGGAGCATATGTACCGGTTCTTCTCTTTCAAAGGGGAAACACAGTCTTTTGTTATATCTGTTGCGATATAACTTGATGTATGGCCGGAATCCTGAATTTTAATAGTAGTTGTAAATCCAAAAGACCAGGCAAGTATGTTAATTATAAGCGGACTGTTTCTTCAATCAGCAAATTAACTTGCAATAAAAGGTGGATATTAAAAATGATCTGTAGTTAATTTGGTAGAGGGTCTAGGAAAGAAAGATAAGAAGGGAGAGGAGGGAATGGGAAAGCGGCGGGGAATGGGCTGGCAAATGTTATTGCGTTAATAAAAATTCTACAATACAACCTTTAATTTTATGCAAGGGAGACATTATGGTATTGATATTAAGGAGCATAGGCTTTCCATCTAAATTAAGCAGGAGAGAGCAGCGGAAGAAAACGTGACTGAAATGAATAATTGGATTATAGAGAAGGAAAAAGAAGGAAGCTGGTATAAAAATATAATTGATTATATAATCAGGTGGGAAAATCGTTGGTGCGAATGGGTAGCGTACATGAAATTACGGGAGGACTCGCACCAATATAAGGGGAGAAATGTTATAATATGGTTTGTTGCTGCATGACATATGGATAGAAAGATGATATAATATGTGAAAAGTAGATAGTTTGTTTAGGGTTACGAGAAGATTTGTTGCATATTTTTGCTGTCGAGGCCTTTGTGGGTCTCGTGGATTGAAATCCCGATGGTGGACTTGGTGGCTGTGGCCGTCAGGCCGTCGAGGCCTTTGTGGGTCTCGTGGATTGAAATTCCGTATCGCTGACAAATCTGTGGGTGCTGTCTTGTCGAGGCCTTTGCGGGTCTCGTGGAATGAAAACCTGCATTTTTTAGCAATTGGAATACACGGTATACCGTCGAAACCTTTGTATGCTTTATGGAATGAAAAAATTTAGTTAATCAAAAGTTGAAGAAAATCTTCATTATTAAATGTATTTATTCTTGTTTTTAGAAGTTATAAACTATGATTAGTCCTTAAAATAACTGTTAAGTAGTATAATAAGCATTAAAAAATGGTAAATTAGATAATTATTTAAAATAAATATTTTTGAATTTTGTATGTATTTAATTTTGAGTCATAAAAAATTGTGAAACTTTGAAAGAACATATAAATACTGACTTACATGGTCTATCTAGTTCCAAATTATTTAGTTAAAAATTCGGTTTGACACTTTTTAACACCCCTGCTCAATGAATGCTTTCAAAAAATTTAAGATAAAGTGTAAGTTATGATTTAACGGAATACGTGTTGACTATATCTGCTTTATGAATCTGGTTTATTCGCTTCCCAACATTCTTTTCCTGATTGTTATTAGAAAATTGAATAGTAAGCATAGGATAAAATAAAGGTGAAATTAATGTTAAGTTTGTTGAGGAAATCTATAGAAAATGTATATAATGGGAAGGAAAGTTCTTAATGAAATTTGGTGTTTTTACAGATTTACACTATGATATAATTCCAGATGGCGACAAACGAATAGATGAATTATTAAATGATTTCAAAGAAAATAATGTTGACTTTATTATAGAATTAGGTGATCTTTGTAATCCTATTTCTGGAAATCGACATTTAATTGATAAAATTTCTAATTCGGGGATTCCATGTTATTTTAGTATTGGAAACCATAATACAGATTTTTGCTTACCGGAAGTAGCCTTAAATTTTTTAGGATTATCAAGTGGGTACTACTCAGTTGTACATGAAAATGTAAAGTTTATTTTTTTAGATGCAAATTATGTTAAAACAAGCAACGGAATATTGCCAGAATGTAAATTAAATAAGAGAAAAGCAAAAGATCAATGTCCATATCTTCCACCTGAACAAATTGATTGGTTAAAAAAGGAACTTTCTGACGAGAGATATCATTATATTATTTGTACTCACCAAAGTTTATCAAACGACCATATGGTTGGTACAACGTCAAGAGGAATTGTTAATAGAGGTGAAATCCGTACTATTTTAGAAAATGAAAATGTAATAGACAAGAAAGTTCTGCTCTGTTTAAATGGGAATGACCATGGTGATTCAGTCATAACTATTAACGGTATTTGCTATTATTCACTAAACTCCGCTTCGTACATTTGGCAAGGGATAAAGGAAAATTATCGTTACAGTGATGAAATACATGCTAAATATCCATATCTTAAAAACCTGATACTTTATAAGCAAGCATTACATATTATCGTGTCTGTGGACGGGGAGTTTAATGTAACAATTTCAGGAATGGACGGACAATATTTAGATACCACTCCTCAAGATATTGGCATGGGGAATACATGGAATGGAGTTTCTATTGAGCCAAAAACTTCATCTGTTAATATTGCAAAATAAGTATTTGGCGAAACGAGTGTAGCAGGAATAGCCGTTTTTGCGGGCAATAAAGTGAACAGGTACGCCGCTATCGAAAAGTTTGATTTTCTTTGTTCTTTCTTCAATTATGATGCTTTCTTGTTACTCAGTAGGGATAAAATTGGCATTGCAGCAAGCGGCTTGCAGAACATATTTTCAAAAGGGCGCAATACAACATTTTAAAATGTGTTTTGATCTCTTATAAACGGAATTTTTAAGCGAACCTATTATGATTATTTCACCTGCAATATATTCTAACATATTTCGTTATAGTGTTCGTTATAGTATGATAAAATATAGACTAAAGAAGCAAATAATATTGAATATTGTGGTATAATAAGAATAAATTAGTTTATGAGTAAATAATCGAGCAAAGATAGGAAAGTATGGTAATTTTAGTCTCAAGTGGATAGATGATTTTATGGTGCGAATGTGAAGTGCACATAAAAACATAGGGGGATTCGCACCGTGAAAATACTGAATAGTGGGCGGATATAATTGTTTTAGAAACTTATTTTTATATATAGTTAATGGATTTGTACAAAAAGTATAGTATTATACTTTTTGCGGTTTGATTTTTAGTGATATTTGTAGTCGAGGCTTTCACGGCCTCGTGGATTGAAATTCAAGTTAATTGACAACGCGGAGACCCTCGAAGGTCGAGGCTTTCACGGCCTCGTGGATTGAAATTATTCCAGTCCGATAGAGTTCTCCAGGAATGGAGCGTCGAGGCTTTCACGGCCTCGTGGATTGAAATTCTGTGTGCTTTGTAATATACGCCTCACGCTTCCGTCGAGGCTTTCACGGCCTCGTGGATTGAAATATCTCAGGGCACTTTTTTTTAGCGTTACTTAGCCGTCGAGGCTTTCACGGCCTCGTGGATTGAAATCTCTTCCATTTTCCCGGCGCATCCTCCCGGCAAGTCGAGGCTTTCACGGCCTCGTGGATTGAAATAGTTCTATGAATTCCCCACAATGCGGGCATGGAACCGTCGAGGCTTTCACGGCCTCGTGGATTGAAATCCCACCGCCAGAAGGAAGAGATGCCAGGAAAATGTCGAGGCTTTCACGGCCTCGTGGATTGAAATATCCAGTGACGCTTTATCCCGCATTTTGGTAAGCGTCGAGGCTTTCACGGCCTCGTGGATTGAAATGATGTAGGCTCGTGCTATCTCAATACCAGAAAACCGTCGAGGCTTTCACGGCCTCGTGGATTGAAATCTTATCCGTGCAAATACCGTAATAATCATCTGTACGGTCGAGGCTTTCACGGCCTCGTGGATTGAAATATTACAAACCTTTAACAATATGTTAAATGGTAGAAGTCGAGGCTTTCACGGCCTCGTGGATTGAAATCATCCTGTATGAGCCCATCAAAAATGCTTGACATCGTCGAGGCTTTCACGGCCTCGTGGATTGAAATGACAAGTTCAAATCTCCCTATCTCCAGCCCCAAGTCGAGGCTTTCATGGCCTCGTGGATTGAAATAACACAAGCGAGAACCGGGGGCGGGAGGTTTCCCAGTCGAGGCTTTCGCGGCCTTCCGGATTACAATCTAAATCCAGAGCAATCTCCGGCCTCTGTTTAGCCATTACTCGATTGCCATGGATATTAGTACCCTCATTTAATTAGAGCTAAGTTCCCTAAATTTCAGAAGTCCATATCCCGGGAGTAAACCCATTTCTTATTTTTCTTGAAGTAACAGTATATAAGTGGCACAGTGTACGTAATGCCTGTAATTGTTTTTTGGTATAATTTTTAATTGTTCATAATAGACAAAATCATAGTAACGTGATAAAATAAAACATGTAAAAATAAACAAAAGAGTAACGCTGAATTACAGGAGGGACTATGTTCTTAGCACATATTAGTGAAGACGGCCTGCGGGAACAAAGTATTCTGGAACACCTGAAAGGAACCGCAGATTTAGCATGCAGATTTGCATCTGCATTCGATTCAGGGGACTGGGGATATGGCTGTGGCCTGCTGCATGATATCGGAAAATATTCAGACGGTTTTCAAAAGCGTCTTCATGGAGGTAAGATAACCGACCACGCCACTGCCGGTGCTAAAGAATTGTATCAAAAAAACAATTACGTTGGCGCCTATTGTATATCGGGCCATCATTCCGGTCTTTTAGACGGGGGAAGTGCGGCTGATACAGGAGGAGAGGCCACTTTAAAAGGAAGAATGCAGAAAGAGTTGGATGATTATCAGGAATTTCGTAATGAGGTTACGATTCCTGCGTTTAAAGCGCCGCCGCTCAAACCGTTGGGAAGAGGAGGTTTCAGCCTCTCTTTTTTTATTCGTATGTTATTTTCCTGTTTGGTTGATGCAGATTACCTGGATACAGAAGCATTCATGACGGACGGATGTGCAGGCAGAGGAAAATTTGACTCCATAGAGACTTTGTTTGAACGGTTGTATTTGTATGTGGAATCCTGGCTCAAAAATGAGGAGCTTTCCACTGTGAACGGCAGAAGGACAGAAATATTGAAAGCATGCCTGGAGAGGGGAAAGGAAGAGCAGGGAATATTCCGGCTGACCGTTCCTACAGGCGGGGGGAAAACAGTGTCTTCCCTTGCATTTGCCCTTCAACATGCCCGGAAGCATAAATTGGTTAGAGTTATATACGTAATTCCATACACTAGTATTATTGAACAAAATGCGCAGATTTTTAAGGAAATTCTGGGAGACGGAAATGTTCTGGAGGATCATTGCAATGTTGTTTATGAAGATCCGGATAAACTGAATAAGATTCAGCTTGCGGCTGAAAACTGGGATTGTCCTGTAGTGGTTACGACTAATGTTCAGTTTTTTGAATCTTTATTTTCCAATAAATCTACTAAATGCAGAAAACTTCATAATATGGCTGACAGTGTTATTATATTTGATGAAGCACAGATGCTGCCGGTCAATTATTTAAAGCCCTGTATTCAGGCCATTAGTGAACTGGTATATAACTATCATAGTACGGTGGTGCTTTGTACAGCCACCCAGCCCTCCCTGCAGTCCTTTTTTCCGCCCCAGCTGAATGCGGCAGAAATATGCCCCAGGGTTCAGGAGCAATATGACTTTTTCAGGCGGACCGTATTCCGGAATGTGGGAGAAATCGCGGAGGCAGAGCTGACAGAGCAGCTTAAGGAACATACACAGGTACTTTGTATTTTGAACAGCAGAAAAGGTGTTCAGCGGATTTTTGGTATGCTGCAGGAAGAAGAAGGTACTTATCACCTGTCCACTTTTATGTATCCCAGGCACCGGAAAAAGCTTCTTACAATTATCAGAGACCGGTTGGACAAGGGGCTTCCCTGCAGGCTTATCGCCACCAGTTTGGTAGAAGCCGGCGTGGATTTTGATTTTCCTTCCGTATTTCGGGAGCTGGCTGGTGTGGATTCGATGATACAGGCGGCAGGAAGATGCAACAGGGAAGGAATGCGACAAAAAGAAACTTGTGTGACAACGATTTTTACACTGGATAAGGCAGAGGAGAATCATATTCCACAGTCATTAAAGCTGCCGGTTTCCGTATCGGGGCAGGTGGCGGAAAAGTATGATGATATCGCTTCCTTGGAGGCAATAGCAGATTATTTTAGCCGTCTGTATCATTTTCGGGGAGAAGGACTGGATGCCAAAAATATTGTTGGACAGATGGAAGAAGGACGAAGATCCTTGTTATTTCCTTTTGCAACAGTGGCAAAACAGTTCCGTCTGATTGAAAATGATACGGCAACTATTTTGATAGACCGGGAACCGGAGGCTCGTATATTGGCGGAGCGTATCCGGAGAGGGGAATATTCCCGTCAGCTTATCAGAGATACGGGACAATATTGTGTCAATGTGTATGAGCAGGATTTTGATAAATTGAATGGGGCAGGCAGGCTGGAAGCTATTGCACCTGGTTTTTATGTTTTGAGAAATAAAGAGCAGTATTCGGAAGAAATGGGGCTTCAGATACAGGTGGAAAGAGGGGAAGCAGTCATATTTTAAAATACTAATATAAGGAGAGGAGGACATACATGAGCCATGGTGTAAAAGTACGGGTGTGGGGGGAACTGGCACTTTTTTCCCGCCCGGAAATGAAGGTGGAGCGGTGCAGCTACGATGTGATGACACCCTCTGCGGCCAGAGGGATACTGGAAGCGATTTATTGGCATCCCGGACTGCGTTGGGTGATTGATAAAATTCATGTCAGAAAGCCGATCCGTTTTACCAGTGTCCGCAGGAATGAGGTAAAAAGCAAGGTACTGGCAAGCAATGTGTTACAAGTCATGAATGGGGGAGATAAGCCGCTCTATATCAGCAGTAAGGAAGAAATTGTGCAAAGAGCCGCTATTTTGCTGAGAGAAGTGGAATATGTGATAGAAGCGCATTTTGAAATGACGGAACAGGCCAATGGCAGCGATAATCCGGGTAAATTTAAGGATATTATCATGCGGCGTCTCCGTAAAGGGGAGTGTTATCACATGCCGTATCTGGGCTGCAGGGAGTTTCCCGCCAATTTTGCTTTATGGGAAGACGAGAAAATAGATACGGCTTATCCGGGAGAGGTAAAGGATCTGGGATATATGCTTTATGATTTTGATTATTCCAACCCGGAAGAAATACAGCCTATGTTTTTCAGGGCTGAACTGAGGGACGGTGTTTTGGATATAAGGGATTGTGAGGTGGTTCGATGATATTGCAGTCGCTGGTGCAATATTATGAAGCTCTTGAGCAAAGGGGAGAAATTACCCGGCCGGGCTGGTGTAATGCAAGGGTATCCTTTGCGCTGGAGTTATCTCCCGATGGGGAGCTAAAGCGGGTTATTTCCTTGAAGGAAGAAAAGCAGAAAGGAAGGAAAACCGTCTGGGAACCACAGAACCTGAAGGTTCCCCAGATGGTAACCCGATCTTCAGGGGTGGCCGCTAATTTTTTATGTGATAATTCCAGCTATTTTCTGGGAATTGACAATAAAGGAAAACCGGAGCGATCAAAAGAATGTTTTCTATGCGCCAAAGAGAAGCATCTGGATATCCTGAAGGAAGCAGATTGTCCTGCGGCATTGGCGGTAATCCGGTTTTTTGAACGGTGGGATCCGGATCAAGCGGCAGAAAATCCATATGTTTCAGAAATACTGGACGAGATTACGGCAGGTTCCAATCTGGTATTCTGGGCAGAGGATGGGTATGCGCATACCGACATTTCCATAATACGGGCATGGGAAGATCACCGGTCGAACGCCGCCGAGGGTGCCACAGGCACCTGTCTGGTAACCGGGCAGAAAACGGAAATTGCCCGGATTCATGGAAATATAAAGGGGGTGCAAGGTGCGCAGCCCAGCGGGGCAGCATTGGTTTCCTTTAATGCGCCTGCCTTTGAGTCCTATGGAAAGGAGCAAAGCTATAATGCGCCGGTGGGCAGTTATGCGGTTTATGCCTATACGACGGCTTTGAATCATTTGCTGGCGGACAGGCGGCATGTCACTGTGATTGGTGATACGACTATTGTTTATTGGTCGGAAGACGGAGAGGAAGCCTATCAGGATATTTTCCTGAATATGTCGGAACCGACAGCTGACAACTGTGAGATTGTGGATGGGGTTTTTAAAAATCTGCAGGAGGGAAAGGCAGTTCATGTTTCAGGAGTTGCCGAAAATATTTCCTTATCCCAAAGATTTTATATATTGGGACTTGCTCCGAATGCGGCCAGAATTGCCGTGCGTTTTTTTTATCAGGATAGCTTTGGGAGTATCCTGCAAAACCTGAAAGCACATTACGATCGGATGGATATTGTCAGACCTCAGATGGATAAAAACCGATATCTGGGGGTGTGGCGTATGCTGATGGAGACAGTAAACAAAAAGTCAAAGGATAAAAAGCCGGCTCCCAATATGGCAGGTGCGGTTTACCGGGCGGTTATTTCGGGGGACAGGTATCCTAATTCCCTGTTTCAGGCGGTCATGGGAAGAATCCGGTCGGAACAGGATGACAGCAGCAGCGGTATTTATAAAATCACACGTGGCAGAGCCGCGATTATTAAAGCCTTCCTGCTGAGAAATACAACTTGTGATAAGGAGGAAATCACTATGGCGCTTAATGAGGACAGCAATAATACCGCTTATACATTAGGGAGGATGTTTGCCGTACTGGAGGCGATTCAGGAGGATGCCAATCCGGGGATAAACGCCACGATAAAGGACAGATATTTCAATTCGGCCTGTGCCACACCGGCTTCTATTTTCCCTATTTTGTTAAAACTGAAAAACAGCCATACAAGAAAGCTGAACAACAGAGGAAAAGAAATATATTACGAAAAGCTGTTGGTGGGACTGCAGGATAAAATCAAAGCGCCGGATGAAATGAGCTCCGCGTATCCGAGAAGGCTGTCTTTGGAGGAACAGGGAATGTTTATTCTGGGATATTATCACCAGACACAAAAACGGTATGAAAAAAAGGAGGAACAATAACATGGGAGAAGCAATTAAAAACAGATATGAATTTGTTGTGCTGTTTGATGTGGAGAACGGGAACCCCAATGGGGATCCGGATGCCGGGAATCTTCCCAGAATAGATCCGGAAAGCGGCTATGGAATTGTTACTGATGTCTGCCTGAAAAGAAAAATACGAAATTATGTGGAAACAGTAAAAGAGGATGCGGAAGGGTATAAGATTTATATTAAAGAGGATGTTCCATTAAACCGGAGTGATAATACGGCATACGAATATCTGAATACCAATGAAAAGGATGTAAAGGAATTAAAGAAGAAGGATCCCGATGTGGACAGGAAAATTAGGGATTTTATGTGTAAAAACTTCTTTGATATCAGAACCTTTGGGGCGGTTATGACAACTTTTGTCAAGGCCGCATTAAACTGCGGACAGGTACGCGGGCCGGTACAGCTGGGATTTGCCAGAAGCATTGACCCCATCATCAGCCAGGAAGTCACGATTACCCGTGTGGCCATCACCACAGAAAAGGATGCGGAAAATAAAAGTACGGAAATGGGAAGAAAAAATATTGTGCCATATGCCCTATATCGTGCAGAAGGTTATATTTCCGCCAATCTGGCCCGCAAGGTAACCGGATTTTCGGAGGAGGATTTGGAACTGCTCTGGGATGCCATTATCAATATGTTTGAAATTGATCATTCGGCAGCCAGGGGAAAGATGGCGGTCAGAGAACTGATTGTATTCCGGCACAGCAAAGAACTGGGAGACTGTCCGGCTTATAAGCTGTTTGACGCCATTGAAGTGAAAAAAAGGGAAGATGTGCTCTACCCCAGACAATATAAAGATTATTCGGTTACCATACATGAGGATCAGGTTCCGGATTCGGTGGAAATATCGAGAAAAATATGATGGAAATACGGGAAGAAGATTATCTTATGCTGTCAGGAATCCAGCATTTCGCTTTTTGCAGAAGACAGTGGGCCTTGATACATATTGAGCAGCAATGGGTGGATAATGAGTATACGGCAGCAGGGGAACTGCTGCATAAAAATGCACATGATCCTTATTTTAATGAAAAGCGGAAGGATGTCATTATCAGCAGGGCCATGCCAGTCGTATCCCGCAGTATGGGGGTCAGCGGAGAATGTGATATTGTGGAATTCAGGAAGGTGCCGGATGGGATATCGCTCCACGGGCATCGCGGTTTCTATCAGGTTTTTCCCGTAGAGTACAAAAAAGGAAGCCCGAAAGCCACCGATATAGATATTCTGCAGTTAACCGCCCAGGCCCTTTGCCTTGAAGAAATGTTTTCCGCCGAGATTAAAGAAGGAGCCGTATTTTATGGTGAAACCAGACGCAGGGAAACTATTCTTTTCACGGATGAGCGAAAGGATAAGGTGAAAGCGTATTTTAACGAAATGCATCAGTTATATGACAAAAGGTATACTCCAAAGGTGAAGTGGTCTAAAAGCTGCAATGCCTGTTCCCTAAAAGATATTTGTTTACCCAAGCTGGGAAAAGCACCTGCGGTAAAAGAGTATATCCATGCTGCCATAACGGAGGATTGCGAATGAAGAAGCTTTTAAATACCTTGTACATCACCTCCCCTGACAGTTATCTTTCTTTAGATGGTGAAAATGTGGTTATTCTTGACAAAGATCAGGAAGTGGGACGGATTCCGCTGCATAATCTGGAGGCTATCGTTTCCTTTGGATACAGGGGAGTAAGCCCTGCGTTGATGGGTGGCTGTGCAAACAGGAATATATCTTTATGTTTTCTTACTCCTCAGGGTAAATTCCTGGCAAGAGTGACGGGAAGTGTCCGGGGAAATGTGGTATTAAGAAAAAAACAGTACCAGGTTTCTGCGGATGCTGCATTGTCTCTGGGGATTGCCAGAAATTGTATATTAGGGAAAGTATATAATTCCCGCTGGGTTTTGGAACGTGCTGTCCGGGATCACAGTATGCAGGTAGATGCGGAGAAAGTAAGGCAGGCCTCTCTGTTTTTACAGAAATCTCTGAAAAATATTGAGGAAAGTACGGAAACGGCACAACTGAGAGGTTTTGAGGGAGAAGCGGCAAGCATCTATTTTGGTGTATTTAATCAATTGATTTTACAGCAGAAAAAGGATTTTGTGTTTTCAGGCAGGAATAAAAGACCGCCTTTAGATAATGTAAATGCCTTACTTTCTTTTGTATATACCTTACTGACCAATATGGTTGCGTCTGCTTTGGAAACGGTGGGTTTGGATCCTTATGTAGGGTTTATGCATACGGACAGACCCGGAAGGGCATCCCTGGCTTTAGATTTAATCGAGGAACTCAGGCCTGTGCTGGCGGATCGGTTTGTTTTAACCCTTATTAATAAAAAGATGGTTACGGGCAAAGATTTTACCCACAAAGAGGATGGAGCCGTTCTGTTAAATGATAATGCCAGGAAGGACCTGTTGGTGGAATGGCAGAATAAAAAGAAAGAGGTGATCACACACCCATTTCTGGGGGAAAAAGTGGAGTGGGGTATGATTCCTTTTGTGCAAGCTATGCTGCTGGCAAGATATCTTAGGGGAGATTTGGATGAATACCCACCTTTTTTCTGGAAATAGGAGGAAGCTATGTTGGTATTGATCACATATGATGTAAACACGGAAACAGCCGCCGGTAAATCCCGGTTAAGAAAAGTGGCGAAGCAATGTGTGAATTATGGAACCAGAGTACAGAATTCCGTGTTTGAATGTGTTTTGGATCCCGGGCAATGTTTAATGCTGAAAGCTTCATTAACAGAGATGATTGATGAAAAGGTGGACAGTCTCAGATTTTATTATTTGGGAAATCAAAAAAAAGCACGTGTGGAGCATGTAGGAGTGAACAAAGGGATTAATGTGGAAAAGCCTTTGATATTTTAGTGCGAATCCTAAGTGCACATGAAATCCCCGGGGGATTCGCACCAGAAAATGTCAATATGACGTCTGAATATATATGAATTCCAAGATTTGTGGGGTGCTGAAAGTTAAATATTAGTATAGTTGTGTAGAGAGAAAGGAAGAAAGTATGTAGTAATTATGCAAAATTGCTGTCACCACCTTTGCGGTGGTGTGGATTGAAATCCGCAGTTCTTCCAGCGTGGGTTCCGGCGCGGGTTGTCACCACCTTTGCGGTGGTGTGGATTGAAATTGGTTGTGGCGGCAGGTATTATCATTACAAAATAGTCACCACCTTTGCGGTGGTGTGGATTGAAATTGCCACCTAATCACCATCCTTTCCCCCACGAAATGTCACCACCTTTGCGGTGGTGTGGATTGAAATGCCCGACAAAGAGTACATAGAGCAACTATAGCTTGTCACCACCTTTGCGGTGGTGTGGATTGAAATATCCTCAAGACCTGTAGTAATGAATCTCGCATAGGTCACCACCTTTGCGGTGGTGCGGGTTGAAATTCCCTTTAAATCTTGTTTCGTATATCCTCGTCTTTGTCACCGCCTTTACAGCAGCACAATAAGAAATGACAGGCCGCCTTCCGATACACGGTTATCCTTTTCGGCCACCACTAAAGCAGCACGAATAGATTACCCATGATATATATAAACAAAAACTGTTATCTGTTCAGCCAATATTACCCCATAATAGCACAAAAAAACTACTAACCACAGTTAATAGTTTTTTTATAATAAATCTTTTTCTCAGTTTATCTCAAGCTCGCTACGAATTAATTGGAGGAATTCCTCCCTTGCGTATTTTTCCTTCCATGTATCATGACCGTAATTTTCCAAAATGATAAGCCGTAAATTCGGAAGTTTTCCCTCCAGAGGTACACTCAATCCCCGAATCGGAGGAGGATCGTATTTTCCATGAAAGGCAGTTAACGGACAGGTAACATGCAGTATCCGGTCGAGGAGTTCCCGCTTTCGCGTAAAGAAAATATTGCAGCCATTAATGCCTTATGCTGTTCCTCATCAAATTACAGCATGTCCGTATTGGTTTCAGGTAATGAATGATAATTATCCATATCGGAAAGCCCCTGTTCGGCCCGCTCCTTTGGGTTTGAATGATTTCGGGGAGATACTTGGCCTTTAATGGTCCGCAGCCGATAATAATTGCTCTTGAAACAAGAAGATGATATTTATCCGCAAATAACAATGCCAGCCATGCCCCAAAAGAATGACCTGCAAGAATAATCTGTGAAAGAGCATATATTCTAATCAGGTATAATATTTCATCCATAAATCCATCAATAGTGCAGGCTTTTTGCAAATGTTTAAGTACATCGATGTCTTCCTCAAGAATTCTGCAGAGACCTGCTGCACATCCTGGAGCGCCAGGTCCTCCATGCAATACTATTACTTTATACGGGGGTATACCATACTATCTGCATAATTCCATACTTTTGTCCTTTCTAAAAACAGTTAACGTTTTGTTATCAGCCGGATTGATACTTTCCGCATGCGGTTCCTGGTGGGCTATGCTATTCATAATCTCCCCCAAATAAACGTTTTAGATAATGAGCGTTTTTATGGCCTTGCATTATTTTTGTCAGGTGTCCCGTCTTAGGGGAATGTTTGTACAAACTAAAATTAGGAAGCATGTGTTTATGGCTAGTTTGTATAATCGTTATTTACATGGCTGAATCGTAAACAGATAAGAGCCTCCTATTTATGAAGCCATTGATTTGTATACTGCCTGCGGCAGCCTGTAAACGTTTGTAATTAATCTGCCGCAGAGAAATTTTAAACAATAATGCTGTACGGATTATTGCCATCTTCTAAGCGAAATCAAATGATTTCTGCTTGAATTAATATTACCTATATTTATCCAATTAGTAACTGTTCAGACGCCCCTGGAAGGTACCTTACAGCACCGCCGCCCCAGGAAAAAGCAGGGGAGGGGGATGCCGCGGGACACAAAGGGGCGTCTGAACTGTTACTCCAATTAGACAAGGAATAACTTAAATCTCTCATTTTCTCTTGACATCCGTTTGAAACGGGTTTACGTTATCAATAGGAAACCTGTAATACAGGTATACAGCATAAAACGGGGAGGTAATTTATGGGAATACGCAGTGAAAAGGAACGTAATACCTGGGCGCAATTTGATGCGCTGCAATTAGGAAGCGGATGGGATGAAGAAGATATCGGAAAACCGCAGATATTGGTGGAGGATGCCTATGGTGACAGCCATCCGGGAAGCATCCATCTTAACCAGCTGGGAGAACAGGCCGTATACGGTGTTTATGAAAAAGGGGGCCATCCTGCCAGGTTCCATGTAACGGATATCTGTGATGGATGCGCGCAGGGACATGACGGGATGAATCTGGTACTGGCGTCCAGAGAAGTGATTTGTGATATGATAGAAATGCACGCAGGTTTTGTCCCGTGGGATGGAATGATCCTTTCCTCTTCCTGTGATAAATCCATACCGGCTCATTTGAAGGCAGCAGCCAGGGTAAATATTCCTGCTATTTTTATTCCCGGCGGAAGTATGCGGCCGGGCCCCGGACAAACCACCTCTTTAGTTGCTGGTGACATATCTCTCAGACAAAAAAGGGAAAATGAGATTACACCGGATGAAATCCGTGACTACAAGCTGACAGGCTGTCCCTCTCAGGGAGCATGTACCTTTATGGGAACGGCCAGTACCATGCAATGTATGGCGGAAGCGCTGGGGCTGGCTCTTCCGGGAAGCGCTCTGGCGCCTGCGACAATGAGGGATATTCTTTCTTTGGCAAGGAAAGCCGGCCGTAAAATAATGGAACTGACGGAAAAAAGTATCTGCCCGTCCCAAATTCTCACACCTGCCGCATTTCGCAATGCCATCGTAATACACAGTGCCATCGGCGGTTCCACCAATGCACTGCTCCATCTGCCTGCTATTGCCGCAGAGCTGGGACTGGAGCTGGATCCTGAAATTTTTAATGAAATCAACTCCTGCATTCCCCATATTGGAAATATTAATCCCAGCGGACAGCATCTTACGGAATCCTTCTGGTTTGCAGGAGGTATTCCCAGAGTTCAGATGCTTTTGGAAAAATACCTGGATCTGGATGTGATGACCGTAACCGGGAAAACATTAGGGGATAATCTGGAAACATTGAGAAAGGATCATTTTCTGGAGAGGGGCAGGGGATATCTGCAGAATTACCATTTGTCTCCGGAGGATGTAATAACTCCGGTGGAAACAACGAAAGATATGGGTTCCATCGCAGTTTTGAAGGGAAGCCTTGCCCCGGAGGGAGCAGTAGTGAAATATTCCGCCTGTGAAAAAAGTATGCGATCTCACACAGGAAGAGCTGTGGTTTTCGATTGTGAAGAGGATGCTCACGAGGCAGTGGTAAAAGGAAAAATCCGTCCCGGTGAGATTATAGTAATCCGCTATGAAGGGCCAAGAGGAAGCGGAATGCCCGAAATGCTGATGACAACCGAGGCAATTTGCTGTGATCAGGCACTCAATGGTAAGGTATCTCTGATTACCGACGGCAGATTTTCAGGGGCCACAAGAGGAGCCGCTATCGGTCATGTATCTCCTGAAGCTGCATGCGGGGGCCCTATCGCCTATATTGAAACAGGTGATCTTATTTCATATAATATAGAAAATAAAACCATAGATATTGCAGGCATTGACGGACAGCAGATGGATGCGGCCCGCATAGAAGCAATAATGGAAAAAAGAAAAGCGGCAAAACCTATAAAAATAAGAACCTATACAGGCGTATTAAGAAGATATACGGAAAATGCGGACTCCGCCATGAAGGGCGCAGGCTATTAAAAAGAATGGGAGGATTTTATATGAAAGCAAAATACATAACACCGGCGGTTACAGTGATGGATAAAAACGGAAATCCGGATTGGGAAGGCTGCGGAAAGGTTTATGAACATCTGATTCAGGGAGGTGTGGACGGAATCCTGCTTCTGGGAAGTATCGGAGAATTCTTTGCCTTTACCATGTCCCAGAAAAAAGAACTGATACGCTATGCAGTAAAGGAAATTGCCCACAGGACTCAACTGATAGTAGGAACCACCAGCATGATATTTGAAGAAATTGTTGAACTTTCCCGCTATGCAAAACAGGAAGGGGCGGATGCGGTTATTATTTTACCTCCCTTTTATTTTCCGCTCGGTGCCGATAGCCTGGAAAATTACTACGGAATGCTGGCGGAAGAATTGTCAGACCAGCTTATTTATCTCTACAATTTTCCCGATCGTACCGGTTATGACCTTACGCCGGAAATAACGCTTCGTCTTATAAGAAATCATAAAAATATCGTCGGCTACAAGGATACCCAGCCCGGAATGGATCACACCAGAGAGCTGATTAAGCTGATAAAAGGTGAATTTCCAAATTTTGAAATATATTCGGGCTTTGATGATAACTTTGCCCATAACATATTGGCAGGCGGTGACGGATGTATAGCGGGTCTGTCCAATCTGGTTCCTGAACTGTGCCATGCGTGGGTGGATGCCTTTGCCTGTGAAGATATGAAGAAGATCGGTAGATTTCAGCAGAAGATAGATCGACTTATGGAACTCTATCAAGTAGGGACGCCCTTTGTTCCCTTTATTAAGGAAGCTATGACAATAAAAGGAATTATTGACAGCCCCTGTTCGTCCAGACCCTTTCCCGTAGCAGGAGAAGCTGAAAAAGAACATATCCGAGCTATTTTAGCGGAAACAGATATCCTGTAAAAGAGATCATATACAGAAAGAGGGACATATGGCAATTCAGAAAATAAGCCGGGACAGTATAAGTGATCAGGTATTTGCGCAGATGAAAGAACAGATTCTGAGAGGAGAATGGCCCCCCGGAGAAAAGATTCCATCCGAAAATGAACTGGCCCGGCAATTCGGAGTCAGCCGGATAACCGTGCGGAATGCCCTTCAGAAATTATGCGCGCTGGAATTGCTGGAGACTCACTTCGGAGAAGGATCCTTTGTACGCTGCCAGGATGCCTCCTCCGTAATGAGCCCTCTGATACCTGCCGCTTTTCTAAATGATAATGGTATGGAAGAAATCCTTCAGCTGCGCAGAATGATAGAAGGTCCGGTATGCAGAGAAGCCTGCCGCAAAGCATCTGCAGAAAATATTAACGATTTGAAAACTTTATTTCAGCAAATGGAAAAAGCAAAGGATTACCTTCCGGAATTCGCCCGTCTTGACTACCAGTTCCATATCACGATAGCCCGGATTGCAGGGAATTCCATTATCATCCGTATTTATGATATCATGAATGAGGTAATGCAAAGCTCTTTTGAAAAGGTAGTACAGGCAAGAGGAAATCAGGCCGGTCTGTATTTCCACGGCCGGATTGTGGAAGCTTTTGAAAAAAAAGATGAAGAAGCCGCCGAAAAGATAATGGAAGAACATATGAAAGATCTGTATGAGAGCTTTTTAAATAATTTTAAAGCGTAGAAAACGTTATGCCGATAAAAGGAAACTGTTTATAAAAACGGAAGTGCAACGCTGATCAAAACTTCGGAAAAAGGAATGGGTTAATATCACGGAGGAATTCCCAATCCATGATTCCTGTTGTAACATGTGTTCTTCTATCTGTCTGAAAAGTGGATTTACAGAACTTCTCTGGATTTTTCCGAAAATGATTAGGACTATTCAGATAGAGATAGAGAAGTAAGGCTGTGCCGTGCCGCATCTTACCGTTATTCGGATAATCTATGCGTTACAGGATTACAAGAGAAGCGGGATCCGTCCGGTTTTGCAGTGAAGGCCGGAAATACGTACCGACAGCAGGAATTTATTCCGCCTCCCTTATATTTTGTTTACAGATAACAGGGATATTGTAACCTTTGGAACAGAGGTGTATGCCCTAACTGAGTTATTTCATTCAGAACAGAGGAAAAAAACGGTACAGCCAACGGTACAGCCGCTTCATATAGAACTGCTGAGGTATGATATTATTACAATAAGATGTGTTGAAATGAATAGCCGCCGATGCGGTATTATAAAAAAGAGCCGATTGTAGAAAAAAATAAAGAAAATTCATATGCGTGGGATGAAAAAAGATATGTAAATACGGCTGCCGAAATACGAATTACCAAATAGTTCCATTGGAAAAGATTATATGTTTTATTTAGTGATGGTGTATAAGAAAAACAGAATAAAGAAATGAGGATGGTTTCTATAAACTATAAAAAATATTATTAGTACATGTTATAGTACATAATAATCCTGGGTGCGAATATCAAGTGCACATGAAAATACCGGGGGATTCGCACCAAAAAAAGTACTAAAATTTTTATGGACATAATTATTTTTAAAGTTTATTATAGGATGTAGTATAGTTGTTTGTAGAAAGTTTATAGTTTTAAATGTATATTGAGTGATTTTTTTGCATGGTTTTGCTGTCGAGGCTTGCGTAGCCTCGTGGATTGAAATCTATAATAAAGAGGAATAATACATTTCTGCTTTTGTCGAGGCTTGCGTAGCCTCGTGGATTGAAATAACTTTATTTCTTGCAGAATTCAATAGAATTGTATCGTCGAGGCTTGCGTAGCCTCGTGGATTGAAATTTGTGCCCTCCTGTATAATAAACTCCACTGCTTCGTCGAGGCTTGCGTAGCCTCGTGGATTGAAATCTCCTGTACCGGACATTGATGTTTCTGGTATTTTAGTCGAGGCTTGCGTAGCCTCGTGGATTGAAATTCCTGGGCATGAATCCAAAAGCAATCAATGATTGTCGAGGCTTGCGTAGCCTCGTGAATTGAAATTGGGATAAGGAAGCTGGTTCGGTGCCTCGTCCTAATCGAGGCATGCGTAGTCTCGTGGATTGAAATGTGTATGGACAGTTGCATCGTCATGTATGTAGACTGTGTCGAGGCATATATAACCTCATAGATTGAACATATAGTCCCCGGATTGTTGTCGTCATCAAGATTACGCAACCCTCGGCACATTGAAATAACGCAGTCCATTTTACAATGTGGACACATGTCCACATAAATCCGCCTTGCAGATTCGCCCGAACCTTTATATGATGGACTTATCAGAAATAACAGGAGGACGATCCATGGATCAATTATTATACGGAGCGGCATATTACGAGGAATATATGCCCTATGAGAGACTGGACAAAGATATCAGCATGATGAAAAAGGCCGGGATTAATGTAATCAGGATTGCGGAATCCACGTGGAGTACCGAAGAACCGGAGGATGGCGTATTTGATTTTTCCCATGTGACAAGGGTACTGGATGCCTGTGAGCGTGAAGGGATTCACGTAATAGTGGGAACGCCCACATATGCCATACCTGCCTGGATGGCAAAGGCCTATCCGGAAATTATGGTAACGGATCGAAGCGGCAGAAGGCCTTATGGTGCCAGACAGATTATGGATATCACCCATCCGGCTTACCGTTTCTATGCCGAGCGTATCATCCGCAGGCTGATGGAAGCGGTAAGGGGATACCGTTGTGTTATAGGCTTTCAGCTGGATAACGAAACTAAACATTTCGGGACAAGCAGTGAAAATGTCCAGCAAATGTTTGTCAGATATATCAGAAAAAAATATGATGGGGATCTGGAACGTTTCAACCATGATTTCGGCCTTGCTTACTGGAGCAACCGCATCAATTCCTGGGAGGAATTTCCCAGTGTAGCCGGTACGATAAATGGAAGCCTGGGCTGTGAATTTGAAAAGTTTCAGAGACAGCTGGTTACGGATTTCCTGAAAAGACAGGCGGAAATCGTCAGCGAATACAAACGGGAAGAGCAGTTTATTACCCATAATTTTGATTTTGCATGGAAGGGATACTCCTATGGCGTGCAGCCCGATGTGGACCATTTTAAGGCGGCAGAAGCGGTAACAATAGCCGGCTGTGATATTTACCATCCCACACAGGACAGCCTTACGGGAAAAGAGATTGCATTCGGCGGTGATCTCATCCGCTCTCTTAAAAAAGATAATTATCTTCTTATCGAAACAGAAGCCCAGGGATTTCCCGAATGGACACCCTATGAGGGACAGCTGCGGCTCCAGGCATTCAGCCACCTGGCAAGCGGTGCGGATTCCGTGATGTATTGGCACTGGCATTCTATCCATAATGCCTGCGAGACTTATTGGAAGGGCCTACTCAGCCATGATATGGAAGAAAATGCGGTTTACCGGGAGGCCTGCTGTATCGGAAGGCAGTTCCGGGAACTCAGTCCAAGCCTGTTGCATTTGAAAAAAGAGAACAAGGCGGCGATCATGGTGAGCAATGAATCGCTTACTGCCTTGAAATGGTTTCCTTTCCCGGCCGGAAGCGCGGTAAATTATAATGATGTAGTCAGGTGGATTTACGATGCCCTTTATGAAATGAATGTGGAGTGCGATTTTGTCAGCACAGAGGAAACAGAATTATCCGGATATGATATCTTGTTTGTGCCCGCGCTTTACTGCGCGCCGGAAGAATGCCTGCAGCGGATCCGGGATTATGCGGAGCAGGGGGGTTGTGTATTAGCTACCTTTAAAACCGCATTTACGGATGAACACGTTAAAGTATGGGCGGATGCACAGCCGCATTTATTGAAAGAATGCTTCGGCATAACATATAATCAGTTTACCGCTCCCGTTAATGCCGGACTGACAGGGGATTCGCTTCCGGTTTCTCAAGAGGAACGTAAAGTTTCGCTGTTTATGGAATTGCTGGAAAATGTGGATGCCGAGGTGATCGCTTCTTATGATCATTACGCATGGAAAAATTATGCTGCGGTTACCAGAAAAGACTTCGGCAAAGGTGTTTGCATTTATATGGGATGTATGACCACACCGGTCTATCTGAAAGCCCTGCTTACGGCAGTCTGGAAGGAAAAAGGCTGGTGGACCTGGAAACAGGAAAACTCCTTTCCGCTTATTATCAGAGAGGGCAGGAACTGTAAGGGAAACCGCATAACCTATTATCTGAATTATTCCAGCGGACTTCAGGAATGTGCATGTGGTCATCAGGGTACGGAACTGTTTTCCGGCCGGAAAACGGAAAAAGGCGAAATAATGCGGATTCAGCCCTGGAATCTGCTGATCGTAGAAGAGGGGTAGCATATATGGGATTGTTTAAGGAAACTGTTTTTTCCGGGTTCTCCCTGCGCAGTTTTACGAAAGTAAGAGATATTTTGTCCGCCAATAATGTCTGGTATACCGTTAAGGTGCGTGACCGGACGGGTGGGATCGGATTGGGAGCATCCCGGGCAGTAACAGGGAGTTTGGGGATGAATTCTGATTTTTCCAAAGAATATGAAGTTCTGGTAAAAAAGGAAGATGCGGATAAAGCGCGCCATTACATCAGCCTGATAACCCTTTCTGAAAACGGATTCCCCTCTCCAGGTGGAGCAGAATAAGAAAACGGAACCTCAGGTTGACAGTCTGACAAGCAGCTGTTGGTGGTGCCCGGAAGAAAGAGCGGGTATAATATAAGAAAAAACTACCTGCAGGAGGCTGTTATGATTGAAATACGCTTGCCATCTAATCTTCAAAAATACCGCAAGGCCTACAATTTTTCCCAGGAGGATCTGGCAGACAGACTTCAGATATCCCGCCAGGCCGTGGCAAAATGGGAAAACGGGATCAATTACCCGGATATTACTAACCTTACTTTGCTTGCCGGACTTTATGGGGTAACGGTTGATGCCCTGATATATGGGAATGATTGCTCAGGTTCTGCAGGAATACCATCTGCGGCTGCCATATCCGGACAGCGGCTTGCAGAATTCCTCCTCTGCGCCAAAAAAAACAGCTATGCCGGAAACGGTGCGGAAGAAGAGCAGCCCTGCCGTCCGGAAGCCCATGACTTTGTCTATGAAGATTCAAGGTATTGGTATATGGATACTTATTTGGGAGGCAGGTTTTTTACCGGAGAAGAGGCCGTATGGGAAAAGCAGCAGGAAAAAAGGATACCAATCTGGTCAATGAACTATGCGGGCAGGACCCTGGCCGATAACTTTAACTCCGGCTTTTTAAAAGAAGCATTGTCCCATGTGGAAATAGAGAATCCCTTCCGGGGGCCTGCGCTTTACCGGAAGGGAGATTCTATTTACCATTGTTTCCAACGGGGAGACATGCAATGGTTCCAGGGACGGGAAGAAATTTATTATGGAAACGTAAAAATTTATGAATGTGAATTTCACGGAGGGGCTGTCCAATAGCCTTTCCTTTTTTATTCATGCAGTTCTAAAGGAAGACCGTCCGGATCCTTGAAAAAAGTCATTTTTTTCTGCGTGAATTCATCAATTCTCACAGGCTCCGACTCAATTCCCAATGCCTGCAGTTCCCGGATCGTATCCTCTATACAGGGAACACGGAAAGCGAGATGCCGCAAACCGCAGGCCTCCGGATAGCTGGGCCGTACAGGGCTTCCCGGAATGGCAAAAAGCTCCAGCTCACAATCTCCCAGCTTCAGATCCAGCTTATAATCTCCCCGGCTTTCCCGGTAGTTTTCCCGGATGATTTTGAAACCAAGCAAATCCACGTAAAAATGCCGTGAGATTTGATAATCAGAACATATCAAAGCTACATGGTGTATCGTATCCAGTTTCATAAAAGCCCTCCTTATATAGGTAATCAACTTCTATTATACCGTTATTGACCACAAAAGTCAGTAAAAATAAAATATCGCAACAGTACTAACGCTGCAAAGCAGTTACAAAACAGCCGATGGAAAAGAACGGTAACTGATTTTGAGGGATAAGATTTTAAGGAGTTACCTTTTCTGCGATTCCATGGTATAATGACAAACGGTCGCGGTCAGAAGGAGGAAAGATTATTCTTTTTCCCATCATGCTTCCCGTTGACAAAAAAGAATAAAATTTTTATACTTATGAAAGATACTGCTACATAGAGGCAGCTATAGAATTAGGAATGATGAGGGGCCATGGAAAATAAAAATATTGTTTGTGTGAATTTGCTGGGCGGCTTTACCCTTTCCAAAGACGATAAATCCATCCCTTTGGAATATTCGAATACGACAAAAATGATCCAACTTCTGATTAGCGTTCTGGCCGCCGGAAATACGGGGATTCCCAGAAAACAGCTGATAGACAGGCTTTACGGGAATGATGCGCTGGAGGATCCTGCAGTAACCTTAAGGGTGAATGCGCACCGGCTGCGTAAATACCTCAAAAAAATGGATGCTTTTGGGGACTCGGACTGCATTCGTATCAAGCTGGGAAATTACTTCTGGGATCGGGATGAAGTCCCCCTGGAACTGGACATTGAAGTTTTTACGGAATCCATTGAATTGGCTCAAAAAGAAAAAGCGGAGGAAACCAGGCTTTCCTATCTTCTTAAGGCATGCCAGGTATATAAAGGAGATTTTCTTCCCGAATTGGGCGGAGAGGAATGGGTGGCTGTTGCCTGTGCAGATTACCAGAAAAAATATTTTGCCTGTTTGAAAGAAGCGGAAACGATTCTATCAAAGCAGAACAGATATGAAGAACTTCTGGAGCTGAGTACCAAAGCCTGCCGTTTATATCCTTATGAAGAATTCTACCTTCTTCAAATCGACTGCCTTATGACGTTAGGCCGATTTAAGGAAGCCATGGATGTTTACGAAAAAGCCACCACATTCTATTTTGAAGAACTGGGACTGACCCCATCGGAAGAAATGATGGAAAGATTCCATGCCATGAGCGATAAAGTCCAGTATCATGCGGTGGTTATGACCGATATTAAAGAAGGGCTACAGGAAGAAAAAATCAAATCAGGCGCCTACTTCTGTACCTATCCCGGTTTTACGGACTGCTACCATATTGTGTGCCGTATGCTGGAACGCAATGGACAGTCTGCTTACCTGATGCTCTGTACCATGGTGGACAGGGAAGGACAGCCGCTTACGGACGAAGTAAAACTGGAAAAATACATGGAAAAGCTGAAACTGGCAGTAGGTTCTTCCCTTAGAAAAGGTGATTTTTACACCCGTTACGGGATGAACCAGTATCTGATACTGCTGCTTGGTCTCCGCCTGGAGGACTGTGCTATCATTCAGCACAGGATAGACGGATGTTTTCTCAGTTTTGGCCTTAAGGCCCGTGCGGCTATCGAATATAAGGTACAGCCTGCCGCAGAAGACAACCTTCCGGGTGAAGACATATCCTTTGCCCAGACCAGTTCCTTGTGGGGATGAGTATATAACAGATAAAAAAGCGGCTAAAAAAACGTTCGGAGTGATCCGGACGTTTTTACGCTTCATACGCCCGACGACGTTTCGTTCCCGTTATCGATGCGGCCTTTTCTCTTTTTCAGTTTAAGGACAATTGTATAATTGCAATGCTCTTCCCGCGCAACATCAAAACCATAATTTTCAAAATACATTTTTTTATCCGCAAGATAAAATTTCTTAAAGGTTCTGCAATGTAAGCTTTCCAACAGATACAAGGGTGCAAACTTTATGAATTTGCAGAACTTTTTTTGGCGCTCCCATTCCAAAATAACTATGTTTCCCTCGTCTTTCAACAGCCGGTTCGATTCAGCCATTATCCCTTTTATGAATTCGGGACAGCTTTCGTGCAAAACTAATCCGATTATAATATAATCAAAGCTCTTATCCGGCAGTCCGGTCTTTGCAGCATCTGCACATTTCAGATACACATTCTTCATTCCCTGCCTGTTTACTTTCCTCTTTGCCACACGAAGCATTTGTTCAGACAAATCCAGCCCCATAACTTTAACAGCAGGCTTCTCTTTTGCAATAGTAATAGTATTCGATAATGTTCCGCAGCACATATCTAAAACTCGGATTTTTCTGTCTGGAACCATCTCCAGAATGATATTTACAGGATTTTTGCCCTTTTCAGAGAAAAATATAATCTCCAATAAATCATATGCTTTGGAAACCACATTGTATAGATTCATTTTATCGCTCCTTTTTGTTCAGATTAATTTGATTATAGCAGGCGGCAGCATAAAAAAGAAGTGCCGCATTCATTTTCTGAAAAGTAATAAATAATAGCCGGATTTGCAATGATAAACGTTCGGGACGATCCGGACGTTTTTAATAATGGCCTTTTCCAATAAAATTTTAAAAAAGTAACATTTATTCAAAAAATGTAACGCTTGATGTTACACCCTGTTCTTTATACTCAAAGTAACAGTAAGAGGGAGGTGCTTTATGCAGCAGACATCATTAAGGGCAGGACCAACGCCAAAAAACGTCATATGCGTCTGCGTAGACGAGATAAAAGAAGAGCTGATAGAAGGACGGATGTATCATTGCTATTCTGAGGCGCCTGTAACATTCAGCAACCAGCTTTATCTGCTGACTGAAATGGAAATGCTTTATGATAGGCTCAACTTTCCTCAGGCATCAACCCGGGACAGAACGCTGAAACAAAAGAAAACACAGACAGGAACTGACAAGGAGGCAGAAGCAGTGCGGGAAGAACAAGATATAAAAAATCAGGTTGGACGCAAAGCTTCCTTTATTGTCCGGGTAAACAGCAGACAGAATGCCACATGGCAAGGCTCCATATCCTGGACGGAGAAGGGAGTCACAAAACATTTCCGAAGTGCTCTGGAGCTGTTAAAGCTTATCGACAGTGCGCTGGGAGATGAAGAACGGAAAGACGATACGGAAAATTAGGGGTTTTAGATAAGAGTTGTTTAAAAAGAGAGGAGAAAGAGGAATGAAAAAAGCAAAATCATTACAAAGATTTTGGGCGTTCCTGTTGGTTTTCGTTCTGGTTGCCACAACGGTGGGGCATGACAGTATGACTGTAACAGCGGCGGAAACGAATACGGTAGCGGAGCAGGAAAGCGAACCGGAATCCACATCGGAAGCCAATAAGGAGAATGTGGAGGAAGATGCGCCCGCCCCTTCAACTGATTCTTCAAAAAGTGAGGAAAAGGCGGAGGTAGAGGAGGGAGCCCAAACACCTGCAGTGACGGATCCCGCAGAAGTACCTTCCGAAGGTGGAGATGAAACAACGCTTGCAACTACAGATAATTCGGAAGCCGAAACGGATAGTACAAACGCTTCCTTGGAATCTGCGATAGATTCGTCTGCTGATACCACAGAGGATGAAGCGGAGACCACAGACGTTGAAACGACTGCTGTCGAAGATACAGAAAATGAAAAAGTGACTTATAAAGTCAATTTCAATATTTCAGGAGAAGCTGTTGTAAAGGTAAATGGTGAAACTGTTTCCAGTACGGAAGTGGAAGAAGGAAACGACTTACAGTTTTCTGTTGAAGCGGATGGAACAAAAGGATATCGCGTTAAAGAAGTGAAAGTGGGGGATAATGTCCTCGCGGAAACAGATGGTGTATACACAGTAAGCGAAATAGACGGCGATGTAACTGTAGATGTATCTACAGAAACGGCAGCCGGCAATACGGCATTATATGCGTCTCAGAAAAATGGAACGGTGTCAATTAATTCTGTTGATGGGGATGTGTATCCTGGTATGGATATTACACTTTCATTCAGTAAAACAGGTATTGATGAGGAAGATATAACGTCTGTTTCATGGGAAATCACCAGCGGAAGTGAGTTCGCTTCCATAGACAGCCAGAATGGGAAATTCAAGGCTATGAAAGCTGGGAGTGTTAAAGTACATCTGACTGTTAATTATAAATATTCGGTAATGTGGTGGGAAAATACAAGCGAGGCCGAAAGTACCATAAATATCCAAATAGTGGAACCTCCTGTGTCGGTTACTGGTGTTACCATCACTAATAAGGATAGTAAGCTTATTGTAGGTAAAACTCTCAATTATGCATGGGAAGTAGTGCCGTCTGATGCAGTGGATAAATCGGTTACATGGAGTTCTTCTAATGAATCTGTAGCAACGGTTAATAACGATGGTAAAGTAACTGCGTTATCAGCAGGCAATACAACAATCACTGTAACAACATTGGAAGGCGGATTTACAGATTTCGTAGATTTAACAGTAGAGAATGCACCTGTTGCGGTTGAAACAGTAAAGATAGAAGGTACAAATACTGTTAATATTGGGAAACAAATCACTTTAAATGCAGTGTATGAGCCGGAAAATGCTGAAGTAAAAGAAATTACCTGGCACAGCGGAGATGAAAGTGTAGCTACAATAGATGATAACGGTATTGTGACCGGTGTGTCGGAGGGTATAGTTGATATAACAGTGACGATAGATGGGATTCAGGCGCATAAGGAGATAGTAGTTTTGGATCCTTCCTCTGTTAAACCAATACATACACTTACGATAAATTATGTATATAGTGAAAATGCAGGGGCTATGGCCGGACGTACAGCCGCCGATTCTTATTCTGTGGATGTAAGGGAAGGCAGCGTATACAAGAGAACCTCCCCGGTAATAAGCGGCTTTCAGGCAAATCAGGAAATCGTACAGGGTACCATGCCTAATAAGGATCTGACTATAACCGTAGAGTATAATCCTACGGAAACATCCTATACTGTACAACATAAGTTTCAGCAGCTGGATGGCAGCTATGTAACTGAGAATGAAACAAAACAGGGAATGTATGGTTCAGAAACCGAAGCGCAGGCGAGAACAGTTAAAGGATTCGAAGCGGGTGTTGTTGATAATACAACAATCGGCAGAAATACCGTTATAGTAATTGAGTACACCCGGTTAAATTATACGATTCGTTTCGATTCCGCAGGTGGTAGTTATGTAACCGCAATAGAAGCTCCTTTTGAATCACAGGTTACATTGGGAAAAGATCAAACACCTGCGAGAGATGGATATATCTTTGAAGGATGGCTGAATAATTCCGGAAATAAGGTAACAAGCATTTCCTTAACAGATAATATGCTTCTTACAGCTTCCTGGAGTGTAGATAAAAACGCTACAGCCAATTATAAGATTATGTACTGGATCCAGAAAGCCGAAGGAAATGATTATGATTTCCTATACAGCCAGTCCAAGAATGGAAAAGTTGGGACGGAAATAAAATCATCGGATATTCCGGATATCAGTTCGGCTGAATTATCTAAAATTAATCTGGAAAAAGCTGGATTTACTTATTCCAGGATGGACACGGGAATTACGATTGATGTAGATGGTTCTGCTATTGTTAATGTATATTATAATAGAAAATCATTTACCTTGAAATTTTTTGAAAATAAAAGAGATCGTAATCCGATCCATACGATTACCGATCGCTACGGCGCCTGGATTAATGATAAGTGGCCCCGTGAATGTATCTGGGAAAATTTCTCCGGCGGAGACGGGAAATCTTATGCAGGTATGCAGGTGATGCCGGCAAGTAATATGAGCTTTGAAAAAAGCTCTACAGGAAGATATAAATATAATATGTACTATATGGTTGAGCCGGTTTCAGGGAACACTTATATAGAGCATCATTTGGATTCCTTTACGTCTAATACCAACAGTTGGGAGTTGACGAAAGGCGACAGATATCCGATTACCGGATTTACTTTTAATGAAAATGATAATAGAAATGTTCCCCGCAATATAGGAGGAAGCCTTAAAACAAATAATTATTTATATTATACAAGGAACTCCTATACGATAGAGTTTTCTGCAAACGGGGGAAACAACGCTCCCGGTTCCAGTACTTACAAATACGAAGCCACGATTACAGCACCTAAAGGTTCTCCTGCCCGGGAAGGTTATGAATTTACCGGATGGTATTATGATCCGGGTGCGAAGAGCAGCGTACAATGGGGAAGTGATACCATGCCTGCAAACAATATGACAGTGTATGCAGGGTGGAAGATAAAAACATATCCCGTTATCTTCGATGAGAATTATGAAGGCGGAAATAAGACTACTGTAAATGTTGGGTATAAAAATACAGTAGGAGAACCTGAACTGCCGGTAAGAGAAGGGTATAATTTCCTTGGATGGTATACGCAGGCTGAAAGCGGCACAAAATACGATTTCGGCACGCCGGTAAAAAATGGTTTTACATTGTATGCGCACTGGTCCCCTAAAAACTATACTTCCTATACCGTAAAATATTTAGAACAGGGTACTGAAAAGGAACTGTATGAATCTAAAACAGTATCGAATCTAAGAATCGGTAAGACGGTAACGGAATGGGCCGTTGATTTGGAGGAGAAAGGATATGTTCCGGTAGAAGCAAGTCAGTCATTAGTTCTTGCACAAAGCGGAAATGAAATAACTTTCTATTATACAAATGCAGTTGAACGTAAATATACGGTTACCGGTATCGACAAGGATACGAAGGAGGTTATTTACGGGCCTGCTGAATACACCACTCAAAAAGCGGCTGTTTGGGTTTCCGCTCCTGAAATAGGTGGGTATTTGTTGGCAGAAGGTCAGAATCCCAGTATTTACAGGGAAATATATCTTGACTCCAGTAAAAATGAAATTGTTTTTGAGTATCAGCAGCAGAAAGTAACCTATCAGGTTTACTATTATGTAGATGGTGTACACCAGACGGAATGGAACGAGAGTTCCGGGGTTACTGTCGGAACAGAAATCAGTTCGGTGGTAAATAAATGCCCGAATGGATATCACGAAGAAAAAATAGTACCGGCTCTTCCTACCACAATAACCTCTAATAATAAGTTAATAGAAGTTTATTATGTGGAAAATGATGATGTAACTATCGAATATAAAGCAAAAACAGGAGGAAGTGTAACCCCTGATCATGAAACATTAGCGCCTGTTAAAGATACGGCAGTTGGTTCTGTTGCAACACCAGACGCAGGATATCATTTTGTAAGATGGACAGACGCAAAAGGAAATGAAGTCGGAACGAATCCGAAGTTTGTCCCTGAAAAGGTGAATGGTGTTAATGCTGCAGCAACCTATTATGCGGTATTTGAAGAAAATGCTGCCATTACCATCCATTACAATGCAACGGCAGGAGGAAGTGTAACTCCTGGTTCTGAAACATTAGCACCTGTTTCACAGAATGCTGCCGGTTCTATAGCAACCGCGAATACCGGATATCATTTTGAAAAATGGACGGATGAACAGGGAAATACAGTAGGAACGGAACTGAAATTTATCCCTCAAAAGGTGAATGGTGTAAATGTGGCGGCAACCTACACGGCGCATTTCGCAGAAAATGAGAAGGTAACAATTAATTATGTTGCACGTGTCGGAGGAAAAGTAGAACCTGCGAGTGAGACTTTAGCACCTGTAACGGAAGAAGCTGCTGGTTCCAGGGCAATACCTGCGGCAGGTTATGAGTTCGACAAATGGGTAAATGAGAAAGGTGATATTGTAGGAACTGCTTTTACATTTGTCCCTGAAAAAGTTAACGGTGTTAACGTAGCAGCAACTTATTATGCTGTCTTTAAAGAAAAACAAAAGATCACCATAAATTATGTAGCTGAAGGTAATGGTAAGGTTACTCCCAAAGAGGAAAGTCTTGCTCCTGCTACCGGAGTTGCGGAAGGATCCACAGCCACACCTGATTATGGCTATAAGCTTACGAAGTGGACCGACAGTGAAGGTACTATTGTAAGTGATGCGCTTCATTTTATACCGGAGAAAGTAAATGGACTGAATGTTGCAGAAACTTATACCGCTCATTTTGAAAAAGATACTTCTTTAGGTAAAGAGATCTCCTACACGGTAGAATATTGGCTTGAGGGAGAAAGCGCCGCAAGAGATTCTTATGATGTAACGAAAAAAGTATGGGTAAATGATCCGGATACTCTGGATGTAGAAGACATAGAAAAGAAAGAATATCCCGGATACAGCTATAACAGGGTGGATCATGAGAAAGCCGGCAAAGGTATCCTTACATGGTTACTGTCCCTGATACCCTCAGAGGATCTTCCGAAGACGGTTGAAAACGGCGATTTACTGAAGGTGATTTACACAGAAAATGTTGTTACTATTAATTATGCGGCTGAAGCAAACGGAAGTGTTACCCGTGAAAATGAAACCCTGAAGGCTGTGAAAGGTGAGGCGGAAGGATCAACAGCAGAAGCGGCGAATGGTTATCATTTTGCGAACTGGACGAACAGCCAAGGAACGGTAGTCAGTTCAGAAGCTGAATTTGTACCTCAAAAAGTAAACGGCTTAAATGTGGCAGATACCTATACGGCCCATTTTGAAGAAAACGGTAAAATTGAAATAAATTATATTCCCAATATTGGCGGCAGTGTAAGCAGAGGAAGTGAAACGCTTGCTCCTGCTACAGGAACCGCAGAAGGCTCCGTGGCAACAGCCGCCGCCGGCTATACCTTTGAAAGTTGGACAGATGCAAAGGGAAATATAATCAGTACGGAAGCGTCATTTGTACCTGCGAAGGTAAACGGTCTGAATGTAGCAGCAACTTACTATGCGAACTTTAAAGAGAATGCTGCTGTAACAATCAATTATATAGCGAATACCGGAGGAAGTGTAAGCGAGAAAAGGGAAACACTTGCCCCTGCTACAGGAACCGCAAAAGGCTCCGCGGCGACAGCCGCCGCTGGCTATACCTTCGAAAACTGGACAGATAAGGACAAAAATGTAGTCAGCACAGATGTATTGTTTATACCAGCCAAGGTAGATGGACTCAATGTGGCAGCAACCTATTATGCAAACTTTAAAGAGAATGCCGATGTAACAATCAACTATGTGGCGAATACCGGAGGAAGTGTAAGCGAGGAAAGGGAAACACTTGCCCCTGCTACAGGAACTGCAAAAGGCTCCGTGGCAACAGCCGCCGCCGGCTATACCTTTGAAAGCTGGACAGATACAAAGGGAAATATAATCAGTACGGAAGCGTCATTTGTACCTGCGAAGGTAAACGGTCTGAATGTAGCAGCAACTTACTATGCGAACTTTAAAGAGAATGCTGCTGTAATAATTAATTATGTAGCGAATACCGGAGGAAGTGTAAGCGAGAAAAGGGAAACACTTGCCCCTGCTACAGGAACCGCAAAAGGCTCCGCGGCGACAGCCGCCGCTGGCTATACCTTCGAAAACTGGACAGATAAGGACAAAAATGTAGTCAGCACAGATGTATTGTTTATACCAGCCAAGGTAGATGGACTCAATGTGGCAGCAACCTATTATGCAAACTTTAAAGAGAATGCCGATGTAACAATCAACTATGTGGCGAATACCGGAGGAAGTGTAAGCGAGGAAAGGGAAACACTTGCCCCTGCTACAGGAACTGCAAAAGGCTCCGTGGCAACAGCCGCTGCCGGCTATACCTTTGAAAGCTGGACAGATACAAAGGGAAATATAATCAGTACGGAAGCGTCATTTGTACCTGCCAAAGTAAATGGTCTGAATGTAGCAGCAACTTACTTTGCAAACTTCAAAGAGGATGAAGAGATTTTGATCACCTATCTTGCGGAAGCAAACGGTAAGGTGAGTCTTGGAAAAGAAAATTTGGCTCCTGCAACCGGTAAAGCAGAAGGTTCTACTGCAGCACCTGACTATGGTTATAAGCTTAAAAACTGGACCAACAGTAAGAGCGATATAGTAAGTGAAGAGCTTCATTTCATACCTGAAAAGGTAGGTGGCCTTAACGTAGCAGATACCTATACAGCACATTTTGAAGAAGACAGAACTATAGAAAAAACACTTTCTTACAGAGTGGAATACTGGATAGATGGAGAAACGGATGCAAGAGATGCTTATGAGGTAACCAAAGAGGTATGGGTAAATGATCCGGATACCTTGGATGTTGAAGACATTGAGCAAAAAGAATATCCCGGATACAGCTATAACAGAGTAGAACACAAAAAAGCAAATCAGGGGATATTGAATATGTTAATGTCTCTGGTGCCTTCCGCAGACGTTCCTAATACCGTAGGGAACGGTGATGTACTTAGGGTGATTTATACCGAAGATCAAATTACAATTAATTACCAGGCCGATGCAAACGGAAGCGTCAGCAGAGAAAACGAAACATTATTTGCAGTAAATGGAGATGCACAGGGTTCTACAGCAGCAGCAGCGAATGGCTATCATTTCGTTAACTGGACAAATGAAGCTGGTGAAGTAGTGAGCACGGATGCAGCATATGTGCCTGTCAAAGTAAATGGTTTGCATGTGGCAGCCACTTACACCGCACACTTTGCCGCTAATACCCCACCCCCTACCGATCCGACTCCCGACCCGACCCCCGGAACTCCGACGACGACAACTCCTACTGCAACAACCGCCGTACTTGGTGAAGCATTAGCACCCGTACAGCCCGAGGTAGGCGTCCTTGGTGAAGCACTGGCACCTGAAGTAGGCGTCCTGGGCGAAGCCAAAGGCCCTGGAACAGGAGATACCGCACCGATAGCCGGATGGTCATTCCTGATAATGGGAGCAATCCTGACATTGGGAGTTACTGCCAAAAGACGTAAAAAAGAAGAGGAATAAATCCCTCACCCTTGGATCACAGTGTAATAATTCTTAGAAAATGACAGAATGAAGAGAACTCCCGCCGGCAAAGCAAGGCCGGCGGGAGTTCTCTTTTCGCTCTTAAGAATTTCTTTCGCTTTTTATCCAATATTTTTCAACGTTTCTTCCGGGCTTATTCCTTGACTAAAAATAGTATATATCATATAGTATACCTAAAGAACGATATTATACATCATATAATATAAAATGCCCCAAGGAAAGGGAGTGCAGACTATGGTTTTCAATACAGGAGCGGCATTATTGGATGCGATTGTGCTCGCTGTTGTCTCAAAGGAACCGGAAGGGACTTATGGATATAAAATAACCCAGGAAGTACGGCAGGTAATTGAGTTATCCGAGTCCACGCTGTATCCGGTGCTCAGAAGGTTACAAAAAGATGACTGCCTTGCCGTTTATGACATGGAATGCGCAGGCAGGAACCGCCGCTATTATAAGGTGACGGAAAGAGGAATGGCGCAGCTTACGTTATATGAAGAAGAATGGAATAAATATTCCGCAAAAATAACGGGTATGTTTGAGGGAGGTATTAAATAATGAACAGGCAGGAATTTATGAAGCAGTTGGAAGTGCTCCTTTCGGACATTTCCCAGGCAGAACGGGACGAAGCGTTACAATATTATAATGATTATCTGGACGATGCAGGCATGGAAAATGAAGAAGATGCGATAAGCACGCTCGGTTTTCCTGCACAGGTAGCCGCTAATATTAAAGAAGGTCTGAAAGAAGGCGGTGATGCGGGAGAATTTACGGAAAAAGGTTTTCAGATGGACGGGGAAGGAAATCCTTCCGCAGAAGCGGCATCTTTTACTGAAACAGCGCCTTCCGCAGAAGTGCCATTTTCTGTGGAGCAGAATGACAAAATAGTTCTTCATCTGGATGACACTTTTACTGAAGCTATCCAGGAAGGATTTGCAGCGGAAAAGAATATAAGAAAGGCAGAGGAAACGCCTGCCGTGGATGCCGAAGATAAGGGGAGTGCGGATTCTGCTGATGTCCGGCAGGATCTTTCCGGTCAACAGCAGGAAGAATCCGAACAGGAACAGCAATATCAGGATAGCCAATATAAGAATGGCCAGTCCCGTGAGAACCAATATCAGAACAGCCTGTACCAGGGGAACCAGTATCAGGGAACGCAGAGTCAGAACGGCCAATATCAGGAAACCCGGAACCAGAACGGCCAATATCAGGAAACCCGGAACCAGAACGGCCAATACCAGGGAACCCGGAACCAGAACGGCCAATATCAGGGAACCCAGAACCAGAACGGCCAATATCAGGGGAACCAATATCAGAATAGCCAGTACCAGGGAACGCAAAACCAGGACAGCGGCTATCAGGGAAACCGGAGTCAGAACAGCCAATACCAGGGAACCCGGAACCAGAACAGCCAATATCAGGGAACGCAAAACCAGGACAGCCGCTATCAGGGAAACCAGTATCAGGGGAACCAGCAGGGCCAGGCATATCAGGGCAGCCCTTACCCTAACAATAACCAGGACCCTTACCAGTATCAGAACACTTACCAGAATCAGTACCAGTACCAGAACCAATACGGTAGTTCCTATAATACCTACGGCAGGCCCCTTAAAAAAAGGCGTACTACCGGTGAGATCATCTTATTTGTCCTTTTATGTATTTTTGCGCTGCCGATTGTTGTTCCCATAGGGATTGCTGTCCTGGCGGTGGTTTTCAGTCTGGTGGTAGCTGTTGTTGCGGTTCTCGGATCGCTGGTAATAGCCGGATTAGTAGTATTGGTAGTCGGAGTAGTCCTGGTGATAGAAGCCTTTACGAAATTATTCCTTTTCCCGGCAGGAGCTATTTATCTGTTGGGCGGCGGCCTGATATGTACGGGAATCGGCCTTGCGATGACAGCAGCTATGATCTGGGTGGTAGCAAAAGTGGTTCCGGTCGTATGCAGCGCTTTTGTGAAGCTTTGCAGATTACCGTTTACCAGAAAAAATGCGGTATGAGAATGGAGGAAAGAAAATGAATAAATTTTTAAAAATTACTCTTCTGGCCGCACTGGTAATGGTGCTGCTGGGTGCGGTGCTTGGGCTGGCAGGAAGAGCGGCAGGCGGCAGACGCCAGGTAGACGATATGTATTATAATAATGAGCTTAGTTTCCCTTTTGAACGATATAATAATTGGGAGATGACAGACTGGGAGATAACGGATGAAGACAGTATCAGTTTCAGCAACAGCCATCCGATACAGGGGAAAGATTTTCAGGCAGATATTGCCTATGCAGCGAATAAGAACTCTATAACAGGGCTGAATCTGGAATTGGGCGGTGTCGGTTTTTATATCATGGAATCCGCAAACGGAGATATCCGTCTGGAGGCCGATAATGTAAAAAAAGCACAGTACTATGTGGAAGAAGGCACTCTTTATATCAAAGCGCTGGATAACCGGAGTAAAAGCCATTACAATGATTTGGCAACAAGGATTTACTTGTATCTTCCTGCAAATATTTCTTTTTCAGATGTTGATGTGGACCTGGGGGCAGGAGAAGCGGATCTTTCCGGTTTTATCACGGAAGAATTCAACTGTGATGTGGGAGCCGGCAGCCTGAGTGTTACGGGAGTCGGCGCGGAAGAGGCTAATTTCAACCTGGGTATGGGTGAACTGTATTTTTATGAGATGAATGTCAACAATATGTATTTTGAGGTTGGAATGGGAAGCATGGATTACGATGGCGCCATCACCGGCGATGTAACAGGCGACTGTGGCATGGGAACCGTGTACATGTATCTTGATGGTAAAGAGAGCGACCATAACTATCAGCTTGAGACCTCCATGGGCAGCATGTCAATCGGAGACAATGAATTTGCAGGCATGGCATCGGAAAGAACGATGAATTATGGCGCTGACAGTGATTTTGATTTAACCTGTTCTATGGGAAGTATGGAAATTTACTTTACAAATTAGAGCGGATAGTTGATAATAAAGATATGGACCGGCCTTGAACAGGCGGAAAGTGAGGATAATATGGACGGATATAATAACAATGAAAATAAAACACAGGAAGCACAGAATGAGAATACCCGGAATCAGAATTCGGGACAGTTTGGCAGCAATGGAGAAAACGATAACTCCTTTAACAATAATGGAACCTATCAGGGAAATGACTGGCAGAATGGCGGTTTTAACAACAGCTACAGTAATGCGGGCCAGGGAAACGGCAGCTATGATAACAGCTATGGCGGCTATGGCAATAACAGCTATTCCAATAACAATGGTTACGGCGGCGGCTATAGTGACAACGGCCGTCAGGCCGGAAGGCGTCTGAGAAGATCGGCAACCAACAGGATGGTCTGCGGTGTGTGTGCCGGTATTGCCGAATATTTCAACTGGGATCCGACTATCATCCGGATTATCTGGGTAGCCGCCAGTATCTTTTTAGGAGCCGGCTTCCTGGGAGTGATCGCATACTTTATTGTGGCCGTAATTATGCCGGAGAGGTAAGGACAGACAGGAGGTAAAGAAGCATGTGGGACAAAATCAAACCCGAAGAAATGACCGACAATGTATTTCGTTTAATGAATGAGGATTGGATGCTTGTGGCTGCGGAGAACGCGGGTAAGGTGAATGCCATGACCGCCAGCTGGGGCGGACTGGGTATCCTCTGGGGAAAAAGAGTAGCCTTTGTTTTTGTAAGGCCCCAGCGTTATACCAAAGAATTCATTGACAACAACGAAAAGCTCTCCCTCAGCTTTTTCGATGACAGCAGCCGGAAAATGCTGAATTATATGGGAACGGTTTCCGGACGGGATGAGGATAAAATCGCTGCAAACGGCCTGCATGTGGAAATGGTCAACAGTGCCCCGGTATTCAAAGAAAGCCGCATGGCCCTGATTTGCCGGAAGCTTTATGAGCAGCCTATGACGGAAGAAAGCTTTTTGGACAAAGGGCTGGTGGAACAGTATTTCGGGGAAAAGGATTTCCATACCATGTACGTGGTGGAAATTGAGAAAATCCTGGTACAGAACCAATAAATAGTAGTAAGATCAAGGCGGAAGACCGGAAACAGTCCAGGGAATGGACGTTCCGGTTTTCGCTTTTTCCGGTTTCACCCACTTTGCTGCTGTGTCCTGCCCCTTGTGCCCTGCGGCATCCTGCTCCCCCTCCCGGCATCGTTGACAAAGGGGCATGGCTGAACGTATAATTACAGGAAGTGGATAAAGTCATGTGCGGGCGGAGAGGACAGACATGGAAAAGGATAGTGTCGGACAGAAAAGGAAAAGCAGGCTCACGGATGAAATATACAAATGTACAGGGAAAGACGTATGTATAACCTTCGGTATACTTTTGGTTGCAACAATAGTGGCTTTTGTGTATTACCGGATATCTGCCAGTAATATTAATGTAATTATGTTTTATACACTCGCCCTGCTTTTTATTTCCCGGCAGACAAGCGGGTATCTGCCGGGGATTGCGGCGGCCATGATAAGCGTGGTGTGCGTGAATTATCTTTTTACGTATCCTTACTGGCAAATCAATTTTACCCTGGACGGCTATCCGGTGACCTTTATCTGTATGCTGGTGGTTTCCGTTATAACCAGTGCATCCGCATCTCATATGAAGCAGCAGTCCCGAATCCTGGCGGATCGGGAGAAGAAGCTGGCGGAGGCGGAGAAGGAAAAGATGAGGGCTAACCTGCTCAGGGCGGTGTCACATGATCTGAGGACGCCTTTGACAGGGATTATCGGTGCCAGCAGCTCTTATCTGGAGAATGAGGATAAGCTGGATCCGGATGAAAAAAGGGCTATGGTCCAGCATATAGGGGAGGATGCCAACTGGCTTCTGAATATGGTGGAAAACCTTCTGACCGTCACCAGGATTCGTAATGATTCAGCCAGTGTGAATAAGTCACTTGAACCGGTGGAGGAGGTTATGTCGGAAGCGGTCTTCCGGCTGAAAAAGCGGATCCCGGATGCGAGGATCAAAGTCCTTCTGCCGGAGGAATTTGTGATGATACCAATGGATGCCACTTTAATTGAACAGGTTCTGGTGAATCTGCTGGAAAATGCGGTGTTTCATGCGGGAAGCGTGGATCCAATTGAATGCCGGGCAGAGATAGGGAAGGACAATGTCACTTTTCTGGTGACCGACCAGGGAGTGGGAATCCCGGAAGACAAGCTGAAAACGATTTTTGACGGTACCGGGCAGACGGAAAACAGCAGCTCGGACGGACATAAAGGGATGGGCATCGGGCTGTCGATATGCAAAACGATCATAACGGCGCATGGAGGCACCATAAGCGCGCGTAATCTCGGGCACGGGGCACAATTTGCATTCACACTGCCCAGAGGCAGGATGGACAACGAACAATAATGGTAAGCGTACAGCTTGAGCGGTTACCAATAACGGAGGAAATACGGCATGCAGGCGAAGGTAACAATTCTTATTATCGAGGATGAAAAAAATATCTGCGAATTTATTGCGACAACGTTAAAGGCACAAGGATATAAAGCGATCACCACAGCGCTCGGCAGAGACGGCCTTTCTTTGATAGCTTCCCAATGTCCGGAGCTGATTCTACTGGATCTGGGGCTGCCGGATATCGACGGTATGGAAGTGATCAAGCAGGTGCGTTCCTATTCCGCCATCCCTATTATTGTTATATCTGCCAGGACGCAGGAGAAGGAAAAGGTTATGGCGCTGGATTTGGGGGCGGATGATTATATTACCAAGCCCTTCGGATCCAATGAACTGCTTGCCAGAATCCGTACTGCCCTGCGGCACGGCAACCGGCCGGCGGGCGGAGGGGCCGCCGTTGACAGGCCTTATAAAGCAAAAGGGCTTGTCATTGATTTTGACAAGCGCCTTGTTACTGTAGATGGAGAAAGTGTTCATCTGACCCAGGTGGAATTTAAAATCGTATCCTGTCTCGCAAGGAATTCAGGAAGGGTTATTACCTATGATTCTCTGATATCCCACGTATGGGGCCCCTATGCGGATGACAATAACCGGATCCTGCGGGTAAATATGGCCAATATCCGCAGAAAGCTGGAAAAAAATCCCGCAGAACCTCAGTTTATCCTTACGGAAATCGGTGTGGGCTACCGTATGGCAGAGGATGAAAATCAGGAAAATGAATAACCGTCATCTTCAGGGGATGCAGCGGGGGCGGAAGCAGGAATGGCCTCTTGCGTATCCTCATAAGAAGGCTGGGAACCGGAAACCTCATCGGGAGCCGGTTCCTCTTCGTGTGTGGGGGCAATCGTCCTGACATTGACGCCGTTTACTTCAATATGATCGTTTACCGTTATTACAAGACATTCTTTTCCGTCAATAACCCTGGTTTCAATCAAATCCGTGCGTTCAGGATTTACCTTGATCACTACGTCAGGGGTTTCTATGTTGAATTTCCTGCTGCTTGCGATATTGGTAGCAAGCAGGGAAGCTTTTTCCCCGGCGGCAGCTTCAAAGGTCTGATCGAAGGTTTCCAGTTTCTCTTCAGGCACGCCGCTCAGCTCAAACAGGCGTTTTACATCCGGTTTGGTCAGTACCAGCGGATCCGGGGAATCTTTGGTTTCTTCCACCATTTCGGTAAGATGTTCATGAATATTTTTTACAACCTCATAATCACAGTCCTCCCCCAGCGTGTCGGAAATCAGATAATTAAAGGTTTCCTTCTGGCTGTCGGCGGTGAGCGGCAGGAAGCAGCCGAACAAGGCTTCGATGAATTCCGGCTGCAGCTCTTCCGCCGATTTGGAAAAATACAGCATGGAATGGATGTCGCTGTTTCTGTCGTTAAAAGCCGGGAAAAGGAACCCTTTTACCGGAGGATCCACTACCCAGTCACGGATTCGGTTTTCAATTGTGTTGGTTTCCGCATTGTAAAAAAGGCCTGGTTTTGACAGCTTGACCGGGCAGAGGCTGCAAAGCAGATATTCGTAAACATCTTCGGAGGCGTCGAACATTTCCGAACCGTCGGTGGATTTACCGGGAATATCATAGGCCACATGAATGAGGATTATATAATAATTTTCCGGGAAATAATAGTTTTCTATGATTTTCTGGTAAAATTCCTCGAGAAGTGCATCATCCTGCAGCTTACTGTCGCGCAGCTTCAGCAGGAATTCCTGGGGGCCGCCCGGATTTTCCGAATCCAGAGGAAACTCCAGATTGAGCAGGTTCTTTCCCAGGGTCCCGGAAAGGGTCTGCTTGAAAAGATTAAAATATTTAAAGGTTTCTTCTTCCGGGAGGGAAAGAAAGGCTTCTTTCAGCTCCGTTTTGATGTTTTTTTCCCCGTCCACGTAACAGCCGCAGATTCGGGTGATGGAGCATTTCTCATGGGTATATTGTTTCCGGATTTCCAGGACTTCTTTTTTATTCATTACGTTACCTCTTTTCTCTGTTTTTCAGTTATTCAAACTTCGCATGTCCCGGCCGGCCTGCCGTCCGCTGCCGGAGGGGTATCCCCGGGACTGGAACCGATAAAATCATTGCTCAGGTGAGCAGATACAGGAAATTTTCAAAACAGACACCCTGTTCCCTGGGGATATGCAGCGTTGCGGAAGCCTGTGTACAGGTGCGCACAAAGCCGGCGGCCTTTTCCACCGACTGGAAAAAATCGACGCCGTTGACAGCATCCGCAGCGATAACGGAGGCGAAGATATCTCCGGTGCCCGGCCGGGATTCTCCGGCGATGTGCATACGGCAATAGCCGTGGCGGTAGCCGTTGCTATTGCCCTCTTCCTGTTTTATGGAAATAAAATTAACGAATTCGCCTTCCTCCTGCATACCGGTTATTACGATTTTTGCAGGACCCATGGCATGGAGCTGTTCGGTGAGGGACGTCAGTTCCTCCGTGGACCAGCCGGTATCCCGGTAGCCGGCACCGGTAAGAAGGCAGGCTTCCGTAATATTGGGTGTGATGATATCCGCCATGGACAGCAGTTCCTTCATTTCCGAACAGTGACGGGAAGTGACCGTGCGGTAGGCTTTTCCGTGATCACCCATCACCGGATCCAGGATGACAACGGGGGACATGGCCGTGGAGCATGCGGAACCGGCGCCGTTTCTGCGCTGGGAGGCCAGAAAGTCTCTGACAATATCGATTTGGGCCACACTGCCCAGAAAACCACAGTAGATACCGTCAAAGGACAGACCAAGCTCCCGCCATTTTTCCAGGTAATCCGGCAGAATCGCGGTACAGTCATGCATAAAATGTACCGGAAAACCGGTATGATTGGAAAAGAGGGAAGTAGGAACCGGGCATACTTGTATTCCCATGGAACTAATAATAGGAAGGGATACGGTGGTGGAGCACCGGCCGTAGCCTGCGATATCATTGATCATGGCGATTTTGGGAGGAATCCGGCAGGTTGTCCGGGACTTGTCCGATAAGGATTGTTCTGTCATGGAGTGCGTTTCCTTTTCTTATGAAATATAGGGGCCGGTGCCTTTCTGGCAACCGGCAGAATCCGTCCGGCCGCCGGCAGATGGCCGGGCCGGGATTCCATAAGACTTATTATAACAAAAACAACGGCAATCCGGCTAGCGGAATGTCGCTGTTTTTTTACAATGTTTTCTGTAATTTTCTGGTAACAGTTCAGACGGCCCTTTGTGACTTTTTGTATTACTTACTCAAACTTCGCAGGAGCAAAATGGCCTTCCGCTCTGCCAGCGGGCGGAAGGCCATTTTGCTCCTGCGAAGTTTGAGTTACTTATTTGCACACCCTTTTGTTCCCAGGCGGAAGAACAGACCGGCCTTTTGCAGGGCGGGACGGAGTGCCATGTACACGGCAACGGAGACGATGGTTGATAAAACGGCATTGATAGAGGTGGAAGCGATGTTCCAGGCCAGCGTAATATCGGCGGCAGGCTTACCAAGAATGAGAAGCTTATAAAAATAGCCAACGAGAGGATCCGCCACCATATTGAAAGCGAGCCCGCCTATCGCGGCGAGAAGTGTCCACTGGAATAACTTCTTTTTATCGTTTGTCTGGGTGATTTTACCGCATTTATGGGCGATAAAACCGGTAATCAGCCCGATGCAGAGTTTAAGCACAAAGGTTTTGGGGGCGTAGACCACATAAACCGGATCAAAAATATCCCCGATGGTCATGCCCAGGGCGCCTCCGATGCCCCCATACAGACCGCCCAGTATCAGGGCGCCCAGGACACAGACGGCATTTCCCAGATGGATAGAGGTGGCGTCACCTCCGGGCAGCGTGATTTTGATTTGCAGGAACGTGAATACCACATAGGACAGCGCAGCAAAGACACCGGTCATTACCAGCTTCTGGACTTTTTCATTTCTCATATTGATTTCCTCCTCATAATGGTTATACGGGCTTTCCTTCCGAAGGGAAGGCTGCGTTTTCAGCCATACGCAGAAAATAGGAATGTACCGCGGGATTGCCGCTTAATTCCGGATGAAAAGACATGGCGAGCTGGTTCCGGTATCGCACGGCGGCGGGATATTCCCGCAGGATGCCGCCGGGTTTATCCATCTGGCAGGTCATTGCCAGTACCTCGGTTTCGCCGGCTGAAACAATCAGCGGGGCCCGGATAAAGGTCATGGGAAAAGGCCCGATTCCCTGAAAAGATGCCATTTCCTGAAAGCTTCCCAGCTGCCGCCCGTACGCATTCCGGCGGACCGTAACAGGAAGCGTGCCGAAACAGGGCGGCGTTTTGTCTTCTTTTTCCCGTGCCAGCAATATCAGGCCTGCACAGGTGGCAAGGACGGGAAGTCCTTTTTCCAGCATTCCCCGGATGGGGGAAAACAACCCGGAATCCCGGAGCAGTTTTTCCATGACTGTACTTTCCCCTCCGGGAAGCACAAGTCCGTCTGGCGGACCGGAATCCAAATCTTTAATCTGACGGATTTCAAAACACGTTGCACCCAGGCTCTCCAGCATGATTTTATGCTCTGCAAATGCCCCCTGGAGGGCGAGAATACCAATTCTCATTTCCGTTTCCGATAGTGTCGTTCCCGGCATTTATTTTCCCCTTTCCGCCATCAAAAGGGCGATTTCCGATTCGTTGATCCCTATCATGGCTTCGCCCAAACCGGCAGACAATTCGGCAAGAAGTGCGGGATCCTGGTAATTGGTGACGGCCTTTACAATGGCCTCCGCCCGTTTTGCGGGATTTCCGGATTTAAAAATGCCGGAGCCTACAAAAACGCCTTCCGCCCCGAGCTGCATCATCAGGGCGGCGTCCGCCGGAGTGGCTATGCCGCCGGCGGCAAAGTTTACCACGGGAAGTCTCCTGTTGTCATGGACATAACGGAGAAGGGAAAGGGGAACCTGAAGCTCTTTGGCCGCTTCAAAAAGTTCATCCGGGCGAAGGGAAGCCACACGGGCGATTTCGCTGTTCATCCTGCGCATATGGCGCACGGCCTGGACGATGTCCCCGGTACCTGGCTCCCCCTTGGTACGGATCATGGAAGCCCCTTCTCCGATCCGCCTTAACGCCTCACCCAAGTCCCTTGCGCCGCAGACAAAAGGAACCCGGAAGCCGGTTTTGTCGATGTGGTATCTATCATCGGCGGGGGAAAGCACTTCACTTTCATCAATATAATCAATTTCAATGGCTTCCAGTATCTGTGCTTCCGCGAAATGGCCGATACGGCATTTCGCCATGACCGGAATGGTTACCGCTTCCTGGATGCCCCGGATCATCTCCGGATCACTCATGCGGGATACGCCGCCGGCCGCCCGTATATCTGCCGGAATCCGTTCCAGCGCCATGACAGCGCAGGCACCGGCTTCCTGGGCAATACGCGCCTGCTCCGGTGTGGTGACGTCCATGATAACGCCGCCTTTAAGCATTTGGGCCAGTTCTTTATTCAATTCATATCTGTTATTTTCCATTATCATGTCCTCCGGTTATAAATAGTCTGTGCCGGAACGTCCGCGAAACGTAATCCGTATTTCGGTATATACTTGCATCTTATTATACATAAAAGTGGCATGATAAAAAGTGCCATTTTATATATTTTTAACCATGCCAGTTTGTGGGGATAAAAAGAGGAACAGTAAAACAATTGGAATTGTCGCCGCAACGTATTCTTGCGATCTGCACAGTAAAGGCGCAGACCTGGCTGAACGGTTATTAAAATTTCCTTAAAATCACGCCCTGCACATTGCTTCCCCGGACGGAAAAAGGTAAGATTAAACAGATCGGGAGGGAAATTATGACGACAGAGAAAAAGAAGGGAATAAAGAGGAGAAAAAACGGGGGGAAGCTGTGGATAGCGGTATCACTTATTGCTGTGATTCCGGCTTTAGCCTCCTGCAGCAGGGCGGAAGAAGGCCCCGCTGCTGTTCTGGAAAGTGCCATGGAAACAGGTGCGGACAAAGAAAGTCCGGAAGAAAACTTGAACTCCGGCACAGACAGTAACCCGGACGGACAGACGGCCGCCCCGGCGGAGCGGGTTTCACTGACCGAAGAAGAACTGCAGGGCTTCCGGGAGCTTTTAAACCAGACCGGCTATGGGAATTGTCTCACCTGCTATTATGAAGAGCCTGCGCAGATCAGTGTGTCGGAGATTTTTTACAGCCTCCACGGAATAGGAGAACCCGTATCGGAAGAAGAGGTCGCATCTCTCGGCTGGGAGGAAACCCTGGATGCGGTAAAATTCCCGGTGGACACAATGGAGCAATACCTCATGGAAAGATTCGGCATTACATTGGAGCAGGTGCAGAAGGAAGTACTGTTTGACTATCTGCCGGAATACAGGGCCTATTATCTGAATGCAGGCGATACTAACCTGGTAATGGCGGAATGCATATCCGGGACCAGATCGGAAGATATCATAAGGATTTTGTATACCACAGGCAATGAAGACGGACTTTGGGAGGTCAGCCTGCGGGAAAAAGAAGGCGGGTATCAGTTCCTTGCAAATGTGAACCGGTCGGCCGGGCATAACAGAGATTATGTGGAACAGGTGCTGGCTCAGAAAGACAGCCTGCAGCATGGGGAAAATGAGAATTATGATTTCTATTTCCGTCCGGAGAACGGAGAACTGGTCTGCGCGGAGGATAAACCCTCCGGAGGCTCCCCGTCGGTAAGGACCCTTTATTTTGAAAACGGGGAATGTACGGTGATCACTTTGTCGGGGGAAGATGCCTGGGCGGATGCCAGAGGGGCTTTTTGCAGTGCAAACGGGCGCTATATCGGGGCAACGCAGGGATATTACAAGGATATAGGGATTGGTGTCCTGGAGGAGTTTGAAGAGGCCAAAGGAAATTTTTAAGGACACGGATAAGGCGGCGGAACCGGCGGCTGTGAAGGATAGCGGAAAGGAGTAGGAAATGCGGGCTGCGGTTATTTCAGATACCCATAACCTGCTGCGGCAGGAAGTATCAGACCTGATAGAAACCTGTGATGTCATTTTGCATGCAGGGGATGTAAATACGCAGATACTGGCGGAACAGCTGGAAAAGAGAAAACCGTTATACATGGTGCGGGGAAACAACGATGGGGAATGGGCGGCCGGCGTGCCGGAAACCCTTTCATTTGAACTGGAAGGGGTATCTTTTTATATGATACACAACAGAAGGGAGATACCGGAAGGGAGAGGGAATGCCGATGTGGTTATATACGGCCATACCCATAATTATTCCTGCCGGCAGGAGGAGAACACTCTGTGGCTTAACCCGGGAAGCTGCGGAAAACGGCGGTTTACCCTGCCGGTTACCATGGCGGTGCTGGAGCTTCATAACGGCGGCGTTGAGGTGGAGCGGATTGATCTGATACCGGCAGATTGTAAAGACCGGAGTAAGAAAGAGGCGGTGCTGGAGGACTTATATGGCATGGACAGAGCTGTTGCCGTTAAAAGGATCGTCAAGGGAATGGACAGAGGGGAAACTGTCCGGGTAATGGCTGAAAAATGGAGGCTGCCTGAGAAATTTGTGGAGCAGGTGTGCCGTATTCGTGTAACCCATCCCGGAGTTACGGCTGCGGGGATTTTAGATAAAATGGAAGCAAATGCTGCCATAAAAAAATGAGAAGAATAGAAGAGATGATAATGGCGTAACCTTTTAAAAAATATAACTATAGTGTGCGGGCGGATGGGGAAATAATAGGAAAGTTTTAAGAAATCAGTTCGCCGGATGTTTTGGAATAAATGCATGGCCTGTTAAATGGAGCTATTCGAACAGAGGGACCGGAAATGACGGGAGCACGGAGGCGGGTATGAGCTTTGAAAGCCTGGAATTATCCCATGAAGGTTTTAACCGGGAGAAATAGAAAACCAGAAATGCCGTACCAGCATGGAGTTTGATTGCCGGTACGGCATTTTAAAGAGCTCTTTCAGGGTACGGCGTTTTGCGGAGCGGGTTCTCTATTTACAGATCATCCACCAAAGCCGTGCTCTTGGCATAGGCGGTACTTTTTGCTTCAAAAAAGTCGGTTTTTACCATATTGGCATTGGAATACTGGCTGACCCAGGCCATGCTTTCCGGTTCGGCTGTGTGTTCCGGATAAAGAGGCTCATACCCCAGGCTGGTCCAGCGCAGGTTACCCAGGTAATGGATATAGTCGGATACCATATCCCGGGTAAGGCCGGGAATGTTATTCCCGATGCAGTAATGGCCCCAGTCGATTTCCTGACGTACGCCTTCCAGGAGCATTTCCTTCAGTTCCGTGATCGTTTCCGGGGTGAAAAGCTGGGGTTCTTCCTTCTGCAGCTCCAGGATGATGTTGCGGAAAAGCCATAAATGAGTGTTCTCATCCCGGTTGATATAGCGGATTTCCTGGGCGGAACCGGGCATTTTGCCGTTACGGCTCAGGTTATAGAAGAACATGAAGCCGCTGTAAAAATAAATGCCTTCCAGAATGAAGTTCGCCATCATCACCTTGAGCAGGGTGACGGGATCCTTATGCTCCTGAAATTCATTATAGCAGTTTCCGATAAAGGTGTTTCTGCGCAGAAGGTGTTCGTCATCCTTCCATTGGTACAGAATGGCGTTGCGCTGCGTCGGGCTGCATATGGTATCCAGCATATAACTGTAGCTCTGGCTGTGTACACATTCCTGGAAGGTCTGGATGGACAGACAAAGGTTCACTTCATTGGCTGTCACATATTCCCCGATGTGGGGCAGGTTAGCCGTCTGGATGGAATCCAGAAAAACAAGGAAGCTTAAAATTTTGTCATAAGCGGTCCGTTCCGCCGGCAAAAGCCTCGGATAGTCCTTAACATCGGCGGAGAGGTTGATTTCCTCCGGTATCCAGAAATTGTTCATAGCCTGACGGTACCAGTCACTCACCCAGGGATAACGCATATTATTAAAATCATTCAGGTTTGTGGTATTTCCGTTTATCATACGGCGCAGACGTACATCCGTATCCCCTTCGGGGTTAAAAAGCGGTTTCTTTTTCAGTTTATTCATTTCTTCGTATCCTTTCCGTGTATATTCCGCAATGTATTTGATGGTCTGGTTTGCAGCTGGAAGGAGGCTGCCATGCGGCCCGCCCGCAGTGTCCTGCGGCAACCCTTCCGAGGCCCTGCGGGCGGGCCGGATACTCACTTCAGGAGGAGCAGCTCTCGCATTCTTCCACTTCCAGAGATTTGCTTCTTATATAATAGATGGTTTTGACGCCGCATTCCCATGCCTCAATATAGAGGGAAAGAACCTGGCGCAGGGTATAATCGTTAGTGATATACAGATTCATGCTCTGCGCCTGGTCAATATGACGCTGACGCACGCCGCAGGCGCGCACACTCATACTCTGGTCAATGAGATGGGCGTTTTTATAGTACCAGTAGGTTTTCATGGAAAGCTCCGGGGCTACCCTGGGAAGCATGAAGCCTTTCTTTTCTTCTAAGAAAAAGCGTTTCATGATGGGGTCAAGCCCGGCGGTGGTGCCGGAGAGGATACTGGTGCTGCTGGTGGGAGCCACGGCAAGAAGATAGGCATTGCGCATTCCCTGGGAAGCGACCTTTTCCCTCAGCTCCTTCCAGGCCGGGGAAAGATATCCCCGTTTCTCAAAATAAGCGCCGGTCTGCCAGTCGCTGCCTTCAAAGTATTCATAGCTGCCTTTTTCTGCCGCAAGAGAAGAACTGGCGGCAATGGCGGCGCGGTTAATCCGTTCAAAGACATCGTCCGCAAAGGATAAATGGTTTTCATTTTCCCAGGGGATCTGATGTCTGGCAAGCATATGATGATAGCCGCTCACGCCCAGGCCTATGCTTCTGTAGCGGCGGTTGGTAAGCTTGGCGTAGGGAAGGGCATAGAAATTCAAATCAATGACATTGTCCAGTGCACGGACGGCGGTTGCCACTACATCGGAGAGATAAGCATCGTTTTCCACGGGAAGATTGCCCAGGGATAGGCTTGCCAGGTTGCAGACTACGAAATCACCGGGACGTGTGGTATTCACGACCACGGTATCCCCGTTTTCTGTACGTATTTCGGAGCTTACCGATTCGATGGGGGACATGTTCTGTGCGATTTCCGTACACAGATTGGAGCAGTAAATTATCCCTCTGTGGCCGTTGGGGTTGGCCCGGTTTACCGTATCCCTGTTAAACGTAAACGGCGTGCCGGTCTCAACGGCGGATTTCAGGATCAGGCGGACGATTTCCTTCAGGGATACCGCCCGTTTGGAAATACGGGAATCCCGGATACATTCCTGATACCGGATTTCCCATTCTTCCCCGTAATAGTCCTCCAGGGAGTAGCCTTTTACCGTGAGGATTTCATGAGGACACATCAGATGCCAGTCCTGGTTCAAATCCTCCTTTGCCATTTTCCAAAACAAATCGGGATAGCAGACCGCAGGAAAAATATCATGAGCCTTCATACGATCATCCCCGTTATTGGTGCGCAGCTGCAGAAATTCCGGTAAATCCCGGTGCCAGGCATCCAGATATACGGCGGCGGCGCCCTGGCGCATACCCAGCTGATCCACAGCAACAGCGGTATCGTTGACCAGCTTGATCCAGCGTATTACCCCGCCTGCCGCACCTTCGAAGCCGCGGATAGAACTTCCTGTGGCACGTACTTTTCCGAAGTAAAGCCCCATACCGCCGCCGAATTTGCTCACCTGGGCAAAATTATCCACACTCCGGTAGATGCCCTCCAGGCTGTCGGGAACGGTGTCGATAAAACAACTGGAAAGCTGGTGGTAGGGCTTGCGCGCATTGGAAAGGGTAGGAGTGGCCATAGTGACCTCCATGCGGCTTAAGCAGTCATAGAATTTCTTAACCCAGTTCATGCGGTTCTGCTTTTCCTTCATAGCCAGATGAAGGGCGATTCCCAAGTACATTTCCTGGGGCGTTTCCAGGAGGATATGGTTTTTAGTCCGTATGCAGTACCGTTTCAGCAGGAGATCCAGCCCGGCATAGGTGAACAGCCCGTCCCTTGTGTCATCCAGAAACAGGGATGCTTCTTCCAGTTCTTCCCTGCTGTATTGTTCCAGAATATAGCTTCCATACAGCTCCAAATCCGTAAGATAACGCAGCTTTTCATAAAAGCATGTAATTCTGGCCTCTTCCATGCGTGAGGCGATTGCCTTATGCGCCTGGTAATTCAAAAGCCTGGCGGCAATGAATTCCCAGCGGGGCGCTTCCTGGGTGGTGAGTTCCACGGCAGCCTTAATCAAAGCCGTAAGTTTTTCTTCCGTTTTCATTTCCGGTTTGCAGAACGTATTATATTTGGCAGAAAGATGAAGAAGGGAATATTCTTCACCGGGAAAATCCTTCTGTATGTTACGGAAAACAAACTCCAGTGCAGGATCGGAGGCGGCTTCGCACAGAGCGGCTCTGGCGTCTCTTAAAAGGGAACGTTTCTGGCGGTAAAGAATATAATTTTTGGCTTCTGTGAAAAAGCCCTGCTCCATCAGCGTCTGTTCCACCTGATCCTGGATCCCTTCCACGCTGGTGATGCTTTTGGCGGTAAGTTTTTCCTCTACGGATACAAGCAGATCCGCCATGACGGAAGGGGCGGGGTTACTCCCTGTGCTTTCAAATGCTTTTTTCATAGCGGTAATGATTTTCTGACCGTCATAATCTTCCTGACGGCCGTTGCGTTTCGTGATATCCATGTCTGTCTCCTTTTTCCGGGCCTTCAGAAATAAAAAAGGTATGGCAAAAAAAGCTGCCCGGATATGTATGATACTAAAGCTAGTATTAATTTTGCCGAATTGAATCTATTATATACTATATCTAGTTGTGTGGCAAGATGGGATCCCACAGAGGGGGACAGATAAAAATCCTGCGTACCCCCACAGCGTAACAAGCCGGATCTGTGCGGACTGTTACGTCTGGACGGTGAGCGCCTGGACCGGTCCGAACGGATTCTGTGAATGGCTGACGCATCGCATCCATGCTGTCATTATATCCATATGGCAATCGGGATAAACGTATCGGGCGGCTGTTGTTTTTCGGGGATGGCAGCCGGGGGAAACTATGGCGGCACCAACTTTTTTTATCTACACCCTGTTTCCTGCAGCGGCTTGACTTTCTGCGGCGGAATGATTAAAATAGTTAACTAGATAATAGTTAATGAAATTAAACATTAACCGATTAATTAATGAGGAAGCGAAAGGCAGTCCGGATTTACCTGGATGGTTTCAGACAACAAGAAAAAGGAGGAGCCGCCGCAGAGCGGCTGTAAAACATATGGATAGAAAGAAGCTTGCACATGATTCTATAATGAACTTCCGCAAGGCGGATACGATGCTGAGACGTTACCTGGACAGGAAAGTCTCCCACACAGGGGTTTACCCCACCCAGCACAGGCTTTTAATGGAGCTGGACAGTAATCCCAGCTGCTCCCAGGTGGAGCTGGCGGAGAAATTTGATGTTTCGGCGGCAGCTATTGCCGTTTCGCTGAAAAAACTGGAAAAAGGGGGATACATTACCAGGCTTGCCGATGAAAGTGATAACCGGATAAACCAGGTGAGTATTACGGAAAAAGGAAAAGAAGTCATCCGCAAAAGCATCCTGATTTTCAGGGAAACGGACCGATGCTTTTTTGCAGGCTTTACGGATGAAGAGGTGGCGCAGTTTCTTCATTTCATGGAGAGGGTATATAAAAATATGGCGGAGCAGAACTGCAGGCTGGATGAGGAGGAGCAATAATGAAACGGTATTTGAAATACATCAAGCCCTATTGGTATGCGTTTATCCTGGGGCCTGTTCTCATGATAACGGAGGTGGTGGGAGAGGTGGTCCTGCCTGCCTATATGGCTAAAATTATCAATATCGGAGCGGCCAACCGGGATGTCCCTTATATTGTGGGAACCGGGATCACCATGGTGATCATCGCTTTTATTATGATGGGAGGGGGAATCGGCGGCGCGTGGTTCGCTTCCAAGGCATCCATAAGCTTTGGCGCGGATCTGCGCAACGACTGCTTCCGAAAGGTACAGAAATTCTCCTTTACCAATATTGATACCTTTTCCACCGGTTCGCTGGTGACCAGGCTGACCAATGATATCACGCAGGTGCAGAATCTGATTATGATGGGACTTCGTATGATGCTGCGGGCGCCGGGAATGCTGATAGGGGCCATTATTATGGCATTTTCCATGAACGCCGGCCTTGCGCGGCTGTTTCTGGTGATCATGCCGATTATGATCGTTGTCATCACCATAATTATGCGCACCGCATTCCCGCGGTTTACCCTGATGCAGAAGAAGCTGGATAAGGTGAACTCCAATATTCAGGAAACCCTGCAGAACGTGCGGGTCATCAAATCCTTTGTGCGGGGGCGGTACGAGGAAGAGCGTTTTTCCGATGCGAACGAAGATCTGAAGGATTCCAGCCTGCGGGCGTTTAAAGTAGTGATTCTGCAGATGCCCCTCATGGCCTTTTTCATGAACGCCACTACCCTGCTTGTGGTATGGATGGGCGGAAAGCAGGTATTGGTGGGGGAAATGCCGGTGGGCAACCTGACGGCGTTTACGACATATATCGTGCAGGTGCTCATGTCCCTGATGATGCTGGCTATGGTGCTGCTTCAAAGCTCCCGTGCAATCGCCAGCGCCAGGCGTATTAATGAGGTGCTGGATACGGAAATCGATCTGACGGACGATGCGGCCGGAAAGAAGGACGCCCTGGTTCAGAAGGGAAAAATCGAATTCCGGGACGTTTCCTTCCGTTATTATAAGGACAGCCAGGAGAAGGTCCTGGACAACATAAATCTGACGATAGAGCCGGGGCAGACGATCGGTATCATAGGTTCCACGGGCTGCGGCAAAACCACGCTGGTGTCCATGATTCCCCGCCTTTATGATGCGGATGAGGGAAAGGTGCTGGTGGACGGTGTGGATGTCAGGGATTATTCGCTGAAAAACCTGCGTAATGGCGTGGGTATGGTACTTCAGAAAAACGTCCTTTTTTCCGGGACAATCGAAGAAAATCTGATGTGGGGAGATGAGGAGGCATCCGCACAGGAGGTGGCCGAGGCTTCTGCTGCCGCGCAGGCCGATGGTTTTCTCCGGACCTTTCCGGAGGGATATCAAACCCACCTGGGGCAGGGCGGGGTCAATGTATCCGGGGGACAGAAGCAGAGGCTCTGCATTGCCAGGGCACTGCTGAAAAAACCATGCATTCTGATACTGGACGACAGCACCAGTGCGGTGGATACCGCCACGGAAGCGAAGATCCGGGAAAGCTTCACAGGTACCCTGAAGGATACTACGAAACTGATCATTGCCCAGAGAATCACCTCCGTGATGGAAGCGGATAAAATCGTGGTAATGGATGAAGGGAAAATTGTGGGAATGGGAAGGCATCAGGAGCTGCTTGCAGACTGCGGCGCATACCAGGAAATCTATTATTCCCAGATGGATAAGGAGGTAAGCGCATCATGAAGGATGAAAGAAAAGAAGCGCTGATCCGGAAATATTCTTATGCCGCCCAGCAGGCACAGGCAAAGGAAGGAAAAGGGCCGGGAGGCCCGGGACCGGGACACGGGCCGGGCAGGGGCCGTATGCCGGGAGGGAAACCAAGGGATACGGGGAAAACAATAAAAAGGCTGCTTTCCTATATCCGGGAAGACAAATATAAGCTGGTTCTGGTATTTGCCTGCGTTATTATCAATACGGTATCCATGCTTGCCGGATCCTATATGCTGCGCCCCATTATAAACAGCCTGACATCATCGGAGGGCAGCGCGCAGAAGCTGCTTCATTCCCTGATGCTCATGGCTGGCATTTACCTGTTCGGTATTGCCGCCCAGTATCTGCAGGCCCGGATTATGATCGGAATATCCCAGCAGGCCATATTTAAAATAAGAAATGAGCTGTTTGCCAAAATACAGAAGCTGCCGGTGCGCTTTTATGATACGAATAATCATGGCGATATTATGAGCCGTTTTACCAACGATGTGGATGCGGTGGGGGAAATGCTCAACAATACCGTAGTACAGATAATTTCCAGTGTGATCAATGTGATAGGCACCTTCTGCCTGATGGTATATACCAATATCTGGCTGACTCTGATCACTGTGCTGATGGTTCCGGTCATGATGCAGGCAGCCCGCTTTGTCACCATGCGAAGCCGCCGGTTCTATAAAGCCCAGCAGGCGGCGCTGGGTACGCTGAACGGGTATATTGAAGAAACCGTGACCGGACAGAAGGTCGTCAAGGTTTTCTGTCATGAGGAAATCGCGGAGGAAGAATTCTCTTATCTGAATTACGATCTGCGGGATAAGCAGATCATGGCTCAGTTTTTCGGAGGCATTATGGGGCCTGTGGTAGGCAATTTGAGCCAGGTGGGATATTCCGTAACCGCCTGTGTGGGCGGAATCCTCTGTGTGCTCAGAGGCTTTGACATAGGAGGGCTCACTGTATTCGTGAACTATTCCAGACAGTTCAGCCGTCCTATCAATGAGCTTTCCATGCAGATGAATACCATTTTTTCCGCGCTGGCCGGTGCGGAACGTGTCTTTTCCATCATGGATGAGCAGCCGGAGCCGGAGGATGGTGCGTCCGCTGTGAAGCTGACAAACTGCAGAGGGTATGTACGCCTGGAGGATGTAACCTTTGGCTATAATCCCGGTAAGACCATATTGAAACATATATCCCTCTATGCAAAGCCGGGACAGAAAATCGCTTTTGTAGGCTCTACAGGAGCCGGTAAAACGACGATAACCAATCTCATAAACCGGTTTTATGACATAGATGAAGGCAGGATCACCATAGATGATACGGATATCCGGGATATCGCAAGGGACGACCTGCGCCGCAATATCGCCATGGTTCTTCAGGACACCCACTTGTTTACCGGCACAGTCCGGGAAAATATCCGGTACGGCAGGCTGGATGCCACCGACGATGAGGTGGAGCAGGCCGCGAGGACGGCAAGCGCCCATTCGTTTATCATGCGCCTGGATAAAGGGTATGATACGATGATTGAAGGAGACGGGGCGAACCTGAGCCAGGGACAAAGACAGCTGCTCAATATTGCCAGAGCGGCTATTTCCAGGGCACCTGTCCTGATCCTGGATGAAGCGACCAGCTCTGTGGATACCAGGACGGAAAAGCACATTGAAAAGGGGATGGATCGATTGATGGCGGAACGTACCACGCTGGTAATCGCCCATCGCCTTTCCACCGTCAGGAATGCCGACGCCATCATGGTCCTGGAACAGGGGGAAATCATAGAGCGGGGGACACATGAGGATCTGCTTGCCATGAAAGGCAGATACTATGAGCTGTATACGGGAAAGAGGGAACTGGATTAATAACAGAAGATATGATATAATTGCGCCGTAAAGCAGGTGAGGCCCGGCGATGAAGGGACGGAAAACGGATCCGGCGCCGACTGCGGCTAAGATGGAGGCCTGCTATTCTTATTTTATGAAGAAAATGGAAACCGTTCAGATTTGTCCGGACTGTAAGAGAAAATCAGTAAAAACGGGACAGAATAAGAAAAAAGGTAACTGGGAGTATACGAAACAGAATCAGAAAAAAGATAACTGGGAGTATGCGGAACAGTTACAAAAAGGATGATAACGTGGGAAGAAATACTGAAAAAAACGCGGCTGCACTGCTTAAGGAAAACGGCCTGTTCTGGTGCCTGTTCCTGGGAATGGGCATTTATTATATATGGCGCATGTTTTCCATTCCGCCCTGGTATGACGAGCTGTATACCTATGAAAACTTTATTGACAGAGGCATGATTTACTCCATGATCCATTGGCCGCTGCCCAATAACCATGTGTTTTTTTCGGCTCTTTCCGCTATTATAAATAAACTGGGGAACCCATATATCGGGCTGCGGGGCATTTCTTTTCTGGCTTCTATGGGAAGCCTGCTGCTTTTATACCGCATCCTGAAAAAAGGGATATCTTCCCGGATGGCGGCCGCAGGGACGGCTCTTTTTTCCGCAATGTACAATGTGGTGCAGCAGGCGGCCCAGGGACGGGGATATGCCCTTTCCGGCTTTTTTCTGCTTGCAGCGGCGAACTGTCTGTATGAGATCTGCATACCGGAAGACGGCACAGGAAAAAGCGGTAAGCGCTGTTTCCGGTATTATGCAGGCTTTGCCGCCTGTCTGACGGGGGGCTTATATACCATAGCCAGCAACCTGTACTGGGTGGTGCCCGTGTGTATGGCGGGAGGTCTGTACCTGCTGTTTTCAGGGGAATATAAAAGGCTGTTCCGCCTGGTGTGCGCTTCTTTAGCGGCGGCTGCGGTTACCTTTGGGCTTTATACAATTATCTGGCTGGCCATCGGCTCTAATTTTCTCGTAAAGGAGGAAACCAGCGCATTTTACGGCATGGGCCATTTCCAGGTGCTCAAAACAGCCCCTCTTGCCGCATTTTCCAGAGGTATGGAGGCCATGTTATCGGATCCCAATATCCAGAGTATTGACAGGAGCCGTTTTAACAGCGAATTTATCCTGTATCTCGAACGGGTGCTCAATCAGGTCTATCCCCGCGGCGGCCGTTTCCTGCTTTTCCTAATCGCTTTCGGACTGGTTCTGCTGCTTGCGCTAACGATACAAAGTTTTCTCAGAAAAAACAGGGCGGTGTTCTTTTTATCTTTGTATGTATTGGTACTTACCGCTATGGTTCCTGTATTTCTTGCCATACAGTGTGTTTTCCCTTATCTCCGGGTATTTACGTACATGGGAAGCGTCCTTGCCATGCTGTTTGTGCTGATGCCTTATGCGGTGTGGGGGATAGTGGCGCAGGTATTCCGAAACCAGACGGGAGGAAAGACGGAATCTTTCGCGGCACGCTTTAAAGCACCCGCCGCTTTTCTCTGTGCAATTGCCGCTTTTTTGCTGACAGTGGTGTGCTGCAGGCTGCCTGAATATAATGCAGGCTATGACAGCAGGGATAACCATATTTATGCCGCGCTGGAGCAGCTGGACGAAGAGAAGGTGGAGACGGTTCTGGTAGGGGATGTATACGCCCGGCAGAATCTGTATTTCCATATCCGGCGCTGCAGAGGTAAGGAATTGACCATGGATTATGAACAGCCTGATTATGTGCTGATGGATAAGATACAAACCGGCCCGGAGGGAGAAGGATTGGTCTGGCCCTATGAAATGAATACGGGGGATTTTCCCTGGGAGTGGATAGAAGGGCATATGGAAGTGGTGTTTGAGGATGACGCCTATATTGCCTATCAGGTGATGGAATAACAGGTTGGCATTTCAGTTGGCATTTAAAGGTAAATTTAATGTTGCAGAATTGATAAGAATATGCTAAAGTAAACATGAGCATAATTTTCTATGAATCCTGGCGTAAGCCGTCTTATTTCTATTCTCTATTCAGAAACTCTATGCTTACCATCCAAATGAAACAGGCAGGAGTTGCTGGACAGAAGCGGTTTACGCATATACTTTCAGACAGCTTCCTGCTCACAATTGCAGAAAGGAGCTGTCTATGGAAGAAAAACATTCCAGGGAAGTATACCCTTCCACGGAAGAAAAGGAACTGCATGTGGTGAGGAACCACAAGGATACGGTATTCCGTTTGCTGTATCAAAACAGGGAAAAACTGTTGGAACTATACAACGCACTGAACGGAACCGCTTATGAGGATTCCGGCGCTGTGGAAATCTGTACGCTGGAAAACGCGATTTATATGGAGGTAAAGAATGATGTTTCCTTCCTGTTTGATTCACAAATGAATCTATACGAACATCAGTCCTCCTTCAACCCAAACATGCCGCTGCGGGATCTCTTTTATATCGCCAGGCAATTGGAGAAGTATACGCTGGGAAAGAGCTTGTATTCCAGCAAGTTACGGAAAATCCCCGTCCCCCGGTTTGTCGTGTTTTATAACGGGACGCAGGATCAGCCGGAAAGCCGGATATTGAAGCTGTCCGATGCGTTTGAAAAACAGGTCCCTTCCCCCGAGCTGGAAGTAAAAGTAACGATGCTTAATATCAATTTGGGGAAAAACCGGGAGCTGATGGAGAAGTGCAGGACCCTGAGGGAATACTGTATGTTTGTGGAGCGTATCCGGGGATACGCCAAAGAGCTGGAGATTGCGGAGGCCGTGGAGCGGGCGGTGACAGAATGTATCCGGGAAGATATTCTTGCGGACTTTTTATCCGCACAGAGGGCGGAGGTTATAGCCATGTCAATCTTTGAATATAACAAAGAAGAAGAAATGAAGAAAATCCGGGCCGATGAATTCCGTATTGGAAAAGCGGAAGGAAAAGCAGAAGATGTGCTTGCTCTGCTGAAGGAACTGGGGGAAATTCCGGTTGAGCTGCGAGAAAGAATTCTTTCAGAAACCGACCTTGAACTTTTGAACCGGTGGCTTAAGCAAGCGGCAAAAGCAGGAACTATACAGGAATTCATAGAAAAGGCCGGACTGCCGGACATCTTCTGAATCTTTGTGTAAATTCATGCTTCTATCATATAACCTGTCCTCCGGCTTGCCCTGTATACATGAGTAGTAAGAAAAACTGTAAAAAAACAGATTTTATTGTTGACAAAACAGATTTTGTTATGCTATACTAGCTTTCGGTGACAGCGAGAGTCACCAGAAAACGCTGCTGTGGCTCAGTCGGTAGAGCGTCGCATTGGTAGTGCGGAGGTCATGGGTCCGATTCCCATCAGCAGCTTGTAAGAAGCCCGTATTTTACGGGCTTTTTTCATGTCTGAAAATAAGCAAGATTCTATTTATCTTATTTAGAATAGCATTTGCTAGTGAGAGTTTGAAAATTGCTTTCTGCAAGATGTGCGTCACAATTTGTGGGGAATTTGTCCCAGATTTATGAGGCGCAGAGGGCTACGTTGATTGAATTTGGGATAAATTCCACGCAAAGTGGGGATCCTGCTAAAGCAGGCGTGCAGATTGCGGAATGAATTTTCAAACACACTTTAAGGTTATTGTATTGGGATATTATGTTTTTAATCGTAAGCCTCTCGATATTCTTGTATATATTTCTGTCTTTTTATTTCTATATAAGGATCATTTTCCGGATTGTAATAATAAATATAGTTGAAAAAATCATTTAATGACATATTTGAAATATAGTTATTTTTTCGCACATGTTTAATTATTCCTGATAGCTCTAATTCTTCAATTGCTTCTTGCCTTCCATCGATAAAAAATAAATTTGTGTACTGTTGAAGTACAGCCAATAATCCAAAATACGCATACCTGTAATCATAACTGCTTTCTGTTAGATATGAATTTAATGTTTCAACAGTCAACATAAAAGAATTACTTTTTATTATTGAATCCAAACCATCTTTACTATTATATCTATAATCAATGTTATAGTTAGGTGCTGGAAAGTAAGTAACATTTTTGGTTATATGCAGAACTGTAATTTTTTTTTGCCTAAATTGTTTTGATGAGGTGCTATTTCCATAAATTATAGAAATCTTGGAATATAGAAATCTTGGTTCTGGTCGATATATGGTATGTTGGTTGCCCATTTTAAGGAAGTCCATTAGACCGGTAATTAATACATTTATTACTTTAAAGAAACAAGTATGAAATTGATTATTATTTTTAAGTCGGATACGAGAATTTGTTCTCTTGACGGAATAAACTCGTGTAGAATAAGGTTCCCTTTTGGTTAATGGAGATTCCATGATACCTGCCGTATCTATGTTTCTTAATAAATTTTTATTACTATTCTTTTGTAATCGCTTTCGCATAAAATCCCCCTTCTTGTTATATATTTTGCAGAATATTTAATGTCAATTTTTAGCTGTCTATTTTTACGAGATAAAGCAATCATATCAAAAATAAAGTTATAAGAAATCTCATACGGGTCTTTACAATAGAACATATGTTCTGTATAATATATGCCAGGGGGGCGATGTTTATGGAGACTAATAGAGTGTATTATATTATTGAAAACCACAGTATGATTAAAAAGGTGAGCATTATTAAATTCATTGGTGGGCTTTATACTATAAGTATCGAAGGAACATCCAAATTTCTCCGTGTGCATCCAAGCAGGATTTATACCTCCTATACGGATGCTTCCGATTCCGTTGAAGCAGACAATAAAAATACGGACCTGCATCGGAAAAAGAATGGACAATTACTGTGAACTTTATTATAACACAATCAAAGGAATACTAAAGTTTTGTAAACATTTAAGTTCCAATTCTGATTAAAAAGTAAAAGTGCCTTCCCATACTACGCCTCACGGCATAGGGAAGGCGCTTTTTTTAGTTATAAATCCGGCCTGCAAAGTAACTGCCCATACTTACTGATGGAACAGCATACGCTTGGAAAACGCATTCCGGTATTCGCTTGGTGTCAGCCCCGTGAGTTTTTTGTAGAATTTCATGAAGTTATGGCTGTCGGCAAAACCCAGGGCGTTGCTGATTTCCAGGATAGTCATATTGGTGTCCGTCAGCATGAAATTGGCCTCGTCAATTTTGGCCTTCATTATGTATCGTTTCAGAGACACGCCCGCTATGGAACTGAACATATGGGAGAGATATTTTTCGTTGTAGCCGAAGGAACGGGCGATGTCCGATACCCGTATGTTTTCCTGGATATGGCATTTGATATAGTCCAGGATATCCTGAAACATCTGCCGTTGGGTTTTGGTCGGTGCTCCCAGATTGAATTGTTTGAGATGCTGGTTATGGATTTCGCACATGACCAGAGTGGTCATATAATCGATGGTCAGCCGGTCATAGCGGGAGCGGACGGCATCCTGGAGCTGTTTCATAAGGACAATGATTTTTTCCGTGTTCAACGTCTGGCAATATTGGGGAATCAGCAGCCGGATATTGTTTTCCGCCAGATAACCCAGGGTTTCCGGCGAACCGTCATCGGGAATTACAAGGGAGACGGGATGCCGGGAGGTGAAATGCATCCAGTAAAAACTGCAGTCGGAGGGTTTGAAGCCGCGGCGGAGATTAAAGGGGGGCTGGCCGGGAGGCAGAAGAAGGGTTTCGCCGGTGTTGACGGTAAAATCCTGGTTTTGGTAAGAGATATAAAGCGGCCCTTTGGATATGACAAAAAGTTCATAATCAAGCAAATCGGCTGTCTCATGGACCCAATTGGGAGAGAGCGCTTCAAATTTGCCGGTATAAACATATTCAAGAGGTTTATCGATTGTAAATTCATAAGCCTTCAAGAACCGCGCCCTCCTTTCTAAATGGCAGCCTGAAATGTAACTGTGAAGGTACTGAACAGGCAGTCTGAAATTTAACACCCCAGGTGTATCTTTATCCTGTCTTAAAATAAAAAGAATGGTCCGTATATCTGTTATACAGATTTCGGACGGACGTAATTAAAACGTAAAATAGCTAAAAGAGCAGGAAAGAAAAGAAATTTCTTATTGGTAAGAAATGGAAATTAGTAAATAATGCATAAAAATAGTATATAAAAGGCTGTTAAAATGTACAAGGTGTATAAAGGTTAGGTTGGGTGTAAAAAGGTTGTGGATTTCCGGGTGTGAAAAGGAAGCTATAACCTTTTTACACTTAATGTATCTTTATGACATTTACGAAAAGGGAAGGGGATTATAAGATATACCCATAAAAACCGGTGCAGTTACAAAGGATATATTCAAAATGCACGATAAAATAAATCAGTACCGGCAGATACATAATAAAATAAGACCAATAAAATGCCGCTGAAAAGCGGAGCATACAGCTCTTTTTCGGGGATGGGAGTTCGGCTTCCCCGTCAGGGCACGGGAAAACCACGGGGAACGGATCCGGATAAAAGGATGCTTACCGGTGAAAAAAGGAAATAACACGGCTACCGTGAGATTTCAAAATAAAGAATGGAGGAAAAAGGATGAAAAAGAAAGTATTGGCACTGGTGCTTTCCGCAGCAATGCTTGCAGGTCTGCTGGCAGGCTGCGGCAGCAGTTCAAGTACGGGCGGTACGGCAGGTACGGGCACGGGCGGCACGGAAACGGCAGCTCCTGCGGCGGAAGGGAACGGCAGTGATGCGTCCGCATCCACCGGGGAAGTGGTAAAGCTGAAAGCGCTGATTATTTCCCACTCTTTGACTAAGGATATCACGGAAATGAAATGGGTTTCCGAAATCGAGGAAAAAGCAGGTGTGGAAATCGAATGGGAACAGATCCGGGCCGATTGGGAAACGGTAAAATCCACCCGGTTCGCCGCGGGGGATATTCCGGATCTTTTATTTAATGCAACGGCGGATTCCGATTATACCAAATATGCCGGCCTGTTTACGGACCTGACCCCTTACATAAGTGCGGAAACCACGCCCAACATCACGGCTATGTTTGAAGAAGAGCCGGATACCAAGACCCTGGCGACCACAATGGAAGGAAAAATATTCGGGCTTCCCAAATTCCAGGGGAAATGGCCTTCCACCAATACGGTTATGTTCATTAATCAGGAATGGCTTACGAATGTGGGAAAAGAAGTACCCACTACCTTTACGGAACTGAAGGATGTGCTGAAGGCCTTTAAGGAACAGGACGCCAACGGAAACGGGGATCCTGACGATGAAATCCCCATGGACTTCAATGCAGGGGCCAACAACGGCTGGTTCAACAGCGCCTATTCCATGACAAATCTCGTCGGCTCCCTTGGCATTCAGCTCACGAACTGGGGCACAGATGCCTATTTTGCGGAAGACGGACAGATCAAATGCTATGCGGTGGACGAGCGTTACAAGCTTTTCATTAAATATGTGGCAGACCTTTACGCGAACGGCCTGATCAATACCAACGCGATTTCCAACGATTATTCCGCTTTCCAGTCCTTATCCCGCGGTAATGAAAACGGGGAGGCGCTGGTGGGATGTGTTTTCGGCTGGGAGGAAACAGATAAATTCGGGCCGAACCTTTACAGCCAGTATGTGCCGGTTCCTGCTTTGGACTATGATATTGACTGCGAACCCGGAACCTATGATACACGCTGGAGAGATGACTACACAGGACTGAACATGTCCGGAAACCGGGTATGCGTCAGCGCTAACTGCAAGGATGTGGAAGCCGCAGTACGGTTTATCGACTGCTTCTACGACCCGGCGGTATCCGTACAGGGCCTCTTCGGCGGCATCTCTGACGGCTGTGTGGAGCAGACTGGTGACAACAGCTTCAAGGTGCTGGATCCCCTGGATCCCGATACGGATCCCGGTACCTGGAAATGGACCAGCACCATGGCGGACAATGCGCCGATGTATATCCGCAGAAGTACGGAAATCGAAATGGCACAGGATATGACCTTTGCGCTGGAGGAAAGAAAAGTATACGACGACGTGATTGCCAAAGCAAGCGAATCGGATACGTATCCTCAGATGTTTATGAAATACTCGGAAGAAGATCAGAATACGATGGCTCTTACCCAGGCAAATATCAATAATATTATTGATAACTACTGGTCCCTGTGGATGACAGGGGAATCGGACATCGATGCCGACTGGGACAGCTACGTGAAGAGCGTGAACGACGCGGGCCTTCCTCAGATACTGGAAATCAGGCAGAAAGCCTTTGATACATATCTGGGAAAATAAACCCGGACGGACCTGAATAAAAGAACAGATAATGTAACAGTTCAGACAGGTGGGATGTGTTTTTTGCATCCCACATTCTGTATGAAGGAAGGGTGATCGTATGAGCGCTACGTCTAAGGGAATGACAGTTCCTAAAAAGAATGCTCCGGCCGGAATGAAACAGGGATTCCAAAAATATCTCCAGCATAACTGGCAGCTGTGGATTATGCTGTTTCCCGCTATGCTGTATATTCTGATTTTCTGTTATGTTCCCATGTATGGAATCCAGCTTGCATTCCGTGAATACAGCTTTACAGCAGGAATTACGGGCGGTAAATTCGTCGGCATGAAATACTTCAGGCAATATTTTGAGAGTCCTATGTTCTGGACCACTTTAAAAAACACATTCGTCATATCTGCGACCAGTATTCTCGTAGGCTTTCCGGCCCCGATTATCCTGGCTATGGTAATCAATCAAATCCGCAGTCCGAAGTGGAAACGTACGGTGCAGACAACCGTTTATATTCCCTATTTTATATCCGTTGTAGTCCTGGTATCCATGCTTAACATTATGTTTGCCAATGACAGCGGGGTGATAGCTAATTTTTTAAAGAGTCTTCTTATTGTTTCCCGGGATACCAACATATTGGGAAAAGAATCCTGCTTTGTGCCTCTGTATGTGCTTTCCGGCGTCTGGCAGACCATGGGCTGGAACAGTATTATCTTTATCGCCGCCCTGTCCTCCGTGGATACCCAGCTGTACGATGCCTGCAGGATTGACGGGGCCAACCGGTGGCAGACGATGATACATATTGATTTTCCGGCTATCCTGCCCACAATCATGATTCTGCTTATTATGAATATGGGCAATATCCTGAATGTCGGGTTTGACAAGGTCTTTCTGATGCAGAACAGCCTGAATCTGGGAGCCAGCCAGGTTATTTCCACCTATGTCTATACCGTGGGCATCAAATCCTCACAGTTCAGCTTCGGTGCGGCTGTGGGCCTGTTTAATACGGTGATTAATTTTGTATTCCTGCTGGTAACCAACTTTATTTCCAAACGCACCACCGGCACCGGATTGATGTAGGAGGGAGAGATTATGGCAGATAATAAAAAAAGCCCTGAAAGGGCGGGGAAAAAGTCCTTTAACTGGCCGGACAGAATATTCGGTGCGATGGTTCTTATCCTGAGCATCCTGGTATTTATCGTTATTGCTTATCCGCTGTGGTTTATTATCATTGCGTCCATCAGCAATTCCAATCTGGTGAACCTGGGAAAGGTTACCTTCCTGCCAAGGGACATCCGTTTTTACGGATACCAGCAGATAGCAGACGACAGCCGTATCTGGATGGGGTATGCCAATACCATATTCTATGTGGTTGCGGGAACGCTTCTGAATATGGCGGTTACCATGCCGGCGGCCTATGCCTTATCCAGAAGAGATTTCAAGGCAAGGAACAAGGTGATGTTTTACTTTGTTTTCACCATGTTCTTCAGCGGCGGGCTGGTCCCCCTCTATATGACCGTAAGCTCCCTGGGGCTGATTTCCACCAAGACCATTCTCATTGTGTTTGTGGCGGTCAATACCTATAACCTGATCATTGCAAGGACGTTTATTGAAAATTCCATTCCGGAGGATTTGTATGAGGCGGCGGTACTGGACGGCTGTTCCCATTTCAATTATTTTATCAAGGTGGTCCTGCCCTTGTCCAAGGCGGTGATTTCCGTGCTGATCCTGTATTATGCGGTATTCCACTGGAATGATTTCTTTAATGCGCTGCTGTTTAACAGCAATGCCAAAAATGCCCCGCTCCAGATTATCCTGCGGGAAATCCTTCTGCTCAACCAGGCGTTCTCCAGCGGTGTGGGAAGCGTACAGGGCGGCTATGCCCAGGGGGCCGCGGATCAGGTAAAATATGCGGTTATCATAGTATCCACCCTGCCGATTCTGTGCGTATATCCTTTTATCCAGAAATATTTTGAAAAAGGGGTGATGATCGGAGCGGTCAAGGGGTGAAAAGAATGCGCGTTTTTCGGCGCGTTGGGGGAAATAGTTGAGACAATAGCGGTTTCGGACCGCTGATTCATATAGTATCGCAGGCATGCCCGCGATAGGCAGGGGGATAAAAATGGACAGATTGAAGGATTTCCAATACCGGAAGGTAGAACTTAAAAACAGCTTGTGGGAACGGCAGCGCAGGGATACGGCAGAAACCTACCTGTCGATACCCAATGATTCTTTTCTTTACTATTTCAGGAAACTGGCAGGGCTGGAGGCTCCCGGAGAGGGGCTGACCGGCTGGTACGGAAACGGAGCGTCCACCTTCGGACAGAAGCTGGGGGCCTTTGCCAAGCTCTATGCGGTGACAGGGGACTACCGGCTGAAAGAAAAGGCGGTTTATCTGGCGGATGAATGGGGGAAATGTGCCGAAGCGGCTCAAAAGGTGATCGACTGCAACGGCACCTATGTATATGAAAAGCTGCTGGGCGGCTTCCTGGATATGTATGAATATCTGGGGTATGAAAAAGGGCTTGTCTGGTGTTCCCTTCTTACAGACAGCGCGGCAGCGCGGTTTAAAAGGGACATTCCCAGAGACGGGCTGCAGGGACCGGAATTATGTGACAATGACATGATCGAGTGGTATACACTTCCGGAAAACCTCTACCGTGCCTACCGGCTGACCGGGGATCAGAAATACCTGGATTTTGCCAGGGAATGGGACTATACGTATCTGTGGGATAAGCTGTGCCGCAGAGACACTTCCATAGGCCCCAGACATGCCTACAGTCAGGTTAACAGCCTCTCCAGCGCGGCTATGGCCTATGAGGTGGCCGGAGAAAAAACCTATCTTGAGGCCATCGAGAACGGGTATGAAGAAATTACGGAAAAACATACGTATGCTACAGGAGGCTATGGTCCCGCAGAATGCCTGTTCGCTGAGGAAGAGGGCTTCCTGGGAGAAATGCTGAAGGATTCCTGGGACCCCACCAAAAGAAATGCTGTCTACCGCAATTTCGGAGGCGGATATGTGACCCGCAACGATAACTGGGGCAGCTGCGAGGTTTCCTGCTGTGCCTGGGCTGTGTTCAAAATCTGTAATTATCTGCTCCGGATAACCGGAAAAGCAAAATACGGCGCATGGGCCGAGCAGATGCTGATTAACGGCGTGGCGGGCCAGCCGCCTATTGATTCCCAGGGGCATGTCATGTATTATGCGGGATATTTTGTGGACGGTGCGGTAAAGAGCGTCCATGACAGAAGGCTGCAGGGCAACGGGGCCAATTTTGAATGGCAGTGCTGTACCGGGACCTTTCCCCAGGATGTGGCGGAATATGCAAATATGCTTTATTATACGGACGAAGATGGGATTTATGTATCCCAGTATATGCAGTCCAGGGCGGCATTTACCGTCAGCGGGGAAGAGGCGGTTCTGGAGAACTGTTCGGATGAGGATATCGCCCCTGTGCGCAGGTTCCGTATACAGGAAGCAGGCAGCAGCCCCTTCCGGATTTGCTTCCGGGTGCCTCATTGGGCCGGAGGGGAAAACCGGATTCTGGTAAACGGCGAGGATTCGGGGCTGAAGCCGTCTCCGGATACCTGGGCCGTACTAAAACGGGTGTGGAAGGAGGACGATGTGATTACCGTAATCTATCCTTTCCGCCTGGAGTTTAAGCCGGTTGATGATAAAAATAAGGATATCGCGGCACTCTGTTTCGGGCCGGCAGTGCTGGCTGCGGACAAAATGACCCTGTTTGACGGGGATATGGAAAAACCGGAAACCTGGATTACCTGTGTGGAGGAAAAGGAAATGATTTTCCGTACCCTTCCCGGGCATGTATGTCCTTATCCCCAGGAAGTGAGGACCTTCCGTCCCTATTACAGGCTGCCTGTCATGGAGTGGTATTTTATGTATGTGCGGTTTCGCACACAAACGGGGGAAAGGGGATAAGGGTGGTTCCAGACTGTCAGGGCGGTGTCGGCCGCCCTGCGGACTGCGGGCATAAACAGGGAAAATATTCTTTTGGAAGATTTGCTTTCCTGTGTTATGCAATGGCATGCCTGCCTTTTATTTTCTTTCTTATATTACTTATTACTGTCTAATCCATTTTCTGCCCGCTTACTCTACATGAATTTCTTTAGAAATAATAGCCTTGTCTGCAACACTGCTGTCCATTCCTTCCTGTTCCATTTGAAGACAATCATCATAATTATCAAAAATAAAGATGTACAAAGTTTTTATCTCTTTCCCCTGAACGGCAAATCCGGATCTGCCCGCCATTTCCGTATCCAAGTAAAGCATTTCCCCATTCTGGTTAAAACAAATAGTCTGGCAGGGTTCATAAGACCACCCAAGAAGTTCTAACATCTCTGCATCTGTCAAATCAGGATCTTTTGAAAGCAGCTTTTCCCTCCTGTCGTCTGTCAGTTCTCTCTGTTCTCCCGGTGTTGTCGTATGGACAATTACCTGATACGGAGATATCACTATATCATCAAGCGTAATATTTCCTTTTTTCTCACCTACTTCAATCGTCTTTACATCTGTTCCATTTACCTCAAATGGAAGGACAACATTCCAGACGCCATCCGTCCAGTGAGATGCCGAAATTTCCTCGCCATCAAGCATCCTGTCATCATCATAACCAAGACCGTTTACATTTAGGTCAAGTTCGCCGCTGCCTACAAATTTCTCCGCTAGATTTATCTTCAGAATACCTGCAAATGTATGGCTGTCGATTACCTCTCCCTCAAACGTATTTTCGAGCCATTCAGGTGAACTTCCATCCACACTCCATGTTCCGCCTATATAAAATCCTGCGGCTGTCCGATTATCTGCGGCATTCATGCCTGTATAATGTTCCGGAATATGAGTAAAATCTGCCTCTTCTGCTTCGATATTTACCGTAAGGAATATGGAATATCCATCACAGTAGATTTCTGATACCGTCAATGTAATTCCTTGATCAGATACAGAATAATCCGATGTATCCAAATTACCAGCATGATCCTCATTCGTTAAAACCGTTTCCTTATCCGAATAATCACCTGAATATGTGACATTATCCTGAACCTTCTCAAAGATTTTTCCAATCAAGGGAATCTTAGCTGCAAGCGCCGGATTATAATAACCCAGACCGCCAATTCCAATAATCGCAGCAGCCGCAGCAGCAGCTGCAAATTTCCCTATTTTGCTAAATTTCTTCATTTTATACTTCCTCCTTCTATGTATCCGGATTTCTCTGGTACTTATTTCAGGAGCAAGGGCTTGCTTTAAGATTTGATCCAATTTTTCATCTGTCATATCCTATCGCCTCCAATTTTTCCTTTAACTGCTTTTTTGCTTTCCGCATCCGGCTTTTAACAGTTCCCTCCGGCAGGCCGAGAATTTCAGACACTTCATTGATCTGCATATCCGCTGAATAATACAAATAGATCGGTATTCGGTATTTCTCAGGAAGGGATGCAACGACTCCCTGAATCAAGTCTATCTCATTTTGCTTCAATACAATATGTTCTGGAGAAGCCTCATTGTCATGCTCGGAAACTTCATATCCCTCATCAGACATCTCATCTATACTGTCGATCGGAACCAGCCGCATCCTGTTTGCATATTTTTTCTTCTTATTTTTCCAAAGATAAATTGAGGTGGATAAGGCATAACTCTTTGTATTCTGTGTAGAGTCCAGCTTTTTCTTTTTCTCCAGCAGATTGAGCATAGTGTCCTGATACAGTTCATCCCCGTTTTCCACATCTCCGGCTGTTATCCGACAAAACCGCAGAATATCCTTTCCAAACTTCAGGACAAACCGATCGAATTCATCATTATTCATAGCCGCCCTCCTCCTTCTTCTTTCAAGTCGACTTGCAAAGATTTGCCCTTGCATATATATATTGTCATGACACCGGAAAAAGTTTTCACATTCTTGAAGAATTTTATCATTTGGTCAAATAACAGAAGGAAAAAGATTGACAAATATACATGCCAATGATAGGATAAAACTAAAATGAAACGATTCATACAATACCCGGATCGATTGAAGCAGGCAGTGCTTTCTGTCTGCTTTCTTTGAAACAACGGATGGCTGGCGGACCTTGCCATCCGTTGTTTGGACATAAGGATGGTCCGCGGAACGCAGCGGCTGTTCTTCAGACAGGTTATACAAAAAGGAGGATACGTATATGTTTATGGGAAGTCTGGATTCCCTGCCCCTTTTACGAAGGGGGAAGAGCAGGGCAATTAACTGGGAGAACCGGACCGGGGAAAAAGGAAAAGGGGGAATGGCAGCCAGCGACCTTGGCCCTTCCAGGAAAGGGTCACCCTGTATTCCCTGCCTGGAGCCGGGAGAAACGGTGACCCTGGCGGAAATGGACGGTCCCGGCGTGGTTACGCATATCTGGATCACGGTAACGGACCGTACCAGCGACAGGAACCGGTATATTCTCCGGGATCTGGTACTGCGTATGTATTGGGATGGCGAGGAAACCCCCTCCGTGGAAAGCCCGCTGGGCGATTTTTTCTGCTGCGGTTTCGGGGTATCCTATCCGGTGAATTCCCTGCCTGTGGCTGTTAATCCCACCCGCGGCTTTAATTCCTATTTTCCTATGCCCTTCGGGAAAAAAGCGAAAATCACCATTGAAAACCAGTGTGACGAAGCGGTGAATGCTTTCTTTTACCAGGTGGACTACTGCCTGCTTGAGGAGCTGCCTGCTGAAACGGGATATTTCCATGCCAGCTGGAGACGGCAGCGCCTCACGGAAAAGGGAGAGGATTATGTCATCCTGGACGGAGTGAAAGGCCGCGGCCAGTATGTGGGAACCTATCTGGCGCTTACAACCCTGGAGAGGTACTGGTACGGGGAAGGGGAAGTGAAGTTCTACATAGACGGAGATGAAGAATACCCGACCATCTGCGGGACAGGGACGGAGGATTATTTTGGGGGAGCCTGGAGCTTTGCTACCCAGGAAAACGGGCGGACGGTGGAAAATACCTTTTGTACCCCGTTTCTCGGGTATCCGTATTATTCCCACCATGATACGTTCCTGCACAACGACTACCATAACGACGATCAGATGCCCCAGCGCAGCTTTTACCGCTGGCATATCGCGGATCCGGTATTGTTCGAGGAGGATTTGAAGGTGACCATCCAGCAGATTGGAGTATACCATGGGGGCCTTTTTGAACGCCAGGACGATGTGGCGACGGTGGCCTACTGGTATCAGACAGAGCCGCATCAACCTTTCGGAAAGCTGATGGAGCGGAAGGAACGCTGGCCCAGGTGAAGGTAAGCAGCCGGCAGGACAGCCGGATAAAAGATAATCTACTATAGAAAAAGGAGCGGCTGAATGAGCGAGAAATTAGACAGGGCAAGAGCCTATGAGGAGGAGAAGCGGACACAGACACCGGAGGGGTCAAAATGTGTGTTCCATCTGACGCCGGCAGTGGGCTGGATCAATGATCCCAACGGTTTTTCCCGGTATCAGGGAGAATACCATCTGTTTTATCAATACCATCCCTACAGTACCGTATGGGGGCCTATGCACTGGGGACACCAGAAAACAAGGGATTTTATCAAATGGGAGCATCTGCCCTGCGCATTGGCGCCGGATACGGGATACGACGGGCAGGGCTGTTTTTCCGGCAGTGCGGTGGAGCATGAAGGAAAGCACATCCTCATGTATACAGGGGTGCTTGACCGGATGGAAGATGACGGAAGGCATACCCTCCGTCAAACCCAGTGTATCGCCGTGGGGGACGGGATCAATTATGAAAAGCTTCCTGAAAATCCGGTGATAACCGCACAGGCGCTGCCGGAGGGAAGCTCAAAAGAGGACTTCCGGGATCCCCGGATCTGGAAAGAAGGGGATACGTTTTACGCCGTGGCAGGCAGCCTGGGAGCGGACGGAAGCGGGCAGATTGCCCTGTTTTCCTCCGCGGATGCCGGAAAGTGGCGGTTTGAATCCATTCTGGATGCCAATGGGGGCCGGTACGGAAAAATGTGGGAGTGTCCGGATTTCTTCCCTCTGGAGGACAGCCAGATACTGATCGTCTCTCCCCAGTTCATGCATGCGGAGGGACTGGAATTCCATAACGGTAACAACGCCATCTATTTTGTGGGAAGCTATGACCGTGAGAAAAAGAAATTCCTACGGAAAGAGGCACGCAGTGTGGATTATGGTCTGGATTTCTACGCGCCCCAGACGGTGGAAACCGCAGACGGACGAAGGGTGATGACGGGCTGGCTGCAAAGCTGGGACAACTACCTGACGCCGGAGGAATTCCCGTGGTCGGGGATCATGAGCATTCCCCGGGAGCTGGAATTACGGGATGACAGGCTGATCCAGAATCCGGTGAGGGAGCTGGAGCGTTACCGTCAAAACGAGGTATCCCATAAGGGGGTAACATTGTCGGAAAAGGCGGGAAAGACAGAGCTGGAAGGCGTCCGGGGAAGAGTGCTGGACATGACGGTGGAGGCGGATGTGAGCCGGAGTGATGCCCTGACCCTTCATCTGGCGGCAGGAGAAGGTTTTGAAACCACCCTGTCTTATGAAAAGGGAAAGGGGACGCTTACCACGGACCGGACCTACAGCGGCCTGAAGAAGGATCTTCTTTGCACCAGATCCATGTATGTGGATGCCAAAGAAGGAAAGCTGAAGCTGCGGCTGTTGATGGATAAATACACGCTGGAGGTATTTGTCAATGACGGGGAACAGGCGATGAGTTCTGTGATTTTTACGCCGCCGGAAGCGGAAGGCATAGCTTTTTCCTGTAAAGGGGAGAGTTCCTTAGATCTTGTTATGTATGAAATTATGGTGTAACCGATTCGGCAGAGGAAAGCGAGTTACGACAGAAGGCGGTATGGCCCCGGAAAAGGGCTGTACCGTTTTTTTGTCCGGTGAGTTTACTGTAGCCTAATAAAACGGGCATACCGCCATAAAAGCGATATGCCCGTTTCTAACTCTCTGTTTTTCCATTGCTATAGGCAGAGCACTTACTGTGCCGCTCCGCCCTGTTCCGCCGCCTGTTGCTGCTGTAATGCATAGGCATTCTGCAGCGCCGCGATCTGGGCGTTCAGGCTGTCAATTTCCTGCTGCGCCTGGTTGACGGAATTCTGTGCCGCCGCCTGGGATTCCGGATCGGCGGCCGCCGCAAACTGCTGCTGGGCGCTTGCCAATACTGTCTGGGCATTCTGAAGGGCGGCCTGCAGGTTGGCCATCTGGATATCATAATTAGCCAGCATATTCCTGGCATCCAGCTCCAGCCGCTGCTGGGCAATGACTGCCGCCGCATTGGGATCTGCCATAAAGGCGGCATCATGAGGACACTGGGTGGAAGAGCCTTCCGCAGGAGTGGCATTGCCGCTTAAGGCGGCGTCCAGAGCGGGTGTCATAGTTACCGTACCGGGTACCTGGAACGGGCAAAGCTCTGTGGCAGGCAGGCCGGAATATTCACATACGCTGCCCTGGTAATGCACATCACAGGTTTCCGTAGGAACGGTGCCTTTGGCGAAATATTCCGTTTTCAGCGTTTCGTCACACATACCGGCGATAGGAAGCTTGCCGGACTGGGAGCAAACGGTTGCGGTTACGATATCGGCAGGGACATTGAAGGCCTTGTTTTCCAGGTTTTCATGGATTTTGCTCATGGCCGCTTTCCAAAGGGTTTTGGCCAGGTTACGTTCCCCGGTTTTCCCGGAAAGCTTGGCATTGTTGTCATAGCCTGTCCATGTGGTACAGGTGTAATAAGGCGTATAGCCGGCAAACCATACATCGTTATAATCCGAAGTGGTACCGGTTTTCCCGGCGATGGACATGCCGCCGAAATTCACGCTTGTCCCGGTACCGGAGGTAACGACATCCACCATGGCGTCTGTGAGAAGGAAGGCTGTGCTTTCCTTGATTACCTGACGGGTTTCCCCTACGGTATTGTCAATAACCACATTTCCGTCATGATCCACTATTTTGGTATAAAGCTTGGGTTTGATATACGTTCCGCCGTTGGCAATCGTGGCATAGGAGGCATTCAGCTCCATATTGGTAACACCATAGGTAATACCTCCCAGAGCCAGGGACTGGGTAATATCGGAAAAAATCTGTCCGTTTTTTTCTTCGCTTCTTACCAGCGTGGTAAAACCGAAATTCTCCAGATAATCAAACCCTTTATCGGGGGTAATGGTTGTCAGGGTCTTTACCGCGATGATATTCAGTGAATCCCGGATACCATCCCGCAGGGAACAGATGCCCCGGTAACCGGAACTGTACCAGTTGGATACCGGCCTGCCGTTGGCATAGTTGAAAGGCGCATCTACAAACACATCTGCCAGAGTAAGTCCCGCGCTGTCTAAAGCGGGCGCATAGGTGGAGACGATTTTGAAGGTGGAACCGGGCTGTCTGGTAGTGGAGGTTGCACGGTTTAAGGTACGGTTGGCCTCCTTGGCGCCGCGGCCGCCCACGATAGCTACCACATTTCCGGTGGACTGATCCTCAATGGTCATGGAAATCTGAGGCTGGGGTGTCATGGAAATACTCTCCGCCAGTACCTCATCCCCATCCTGGAGAAGGGAAGCCTTATAGGTTTCTATCGCCGCATATGCGTCTTCCTGGGAGGAAAAAAGCAGGGGATATTTTTTATCGTTTCCGTTTTCCTTCAGGTATTCCTCCAGCATTTCCTTGCTGTAGTTATCGCTTTCCCCATTGGAATGCTGGATGGACAGCTGGTAGTTCAGATACCAGCTGGTACCCTGGGGATAATTTTCCTCATTGGAGCATACTTCATCACAAATAGACTGGATCGTGGGATCCTGGGTGCTGTAAATCTTGAGGCCGCCTGTATAAAGCATGGAAAAGGCCTGTGCCTCGGAATAGCCGGCGGCTTCCAGATCATCCATGACAGCTTCGGTCAGGGCGTCCACAAAATAAGAATTAACAGCGGTTTCCCCTGTCTCTTCGTTAACGGTCTGAATGCGGGAATAGACATCGTCCGCCAGCGCTTCGTCGAATTCGGACTGGCTGATATATCCCTGCTCCAGCATGTCGTTGAGCACCTTTTCCCGACGTTCCGCATTTTTTTCCGGATGGGTAATCGGGTTATAACGGGAGGGGTTCTGGGTGATAGCGGCAATGACGGCGCATTCGGAAAGGTTCAGTTCATATACATTTTTCCCGAAATACCGTTTGGAAGCAGCCTGTACACCCAGGGTGTTCTGCCCTAAATTGATGGTATTCATGTAATTTTCCAGGATTTTATCCTTGTCCATCTGGTTTTCCAGCAGAATGGCCAGATACTGCTCCTGGATTTTACGTTTGACTTTGACGGCAAAAGCTTTTTCACTTTCGCTTGTCCAGCTGGTAAGAACGTTATTTTTGATGAGCTGCTGGGTGATGGTGCTGGCGCCTTCGGAAAAATGTCCGGACGTAAGCCCGATAAAGCCGGCACGGATAATACCTTTGATATCAATGCCGTTATGCTCATAAAAACGTGAATCTTCGATTGCCACAAAGGCGTGGGCAAGATTTTCAGGGATTTTGTCCATGCTTACGGGCACCCGGTTGGAGCCTTCCGCATCCAGCTTGGCAATCTGGTTCCCCTCCGCGTCGTATACAAAGGTGGAAAAACCGGTGGGGGATACGTCGATGTTGGAGATATCCGGCGCAGAAGCCAGGATACCCTTGACAACGCCCAGTCCGCCGCAGATCCCGATAATACCTGCAGCGAGTATCACAAGCAGAATGGCTTTAAAAAAGGTAAGAGCAAAACGTTTGCCCCATTTTTTTGATTTGGAACGCAGTGCCTTTTTTTTCTTGGCGGCACCTCTTTTGCCATAATTCATGAATTATGCCTCCTTAAGATAAACAGGAAGTTTCATGGAAAAGGTTCCATAAAAAACAACCTGTAATGTCCCATTTTGGGGCCATTTCAGGCAGGTCCAAAATGGCATTACCTATCTGATTATAGCAAATATGGGCAGGTAAATAAAGGTTTTTCTTCCATATTAAGAATTGTTCACAATATTACACACTTTTAAACATGGGCCGGAGGCTTGCCGCCGCTGCGTTTTTCACGGCCCGTGCAGTAAATGCACAGTACTCCGTGACCAGTAGCCAACTGTTACACCTGTTGCCTTCTGCCAGAAAAACTACATGTACATCGCAGGGGATGGTGTGATAAGATAAGACTGACAGGAATTATGAGGTAACCGTTCAGACGGATAGGAACGGTTGCATTCCGGGAGGTTCTTTATGGAAAAGAAAGAAAACAGGGAGAGATATCTGCCATATCGGTGTGTGCTGGAAGGCGGAACCGGTGAGATTGTGGAGAAGAAATCGCGCTTTCTGGCTACGGTACGGAAGGTGGAAACGGAAGAAGAAGCGGCGGCGTTTATTGAGGAAATGAAGAAAAAGTATTGGGACGCCTCTCATAACTGTTCCGCCTTTGTGCTTGGGAGGAAGGCGGAGCTGACGCGCTGCAGTGACGACGGGGAACCTTCGGGGACAGCGGGGCGGCCTATGCTGGAGGTGCTGCTGGGAGAAGGGATCTGCAATACGGCCGTGGTGGTGACACGGTATTTCGGCGGCACGCTTCTGGGGACCGGCGGACTGGTCAGGGCCTATGGGGCGGCGGTAAAAGCCGGGCTTGAAGGAAGCCGGGTGGTTACCATGCGCTATGGGACCCGGCTGCGGATTGGGTCGGACTATTCGGATATCGGCCGGATCCAGTATCTGTTAGGGCAGCAGGGGCTTCCCCAGGAAAACGCGCAGTATACGCAGCGGGTGGTCCTGGAAACCGTTGTCGCCGCGGAAGGGGAGGAACGGCTGATAAAAGAACTGACGGAGGCGACCGGCGGAAGAGCCGTGCTGGAAGCGGTTGGCAGATACTATTTTATTGACAAAGAGTAATGGTAACGTTATAGTGAATGAGTATTAATTTCCGAAAGGTGGTGGTTTTTTATGAAGAGCAAAACGGCAGGCAGTAGTGATGTTCCCGTCCCCGGGCGAAGTTGCAGTCAAAATAGGATTACAGGTAAGGCGGGTATGGGGCTTTGCGGGAAAGCTGCCGGACGTGCCCGGATGGGGGCAGGTCCATGCCTGAAAGCTGTCATGACACCGCCGGAAGGAGATTGTCATGGAAGAAAGCAAGGTAATAAGAGAACTGCTTGACAGCAAGCAGTATACGAGACTCCGCCAGATGCTGTCGGAGCTTAACGATGCGGATATCGCAGTGCTGCTGGAGGAACTGGAAGAACAGGATATGCTGAAGGTATTCCGTATTCTTCCCAAGGATCTGGCGGCGGATGTTTTTTCTTATATGGATGTGGATAACCAGCAGTTTATCATTACGTCCCTGTCCGACAGGGACGCGGCGAATATCGTGGATAACCTGATGGCTGATGATGCGGCGGATCTTATGGAAGAGATGCCGGCTAACGTGGTAAAAAAAATCCTGGCAAATGCCAGCCCGGATACGAGAAGGGATATCAATCATCTGCTCCGTTATCCGGAGGATTCCGCCGGAAGCATTATGACGGTGGAATATGTGGATCTGAAGGAAAACCTGACGGTGGATGAGGCGATAGCCAGAATCCGCAAAATCGGGGTGGACAGTGAAACGATCAATATCTGCTATGTCCTGGACGGCCGGAGGAAGCTGGTGGGAACGGTGGCCCTGCGTTATCTGCTCCTGAGCCAGCCGGATGAGGTGATTGCTGACATCATGCATGAAAACGTAATCTCCATCAATACCCTGATGGATCAGGAGGAGGTTGCCAGACAGTTCCAGAAATATGACTTTACGGCCATGCCGGTTGTGGATAACGAAAACAGGCTGGTGGGTATTATTACCGTAGATGATATCGTGGATATTCTCCAGGAAGAGGCTACGGAGGATATGGAAAAGATGGCGGCTATCGTGCCCAGCGATAAGCCTTATATGAAAACAGGGGTGCTGGAAACCTGGAAAAAGAGAATTCCGTGGCTGTTGCTGCTGATGGTTTCCGCGACCTTTACCGGACGGATAATCGCCAGCTATGAATCGGCGCTCAGCGCCTGTATGGTCTTGTCCACCTTTATCCCCATGCTCATGGACACGGGCGGAAATGCGGGAAGCCAGGCCAGTGTCTCCATCATCCGCGGTATTTCCCTGGATGAAATCCGGTTCCGGGATATGCCGGGCGTGATCTGGAAGGAAGCCAGGGTGGCCCTGCTTTGCGGCATTACCCTGTCGGCGGCTAATTTTATCAAGCTGATGCTGTTTGACCGGGTACAGGCGGCGGTGGCGTTTGTTATCTGCCTGACCCTGGTGGTAACGGTGTTTGTGGCAAAGATTGTGGGCTGCAGCCTTCCTATGTTTGCCAAGAAAATCGGCTTTGACCCGGCGGTTATGGCCAGTCCTTTCATAACCACCATTGTGGATGCGCTGTCTTTGGTGATTTATTTCCAGATAGCCACCGTACTGCTGCATTTTTAACAAAAGACGGGGTGTAGATAAAAAAGTCCGGCGCCACCTGCCCCTGCTTCCCTGTGGGGCCTGCTGCCCTGCAAGGATTCCTGGAAGGGGCGTTATAAGCACGCCGGTCCTTAGGCGGCGTCCTTTGCCGCCTTAGTACCGCTGCGTGATTATCCGAGCGGAAGCGTCCCCTGGAAGGAACCTTGCAGGGCAGCAGGCCCCACAGGGAAGCAGGGGCAGGTGGCGCCGGATTTTTTTATCTACACCCAAAAAGACGAATGTTTCGAAAAGGAGGACGGATATGAAACTGGTATCGTGGAATGTTAACGGCCTGAGAGCCTGTATGGGCAAAGGGTTTATGGATTTTTTTGAGGAAACGGATGCGGATATTTTCTGTATCCAGGAGAGCAAGCTGCAGGAAGGCCAGATTTCCCTGGAACTGCCGGGCTACTGCCAGTACTGGAATTACGCGGTGAAAAAGGGGTATTCCGGCACGGCTGTTTTTACCCGGAGGGAGCCTTTGTCGGTGGCTTACGGGATAGGGATCGAGGAACACGATCAGGAAGGCCGGGTGATCACCCTGGAGTTTCCGGACTTTTATATGGTGACGGTATATACCCCCAATGCCCAGGATGGGCTGGCGAGGCTGGATTACCGGATGATCTGGGAAGAGGAATTCCTGAAATACCTGAAGAAGCTGGAAGAAAAAAAGCCGGTGATTTTCTGCGGGGATCTGAATGTGGCCCATAAGGAAATCGATCTGAAGAACCCAAAGACCAACCGTAAAAATGCGGGATTTACGGATGAGGAGCGGGAGAAATTTTCCGTGCTTCTGGAGAATGGCTTCCTAGATACGTTCCGGTATTTTTACCCGGATTTAAAAGACGCCTATTCCTGGTGGTCCTATCGTTTCCATGCGAGGGAAAAGAATGCAGGATGGCGGATTGATTATTTTCTGGTATCCTCCCAACTGAAGGACCGGCTGGAGGATGCCGTGATTTATAAGGATGTTTTCGGTTCGGATCATTGTCCGGTCGCCCTGATTTTAAAGGACGAATGACGGAAAAAGGAGATGGGCAGTATGAAAAAAAGCAGTTTCAGATGGAACAGAAGAACCGGGAGCGCAGTGTTTACAGCAGGTATCTTAGCCTGCGGCCTGCTGCTTTCCGCATGCGGGAAGGATACGGATGAGACTTCGATGCATATCACGGAGACGGATATCCTGATCGAAGAAGAGAGTACGCCGCCGGAGAGCAGCGGGGCGGAAAGTACGCAGGAAGAAAGCAGTACTCAGGAAAGCGTTTCTTTTGATTGGGAAGCGGAGGAAATCGGGATGGCGCCTACCGGTACCTATGACGGTATTGTGGTGGACGCGGCGATGAACAGCATGGTGATCGATACGGCGGATGGAAACATGTATGCGGTGAGTTTCCCGGAAACGGAGGATGTGGTGGACACGACGGACGGCATTCTTTTGGGGCAGGCGGTTACCGTAACCTGTAAGGAAGGCGTGGCCTCCCGTGTGACGGACAGTGACAGGAAGCCCGCGGCTGACAGGGAAGCCTTATCCTTTGCGGCGGATGTGATGTTCGCCTGTAAATACAGGGATATCAATGCACTCTCTGAACTGGCCGGTTATCCCCTGTATGTGAATTTGGGAGATAAGGACATGGAGGTGGAAAACGGCGGAGACTTTCTTGAGATACCGGCATCCGATATCCTGTCCGGGGAACGGGTAAAGGCGGTGCTTGGCACCAACCTGTTTGAACTGAAGGAGCTGGACGGCGGGAAGTATGTGCTGGGAGCGGAAGAAGGAAAGCCCAACATTATATTCCAGAAGGATACCGGAAGGGATAACGGATTTGCGATAACAGGAATTAATTAAAAGCAATCGTATACCACGACAGACAAAAAACAGCCATACCCCATGCAGCGGCACAGAAAGCCGGGAATGGGGTATGGCTGTTTTTTTCGGGAGGACGGCGCTTTTTTCAGCAGAGGGCTTCACAGGAAACCGCCGGGGCTGCCGCCTGAAGAAGCCGGGAAAGGGAAAAACCGGCCTGTGTTATGCAGAACGAAGCGCCGCCGGGAAGGGGAATCCTGCCTTCAGAATCGATTTCCAGAAAACAGGACCTGCCCGATATTATATAGTCGATCCTTTTATAATCCGCAAAAAGCTCTATGGGAAAAACCGGATGTTCGGGATGATATCGTATCTGGTAGACGGATTCGGCCAGCCGTTCCCGAGCAGAAGGAGGCGTATCCTTCTGCGGGAGAAAGAAAAGCAAAGGGGATTCGCAGTCTTTCAGACGCAGCTGCAGTTCTTCTCTGCCGCTGTCCGAATAGTAATAGTGGTTGGCAGCCAGGCATTTGTTCTGCCTGAGAAGGCTGATATTCTTCCGGTAGCTGGGGGCAATTTCTGCGGAAAGCAGCAGATTGCGGCACTGGGAAAGCAGGAGGGCCTGCTCTTCCTGCAGTTCTTCGTCCGGGAGGAAGATCAGAAAAGCACTGTTATCGTACCGGCGGAACAGAGAGATAAGCCCCTGCCAGTCCTCCGGGACAGCTTCCAGACACAGACAATACGTATAGATGCCCAGGCGGCGTCCTTCCTGAATCAGCGCTTCCAGCCGGGAAAGACAGAAGGCTCCTTCCGGATGATAATGGATAAAGAGGCTCCAGGGAACCGCAAGCCCATGCTCCCTTTCGTAGGCACGGATAAGCTCCGCTCCGTAGGTCCAGCTGGTATATCCGATATTGACGCCGAATTTTTTGAGCGTCTCATGGTCGATCTCTTCCGTCAGCCGGGAAAGAAGGGAATAGTAAGGGCTGTTGCCATCCAGAAGAAGAGTCTGGGAAAGCGCAAAAAAATTTTTCTGGAAACGGCCCCGGGCGAACTGTCTGCCCAAATCGGCAAGCTTTCGGACGCTCCTCTTGGGATCCTCCTGCATTTCCTTAATACCGCGGTTTACCGCGGCTTCTATGAGATAACGGGTGAACTTTTCCGGTTTCAGTGACATCACTTCCTATCAGTCAGATTTGCACAGCTTCTTCTACCATTCATTGTATCATACCCGTCCTGTTTTGCAACGGAAAGAGACATTTTCCGCAGGTTGTCCCAAAATGTGACATTTTCAAAATTTGTCCAAAATAGGGACACCGGGAAAAGAGTGTCCAATGACAGGGAACGCTTCCGTAGTTAAACTGGCAGGTAACAGGGATACAGGAAACAGGCAGGCGGCCTGCATGAGCCGCGGAACGGAGGAACGTATGGATTTTACACACCAGGCGGAACGGAAAGCTTTCCGTATTGCTATTGACGGGGCTTTAAAACATGTAAAGAAGGATCGGGAAGAAAGCTTCCTGCAGCTGATTGATTTGGCGGAAAAATTTATGGGAGGCTGCAAATTCAGGAAAGAGGATTATGAGCGGGCCAGGGAACTGGTCAGGGATCCGGACGGAAAATGGATGAAATATGCGGATCGGATTCTGCAGGAGGTGGATCCTCATGTTGTGAAGATGACGGCGCTGAATCTGGGGTTTGAAGCGTTTTTTTACGGGACGAAACGGATTAACCAGATGAGAAAGATACATAACTGTAATATCCCCTGGCTGCTGCTGGTGGATCCCACAAGCGCATGCAACCTGCACTGTACGGGCTGCTGGGCGGCGGAATACGGGAACCGGCTGAATTTAAGCTATGACGAGCTGGATGGTATCATAACCCAGGGGAAGGAGCTGGGCATCTATCTGTATATGTATACGGGAGGGGAGCCTCTTGTGAGAAAAGACGATATCATCCGGCTGTGTGAGAAGCACAATGACTGTGAATTCCACGCCTTTACCAACGGAACCCTGGTAGACGATGCTTTCTGTGAAGAAATGAGACGGGTGGGGAACCTGTCGCTGTCCATCAGCCTGGAAGGTTTTGAAAACGCCAACGACGGAAGACGGGGGGACGGCTGTTTTGAACGGGTGATGGAAGCCATGGATCGGCTGAAAGCCCACGGACTGGTATTCGGAACCTCTGTCTGTTATACAAGAAATAATGTGGAAGCGGTCACCAGCGATGAATTCCTGGATATGATCATAGAAAAAGGCTGCCGGTATGCCTGGTATTTCCATTATATGCCGGTGGGGAATGACGCGGCGCCGGAATTAATGCCTACCATGGAACAGAGGGAATATATGTTTCACCGCATACGCGAAATCCGGGCGCTGGAGGGAGGAAAACCCCTGTTCGCCTTTGATTTCCAGAATGACGGACAGTTTGTTGGCGGCTGTATTGCGGGCGGCAGGAACTATTGCCATATCAATCCCAATGGTGATGTGGAGCCTTGTGTATTCATCCACTATTCCGGGGCCAATATCAGGGAGGTATCCCTGCTGGAGGCGCTGCAGCAGCCGCTGTTCATGGCATACCGGGAAGGGCAGCCGTTTCATGACAACCTTCTGCGGCCTTGTCCCATGCTGGAAAATCCGGAGATTCTCCGGGAAATGGTTGCCGGGACCGGGGCGAAATCCACGGATCTGCAGTGTCCGGAGAGCGCCGGACATCTCTGCGGAAAGTGCGAAGCATATGCGGCGCAATGGGCTCCCATAGCGGACAGGCTGTGGGAACAGGAAATGGATAAAAAAGGAAAACACAGGTAGCAGTTCAGGGTTCTTTCTCCGGTTTGGGTATGGCGCCGCCATACCCAAACCGGAGAAAGAACCCTGTTCAGTCCGTAGGAGGAGCGGCCTCGTTCCCAAGTTTGCTGAAAATTTCTTCTGCAAACAGAAGGAGGACGCATTTCAGATGGCCCGTAAATTCTTCGGCAGTGGTTTCATTTTCCCCAGAGAGCCAGCGCAGAAGGGCGGAAATCAACCCGTCATAGAAGAAATCCAGTAAAAACTGCTGATCCTCGTTGCTTTCAAAGCTGTCGGAAAGAAACAGGGGGACCAGAGGCTTAATGATTTCAAGAAAATAGTCCTGGAAGGAATTCTGCCCTTTGATAGCCAGTGCACAGCGGTAAAAGCTTCTTTCGCTTTCAAAATACCGGCAGACATCCACCAGCAGATCCCAGCCGTTGTCGTAGCGGTCCACATGGATATGGGAAACAAATTCGGTGTAGAAAATCCAGTTTACCAGGTCATATTTATCTTTGAAGTGGTAGTAAAAGCTTTTCCGGTTCATACCGCAGCCTTCACAGATGTCATTTACATTGATTTTACCGAAGGGCTTCTGCTCCATCAGGGATTTTAAGGAAGAAGCAAGAGCGTTTTTAGTTATATTGGAATCAGCCATACATTCCTCCCGCAGCATTTACATATGTAACCAGTGTACTTATTTTTTACGGGAAAGTCAACTTGAAAGGAATGTCGGGCGGCTTCTTCTGTTTTGGCTATATGACATGCACGGAGGCAGATGCATCCGTACATGCCGGCAGAATGCCCGTGAGGAAAGTAACGCCCGCCCGGATGAGCGGTCACGCCTGACCTGTGAGCGCAGGAGTTATTCCTTGATAAACTGTATTTCTTCAAACATCCGGCCGGCTGTCAGGAAAGCCAGACCGTCGTAATAATCGTGCCATACATCCGGGGAATAAAGGATCTCCGCAGCCATTTGTCTGGGCAGCAGTGCGGAAAGGCCGTCGCTGACGGCGCCGATGCAGTCCGGGCGCAGATCCGGGCCGCCAAGGGCTACGTAAGCGGGATTCAGGATGCCGCATACCCAGCCGATGATTTTAATCAGATGATTGACATATTCGGTATCATTCATTGTTTCCGTCAGATAGTCATCCAGCAGATGATCGCCGTCTGCCGGCAGAAGGCCAAGCTCTCCTGCAAAGTTATTGCAGCCGCGGATAATCCGCCCGCCGCTGATGAATCCGGCGCTGATGCAGCTTTTCTCAAAATGCAGAAAGGCCATATTGGTATCTTCCGGGTTCTCATCGGGAAATTCTTTGGCATAGCAGCGGCCGAAGCCGATTGCGGTGGCATTCAGATCGTTTTCCATGATGACGGGAATATGATATCGTTCCGCCAGGAAATCGCCGATATCCGATTTATAGAGTTTGCCGTCCTCCCGGCTTTTCCTCCAGTAGCATCCTTTTTCCACAATACCTGGAACGCCGAGGCCGATGGATTTGATTTCTTTTTCCCGGATCAGTTCATCCAGGCAGGAAAGCAGCGGCTGCCGGTAATTTTCGCCTACCGTCTCCAGCTCTTTTTTTTCCACGATTTCCCCGCACATATTGACCAGCAGAAAAATCACCCGGTCATCCAGGAGGCAGAAGGCGGCGCCATGGTAGCGTTCCGGATTCAGGCGGTAGCGTTGTGCTTTCCGCCCCCCGCTGGACTCATCCAGGCCGATGCCCTCAATTTCTCCGTTCTCCAGCATTTCGGAAAGAAGGGAGCGCACCGTGGTGGAACTGATCCTCGTTTCCAAGGCGATTTCGGCCCTGGTGGCGGAACCGTTTGTTTTAATGACCCTGCGTATCAGGGACAGATTGGCCTGTTTTAAAAGATTAGGTCTGGCAGTTAAGGAATCCATGCTATCATTCTCCTTGCAACTTTTGTAATAAACTTATATAAGTATTTGATGAAAGTATAAACCGGCATCGGAAATTTGTCAACAGGAAGAAAAGTGCACGGGTGTAGATAAAAAAGTTTGGCGTCCCCCGGCCCTGCTTCCCTGTGCGGCCTGCTGCCCTGCAAGGATTCCTGGAAGGGGCGTTATAAGCACGCCGGTCCTTAGGCTGCGTCCTTTGCGGCCTTAGTACCGCTGCGTGATTATCCGAGCGAAAGCGTCCCCTGGAAGGAACCTTGCAGGGCAGCAGGCCGCACAGGGAAGCAGGGCCGGGGGACGCCAAACTTTTTTATCTGCACCCAAAGTGCACAGGAAAAAATGCCGCCCGGTTCTTTGCAAGGAGAACGGGGCGGCATTTCCTATGGTTAATTTCTGTTCATGTTAGCTCTTTTTCTTTTGGTAGGATCCAGAATTTTCTTGCGGATGCGCAGGTTTTTGGGGGTAACCTCCAAAAGCTCATCGGTTTCGATGAAATCCAGCGCCTGCTCCAGGCTCAGAATACGGGGAGGGCTGAGGCGGAGGGCTTCGTCTGCGCTGGAGGAACGGGTATTGGTCAGCTGTTTCTTCTTGCACACGTTGACTTCGATATCTTCGCCCCTTCCGTTCTGGCCGATGACCATACCGGCATAGACTCTTTCGCCGGCGCCGATGAATAAGGTTCCGCGCTCCTGGGCATTGAACAGGCCGTAGGTTATGGATTCCCCGGTCTCATAGGCGATGAGGGAGCCCTGCTTGCGGTACTGGATATCTCCCTTATAAGGGCCGTAGCCTGCAAATGCCGTATTCATGATACCGTTTCCTTTGGTGTCGGTCATGAATTCCCCGCGGTAGCCGATCAGGCCCCGGGAAGGAATATTGAATTCCAGGCGGGTATAGCCTCCGTTGGCGGCGCTCATATTTACCAGCTCGCCTTTCCGCTGGCTCAGTTTTTCAATGACGCTTCCGGAAAACACCTCCGGCACATCGATATAGGCAATTTCCATAGGCTCCAGGCGCTTGCCGTGCTCGTCCGTTTTATAGAGCACTTCCGCCTTGCTGACGGCAAATTCAAAGCCTTCGCGGCGCATGTTTTCAATAAGGACGGACAGATGCAGTTCGCCGCGGCCCGATACCTTGAAGCTTTCCGTGGTGTCCGTTTCTTCCACGCGGAGGGAAACGTCGGTATTCAGTTCCCGGAAAAGCCGGTCCCGCAAATGGCGGCTTGTTACAAATTTACCTTCCTGTCCGGCAAAAGGAGAGTCATTTACGATGAAATGCATAGCAATGGTAGGTTCGGAAATCTTCTGGAACGGGATAGGCTGCGGATTTTCAGGAGAACACAGCGTATCCCCGATATGGATATCCGTGATACCGGAAATGGCGACGATGGATCCCATGGAAGAAGTCTTTACGGGAACCTTGCTCAGGCCGTCGAATTCATACAGCTTGCTCACCTTCACACGTTTCTGCTTGTCCGGCTCATGGTGGTTGACGATCACTACCTCCTGGCCTTCGGAAATGGTGCCGTTGTCCACCTTGCCCACGCCGATGCGGCCCACATATTCATTATAATCTATCGTGCTGATAAGCAGCTGTGTGCCGGCCTGAGGATCCCCTTCGGGAGCGGGGATATACTCTAAAATCGTATCGAACAGGGGCTTCATGTCCTTGTTCTTTACCGTCAGGTTCAGCGTGGCACTTCCCGTTTTGGCGGAAGCAAATACAAAAGGACAATCCAGCTGCTCGTCATTGGCGTCCAGATCCATGAAAAGCTCCAGCACCTCATCCACAACCGCGTTGGGCCTGGCTTCCGGGCGGTCTATTTTGTTCACACACACAATGACGGAAAGCTGCAGCTCCAGCGCCTTACGCAGTACGAACTTTGTCTGGGGCATGGGGCCTTCAAACGCGTCCACCACCAGGATAACGCCGTTCACCATTTTCAGGACACGTTCCACTTCGCCGCCGAAATCCGCGTGTCCGGGCGTATCAATGATATTAATTTTTGTTCCCTTATACATAACGGCTGTATTTTTGGAAAGAATGGTGATTCCTCTTTCCCGCTCTATGGCATTGGAGTCCATGACCCTTTCCGCCACATCCTGGTTTTCCCTGAACACGCCGCTCTGCTTCAAAAGCTCATCCACAAGCGTTGTTTTGCCATGGTCAACGTGAGCGATAATAGCCACATTCCTCACATCTTCTCTTTTCTGCATCATACTTCAATTCCCTTCCTATACCTCTTCAAACGATCCGGTACTGAAACAAAAGACTGTCTGAAATTTCTTCTGCAGCCCCCAGTGTTATGCGGATTTCGTATGCCAGAGAACAAACAGCTCACGAAACGGGGCTACAGGAGAAGTTTCGGACAGCTACCTTATTATTATACAACTTACATCAAACTTAAACAGTATAGCACCGATATTTTCATCTTGCAACCTAAAAACTGCAAAAACCCCCGATATCTGTCGATTTTCCGGAAATCGCGGCGACCCATGGCGGTTCTAGGATCGGTTTTGCTGCCATAAAATAGTAATACATGACAGGAAAAAATTCTTAAAAGCGGTTTCGGTCAAACCGAAGCCCAAGAAGGGAGAACAAAAAATGACAGATAAGGTAATTGAAAACAACCAGGTGATCATAATGGGGAAAATCGTGAGCGACTTTACATTCAGCCACGAGATTTTCGGAGAGGGCTTTTATATGGTGGATGTGGAGGTCGCCAGACTCAGTGACTCCTATGACATCATTCCCCTGATGGTATCCGAAAGGCTCCTCGATGTGGAAGAGGACTACAAGGGCGCTTATGTATGCGTATCCGGGCAGTTCCGTTCCTATAACAGACATGAGGAGAGGAAGAACAGACTGATCTTATCCGTATTTGCAAGGGAAATTGAATTTGTTGAGGAACTGGAGGAAAGCTCCAAAACCAATCAGATATATCTGGACGGCTATATCTGCAAGGAACCGGTTTACCGTAAAACGCCTTTGGGAAGGGAAATCGCCGATGTGCTTCTGGCTGTAAACCGTCCTTACGGAAAGTCCGATTATATTCCCTGTATCTGCTGGGGACGCAACGCCCGCTTTGCAGGCGGCTTCAATGTAGGGGAGCGCTGCGAGGTTTGGGGCAGGATCCAGAGCAGGGAATATATGAAAAAAGTAGGGGAAGAGCAGCTGGAAAAAAGGATTGCTTATGAAGTTTCCGTAAGCAAGCTGGAACTCATAGAAGAGTAGGCTGCCGGAATAAAAGTTGCATCACCTGGATGCTTATGGTATTATTAACAGGTCAGATACCCAGCCGCAGGCAATGGGATGTTATGGCTGCTGTTTTACAGGGCTGCCTGCAGGAGAGGAAGCTGCAACGAATGACGATAGCGGTCCGGTGCCGCAGAATACCGTAGAGGGGCGAATATATGGCAGAAGGAAAGGTTTATATTTATGGAGGGACGGGACACGGCAAATCGCCGGCGGCCATAGGCTGCGGTCTGATAGCGGCGGCCAGGGGGGCACGGGTGGTAATCATCCAGTTCCTGAAGGGAAAGGGACTGACCGAGGACGAATATCCGCGCAGGCTCGAGCCGGGGATCAAGCTTTTCCGTTTCGAAAAATCCAATGAAGATTTTGTGGCCCTGCCCAGGGAAAAGCAGGAGGACGAAGTCCAGAATATCAGGAATGGCCTGAACTTTGCCAAAAAAGTTCTCAGTACGGGGGAATGCGATATGCTGATCCTGGATGAAGTGCTGGGGCTTGTTGATAATAATATTATCTCCATCGCGGATTTGAAAAACGTGCTGGATACAAGGGACGGGGAAACGGATATTATCATGACCGGTATTTCTCTGGACGAGGAGGTCTGTTCCCTTGCCGACTATGTGTCCGAAATCCGTACAATCAAATAAAAGGCCGGTTTGCTGTCTTTCAGACCGACTTGTTATCGGGCCGGGTCTCCTGCTGCTTGCAGCGTGGGATCCGGCCCTTGCGGCTGCTGGTAACAGTTCAGACGGCTGTCCCGCCCGCGTAAAAGGAAAGAATATGTGCGTTGACAGGAACCGCACTGCGTGCTATGATTATTTTCAGATAGAGGTTGCGCGATTCAGGAGTAGCTTTTCGGATGTGGCAGGCACAGAGGAAGAAAAGGGAAAGGGGAAAGCGCCGAAAGAGGAGGGGCCTGGCATCCGAATCTTGGGCATGCGGTGAAGAACCGTATGACTGTCATCTGTAAAAGATGGGGCGCTATCATGAAGGGAAAATAATCTCCGGCCGCCTCCGTATTTTTACGTAAATGGATGGCCGGAGAATTTTTTTACATTTGTAACTGTCCCGAACCTTCACAGTTACTTCTATTTCATCAGGCAGTGTGGCTGCCGTATCAGAGGGCGCCTGAGGAAGCGTTCCAAAACAAGGAGGAGCATATGGCAATTTTTAAAGGAGCAGGAGTAGCAATTATCACCCCTTTTCATGAGGACGGAAGTGTGAATTATGAAAAATTCGGGGAACATATTGAGGCGCAGATCGCCGGAGGCACCGATGCCATCATCGTATGCGGTACCACAGGGGAGGCTTCCACGCTGACCCATGAGGAGCATCTGGATGTGATCCGTTATTGTGTGGAGAAAACGGCAGGCAGGATTCCCGTAATTGCGGGAACCGGTTCCAACTGTACGGAAACCGCGGTTTTCCTTTCCCGGGAGGCGGAAAAAGCAGGTGTTGACGGCGTGCTGGTAGTGACTCCTTACTATAATAAAGCCACCCAGAAAGGGCTGTATGAGCACTTCAAAATCGTGGCGGAAGCGATTAAGGTTCCTGTGATCCTTTATAATATCCCGGGCCGGACCGGTGGTGTGAACATTCTGCCGGAAACCGTGGTCAGACTGTGCAGGGAGGTTCCCAATATCGTGGGCGTGAAGGATGCCACAGGCAATATCAGCCAGATCGCCGAGCTGATGAGCATAGCGGGGGAGGATGTGGATCTGTACTCCGGCAACGACGATCAGATTGTACCGCTTCTGTCCCTCGGCGGCAAAGGGGTTATTTCCGTCCTTTCCAACGTGGCTCCAAAAGAGACGCATGAGATGTGTGCCAGATTTTTTGAAGGGGATGTGGAAGGAAGCCGTGCCATCCAGCTTAAGGCTATCCCGTTATGCAAGGCCCTGTTCTGTGAAGTAAACCCGATCCCGGTTAAGAAGGCCATGAACCTGATGGGGCTGGAGGCCGGCCCTCTGAGACGGCCTTTAACGGAAATGGAAGAAGAAAATGCGGTGAAACTGGAAAAAGCCATGAAGGATTTTGGCATTCTGTAAGGAGTTACCTATGGTAAAAATATTGATGCACGGCTGTAACGGCCATATGGGACAGGTGATTGCACGTCTGGCCCAGGCGGACAGCGATACGGAAATCATCGCCGGTGTGGATGTGTCGGATCCTATCTCCAATCCCTATCCGGTATTTAAAAGCCTGGAGGATTACAGGCAGGCCTGGGAACAGGATGCGTCCCTGAAAGCGGACGTGGTGATTGACTTTTCCTCCTGCGCAGCGGCGGATAAGCTGCTGGACTACTGCAGCGCCGCGCAGATGCCCGTCGTACTCTGTACAACGGGGCTTTCCCCGGAGCAGCTGGAGCGGGTGAAGGCGGTGGCAGGTAAGACGGCTGTCCTCAAATCCGCCAATATGTCCCTGGGGATTAATCTGCTTCTGAAACTGCTCAAAGAGGCGGCGGCAGTCCTGGCGCCTGCCGGCTTTGATATGGAAATCGTGGAGAAACACCATAACCAGAAGGTGGATGCGCCCAGCGGGACGGCACTTGCCCTGGCGGACTCCATAAACGAAGAATTTAATAACGAATATACTTATGTTTATGACAGAAGTACCCGGAGACAGAAAAGGGATGCAAAAGAGATTGGACTTTCTGCCGTACGCGGTGGTACAATAGTAGGAGACCATGATGTGATTTTCGCAGGAGAGGACGAGGTGATTACCTTTTCCCATACGGCATACTCCAAAAATGTATTTGCCAAAGGCGCGGTACAGGCGGCCAAATTCCTTAAAGGGAAGCCTGCGGGGCTTTATGACATGAGCGATGTAATCGAAGGCGCATAGCTGCCGTTCAGACCTGTCTGCGGGGAAAGAGACAGCATCCCGCAGGGAAAGGACAGCGCAGCTGCAAAGAGGGGATAAGAATAGGGAATCGAAGGATTCCCTTTTTTCAATGGTTCGTCCGGTTTGTCATGCGAACTGTGGAAAAAAGGATTTATGCAGCAGAAAGGGGATAATGCAAGCATGCAGGATTTGGAACTGACCTATCTGAAAAGCCTGTCCAAAAGTTTTCCGACCATTGCGGATGCGGCGACAGAAATTATTAATCTGCAGGCCATTTTGAGTCTGCCGAAAGGGACGGAACATTTTCTGACCGATATCCATGGGGAATATGAGCAGTTCAACCATGTGCTCAAAAACGGTTCCGGCAGTGTGAAGCGCAAGATTGATGAAGAATTCGGTAATACCCTGAGCAGCAGGGACAAGCGGAGCCTCGCCACCTTGATTTATTATCCGATGGAAAAGCTGGAGCTGGTGATGCAGGAGGAGGACAGCCAGGAAAATCTGGAGGATTGGTTCAAGATAACTCTGCACAGGCTGGTACAGATGACCAAGAGGGTAGCCTCCAAATATACCCGATCCAAGGTAAGGAAAGCCCTGCCCAAGGATTTCTCCTACGTTATCGAAGAACTGATTACGGAAAAGGAAGAGGTGCAGGATAAAGAGGCCTATTACAATGAAATCATCCATACCATTATCCGCATCGGAAGGGCGCCGGAATTTATCGCCGCCCTGTGTAACCTGATTCAGCGGCTGGTGATCGATCATCTGCATATTGTGGGGGATATTTATGACAGGGGCAACGGGCCTCATATAATCATGGATACCCTGAGCCAGTACCATTCGGTGGACATCCAGTGGGGAAACCATGATGTGGTGTGGATGGGGGCGGCCAGCGGGCACACGGGCTGTATCGCCAATATTATCCGTATTTCCGCCAGATATGGCAATCTGGATATCCTGGAGGAGGGATACGGCATCAACCTCATTCCGCTTGCTACGTTTGCCATGAATACCTATGCCGATTCCAACTGCGATGTTTTTTCCATTAAATATGGGGAGGATTACGATACAAAGGATCTGGAGCTGGATAAGAAGATGCATAAGGCCATCGCCATTATCCAGTTCAAGCTGGAGGGCCAGCTGATGAAACGAAGGCCGGAATTCGATATGGCCGACCGGCTGCTGCTGGATAAGATCGATTATGAAAAGAAAACGGTTCTGATTGACGGGAAAGAATATGCCATGAAGGATGTGGATTTTCCCACCGTGGATCCCGGGGATCCGTACCGCCTGACCCCGGAGGAGGAGCAGGTGGTGGAAAGGCTGCGGCATGCGTTTGTCCACTGCGAGAAGCTGCAGCGGCATATCCGTTTTCTTTTTTCCAAGGGAAGCCTGTACAAGGTATATAACTCCAACCTTCTGTACCATGGCTGTGTGCCGATGGACGAGGAGGGGAATTTCCTTAGGGTGAACGTGTTCGGAAAGGAATACAGCGGGAAAGCGCTGTATGATATCCTGGATCATTATGCCAGGAAGGGTTACTATTCCCAGGATAAGGAAGAGGTGGAAAAAGGGAGGGATATCATTTGGTATATCTGGACCGGTCCCAATTCCCCTGTGTTCGGCAAAGATAAAATGGCTACCTTTGAACGGTATTTTGTGGAGGATAAGAGCACCCATACGGAAATCAAAAACAGCTATTACAGGCTGATGGACAACGAAGAGGTGCTGGGCCGTATCCTGAAGGAATTCGGGCTGGACGAGAACAGCTCCCATATCATTAACGGCCATGTCCCTGTGGAGTTAAAGAAAGGGGAGACCCCCATCAAATGCGGGGGGAAGCTGCTCATCATAGACGGCGGTTTTTCCAAGGCTTACCAGGGGAAAACCGGAATTGCCGGTTACACCCTGGTGGCCAATTCCCACGGCATGACGCTGGTGGCCCATGAGCCTTTTGAATCGGCGGAATCGGCCATACGAAAGGAATCGGATATTTTTTCGGATTCCATTATCGTGGAAACAGCGCCCCGGCGGATCCGGGTGTCGGATACGGATATCGGTACGGAACTCAAGGAAAGCATCGGTTATCTGGAGAAGCTTCTGGCAGCCTACAGGGACGGCACGTTGATAGAAAAAGGCGTATAAGAATCCGGCCATATGCGGCCCTATGTACAGGGCAAGTTATTGGCTTGCCCCGGGTGTGGTCAAAGATAGGAGAAATTATTTGGTGTTGGTGATATCCTTCACGCCATTGGCTACACCGTCAGCAGCGTTTTCAACCATGTTTCCGGCATCATCCACTACATCGCCCACAGCATCGCCTACATCATCGATAGCATTGCCTGCATTATCCACCAGGTTGGAGCCTTTGCCGGCGGTGCTGTTTCCGCCTGCAGTACCGTTGTTGGTTTCGTTGATACCGGCGGTTTCATCGGTTCCGTTTGTTGTACCGTTTATGGTTCCGGTTTCATTTGTATCGGTACCATTTGTATTGGTTTCATTTGTGGTTTCGTTGCCGGCTATTCCGGTTGTCCCGGTTTCGTTACGGCTTGCCGTTTCTTCGGCAGCGGTAGTGGATTCCGTTGTATTTCCTGCCATGTCGTCCGCGTTATTTTTCTTATCTCCACAGGCGGTCACACTGGCAAGCATCAGCAGAATCAGCGCTGCAGGAATCATTCTGTTCAGCTTTTTCATGTTGCTCACTCCTTTTTCTTTGTGTGTTTGGGCGTGCAGGAGGATTTTTTCCACAGAGATTTTATACCCGTGAGCGGCGGCCGCGGCCAGGTAAGCCTGACTTTGGCGGCTGCCGGGAAAATCATCCTGTAAATATAGAACACGCTCACGAACAATATAACTGTCCGTTTTTTATTATGTTCGGAAAAATTCTTTTTATGCGGAAAAAGGAATTGTCAAAAAGGATAATTTCGTGTAAAATATACCTAATTTTGTAAAAAAAGCCGTTTATCTGCGGCCTGAGGCAGGGAGATAGGGAATATGGAATTCAGACCATGTATTGACATTCATAATGGCAAGGTGAAACAGCTGGTGGGCGGAAGTGTGGCGGATACCAGCGACAGTGCCCAGGAAAACTTTGTATCTGAAAAGGACAGCGCCTGGTATGCCCGGCTTTTTGAGGAAAAAAACCTGAAAAACGGCCATGTAATCCTTTTGAACAAAAAGGGAAGCCCTTATTATGAAAGCTCCAGGGAGCAGGTTTTGAATGCCCTCCGGGCTTATCCCGGAGGACTGCAGGCGGGCGGCGGCATCACTGCGGAAAACGCCCATGAATATCTGGATGCAGGGGCGTCTCACGTGATTGTAACCTCTTATGTATTCCGGGACGGGACGATTTCCTATGAGAACCTGAACCGGCTGCTGGAAAATGTGGGCAAGAAAAAGCTGGTACTCGATCTGAGCTGCCGGAAAAAGGACGGGGATTATTATATCGTTACCGACCGCTGGCAGAAATATACGAAGGTGATATTGAATGAGGATGTGCTGGATATGTTTGCTTCTTTCTGTGACGAATTCCTGATCCATGCTGTGGACGTGGAGGGAAAGGTGTGCGGAATCGAAAAGGAGCTGGTGGCACTTTTGGGAAGATGGAACCGGATACCCATCACTTATGCGGGCGGAATCCGTTCCCTTGAGGATATCAGAAGCATTAAGGAGCTGGGACGGAATAAAATCCACATCACGGTGGGAAGCGCACTGAACCTTTACGGAGGGAGCCTGGACTTCAATACCGTGCAGGCTTACGCAGAAGAAGAGATGTAAACAGAAATAAGAAAGGAGCTTCACGTCCGGATTGTTATCAATCCATTCGTAAGCTCCTTTTTCAATGGGCGTTTCGGCAACGTATCCCATTGGTGGAATCCATTACAACTGTACAGCTTATTCTCAAATAAAAAAACGATATGAACTGTGATACCGATATATTTGATAAAAAAAGGCACATTGTGATGGTTCGGGTAAGATTTCCGTGAAATCTTATAATTTGATTACGTTAACAGCCTGAGGGCCTTTATCTCCCTGGATAACATCGTATTCTACAGCTGCGCCTTCGTCCAGAGATTTGAAACCATCCATGTTCAATCCGGAGTAGTGTACGAATACGTCCTGTCCTGCTTCATCAGAAATGAAACCGTAACCCTTTTGGTTGTTAAACCACTTTACTGTACCTTTGTTCATTCTAGGATACCTCCGCATAAAAAATAAGTATTGATCTGTTGCCCTGCAACATAGTCAGAATATCACAAGAGTGTTCAAATGTAAAGTGATATTTTACGTTATTACATTACTTATTTGAAAAAAATTTCCAGTATTTATAGGGTCTCAGGACTCTTTATTCATACGTGAAAATACCATTTCATAGCCGTCGTTTCCATAGTTTAAGGAACGGTTGACGCGGCTGATGGTGGCGGTGGAAGCGCCCGTTTTTTCGGCAATATCCAGGTAAGTCTTATGATCCCGCAGCATTGCCGCAACCTCAAAACGCTGAGACAGGGAAAGGAGCTCATTTACGGTGCACAAATCCTCGAAGAAGCTGTAACACTCATCCCTGTTTTCCAGACTCAGAATGGCCTCAAACAGATGGTCCACTGCGTCTGTCTTTATTTTTTTATTCATTTCATTACCTCCGTACTGATTCTGTTTCGCTCCCGCAGGGCAGGGGATTTTCCCCGCCCTTCATATATTGGGATTTTACCATACTAAAGTTCTAAAGTAAAGAAAAATGTCTTTCCGGAAAAGTTAAGGCTTGTCATGTAGTTTTCAATACTATATAATAAAAGACAAATGTATAGCCGTATCCGATCCCTTCTGAGGAACGGAAGCGGCAGGCAGGGCGTCCCCCATGAAGGACGCAGGACAGGAGCGGAAGATGACCATTTCTACAGAAGACCTATTGAACAGTATCCTGGAGAGCCTTGACAGAATCGATTATGTCAGGCCCGGGGATATCCCCAATATTGATTTATATATGGATCAGGTAACGACCCTGATGGACAGCAAGCTGAGAAACAGCACCAGGAATCCCGGGGAAGATAAAATACTGACCAAAACCATGATTAATAATTATGCGAAGAACAATCTGCTTCCTCCGCCTGTGAAGAAGAAATATTCCAAGGAGCATGTGCTCATACTTATTTTTATTTATTATTATAAGGGCGTTATGTCCATCAATGACATACAGACGATTCTCCAGCCCATAACGGATCAGTATTTCAAAGGGGATGCAAAGTTAAGCCTGGAAGATATTTATAATGAAGTATTCAGCCTGGAGAAGGAACAGGTTGAAGTGATGAAGAAGGATCTTATAGAAAAATTCACCAGGGCCGGTGAGACTTTCCCGGAAACGGAGGAGGAAGAAGAAAGGCAGTTCCTGCAGTTCTTTTCCTTTATCTGTATGCTCAGCTTCGATGTATATGTTAAAAAACTGCTTATAGAAAAGCTTTTGGATCTGAGCAGTATCCAGATACCGGCTAAAAGGAAAAAAGCGCAGTCCAAAAGTGCGAAGGAAAGCGCGGAAAATGGGCCTTCCGTAAATACGGAGCAAAAAAAAGAATAATTTTGTCAAACATACTCTTGCCAATTTCCAAAAAAGTGGTACAATAATACCCATGGAGACATAGCTCAGCCGGGAGAGCGTTCGCCTCACACGCGAAAGGTCACGAGTTCGAGCCTCGTTGCCTCCATTTTTTTCGGAAATTGTTTCGGGCTCGTAGCTTAGCTGGGAAAGCGCTGCGTTCGCAACGCAGAGACCGAGGGTTCGAATCCCTTCGGGTCCATTTGCACAAAATGACAGGTACGTGTATAAAAAAGATTTAGATTTTTGCAGAAGTAAGCTTTCTGTTTTAATCTAAATCTTTTTTTGTTTGTCGGAAAAAGGATGGTAATGTTATGCCGCAGGACACAAAGGGCCTTATTGAAATAGCGGGGCATGTTCCGGAACGGGAACAGGGTATGTATCTGCGTGCGGCTGTTAAGCTCATGCGGGCACTGGATGAAAAGCATTGCGACTGGACCGAAAAAAGCGTCTGTTTTCTGACTCATTGCAGCGGATCCTATCATGGGCAAATACATAATCATACGCTTGTGTATGCGGATTTCTTTTTCCTTGAAGCGGTACGGAAGCTGTTGGGAAAAGATTTTTTAATATGGTAGCCTGCTTGTTTTTAGCATACAATAGGGAGGCTAATTGGTTCCTGCGAAGTCTGGGATGCTCATATATTACCCTTTTTATGCAAAAAGTCATATTTTTTACCTGAAAAAAATCATGTACTATTATAGCAGGAAGTGAAAACGGTATGCAGGAAAGAGAGGGAAACAGATGAAAGCAAAAGTGGGGACGACAGGCAGGATGAGGCCTTTTGATGATTTCAGGCGTCATAAAACTTATTATTTCATGCTGATACCCATGGTGGTTTTTTTTATCCTGTTTTGTTACCTTCCCATGCCGGGACTTTATTATGCCTTTGTGGATTATGACTTTATGCAGGGACTGCGAAGCCCGTTTGTGGGATTCCGGAATTTTGAATTTCTTTTTTCCGGCGGAGTGGATTCTATTATCTGGAAGCTGACTAAAAATACGATTCTTTATAATCTGGCATTTATTTTGATAGGTAATGCAGCGCAGATTACCGTGGCGGTTCTCTTAAAGGAAATTCAGAGAAAATATTTTGTAAAGGTATCCCAGACACTGATGTTTATGCCTTACTTTGTATCCATGGTGACGATAGGAGTTATTGTATATAACATATTCAGCTATAAATATGGGATTGCCAACAGCATTATTACTTCACTTGGATTTGATAAATTTGATTTTTACCAGAATCCGCAGGTGTGGCCGTTTATCATTGTAGCCGTACAGGTGTGGAAAGGGCTGGGCTACGGCAGCGTGGTGTATCTGGCGGCAATCCTGGGTATTGACGAAAGCATTTATGAGGCGGCTTATGTGGACGGTGCGTCGAACTGGAAACGGATCCGCCACATCACCCTTCCTCTGTTAAAGCCCACGGCTATCATGCTTATCATGCTGGCGCTGGGAGGGATTATCAAAGGCTCCTTCGAGCTTTTTTACCAGATTGTGGGAAACAATGGCCTGCTTCTGGATAAGACGGACATCATTGATACCTATGTTTACCGTTCCCTGGCGGTGGATTTCAATATGGGAAGAGGAGCGGCGGCGGGATTATATCAATCGGTATTCGGTTTTGTGCTTGTCATGGCGGTGAACCGGATTGTGAATAAGGTTAGCCCGGAAAACGCCCTGTTTTAACATACAAATAAGCGGTACGAGCCGCAGATGGGAGTATATATGAGCAGACAGAAACAAAACCGGGCACATATCCGGCATGGCCTTAAAGCGGTATTATTTCAGGGCATCAGCATGACTGTTATCACGATACTGGCAGCCGCCTGTGTAATCCCCTTTCTCCTGATTCTGGCGGGATCCTTCAGCAGTGAATCGGCAATCGCCGTAAACGGCTACTCCCTGTTTCCTCAGGAATTTACCCTGGATGCCTACCAATCCATATTCCATATGGGAAATTCCATTCCCCAGGCATATCTGGTGACCATCTGCATTACTATTGCAGGCACGGCTATAGGGCTTGTTACCACCTCCATGAGCGGATATGTGCTGTCCAGGCCAGACTTTAAAAACCGGAATAAATTTGCCTTTTTCATCTATTTTACCACGCTTTTTTCCGCAGGTATGATTCCATCCTATTTGGTCAATGTAAATATTCTGCATCTGAACAACAATATCTGGGTGCTTATTTTCCCCGCGGTCATGAATCCGTTTAACATTTTCCTGTTCCGTAATTTTGTAAAAAGCATCCCCCATGATTTGGTGGAATCAGCCCGGATTGATGGGGCGGGGGATTTCAAAATCTATTATAAAGTGGTGATGCCGCTGGCAAAACCGGCGGTGGCGACCATCGGGCTTTTCCTTGCCCTGAGCTACTGGAACGAGTGGTTCCGCTGTAACCTGTATATTAAAAATACCGATCTCTATACGTTGCAGTATTTTCTCCAGTCCATGATGGCGAACCTGTCTGCCATGATGAGCGAAAAGGGACTGGTGGACAGTGTGGCTTCCCTTCCCAGCGAGACAATGAAGCTGGCGACGGCAATTATAGCAACCGGACCGGTTCTGTTATTCTATCCGTTTGTACAGCGTTATTTTGTCGGCGGCCTTACTGTGGGCGGCGTAAAAGGATAGCTGCGGTACACGATCCCTTGCGCCCCGCAGCAAAGGATAGGTATATTTTTAGAAAAGGTAAGTGGTGATGCAGACAGGCCCAAAGCGCCTGATGTATAATAAAAAGGAGGGTATTACGCAATGAAGAAAAGAAATTTATGGAAAAGAGCGGTGTCGGTAGGAATGGCGGCAGTATTGACATTATCCCTGGCCGGCTGCGGCCAGGGCGGTGCGCAGACAGCCGGAAGTGTGGAATCCGCCGGGACAACACAGAATGCAGAGTCCGGTGAGGCATCGCAGTCCGCAGCAGGATGGGCGGAGGCAGATAACGGTGAGGTGGTCACCTTAAAAGGATTTACTATGGGAAATGAACCGGCTGCGGGAATGGATACTTTTTATGAGCAGCTGGATGCCATGACGGTTACGGATCTGGGAATCAAGGTAAGATTTGATTTTATCCCCTGGGGAGATGAAAAGAACAAAATAAATCTGAATATTGCATCCGGGGAATACGATTTGTATGTAGGAGGAAATTTTTCCGATTATAAGGTTATGGCGACGAAGAATGCATTTCTGGATTTAAAGCCTTTACTGAGTGAGGTGCCTGATCTGGTGGCCCATTATTCCGTGGTTTCTGACAAAACGCTGGAGAGCTGTGAAATCGGCGGAAAGCTGTATGGGATTCCGCAGTTCGGGAAAGCGACGGACAGTGTATCGGCAAATGAAGGCTTCATGTACAGAGAGGATCTTCGTAAAAGCTGGGGGCTTCCGGAAATCAACAGTCTGGAGACAATGGAGCAGTATTTATATAAAGCGAAGGAGGAATATCCGGAAAGCTCCGTGATTATGGATAACCGGGTATGGTCCGCCGTATGGAATATCCTGGCCGCCGGAAAATACCTGGAGCTGGACAGCTATATGAATACCCCTTATACGGTGGTATCGGTGGAGGATCCATATACGGTATTAGACAGGACGCAGACGCCGGAATACAAAACCATGCTGGAGTATGTGGCGAAATGGTACAAGGACGGGATAATTGACCATGATATCCTTGCTTCCAGCGCCAACGAAGGAAATAAGATTGCGGAACTGGTGAAAGCGGACAAAAAGGCGACCACGACCAATTCTCCTGCCTGGTCCCTTACCGCAACGGTGAACGAGATTGCCAGGAATAATCCGGAATGGGAAATGGGCTGGTATGATTACGGATTTGGCAAAGCGCCTGTATATCTGCCCTCCGTATCCAATTCTACCTGTATTTCCATCAATCCCAAATGCAAGGAGCCGGTAAAAGCCCTGCAGTTTATTGAAAAAGCACATACCGATCAGGCTTATTATGATTTGCTCAGATGGGGCGTGGAAGGGGAAAATTATAACAGGACGGACGGCAAAATCACAACGGCAGGTATTGATGCCAGCAATGTGAAGCCTTCCTGGACCGGTCTGGTGGACGGTTATATGGAAGAGGAAGTACCCAGTGAAAACGCTTTCTGGCAGGAGCAGATGGACGCGACCCGGATAACTCCGGAAGAATTCAGCCCTCTGGACGGCTTTATCTTCGACGCATCCTCCCTCTCAGCGGAAACGGCGGCCCTGGAGTCGGTGAAAGCGCAGTATATGACGCCTCTGCTCTGCGGGGTTACCCAGGATAGGGAAGGGGATTATGATAATGTCCTGGCACAGCTGCAGAAGGCCGGTATTGAAAAATACATTGCCGAAATGCAGCAGCAGCTGACCGCATTCCGGGAAAAGAAAGCGGCTGATTAAATAAGATATTCTGCCTTCCTGCAGCAGTACGCCTGCGGGAAGGCTTTTGGGGGTTTCAGGAGAAGGTTCTGTCGACAGGCGTACGGATAGGGGCATATATGAAGAGGATTTTATCCGGGGGAAAATACCGGTTTTCGAATTTATCATTAACAGTGAAGATGTTTCTTCTCTTTTCCTGCGCCTGTCTGGCAGCGATGGGGGCTGCATTTTTCCTGTTTTACCGGCAGCTTTCTTCGTCGGCCCAGACAAACCAGGAATATCTGGCCCGTCAGCGCTTTGAGCAGACACAGGCCATGCTGGAGGAAAAGCTGGAACGGGTGGAAAGTATAACCAGGATGGCCATCGGGAATGAAAACCTGAATTTTTACCTGAAGCAGCTGATGGAAAGCAGCGGCTTTGCCGGGCAGTATGTGCAGGTCCAGTCCGCCTGGGAATGGATTAAAAATATATATTATGGAACGGATTACGATTCCATTCTTTTTTACCTGGACGGGAGGTATCCCTTTGCGGACGGCATATCCGGCTATGTACGCAACTGGAACAGCGAAGAGGGACAGCAGATTAATGCGATCATGGTGCAGAATGGTTTCCGGCCTTTCTGGCAGATTACAAAGATGGAGAAAAACGGAGAGTCCGGAAATTATATGGTATTTGTCAGGCCGGTAACGGATCTGGCGGATTTCAGCAGGAATCTGGGAAGCATGCATGTGTATATTCATGCGGACAAGCTGGCGGAAAGCTTCTTAAACACCCCGCAGGAAGAGGTATACTATATAAAATCGAAAGAAGGCAGGCTGCTTACGGTCAGCGACCGGAAGCTCTACGAAAAAATCAGCCCGGACGCAGAACTGGAGGGCGCCTGTTTGCCGGAGGGCGGAAAAGTCAGGGCCAATAGTAAAGAGTATTATGCCAGAGTGTGTGATATAGGGGACAGCGGCCTCCTTTTATATGCGGTGATGCCTTCGGATACTGTCCGGGGAAGCTTCCGGGATACGGGCATTTTTACTGTGGTTTTATTTGCTTTGGTCTGTGCGGCCCTGCTTTTGGCGATATGGCTGATTTCCCGGTCCGTTTCCGCCAGAATCCTGCATTTGTCCGGAACCGTGCAGAAGGTACAGAATGGAAAGCTGGAAACCCTGGACGAGGAGGCCGGGCAGGATGAGGTAGGGGAGCTGATCCGGAATTATAATTATATGATACGGCGTATCAGAAAGCTTTTGGAGGAGCAGTATCAATTGGGACAGGAGAAAAAGGGGGCGGAACTGATGGCCCTGCAGTCTCAGATTAATCCCCATTTCCTCTATAATACCCTGGATATGATTAACTGGATGGCGTCCAGGAACGAAACGGATAATATCAGGGACACGGTTTTATCCCTTGCCCGGTATTATAAACTGATTCTCAACAAGGGAAGGGATATCATTACCATTGGCCTGGAAATAGAATTATGCGAGGCTTATATTGCCATACAGCAGAAACGGTACCGTGGGAAAATTTTATTTGAACTGGATGTGGAGCAAGGGATACGGGATTATCTGATTCCTAAAATCACTCTGCAGCCTCTTATAGAAAATGCCATTGTACACGGTATTATGGAGAAAAGCGGGGGACGGGGCAGCATACTTATCAGCGGATGGGAAGAAGACGATGAAATATTCCTGTCGGTAACCGATGACGGCGTGGGCATGGTTACCGGACAGGAAATAGAGCGGACACACAAGGGAAGCAAATATGGGATAAGCAATATAGAGACACGCCTTAAGCTGTTTTATAACATGGAAAAATGTATCACTTACGAAAGCACACAGGGAATCGGAACCTGTGTCAGCATCCGGATAGGTAAGATTAAGGGAACGGATAATCCGGAAGAGGCGGCAGAGGGAGGGAGACTGCTATGAGACTGTTGATTGCGGACGATGAAGATTATGCAAGAGAAGGGCTGATTACATCCATTTCCTGGGATAAATACGGGATTGATGAGATCATGCAGGCGCGGGACGGGCGGGAAGCGCTGACAATATCCACATGGTTCCGGCCGGATATCGTGCTTACCGATATCCGTATGCCTAAGCTTAACGGCCTGGAGTTCGCGGAAAGACTGATCCGCCAGTGCCCCGACAGCAAGCTTTTGTTTATGAGCGGGTATTTGGAAATTGAGTACCTGAAAAAGGCCATATCCCTGGATGCGGTGGAATTCGTGGAAAAACCCATCGAGCTGGAAAAAGTGGAGGGAGCTGTCAAAAAGGCAGTGGATTTTGTAAGGGAAAAGGAACGGCATGAAAAAAAAGAGGGCCAGTGGCAGAGGCTGGAGCGCCAGCGTCTGTTAAACATGCTCAGGCTTAAAACGCAAGATAAGGCTCTGCTTGAAAAGATATGCAGGGAGGTTGGATTCCCCACAGACACGGCTTATTTTTCCGCGGTACTCTGGGCCAAGAAGGAAGAAGTGCCGGGACAGCTGGAGCCATTGGTTTTTTCTTTCTGGCAGGAATCAGGAATTCCCATTCTTCTCACTATGGTGGACAGGGGGAAATATCTGTTTCTGGCCGCCTGCGGTAAATACCGGATGCGTATGGTAAGGGCTGAGTGCCGTAAAATGACAGAATTGCAGGAAGGGCTTTGTATAGGCATGGGCTTCGAAACGGATAATCTGATGGCTGTTTCACAAAGCTGCGAAATTGCACTGTTAAATGCAGAGCAATCTTTCTTTGACAGCAGCAGGACCGTATTTGAAATAGAAGATGAGATCCCGAAGATGAAAAAACTGAATCCCGGATTGTATGCGGAATTCGTCGGAATGATAAAAGAGAAGCCGGAGCAGGTGGACGGATGGCTGCACCGCCTGGTAACAGAAATCTGTTCGGAAGGATTTTACCGGCAGGAGGATATTATCATGCTCCTGTCGGCATTTGCAAGGCTTCTCGTCCGGGAAAAAAGCGCCCTGCTTCTGTCCGCGGCGGATATGGATACGGAGGAGGAATTGGACAGCTGTATCCGGGAAGCTGTATCCATTGACGAGGTGATGAAGCTGTTTGAAAGAATGCTGGATGCTTTTTTGGCCCGTTTGGAAAATGAAAGCAGGTTTTCACGGCTGGTAAGGGATACTATATCCTATATTGAGCAGCACTGCAGTGAGGCAGAGCTGTCGGTATCCGATATTGCGGAAGATATGCATTTTTCGGCGGCCCATCTGAATGTCTTGTTCCGAAAGGAGACGGGCGTAACCATCAAGCAGTATATCTGTGATTACCGCCTGGATTTATCTAAGAAGCTTTTGCGCAACCCCCACATCAGGATTGTGGAAATCGCAGAAAGATGCGGTTATTCCAACGGCAATTATTTTGCAAAAGTGTTCAGGAGCACCGAAGGGATGACGCCGGTGGAATACCGGAAAAAATATGTGACATAAAGAAAATGAGTAACTCCGTCAAGGGATGACTTGGAGAGTATGGAGGTTTTTATGAAGAATTGGTTAATGCTGCCGCCCTGCTATACACGCGGCGGCCGGCAGCGGGAATTGCAGCGTTTGGAAGAAAATGTATATGAGGACAAACAGTTCAGAGTTACTTTACAATATGAAACAGTGGATGATAATTGTGTACGACTGGTTCATAGCTGGAAAAATATCGGCAAAGGAGCAGTGGATTTCCAACCGGAAATCCGGATGAAAGCGGGATTCCCCTATACGCATTATGTGATTCCCGGGGTCTCCTATAACGGAAACCATTGGGGAAACGGGAAGGAACCGAAAGGCCTTGAGAGGGAAGGACAGCCCTGGGTTTTCGATTACCGCCGTACGACAATTCCCGGCTGTACTATCAGTGAGAACGCGGACCAATATGCTGCCCTTATGGCTTCCGACAGGGAGGAAAACTCGCTTCTCTGCTCCTGTTCCATGACAGCGGATAAAGACGGGTGCATGATCCACAGGCTGCTCTATCCCACAATTGAAAAACCGCTTACCTATTGCAGCAGGGACCGTTACAGTGATGCGTATGAAACCTTTATCCATCTGGAGGCGGGGGAGGAATTCCGCGCAGCGGCCTATCTTCTTTCCGGGAAACCGGAGGCGCCGGCTTTCGCTGCGGCAAATGTAGAAGATACGGCACTATGGCTGCTTGGCAGGAGGTTTCCTTTTGCGTATCCGGTGAAAGAGGTACAGACGCTTTCCCTCAGCCATGCCCTGCATTTGCTTTCGTTATACCGGGGAAGACAGATGTTCCACATTGGGATGAGCCCGGAAAAGGGCAGCTTCGTAAAGCGTGACGGTTTTGCTTTTGGCTGGTGCGGGCAGAATGGCATGTATGCAAGGCTGTGTATCCAGAAAGGGCTGCAGGAGGGAAAGCAGGAGCTTGTGGATATCGGTATGAGCAATCTGGATGCCTGGGCGGAGGATGCCGTTGCCAAGACAGGATTACTCGTGACAGAATACGAAGACCTGGAAAAGGATGGTCCGGCGGTGGTGGATACCTGCAACCAGGGATTTGCGGTGATGGAACTTCTGAAGGCATACCGGCTGCTGAAGGCGGCCGGTATTGAACGGACTGCCTATTACAAGGCCGCAGAGGGAGCGGCGGACTTTTTTGTGGAACACTATTCCCCGGATTATGGATTTGGGAAAGCATGGGATGTACATACGGGTGATTGTGTGGATCAAAATGGAACAATTGGGGCTTATCTCATTCCGGGGCTTGTGGATCTTTATGAAGAGACGGGCCGGCAGTGTTATCTGAACCGGGCAAAAGAAGCCTGCCGGCTCTACTATAAACGGGACCTGGCCGGATTTTTCTGCACGGCGGGGGCTTTGGATACCTATTGTATTGATAAGGAAACCTCCGGCCCCATGCTCATCGGTGCGCTGCGGCTGTTTGAGCTGGAGAAAAGCGGCGAATGGCTGGATATCGCAAAAAAAGCCGGCTGGTATTTCTGTTCCTGGATGATGCATTATGACACCATTCCGGAGGCAGGAAGTGATTTTGAAACCGCAGCCTACCATACCCTGGGAGGGACAACGGTATCCGCACAGCATCACCATATGGATCCCTGGGGGGCGCTGGTGGTTCCGGCCCTTTTTACCTTGTATCGGATAACAGGAGATATAAACTGGAAAAGGCGTGCACAGCTGATCTGGGCGAATGCCATACAGAATATAGCTCCGGCAGAAGGGAAGCTATTTCATGGATTGTGGAGGCACCCGGGTGCACAGAATGAAGGGTATTGCCAATGCCGCTGGGGCGTGGAAAAAGGACCGGGGGAAATCAACGACTGGCTGGTGGCATGGCCGCAGGCATTCTGTCTGAATGCGGCTATGGAACTAACAGATGCGGAGCTGCAGGATTGAAAACAGTACTGCGGCACATGGGAAGCAGTCGGGTTTATGAAGAAAACAGCGTTTTACCTTGTGGATAATGCGGCCGCTTCTTAATCCACATTCAGCGGATTACAATACTGTACCTCTGCCGGAATGGAATAAATTTTAATCGATCCGTCTTCCATTTTACCGAACCAGATGGCGCCGGTCCCCAGCATGACACCATCCTGGTTCCAGAAGAGGCCTTCGGTTTCCGCGCCTTCCACATCGTAGATGACCTGCATGTTCAGGATTTCGTCATATTGTTCCACGAATTCTTCCGGGGATTGAATCTGCTGTTCCGAGCCGTTGCGGACAATGTTCAGGGGATACCGGACTTTTTGCGCAAGTGACTGCCTGTTGTCCGTAAGGACGTCTTGCTTTACCAGGAAGGCAAAGCTTTCAATTTCCCCTCTGGTCCATCCGCCGCTGCCGTCAAAGTTACAGTAAACCTGCTCCTCCAGCACGGAAAGGACATTTTCAGCGGTGTATGTCTCTCCGTTTGAAACATCCAGACTGTTGCCGATGGAGATGGAAAGACCTTCTGCGAACAGGAAATCCCGGCCCTGGTTCAGGTAAATACGAACCATGGAAAAAGGAAGGGCGCCTTCCGGCCCGGCTCCGGTAATGTACTGTTCGCTTGTGATAACATCTTTTTTTCCATCCCCGTTGATGTCGCGGAAGGTTATAAAGTTAATGGTATGTTCAAAGTACCAGGAAGTATAGGCATCCGGGAAGGTATAAACCGTTTCGCCGTCATCCGTCAGGGAATACTGCGCATGGGAGAGGCCGTTCCGGGTAACCTGGCTGGTGGTGAAGCGGACATTTTGGTATTCGCCCAGATCCACGCCGTCAAAGGACTGATCGGCAAGTATGGTTTCGGAATCATTTTCCGGCGGTGCCTCCTGGGCAGCGGATGCGCTTTCGCTATCCCTGTCCGGGGTTAAGGCCGGATATTCCGGGGAGGTTTCCGACGTATCTGACGTTTGGGGCAGCACGGTTTCCGCAGGCGCGGAGATTTCTGTCTGCACAGGTGTAATATCGGCATTTTTTCCGCAGGCTGTCAGGCTGCCTGCCAGCAGAAGGCAGAGTATTGCGGCGGTAATGTGTGTAAATATCATTTTTTTATTCATGGCTTCTCCTGTCCGCCCTTCTCCCGGGCATGGGTCAGAGCTGATTCTGGTGTACGTGCTCTCCTGTTATCTGGTTTCGGGGGGATCGGCTAAATCTGCCCGGCCCTGCAGGACATCCTCGCGCAGAATACGGCACATCTTGTCCGGTTCCTCAAAACAGGGGCTGTGGGCGGAATTTTCAAAAGTATAAAACCCTTTTACCGGGGCTTCCAGCGACTGTACATATTTTTGGGCCACGGAATAGGAAACCTGGTAATCAAACCGGCCCTGCAGTACATAGACGGGAACGGCAAGAAGGGGCGCCCGGGTAAAGAAATCGCTTTCCAGCACACAATCCCAGAGGCAGCGCAGGGAAAAGCTGTTTCCCAGAGGATAATTCAGCTTTTCTTTGAGGGTATAGCCTTTATAACGCAGCACCATTTTGACGCAGTCAAGCATGGAGGTGCTGCGGTGCATGACACCTATCCCCAGCATCATCATACTTTTGCTGCGCACGGACAGGTATTTTATGTCTATCTTCGCCCCTTTGTCAATGGGAAACTTCTCTAACTGCCGTACCATACGTTTATTGCCTGCGTCCCTGAATTCCCTGAGCATAAAGGAATAAGCCAGCCGTTCCGATTCTGCCTGACGTGCCACCTGCCCGATACCGATATAGGCATGGAACAGCTCCGGGGCCCGCTGTACCGTAAGCACGCCAAGGAAAGAACCCCAGGAGTGGCCCATGACATATATTTTTTCTTTTCCGAAACGCCGGAGCAGATAATGGGTTACCGCCAGCGTGTCGGAAATCATTTGCTCGACGGTCATGGTCTGTTTCGGGGTATTACGGCTGTAGGTAATGCCGCTGCCGCGCTGTTCCCACCAGCAGACCGTAAATAGCTTTTCCAGGCCGGTGGGATTTTCCTGGGTAAAGGGAATCTCCGGAGAGCCGGGGCCGCCGTGAAGGAACAGAAGGACCGGATTCCCGGTATCCTCGCTTTGTAGGAACATGCCCTGCCGAAGGCCGTTGATCTCTCGGTATATCTTTTCCTGCAAATTTTCTTTCATCTTTATACCCCTTGTCCGCTTGCGCGGAAATGAATTCCATATTTAAAACGTACTTTGTTTCACACGTTTCCGGTGTGCTGTGTTTCCGGATTTCTCCCATTCTATCATATGTGCGGGAATATTACCATGGCAGCAGGCCGCACAGGGAAGCTGGGGCGGGTGATGACCAACTTTTTTATCTGCACCTGGAAAAGACCTGTAAATTTTAGCTGCTGCAAAAAAATATAAATCCTGACAAAATTTTTCTTGCCAAGTGGGACAACTTTTGATATGATAATACACGGACGGGGCATTAGCGCAGCTGGGAGCGCGCCACGCTGGCAGCGTGGAGGTCACGGGTTCGAGCCCCGTATGCTCCACTTAGAAAGTACCGTATCTGCGGTACTTTTTTTGTGCGTCCACAAAGTCGCGGCTGCAGAAACGGGGCCGGTTATTTATAAGATCAAGGACGCGGAGGCGGCTCAGGCTGCCTCTTCTTTTTTTACACAAAAGTGTAACAAGGTAGATACAATCTATAAAACAGCCGCAAAAGAAAGACAGGAGGTTACCTATGAAAAACAGTTTTTGAAAAATATAAGGATACCTGGGATCTGTCCGTGACCTTTCAGGACGAGGGGAGTTACAGGAGCTGGGAGGCCTGGAAGGGCTGAAGGATACCGGAATCGTAAAAGAGCATTGACAGCAGGCCTTTTTTAGCTCTTTTTCTCTTGTTTTTATTTGCAGGAGTTCTTTGTCTAATTCCGTTCGCAATAATTGTCAATGCCATATTTCCGGCCGGCGTATGTCTCACAAGTCAGCACAATCGGCACATTTAATAAGTGCCATAGTAAAAATCTCCTTCTTCATTCAAGTGTTATTTTAGCAAGTCAGAGATATTTATATGCAGGTTATTGTAGATGCCCACCTGTACTTCATCATTAAACTGATAAATCATAGGAGCTGCGTCATCCTCAAAGCGATATATGGTGGTCCGTTCTTTGGCAGGGTCGATTATCCAGTATTCACGCACCCCCGTCTCAGAATAAAGCGCCATCTTGGTATTATAGTCCAGTCGCCTGCTGGAAGGAGACACAATTTCAATAATAAGGTCTGGTGCACCGGTGCAACCTCTATCTGTCAGTTTATTTTTATCACAGATGACAGATATATCTGGTTCCACCCAATTCTGATCATCGGCATCCAGGTTGACGGCGAACGGAGCTGGATAGACTTCACAGGAACCATGGTTATCTCGGATAAATTCTCCAAGAATCATAGTAAACTGAGAAATCAGTTTTTGGTGTATCCTGCTTGGGGGAGCCATATCGTAGAGTTGCCCGTTAATCAGTTCAGCTCTTTTGTCATCTGGAAGATTCCAATAATCATCTGAGGTATAAGAGTGTTCTTTGGGTAATGACATATTATCACATCCCTTCTCATTGCCAAAAGTAACAAAGTATCTACACATATGTTAAGACTGTATATAAATCCTTCATGGGGAGTAGCCGCCCCGGTTCCTTTTTTGCCAAAAATATTCTGAAAATAACAGCTCTTTAGAATGATTCGTTCTTTCCCATACCTGGTTCTGCTGCATATTTAGGATACTCATCTTCCACAATTTCATCGGCAAAAACGATTTCATTTGCATCTTAGCCGTTTCTGAACCAATCTTTCTAAGTAGAAGAATAGCAATCATTTCTAAATAAGTCAATCATTTCTAAAAGGGAGGTGAATAGATGCCAGATGCAAAAAGGTTAGATATGGAGATGTGTGCAGAGAAGCTTAAGGCGTTCAGTAAACTTGATGCTCTTTTATACGGTGTAATATGGCGGAGGTGCTGTGGGACGATACGCTGTAGGAAAGGAAAAAGGAAACCAGCTTTTACGAAAAAAGAAGGTTCCGCCGGGGAGAGCGGGACCTCCTTTTTGGAGTGTGCCGGGGGAGAGGATCATCCCGTGCTATTTGGCTGCGTTCTGTGCGTAATCCGTATTAACCAGATCTGCATAAGGAACCCGCTGGGCCAGTTCGCCGGATTCTTCCAGAATATTCTGGAGAAGGGTGAAGGCGTCTTCGTCAAATACAAGATTATCCTTCCAGGATGCCTGATCATAATACCTGGTGACGATAGTGGTAAGGGTTTCTTTTTCCGTTTCTTCGAACTGGGGCTGAATGACGGCGGCGATTTCTTCAGGGGTATGGGACTGCACATAGTCCATACCTTTCTGAAGGGCGTTGGTGAAAGCCTGAATTACATCGGGATGCGCCTCAAGATAGCTTTTCTTTGCAGAAAAAGCGGTGTAGGGGACATAACCGGAATCCTCGCCGAGAGAGGCAACTACATAACCGTCTCCTTTTTGCTCCAGGGCGGTGGCATGGGGTTCGAATTCAACGGTGAAATCTCCCTGCCCGCCGGAAAAGGCCGCTGCGGTGGAACCGAAGTCTATACTCTGGTCGATGCTCAGATCCGCTTTCGGATCGATGCCGTTCTTTCTCAAAATATACTCGAAGACCATCTCGGGCATCCCGCCGGCCCTTCCTCCAAGAACCGTACAGTTCTTGAGCATATCCCAGGAGAAATTATCGATAGGTTCCCTGGCCACTAAGAAATTCCCGGCTCTCTGGGTCAGCTGTGCGAAGTTTACAACATAATCCTCCGTGCCGCCTAAATAGGTATAAATGGAAGCTTCAGAGCCCATAAAGCCGATATCGGCTTCGTCGGTAAGTACGGCGGTCATGGTTTTATCGGCTCCGAAGCCGGTAACCAGCGTAAGATTAATGCCTTCCTCCGCAAAATACCCTTCTTCGATAGCTACGTACATCGGCGCATAAAAAATCGAATGAGCAACCTCATTCAATGTTACGTCGATCATTGTTTTATCCGGGGTATCCTTTACGGCTTCCTGTTTTTTGCCGCAGCCCGCAAAGCAGAAAAGGGCCATGGCAAGCACTAATGTAAATGCGAGAATTCTTTTTTTCATAAATCCCTCCATAGGCTTGATGATATATTCTATGAAAAGACGGCCCGGAATGTGCCGTTTTTACGAAATGTTCCCTGGTAAATCGTGATGGCCCGCAGATCCGTACATGCTGTCTGCTCAACCTGTTTTATCCTCCATTTTTCACCGGTTCTTATTTTATTCTATTTTCATGCCGCAGGGCATTCCGTCCGGCAGTCCGCCGGAAGCGTCAATCAACAGAAAAAAAGATTGAGAGATACACATAGAGTGGGTATAATAAACGTAGATGGTGATGCTGCGCCTTCTTTTTGTATTGGAAGGGAGCGTGTAATTGGAAATCCATACGCTTGAGGCGCAAAAGAAACTCACAGGAAACGAACCGGTTGATGATAGGATACGGATATTCAATGCGGAAAGTGAGGAGGATCTGGAGAGCATTAAAACCAAATCAGCAGGAAGAAAGGCTGACCAGGCAGCAGAGCCTTACCGGGCGGCTGCGCAGTTTTAACCTGACGGAGAAAAAAGGGATTGCATGGGGATAAGTACAGCGGATAAAGGACAGGAAAAAGCAGGACTCCATGCTGTAGCTGCCATTTATTTATTCATGGTGGCCTGCATGGTGCCTTTATATATGCGGAATGGATATTACGGACTCAGTACGGGGAAATTCATGCTTTACCGGAATACTGGCTTTTTTGTCCTGCCGGTCTTGTTTTTCGTATGTGCGGGGAAAGGGATAAGCCGGATAAAACAGAGGGGAAGGCGGCAGGAAGAGGCGGTGCGGAAAGGGATAGCTTTGCTCCCGGAGATATTTCTGTCCGGGTACGGCTTATGCAACCTTCTGTCCTTTTTTCTTTCCCCCTATAAAAAGGATGGGCTGTTCGGAGCGGAGGGCTGGTATATGGGACTTTTTTCCCAGCTTAGCTTTCTGCTCCTGTATTTTTATTATGCCTATGTGTGGAAGGCGGAAAAAGAGGCTGTGGCTGTTATCCTGGCAGTGGGCGGGTTTATCTGCGCGGTTGCGGTACTGAACCGGTTCGGCATATGGCCGGCCGCTTTACCGGGACGGACGGAAGGAACCCTCTCCACAATTGGGAACGTGAACTGGCTGTGCGGTTATCTTTCCGTTATGCTGCCTGCGGGAACCGTTCTGTTTTGGGGAAGCAGAAGGGATACGGATCGCGGACAGGCCGGGAAGGCTGCGGCGGCAGGCCTGTTTACCGCAGCAGCCTTTCTCTGTACGGCACTACAGGGAAGCGACAGCGGCCTTCTGGTATCCGGGACCGTTCTTTGTATTTTGTTCCGGTTATCCTGCCGGGACGCTGAAGGGATGGACGCCTTCTGGGATGTTCTGGTAACGGCAGCGGGGGCCTGGCTGGCCGGCGGGCTGCTCCGGGACTGCTTTCCCCAGCGAATCCTGTATGAAAGCAAAAGTCTGGCAATCCTTTCGGTCAAAACGGCAGCGCCGGTATTTCTGGCAGCGGCAGGCGGCAGGGCATTCTGGAAATACTGGAGAAGCAAAGGGGATCCGGAACTATGCCGCAGGCAGCTTGCAGGGATGAAAAAGGGATTTGCCGTATTCCTGCTTTTGCTGGTGGCAGGGGCGGCCTTGCTTCTGGCGACGGGGATTTGGGGGCCGGCCGTCCTGAAGGAACGTCTGCCCGCCTTTTTCATACCGGATGCACAATGGGGCAACGGCAGAGGCGGAATCTGGGGGGAATGTCTGGATATCTGGAGCCGGGAGCCTCTGATGCGCAAACTGTTCGGTGTGGGGCCGGACTGTCTGAACGCTTTTTTGTACACGGAACAGGGAAGCCGCCCGCTTCTGGCGGTAACCTACCGGGATGCGGTATTGACTAACTGCCATAATGAATGGATGACGATCCTCATGAATACCGGGGCAGCAGGACTGCTGGCCTATGTGGGGTTTCTGATCACGATTCTCCTGCGCCTTTTCCGAAAAAGCAGCCTGCCTGCTCTTGTGGGCGCTGCCGTCCTTCTTACCTATACGGTGCATAACATGGTCAGCTTCCAGCAGATAACCAGCACGCCTCTCCTGTTCCTGGCGCTGGGGCTTTCCCAAAGCCTTTCCCGCAGCTATTCCGGGTGAAGCCAATCTTTTTTATCTTCACCCCCTATTCGGCGGAGGCTTGTATATAGACAGCGGATCAGGTAAAATTAAAATAAAGTAACCTTGTGTGAACCCATGCCAAAAAGGAGGAAGAGATATTATGAATAAAACAAGGAAATGGATAACATACCTGGCAGCCGCCGTGCTGCTGACCGTCATTATTCCCATAACAGCAGGTGCCTCCGATTCTGCCAGCGGGAATGCACCGGCTCCCACAAAGCCCAATGTTGTGCAGATGAGCACAGGCACCAAGCTGAATTCCACCATACCCACCTATTTTTATGCGGATACCGTAAAGGGACTCATCGTCCTTTCCCCCGAGGGTATGGTAAAAACCGCGGCAGGCCTCACAGATGCCCAGATAAAAGGAGGCGCCTCCGTATATTTTAGCGTTACGGAAGGAAAAACCGGCCCCCAGGCCAAACAGGCCGTTCTCACTACGGCAGCTCTGAACGGCAGGAGCCTTTTGGCCTTGCTTGATATCCAGCTCACGCGGACCACAGCAGGAAAAACCACTGTTGTAAACCGCACTCAGGCCCCTGTGGTACTCACCATCGGCGTGCCCGACCAGTTCCAGGCCTGGAATAATTTCCAGGTAATCAGTATTGCAGACGGAAATATAGAAGTCCTCTCTGATCTGGACGTGGATCCCAGAACCGTGACGGTAGCTGCCACCAATTTCGGAGCTCTCGCCCTGGTCTACTGATTTCTTACGTTACCGTTCAGCCTGCCCTGACACTTTTTCTTTTTTTCTATCGACATCGAATGCATGTTCCTATATAATAAAGGACATGAGTTTACGGAAGTACTGAGATTGGAGAAGGAAAATGAGCATTTATGATACCTTGAATGACAGGCAGCAGGAAGCTGTGTTCCATACGGATGGCCCTGTGCTGATCCTTGCCGGCGCGGGAAGCGGCAAGACCCGTGTGCTGACCCACCGGATCGCTTACCTGATAGAACAGAAAAGTGTAAACCCCTGGAATATCCTGGCCATAACCTTTACCAATAAGGCGGCGGGAGAAATGCGGGAAAGAGTGGATGATATCGTCGGCTTCGGTTCGGAGAGCATATGGGTGTCCACCTTTCACTCCACCTGTGTGCGGATTCTGCGCAGGTACATAGAAAGGCTGGGATTCGGTAATAATTTTACTATTTATGATTCCGATGATTCCAAAAATATTATGAAGGATGTGTGTAAACGTCTGGAAATTGATACCAAGCAATATAAGGAACGCGCCCTGCTTTCTGCGGTTTCTTCGGCCAAAAACGATTTGATTTCCCCCGCGGAGTTTGAACTGAAGGCCATGGGGGATTACGGCAGGCAGAAGGTGGCTTCCGTCTATAAGGAGTATCAGGCGGTTCTGCGCAAGAATAACGCGCTTGATTTTGACGATCTGATTGGAATGACTGTGGAGCTGTTCCGCAGCTGTCCGGATGTGCTGGATTATTACCAGGAACGGTTCCGGTTCATTATGGTGGACGAGTACCAGGATACCAACACCGCCCAGTTTGAGCTGGTGCGCCTGCTGGCAGGCAAATACAGGAATCTTTGTGTGGTCGGGGACGACGATCAGTCTATTTATAAATTCCGGGGAGCTAACATCAGCAACATCCTGGATTTTGAAAAAGTATTTCCGGAAGCGCAGGTCATCAAGCTGGAGCAGAACTACCGTTCCACCCAGAATATCCTGGATGCCGCCAATACCGTAATCCGCAATAACGTAGAGCGTAAGGAAAAAGCCCTGTGGACCGAAAAGGGAGAAGGAGAACTGATCCATTTCCGCCAGTTTGATACGGCCTATGAAGAGTCCGAATTCATTGCAGACGAGATCGGGAAGAAGAAAAAATACGGCAAAGCCGAATACAGGGACTGCGCGGTTTTATACCGTACCAACGCCCAGTCCCGTATTCTGGAGGAACGCTTTATTATGGAAGGCATACCTTATGATGTGGTGGGAGGTGTGAATTTTTATGCCCGCCGCGAAATCAAGGATATACTGGCTTATCTGAAAACCATTGATAACGGCAGGGATGATCTGGCGGTAAGACGCATCATAAATGTGCCCAGAAGGGGAATCGGTGCTACCACCATCCTCCGGGTACAGGAGTATGCCGATGCCAGGGGAATCAGTTTTTATGATGCCCTTCGGGAAGCCGACCAGATAATGAGCATCGGAAAAAGTGCCGTAAAGCTTAAGCCTTTTGTGACTATGATTCAGACCTTTCGAAGCAAGCTGGAATATTACAGTCTGGAAGAACTGATAAATGATGTGATGGAGACGACCGGATATGTGAAGGAACTGGAGGAATCTGATGATGAGGATGCCGAGGACCGGATCCGGAATATTGATGAACTGGTGAGTAAGGTCGTGGCGTATGAAAGCAGCCACGAGGAACCGACGCTCAGTGAATTTCTGGAAGAGGTTGCTCTGGTTGCCGATATTGACGGCGTAGATGCGGAAGATAACCGGGTGCTGCTCATGACCATACATTCAGCAAAAGGGCTGGAATTCCCCCACGTATACCTGGCAGGTATGGAGGATGGCGTGTTTCCCAGCTATATGACCATTACCTCCGATGACCCTTCCGCGGTGGAAGAGGAGAGAAGGCTTGCTTATGTGGGAATAACCCGGGCAAAAGAGGATCTTACCATAACCTGTGCAAGGCAGCGCATGCTGCGCGGAGAGACCCAGTATAATCCGGTGAGCCGTTTCGTGCGGGAAGTACCGGATGGACTGCTGGACAATAAGCCGCCCGTATTCAAAAAGAAAGTGGATTTTGAGGACTTCAGGGAAACGCCTGAAAGCAAGGCAAGATTCCAGTCCGCCCCTTACGGGGGGAACTATGGCGGAGGAACCCAGTCAGGAGACTGGAGGCCGAAAGCCGTGGTGAAGCCAAAGAGAACGGCCCCGGAAAATAAGCCATTCATCGCCCAGGGACTGGGAAGCCTGTCCGGTGTGGACGGTTTGAACAAAGGAACCGGTGCCAAACAGGCGAGTCTGGAATACGGCGTCGGAGACAGAGTCCGCCATATAAAATACGGGGAAGGCGCCGTCCTGCGTATCGTGGACGGTCCCAGGGATTATCAGGTTACCGTTGATTTTGATAATGCCGGACAGAAGATCATGTACGCGGCTTTTGCAAAATTAAAAAAAATATAAACGGCTGGAGGTTATTTCCTGAATTGTAAATTCATAGTAATTTCATGAAAAATTTATAGTAAAGCTTTGTAAAAAGTGGTATGATAAGTACAGTATTTAAGCATACTAGTAGCAGGGAAGAAAGGATGGTTTGCATGGGAAAGCTGGATGAGGTATTGGAAATGATGAAAGTAAACGAACTCCTTGGCAAAAAAGAAGAAAAGAAAGACAACGGAAATACAGTACTCTGGATTCTTGCAATAATCGGTGCAATTGCAGCAGTAGCAGGAATTGCTTATGCGGTGTACCGTTATCTTACGCCTGACTATCTGGAAGATTTTGATGACGATTTCGATGATGATTTCGACGATGAATTCTTTGAAGATGAAGAGGAAGAAGGCGCCGATACAACAGAAGATACAGCCAAGGCATCCGATGATGATGAGTCATCCGATGATGAAACAAGTGAAGAATAAAAAGTATCAACAGGAGACGGGATGCTGAGGCATCCCGTTTTTTCCGGTTTCACAGATGAGAGGGCGATATGAAAAAAGGACAGATCAGAGAAGGAATTGTGATAGATGTAAAGTTTCCGAATAAAGGAATTGTGAAGCTGCTTCCGCCTGTAAGCGCGGAGCCGGGGATACCGGTCAAAGAAGCGGATGCAGGCATACAGGCAGAGGAACAGGAAGAATACTGTACAATTAAAAACGGGCTGCCCGGACAGCGGATTTCCCTTATGATAACGAAGGTCAGGAAAGGAAAAGGCGAAGGCCGTGTTCTGCAGGTGCTTGCCCCTTCACCTGATGAAGTACAGGCATCCTGCCCCCACTTCGGAACCTGCGGGGGCTGTACATACCTGTCCCTTCCTTATGAAAAACAGCTCAGTCTCAAGGAAAAACAAGTGAAAGAACTGCTGGACAGCGTGCTTTGCGGCCAGGATCAGCCCTGGGAATTCGAACCCATTAAAGCCAGTCCCGTACAGCAGGGATACCGGAACAAAATGGAATTTTCCTTCGGCGATGAAGTGAAAGACGGCCCCCTGGCTTTGGGAATGCATAAGAGGGGGAGTTTTTATGATATTGTGTCTGTAAAGGAATGCCGCATCGTGGATGGGGATTACCGGCAGATACTGCGGGGGACGCTGGGTTTTTTTACGGAACAAAAGGCTTCTTATTTCCACCGCCTTACCCATGTGGGGTATCTGCGGCATTTGCTGGTGAGGAAGGCTTCCCATACGGGGGAAATCCTGATAGCTCTTGTGACAACCACACAGGAGGAAAGGGATCTTCTTCCGTTCCGGGACATGCTTCTGGCGCTTCCGCTGCAGGGGAAAATTGCGGGGATCCTCCACATAGAAAATGATTCCGTTGCGGATGTGGTGAAGAGTGACAGGACTACTATCCTGCATGGGCAGGACTTTTTTTATGAGGAGCTGCTGGGACTGAAGTTCAAGGTTTCTGTATTCTCTTTTTTCCAGACAAACAGCTATGGGGCACAGGTGCTGTACCAGACGGCCCGGGAGTATATCGGCAGGCTGGATAAAGAGGACTGTGTGGTTTATGACCTGTACAGCGGTACCGGAACCATCGCCCAGCTGATGGCGCCTGTGGCAGGAAAGGTGATAGGTGTGGAGATCGTGGAGGAAGCGGTGGAAGCGGCGAAGAAGAATGCCGGGCTGAACGGACTTTCCAACTGTGAGTTTATTGCGGGTGACGTGCTGAAGGTTCTGGACGACATTGCGGAAAAGCCGGACTTTATCATACTCGATCCGCCCAGGGACGGCATTCATCCCAGGGCGCTTCAGAAGATTATTACGTACGGGGTGGACAGGATGGTGTATATATCCTGTAAGCCTACCAGCCTGGTTAGGGATTTGGAGGTACTGCTCGGTAACGGGTATGTGGTGGAGAAGGCGGTTGCGGTAGATCAGTTTCCGTGGACGACGGGGATTGAGATGGTTGTCTTGCTTTCCAAGGGCGAGGTCGACTCGAAAAAGATTCGGGTTGAGTTCTCTTTGGAAGATATGGATATGTCCGAATTTCAGGATGGGGCAACCTACACCCAGATCAAAGACTATGTGCTGGAGCATAGCGGGTTAAAGGTATCCAATCTTTATATCTCACAGATTAAGAGGAAATGTGGGATTGAAGTTGGCAAGAATTACAATTTGCCGAAGTCCGAGGATTCCAGACAGCCACAGTGCCCACCGGAAAAAGAGAAAGCGATCCGAGAAGCATTCAAATATTTTGGGATGATCTAACATCCTGCAAAATGGAGGTTTCTTATGGATAGATTGATTTCTTGTGAGTTTAACATGGATACCGCTTGTGTGGAATTGAAATTTTTTGATGGCAGCAAGATTGCCATTGATACGTTTGCGGTGGAAAACGAGGTTGCCGACAATATGTATCAGCGGTCAGAACTGGATTATCTGATCTACAATGACCCGATTGGATATGCAGACCTTGTTTTGAACGGAAACCCCGAAATTTATCTAAAAACTGTAACTGAATGTAAACCCTTAGATTAAAACTCAGCCCTCTGCCTTTTCCTTGGCAGAGGGCCGTTTTTTGCTTAACAGTTATTGAGCATCCCTTAATTGCTCTACAACGCTGCATTTCGCTGCGTTGTCATACATCATGCAAGGAATCAGCCACCCCAGCAGAAGAAATACCGGAATTGTCAGCAGGACAGGCAGAATGGTGAATCGATACTCAAAGAACCAGAACATACTGCCCAGCATTTTTCCTGCAAGAGGTCCCACCGCCAGCGACAGAATAAAGGCCGCCGCTACGGAGGACATTGCGTAAAATAATCCCTCGTAGATCAGCATGGTTTTGAGCTGCCGGTTCGTCATTCCTACAGCCTGAAGCACAGCAAATTCACGGCGGCGGGAAAGAATACCGGTCATCATGGCGTTGAAGAAATTTAAGAGTCCCACCAGCCCGATGATAGCACAGAGAATACCACCTATCAGAAGGAACATCTGCCGGAACTGAGCAAATTCAGAGCGAGCCGTGGCCTTGCTTTCATACATCAAGGGCGAAAACTCACCGGCAGTGAGCTTCGATAGATATTGCTCTGCTTCGGCCTCGTCAACTTCGTCCGCTGTGTCGAACAGGTAGAGCATCGGAATGGCTGCACCACCGCTGTCCCTCTGTGCGGTGTCCACAGACAAAACTACGTCATATCCAATACCACTATAACGATAACTCATGGAATTCGGAAGTTCTACCAAGGCGCAGACCGTGTACTCTACATCTCTGGCTCCATACAATTTTGCCTGAAAGTACTCCTCCGGTGTATCTTCGGTGAGTTCCCCGGTGCGGCTGTCGATATATTTCACATCGTCCGCATAGGTAACGGTGATCGTGTCTCCCACCTTGGGGTAGTATTCAAGATTGGGCAGATTACCGTAGTCATCTAAGGAAACCGCAATGGCAATGGCGTTATTGTCCGGCTCCAACATGGGAGAAATATCTCCGTCGAATACTTGCAGCTTGTCAAACAGACTGTTATCCAGAGCCTCGATTCTGGTATCTCCCATCACCATATTGCCCCGGTGCTCCAGACGGCTCATATGGCTGTCCAACTGCTCGGCGCTTTCGTACTTTGCATAGTCCTGCCGCAGAGCATTCTCCGTCATCCACAGGTAGGCGGGTTTTCGCACAGCATATCCCGTGCCGGAAAGACTGGCCTTTGTGTTTGCTGCGATCTCTTCGATTTGTTCTGGCGTGATGAATTCATCTGCCGGGTTGTAACGGAAATAGTCGGGCGTGCTGACGATAAAATCGGCGCAGGTCATGGCGGATACATACTTCTCCATGCTGAAGCCGCCCACAAAGGCACACAGCGCATTGAACAGTGTCACCGACAGTGCCAGAGACACCACCACCAGCACCGTCTTTTTCTTGTTTCGTCCCAGATTGGCAAAGGCCATCTGATGGAGCTTTGCTCCCCGGATGCTGCGCCGTTTTTTCTTGGTCTGCATCACATCCGTATATTTGGTAGCCTCCACCGGAGAGACCTTGGCTGCCATTTTTCCGGGCTTAGAACAGGACAAAAGCACCGTCAACAAGGCAAACAGCATGGACCCAAGGAAGATCACAGGCGAAGTGCTGATGGTGGTGATGCCTGTATCCAACTGGATGGAGTGCAAGACAACAGGCACCAAAACAGCGCCGATGCCGTAGCCCAGCAGCAGCCCCGCCGGAATGCCGATCAGACAAAGCAGAAGTGCCTGCTGGCGAATGATGCGTTTGAGCTGCCGGGGCGTTGTGCCAATGGTTTTCAGAAGTCCGTAAAACCGGATATCCCCTGCAACAGAGATCTGAAAAATGTTATAGATGATAAGATACCCAGTGAAAATCACCAGCAGCAAAAAAGCTGCTATGGCGATCACAAGTTCCGGATCAAGCTTCGACTCCAGCTGGGATGAGGTATATCCCCAGTTGACGCCGATCCGGACGCTGTTGGGATCGGTATAGCTGTCCCATGTGTAGCCAAGATCGGTATCCACCTGCTCCATCTGCCCTTGAATGTTTGTGCCGGAGGCCAGCATGACATTCAAATCGGTGCGGAAAGGCTGTAAACCTGTTTTTACTGCCTGCGCTTCGATGTCATCTGCGTAATCACGGCTGATGTTGATGTAATGAACAGGCATTAGTTCATCATAGTCCCAATAGCCTACCAGCGTAAAGGTATCTGTTACAGTAAAGGCGGTTTGATCCTTGTCCGTAATGGAATAGGAAACCGTGACCTCGGCGCCCAGCTCCGGCGTTACGCCAAGCAGCTGCAACGCTGCCGTATCCATGGCTACCTCTTTGCCGCTTTCGGGCATCCGTCCGGTAGTAGGGGTTGCATAGCTCCATTTAGTGCAGTTGGCATCCATGTAGCTGATCTCTGCCGGTACTTTGGCAAAGACCCCCTCCGCAGTGATACCGATTACCTTCCGTATCCCCGCAGCCTTCACCTTTGGGTGGGCAGCGATGCGTTCCGCCTGCTCGGGGGAAACATCCTTAAAGGTGCCGTGTGCATAGCCGCCTACCTGCCGAAACTGGTAGGTTTCATAGCTGGCGTTCAGTGACAAGACAATGGTGAACATGGACGTAAATAGCAGCGTTGTCAGCGCAATGGCAAAAATAGCGATCAGATTGCGGCGACGGTTCGCATAAAGAGATTTTAAGCTGAGCTTTCGAATACATTTTCTGTTTTTGACATTCATCGTAGCCACCTCCCGTTAGTTCTGGGAGACGATCCGACCATCTTCGATACGGATAATGCGGTCTGCCATCTGCGCAATTTCTTCGTTGTGAGTGATCATTACGATTGTCTGGGCGAACTTTTGACTGGTGACTTTCAAAAGGCTCAATACATCCTGGCTGGTTTTGGAATCCAGATTGCCGGTGGGTTCATCTGCCAGAATGATAGCGGGTGCTGCCGCCAGCGCACGGGCAATGGCTACCCGCTGCTGTTGACCGCCTGAGAGCTGATTGGGCAGCGCATCCAGACGATCATCCAGCCCAAGTGTCTGTACAATCTGCTGTACGAAATCCTTATTGACCTTGCCACCGTCCAGCTCAATGGGTAGAACAATATTTTCATACACATTCAGCACCGGAACAAGATTATATGCTTGGAACACAAAGCCGATTTTCCTGCGACGGAAGATGGTCAGCGCTTCCTCCTTCAGGGAGAAAATATCCTGTCCGTCCACCATGACCGTGCCACTTGTAGGGCGATCCAGCCCGCCCAGCATGTGCAGCAGCGTGGATTTGCCGGAGCCGGATGTGCCGACAATTGCAACAAATTCGCCCTTCTTTACACTTAAATCAACTCCATCCAACGCATGAACTGCGTTATTGCCGGAGCCATAAATCTTTTTCAGGTTTTTTGCCTGTAAAACTTCCATAAATGAGTACCTCCATGAAAAAATCTGTATGTATGAAAGGAAATGATCCTTTGATACATACAGATTATCGCATAGGAATCTTTCCACATTCTTTCCGGCGAAAAATGAAATCTAACAGTTTTGATAGAATTGTTGTTATTTCGGCAGAAATATGGAAAACGTACTTCCTTTTCCCGGAACGGAAGCAACCTTGATATAACCGCCCTCGCCGGATATGATCTGTCGGGCAAGGTATAAGCCGATGCCCACACCTTCTTGTTTCTGCACACTATTTGAGCGGTAAAAGCGAGCAAATATCTTCGCTTGCTCACTTTCCGGGATGCCTGAACCGGTATCCGATATATCGATCCTTGAAAACATTTCATAGCTTACGGCAGAAATAGTAATGGTGCCATGCTCTGTATATTTGATGGCGTTGTCTACGATATTAGCCAGCGCTTCCGCTGTCCATTTGAAGTCGAATACAGCAAAAGCATCGGTATCTTGCAGTCGCAAAGACAATCCTTTTTCAGAAGCCTTGGCAGTATATTGTTCTACTACGCTTTCAAGCAGCGGCTGCAGCGCTGCTTGCTGAGGGGAGAGTGAAATGATCCCGTTTTCCAGTCTGGAAAGCTTTACGAGAGAATCGATCAGAAATCGCAGCTTTTCCGATTGTTTGTACAGCGCCTCCACATTTGCCTTCGCCGATGCAGGCAGAGTTTCCTCCTTCAGAAGCTCGCTGTATAACAGCAGGTTTGCAATCGGCGTTTTCGTCTGGTGGGAAATGTCTGCAATCAAGGTTTTGATTTTGTCTTTTTCCTGCGCTATATTTTGAGAAGATGCTTCTGCTGCGGAAAGATAGTGCGCAAACTTCGTTTCCAATGCAGACAGCTGGCTTTCATCAAAATTGTTTTCAGAAAAGGAGCCGGTCATGGCAGCGTCTAGCATCCTTTCGATTTCTTCCATCGTTTTTCTGGCCTTTCTCCGCTCCCATAACACAACAGCTGCCGCCGCCAGAAAACACAGCAGTATGATCACAATGCCGGTTTTATTCATCTTTTGTCACCCAGCTATAACCGATTCCATAGACGGTTTTAATATATTTCTGTGCACCAAGCTTATCCCTCAGACGCTTGATCGTAACAGACAAAGCATTTTCATCCACATATTCTGCGCCATCTGTCCAGATCCGGTCTACAAGGTCTCCACGGGTCATGGTTCGGCCTCGGTTTTCAACAAGCAGACGCAGTAATTTTTGTTCGGTTTTGCTCAATTCCACTTTTGAATCTGCCACATAAAAGGTCATAGCCTCAAAGTCAAAGTGAAATAGATCCATATGGAACGGCGCATTTTTATGGTTTGACGCTTGCTTTCGCAGTTGGGTATTCACCCTTGCCCGCAAAACCGAAAGAGAAAAGGGCTTGGTAATATAATCATCAGCGCCTCTCTCCAGTCCGTCTACGATATCCAGATCGGTGTCATTGGCAGTCAGCAGAATAACAGGAATCCCGGGCGTGTTTTCCTTGATCTCCCGGAGCAGCTCAAGCCCACTGCCATCCGGCAGATTGATATCCAGCAGAACCAGGGATACACTCCCGCAAAGCAATTGTTCTCTTGCCGCTTTTAGATCATGGCAGGATATAATCTGACGGTCATCTGCTTTCAGCGCTTTGCATAAGCCTTGATTCAAACCGATATCATCTTCAACAATCAGTAATTGCTCCATGTATCTCACTCCCTCGTTATTCAAAGGCCACCATTATTTCCTTGGGTAATTTTTCGTTCTCACAGTTCAGAAGATAGGCGATTGCTCTGCTTGCAAATTTGTTCGTTTTCACTGTATCCCAATCGGCAAGCAAAATGACCTCTGCCTTGCCGTTCTCAAAATCTAATGATATTTCGCCCCATTCGCCGTCGCAGTCTGCCTGATATTCGTAGATTGCGGCGGCGATTTTCTTTTTTCGCTTGGTCTTGGATTTCTGTTTTAGCCGGACTGCATGGATTGCGCCCTCGGCAACCAAAAATTCCGTCAACTTGTCCACTGCTTTTCGGTAGGCTCGTTCTGCACCGCTGGCTGTACTGCCCTCAAACATAACCGCCAGTTCTTCAAAGGTGGGGCGGTCTTTCCATGAGCTGACACGCCCACAGGTCATGCAAATTGCTAATCGTTTTTCGAGCAAGGTCTGTTCCCGGTAATTCAGTTTCTCAAATGCCCGCTGCACCTTTTCTGCCTGTATGCCGTTCCAGAGGATATCGGTATAGTTCCAGCTATCGTCAAGGGCTACATCCTCGCCTGTTTCTTCGCCGTCCTCGTCTGTGACATAGAAAGGCTGCTGATTGCGGATACCTCGCACAACTTTCAGATAGTTTTCGGCAAGAGCAAGATCACAGTTGTATTTCTTGGAAAACTCGTTGACCGCATCCTTGGTATTGTGGTACAGCCAAGCCATTGACCGCACCATTTTGTAATTAGTCAGAGAGGATACCGACCATTTTTCTTCGCCCATGCGAAAACGGAGCATAGCATCCCGGATGAACGGATAGATGTATGTAGCATACTCTGCGCCCTTGGTAAGGTCATAGTCCATCAGTTTTTGGAGCATTTGTTCCCGGCAGGAGAGCTTTATATCTATAAATCGGTCTGTGTCGTACAAATCGCCGCCATCCACACCGAGAAAGTCTTTGATGCGCTTGTTAAGCTGCGGCTCGTAGTGGTGTAGGAAGAATGAGAAATGTATCAAATTCTTTTCCTGCAAGGCAGACAGGATATATTCGTTCAGACTGCCTACCTTTGGCGGCTCAGGTTCCAGTTGGAAGATGCGCTCTGCCACATAGGGAATGATACCATCACCGTGCGGATTGACTTGGTGTTTCGGTATGTATCCGGTCATATTCCATGTAAAATCACTCAGCATAGCGCACCTCCCTTCTCATTTCTATAAGAATCCCTTAAGACATTCTTTCATAAAAAGCATGAAGTATTTCTGCCAATTCCTGCGGTGATTCAATATTAACTTCATGTCCGGCACCAATAATCGTTTTTAATTCCACGTTCTTAAGCAATTCTGCCAATTCAATAGAAGCATTTTTATTCGCAGTATCTTTCTCGCCATATAACAATAGTGTAGGGCATGATATTTTGTGCAGAGAGTTGTTAAAGTCCAACTCCATCATGGTTTCGCATAGAAGTAAGAAATCAGCTTTTCTAAATCCCATTTGTTGAAACATGGATTTAGGCATAAATCTAAAGAGAAGATTTTGAAATTTCAGAAGCTTCTTGGGCATTTTATATTGTGTGGCGATAAGCACCAAGGAGCGAACTTTTTTCGGATATTGTATAGCATAGTTCAGAGCTAATACGCCCCCAAGCGATAAACCGCACAAATCAATAGGCTCATCATATTGATTGCAGTAATCTGAAAATGCAGCATATAGATTATCATAGGTCACTTCTTTGCTATGAACTAAATCAGGAAGATTCGGACACAAGCTGTAATCAGTAGTTTGCAAAATATCTATTGTTTTTGTCCAACTGTCAGATGTTTGTCCTAATCCATGCACATATATTTGTTTCATATTGTTCCCCCACTAAATATGTATCTTAGCTTCTGCAAGCAAAGCAGCCTGTTCCATTTCTTTTTCATAAGCTCCTTTGGCATAAGCAACATCACTTTTTGCCCGGAGTTCTTTATCTTTTGCCAGTTTCTTCATGACCTCCGCAAGGTCAGCGTCCAGAGTACCACGCTTTACATAGCGATTTATGGTGTTCAGCCTCTTTTCATATATCTGGATAATCGGATGATCGTCTGCAAGCTCTCGCTGTTCTCTGCCTTTTAGATTGCCGATCTGCCGGCAAGTGCGGTGCAGCTTGTCCCCCGGTGCATAGCCGCCGCAGTATTTGGTGTGCCTTGCGTTGGTGGTGAGGAACCACTTGCCGCAGATTTTGCATTTTTTCGGGGCATGACCAACACATAAGCCCTCAAAAAGATCAGACCGGAACATCCCTACAAAGGATACATAGTGCATCCGCTTGACCAGCTTCGCAACTTTTTCGCCGGGACGGATGACCGATATATACTGAACGGAATTGTTCAGGGTAGACATCCAGGCATTGCCCTCTGTGATAGAAAACTCCGGTGGGAAATAGGTGCCGAACATTTTCGCAAAGCCCTCTGCGGTGCGGTCTGCTTCGTTTCCGTCCGATTGTTCTGCAAAATCAAGCATCGCCTTTTGGTATTCCTCAAGGGAGTAAGCCAGATGCCCGCATACAGCGGTATAGCGCTGGAGCATCACCGCATCAGCATATTTCGGAACTTCTTCGAACGGTAAAGAATTGGTTACGGCTTTTATGGCGAACTCCACATATTTCAGAGCATTGTCCGCAGTAAAGACCCTTTCTATTCGTTCCCGGTGCTTTGGTATATCCATATAGGAGAACGGCGGCGTTTTGCTGAGAATCTCTAACATTGTCAATGCAGCTTCCTTTGCCATTGGAAAGAGTGCAGAAGTATCCTGTCCGGCATTCAGCATCCCGAGCAGCAGATTGATTTTCTCGCATTGCTCGTTCATTTTTGTAATAGTATCCGCAGGAACATTCAGTGCATCACAGGCAAGCGTGCCGACAGGGAATGTTTTGCCCTCATATATGACCGTATCCTGCCAGAAGTCCAATGTCATCAATTCTTGGTTCATGCTTACCTCCTGTCCTGTTTTTTCACTTTCTTAATTGTATCATGCTAATGTAAAGAAATCTACATCTATCAATAAGTTGTCCTGTTTTTTGAAACGGAGTTGTCCTCCGATTAGCCTGTTTTTTGAGAAATCCGTCATAACCATAATAGAAGGAGCGAAGCACCTGCCAATCACTGCGGGTGCTTCGTGCTTTCCAGAATATTATGAACGGAGGGTTTTTTATGACAATCTATGGAACCATCAAAGCGGCAATCAGTGTCAAGCAAGCCGCCGAACACTACGGGCTGAAAGTCAACCGAAACGGTATGGCTTGCTGCCCGTTCCACAATGACAGGCATCCGAGCTTGAAGCTGAATGAGGACTATTTCTTCTGCTTCGGCTGTGGAGCAAAGGGAGATGTGATCGACCTTGTGGCAAGGTTGTTCAATATGAGCAGCTATGAAGCAGCGCAAAAGCTGGCTTCGGACTTCGGACTTGACCCGAAACCGCCCACTGTCGCAGCTATGGTCAAGCCAAAGCGTCCTTATATCCGTCAGTTCCGGGAGGATGAAATGCTGTGTTTCCGGGTGCTGACGGATTATCTGCATCTGCTGGAAGATTGGAAAGTGCGGTATGCACCCAAAACACCGGAGGAGGCTCTGGATGATCGTTTTGTGGAAGCCTGCCAGATGCACTGTCCTATCGAATATATGGCAGATGTGCTGACCGTGGGTGATCTGGAAGAGCGGGTGGCATTGGTGGACGAGCTGATGAAGGAGGGAAAAATTACTTTTCTGCAAGAGTACATCACACGAAAGAAAAAGGAGGTGGCGCACCATGGCGAAGAACCGGAAAACGCCTAATATGAATTTGCCTGTCTGGTTTGATGGGCAGAACATCAACGAAGCTCTGTTTTGTGAAGAATTTCTGCATGAGCGCAGAATCATCTTCGCAAACGGAGCTTTTTTTACGCCCGATGGTCGAGTGACGGACGATCTCCCACTGCGTGGGGAGATTTACGACAAGCTGAAATTCTGTGCCGTGAACAACATCCCTCGGAAGATCACCAACATTCTGGAAGTGCTGAAACTGGAAGCGCAAGTGCCTGACTTCCCACCGGAGCAGGATCGCATCCATGTGTTCAACGGTACGCTGCTATTGAACGGCACATTTACCGAGGGCAGACCGGCTATCGTGCGAAGCCGTCTGCCTGTTGTCTACAATCCCGATGCTCCTGCGCCCGTGGTCTGGCTGAACTTTTTGAATGGACTGCTCCATGCGGAAGACATTCCCACCTTGCAGGAGTTTATCGGTTATTGCCTGATCCCCTCCAACAAAGGACAGCGCATGATGGTGATTAAGGGCAACGGTGGCGAGGGTAAATCCCAAATCGGTGCGGTGCTTTCGGCTATCTTTGGCACAAACATGAAGGACGGCAGCATCGGCAAGATTTCTGAAAACCGCTTTGCCCGTGCCGATCTGGAGCACATCCTGCTGTGCGTAGATGATGATATGCGGATGGAAGCTCTGCGCCAGACCAACTATGTAAAATCCATCGTGACAGCACAAGGCAAGATGGATTTGGAACGTAAAGGCAAGCAGAGTTATCAGGGCTGGATGTTCGCCCGGCTGCTGGCATTCAGTAACGGTGATCTGCAAGCCCTGTATGACCGCAGTGACGGATTTTATCGCAGACAGCTTGTGCTGACCACCAAGGAAAAGCCGGTGGACAGAGCTGACGATCCTGATCTTGCAGAGAAGATGAAAGCTGAAGCCGAGGGTATCTTCCTGTGGGCATTTGAAGGCTTGCAGCGGCTTGTTGCCAACAACTTTAAGTTTACGGAGAGTGACCGTATCCGGGAAAACCGGGAAGCGGTCAAACGTGACAACAACAATATCTTTGATTTCATGGATTCCGAGGGATACATCCGGCGTAAAGCGGATGCGTCCATCAGCTCCAAGGATTTCTATGAAATCTATCGGATGTGGTGCGAGGAAAATTCTCTTGCTCCGCTGAAAGCCCGCAGCTTCAGCGACGCCATGATTGCCAATGCCAAGAAATTCAATCTGGAGCATTGCAACAACATCACCAACTCAGCCGGACGGCGGGTGTGGGGATTCATGGGAGTGGAAGCCATTGCACGACCTCATATAAATGGGTTTTACGGAGATTCGCCGTGTACGTACGTACCGGAGGACATTCCGGAGGAATGGCGGCAGGTCGAGTAAATCCCATTGCTGGTATGTATGTACGCAGCAAAAGAGCGTAAAACGCTTGTTATAGAAACAGCACACATCCTCTCGTTCGGGCTGTTTCTATGTCCACAGGCTTTTGAAAAAGTATCTGTGGACACCGACTGCAAGAGGAAGTTGACACAGAACAGCTTCATGCAGACGGGCTGACCATGGGAAAAGGCGCAGACATTTTCGCCTTGGTCAGCAGAGGTCACCGCAGTGACCGCATTCCCCCTCGGGAGAGCCCTCGGAGAGCCCACGGCACTTTGCAGCCAGTATGGATGAAAGTGTCATAGTGGGTTATTACACTTTGAAAAAGTGCCGTTCTCCAGCCTTCCGCTGTCTGCAAATCTCAAAGAAAGGAAAAATCCAATGGCAAGAAATGATGGAATAGACCGTACCGTAGCCAGAAATCAGGACTTGGAAACACCGGCTGATGTGGCGAAGGTACAGGAACACAATGAGCGTGAAAAGGACAGCTACAGCAATCAGGACATCGTGCCGGAACGTACTGCGCTGAATGTTCACTTCAAGTCTCCCACTGACGATTATGTAAAAATGTTCGAGCAGATGGAACAGGATGGCGTGATCTCCACCAGAGGTCTGAAACCGGATGCCGTCAAATACGGTGAGTTGATCTTTGATGTGAACTCTGCTTACTTCTACAATCACGGCGGCTATGAATTTGCAAAACAGTTTTATGCCGATGCCTATAAAGCCGCCGTGGAGATCGTAGGCGGTGAGCAGTATATCCTATCCGCTGTGATGCACGCCGACGAGCGCAACCAGGCAATGTCCGAAGCTCTGGGCGAAGATGTGTACCACTACCACCTTCATGTGGTTTATATCCCGGTGGTAGAGAAGCAAATTCTGTGGTCGAAGCGATGTAAGGATGAATCCCTCCGGGGAACGGTAAAGGAAACGATCACGCAGGTCAGCCGCAGTAAAAAATGGGAGTCCAAGCCGGTGCTTGACAAGGATGGTAATCCAATGTTGAACGCAAAAGGAAAAAAGATTTTGAAGTCGTCCTACAGTGTGTTGCAGGATGACTTTTTTCATTTCATGCGAAATGCCGGATATACCGATGTGGAGCGTGGAGAGCGTGGCAGTACAGAGGAACATCTGACTGTGACCCAGTTCAAGGTGCAGGCAGAACAGCAGCGCTTGGAAGCTGTGACCGGGCAGGTGGCACAGGCGAAGCGGGGGTTGGAGAATGCCAAAGCTGCCACGGAGAAACAGAAAAAGAAACTGGAAGCTCTGCAAAAGGAAACCAAAACAGCAAAGACCGTTGCTCTGACGGTGCAGGAGATTGAAACGATGGGAAAGAAAGCCACATTCGGAAATAATATCACGCTGACACCGGATGAATGCGACACGCTCAAACGCTATGCGGTCAACGGCATTATCGCCAATGCTGACAACAAGCGCTTGAAGGAGAAACTGGCTTCCGCTGAAAAGACGGTTTCCATCTGGAAACAGCGGTATGAAGCAGTAAGCGAAAAATATATGGAACTGAAACAGAAAGCCCAGCCTTTTCTGGATGCACTGGAAATTGCATCCGAAAGGGTTCGGGCTTTTATCAATTCTATCCTCATCAGAGGAAAGGAAACGCAGGAACACAAACACCCTGCCCAGAAGCGTGGACAGGATATGGAACTTTGATGGAGGAATTGCCTATTGAAGAAATATTATGAGGAAGCGAAATATAATGCGGCATTTGACCGCTGTGTGGATGTTATGAGCCAGATGCTCCAGAAGTACGGGCATCAGGTTTTGGATAAATTAGAGCAGGATACTCCACAAACGGCGGAGTGTTCCAAGGATGATAAGCAAGCGCAGCCTTTGACGGATAAGGCTGCGTAAAAATTTACAATTTACACGTTGCGTACTTGTTGCGGCTATGCTATAATATGTACGCAACGTGTATTTTTGCTTTTTTGGAGAAAAGACGAATGGATTGTAAAAACAGAATTATTAAGTTGCGTGAAAGCACAGGACTGAACCGGAAAGATTTTTGCAAGCTCGTCCATATTCCTTACCGGACTATGACCGAGTGGGAATTGGACAACCGCCATGCACCGGATTATGTGCTTAGACTTTTGGAGTATTATATCCGCAACGAGGGATTGATGGTAAAAGAAATGAGCGAAGGAGGTAGCGATTCTGAAAAAGAAGCAACTTAAATGTTATCTATATACGAGAGTGTCCACCTCCATGCAGGTAGACGGATACAGCTTGGATGCCCAGCGGGACAAGTTGCGGAAGTATGCGGCATACGAGGATATGGTCGTTGCCGGGGAGTATTCTGACGAAGGATTTTCCGGCAAGAACATCCAAGGGAGGCAGGAGTTTCAACGGATGCTGAACGACATCCAGGACTGCAAAGACGGCGTTTCCTATGTGCTTGTCTTTAAGCTCTCCAGATTTGGCAGAAATGCAGCCGATGTTCTGAACTCTTTGCAGCTCATGCAGGATTTTGGTGTCAACCTGATTTGCGTGGAGGATGGCATTGACAGCTCCAAGGATGCCGGAAAGCTGATGATCTCTGTGCTGTCTGCGGTGGCAGAGATTGAGCGAGAAAATATCCGCACACAGACAATGGCAGGACGGGAGCAAAAGGCTCGTGAAGGCAAATGGAACGGCGGTTTCGCTCCCTATGGATACAAACTGGAAAACGGAAACCTTGTCATTGCAGAGGATGAAGTGGAAGTTATCCGAGTAATCTATGATCGTTATATTCATACAAACGAGGGTGTTGCAGGAGTTGCAAAATATCTGAACCGCAATGGTTATGTAAAGAAACTAAGACAGAATAATACCATTCCGGGATTTTCAAGAGATTTTGTGAAAAATGTATTGTACAATCCTGTTTATATGGGAAAGATTGCTTACGGCAGACGAAGAACTGAAAAGAAACAGGGTACAAGAAACGAGATTCACGTGGTTGAGCAGTCGGAGTTTCCGGTTTATGAAGGACAGCACGAAGCTATCATTTCTGAAGAGGATTGGTATCTGGCACAGGAAAAGCGCAAGATCAATTCCTTTAAGCGGGAAAAGGTCAACAATCCAGACCACGCACACATCCTGTCCGGTATCTTGAAATGCCCATGCTGCGGAAAGAGTATGTACGGCAATATTGCCAAGGCTCATAGCAAGGACAAGAAAACACGGTATTATTACTACTGCAAAAATACAGTTACGCCGACAGGGCATGAGTGCAGTTTCCGGCTGAATATCGAACAGACAGAGATCAACAAATTTGTGGCGAAGATTATTTCCGCTATGGTCAACAATCCCCGATTTGTAGAAGCAATTCAAGCGAAAATCGGAACAGCGGTTGATACAGAGGATATGGAAAAGCAGATCGCCGTCCTGCAAGGGCAGCTAAAGCAAGCCTTTGGAACGAAAAGCCGCTTGGAGCGTCAGATGGATACCTTGGACATCAACGATGCCCACTATGACAGAAAGATTTTGGACTTGCAACGCCGCTATGATGAGCAGTATGATACGATAGAGGAAATCGAAGTTCAGATTGGCGAATTGCAAAGTCAGATACGCAGTATCCAGCAGGAGAAAATATCCGGCGATAACATTTATCGGCTCTTACTGGCATTTGATGAAGTCTACCATTCCGCAACAGAAGCGGAACAGAAAGAGTTTATGAAAGCCTTTATCGAGCGAATTGAGATGTTCCCGGAAAAGAGAAAAGACGGAAGCTGGATAAAGAAGATTGTATTCAATTTCCCTGTGCCTGTTGATGGCGAGGAAGTGAAAGAACTTCCCTTGGAAACTGAAACAACCGTCGAAACAATATGTCTCTTGAGCAGGCGGAAATGAAAACCGGAACAGGTTTGATTCTGAAAAATGTTGTAGGTAGGAACATGGGGATGTCTGGTGGTATGCTATAGATGGAAGTATAAGAAAGAGGGAAGCGAATGAATAATAGCTGAATGATTTTGAAATACTCTAAGCTGGTATACGACAGAATTATATAGGAAAAGGAGGCGTCAAAATGTGTACAAGTTTTGCAGTATACGGCCAGGATAGAACTGTTTACGGCATGAATTTCGATGCGGAGGAAATTGATTTAAAACTAAGGGTAATTGGTAATCATGATAGGAACATATTTTACTTTTCAGGCTTAATGAATAACAGATACAGGGATATCGCCGGCTGTAACAGCGAGGGGCTTTTTATCTGTAACCAGGCAGTGGAATATAGTCCGGATTTTAAATCAAGTTGTGATGAAAATGATTGGTTTGCTTTTGCTATTTTTGATGAGGCGTTGAAAAAAACGGGAAGAACGTCTGAATTTTTTGAATATCTTAATCAAAGAGTGATCTCTTATCCTGTAAATCCATTGTTCCCCCATTTAGGGCTGCATACGATGATCGCTGATAAAACCGGTGATGCATGTATTCTGGAAGAAGGAAATGATACCAATATAATAAGTCCCTGCCAAAATAATTTTATTATAATGACTAATTTTCCCAATGGGGATTTCAGGGAAGCAGATTATAAGAACGTACATGGTATAGGTGCTGACAGATATATCTGTGCCTATGAATATATTAATAGTAAGATTCATAACTTTGGAATAAAGGAAGCCTTTGAAGTTTTAAGGAAAACCGGACAGGAGAATACGCTGTGTTCCATAGTATATAAACCATTAGCAAATGAAATTTATATCAGTTTTAAGAAAGATAGAAGCAAAAGATGGAAAATTTCTATTATGGACAAAACAATCGAATCGTTGGATGGCTTTTTAGGCAATAATAAAATACAATTTACAAATGGAGAAATAGTAGTGAAGGATCTTCTTCGTTTATATAAGTGACAACGACGGAAAGGAAGAAGAAGTAATTGTAAGGCATGCCTGACGATTGCGAAAGACCGAAATAAAGAAGTGGCTATGCGGCTTACATAGTCACTTTTTGTTTGGGTATAATAAGGTTATATCTTTAGGTAAGATAGGAGGTGATGCCCTATGACAACTGGCAAGATACCCAATAGATTAATCCATGAAAAAAGTCCTTATCTTCTTCAACACGCTTATAATCCGGTCGACTGGTGGCCCTGGTGTGAACAGGCGTTTATGAAAGCAAAAGAAGAAGATAAGCCTGTTTTTTTATCTATTGGGTATTCCTGACGTTGGTTATAGAAATCTTGTTGCCATTGGTGCCATGTGATGGAGCGGGAATCTTTTGAAAACGATGTGATAGCGGAGATTTTAAACCGGGAATTTGTGTGTATAAAGGTGGATCGGGAAGAACGGCCGGATGTGGATTCGGTATATATGGCGGTCTGTCAGGCCATGACCGGACAGGGAGGATGGCCGCTGACAATTATAATGACACCTGCGTGCAGGCCCTTTTTTGCGGGAACCTATTTTCCTCCCACGGCGCGTTATGGCAGTGCGGGGCTGAAAGAATTGCTGACAGCGGCGGCCATGCAGTGGAAGGCGGAAAAAAATAAACTTCTGGACAGTGCGGAACAGATAGAAGCGTTTGTAAAAGAGCAGTCCCATACCGAAGCGGCAGCTGAGCCGGGGATGGCTCTTGTACATCTGGCGTACCGGCAGTTTGCGGGCAGCTTCGATAACAAATACGGCGGGTTCGGCGGCGCCCCGAAGTTTCCCACCCCTCATAACCTGCTGTTCCTGATGGCGTACGGGAGGAGAGAGGGCTGCAGGGAAGCGATAGAAATGGCGGAAACCACCCTGGTGCAGATGTACAGGGGCGGGATCTTTGACCACATTGGAGGCGGCTTTTCCAGATATTCCACAGATGAGTTATGGCTGGTACCGCATTTTGAGAAAATGCTGTATGATAATGCCCTGCTCATTCTGGCTTATCTGGAGGCATACAGCATGACCGGCCGGAAACTGTATGGATGTGTGGCGGAAAAAATCCTTGCCTATGTGGAACGGGAGCTTACCGATAGGCAGGGCGGTTTTTACTGCGGCCAGGATGCGGACAGTGACGGCGTGGAAGGAAAATATTATGTATTTACCCGGGAAGAAATAAAGACGGTTCTGGGAGAGCGTGCAGGGGAAGCGTTTTGTGCAGGGTATGGGATTACCGGGAAAGGCAATTTTGAGGGAAAAAGCATTCCGAACCTGCTGGATAATGAAAATTATGAAGCAGTTAGTGAGGAATGGGACAACGGCGGCAGAGACAATATGGGCGGCAGAAACTGCAGCGGCAGTAGCGACAGCACCGGCAGCCGGGAAAAGGGGAGCTGCGAACAGCTGTATGAATACCGCATCAGGCGGACACCGCTCCCTAAGGATGATAAAATCCTTGTTTCCTGGAATGGCTGGATGATCTGTGCCTGTGCAAAGGCAGGGGCTGTGCTCGGTGATGACAGATATATTGCGCAGGCGATCCGGGCCGAAAACTTTATCAGGCAATCCCTTATGAAAGACGGACACCTGCTGGTACGTTACCGGGACGGTGATGCGGCAGGGGAGGGAAAGCTTGAGGATTATGCCGGCTATGCCCTCGCATTGACACAGCTTTACCGCGTGACCTTTCAGACCGATTATTTAGAGCGGGCGGCCGGGTGCATGGAGGTCATGCTTGCACAGTTTTGGGACCGGGAGCACGGGGGCTTCTATCTGTACGGCAAAGAAGGGGAACAGCTTATATTGCGCACAAAGGAGACTTACGACGGTGCGATGCCGTCGGGGAATTCCGCAGCGGCCCGGGTACTGCAGCAGCTGGCGCAGATAACCGGTGAGAAAAAATGGCAGGAGGCGCTGGAGAAACAGCTGCATTTTCTGGCCGGATCTATGGCCGGCTATCCTTCCGGGCATAGCTATGCCCTCTTAGCTATGATGGAGGAACTGTATCCCACGAAAGAACTTTCCTGTTCGCTTTCTGCTGCCTCCGATAGGAAGGAGCGGAAAAAACTGCTGGCACAGCTGGGATATCTGGCGGAAACCGTACCCGGCCTGTGTGTCATCGTAAAAACAGAGGAAAATGAACAGGCGCTGGAAAGGCTGGCGCCTTATACCAAAGAGTATCCGATACCTGAGAAGGGGGAACTATACTACCTTTGCGACGGCCATCAATGTATGCCGCCGGTACGGGAGCTTGGGCAGGTGCTTGCCATGCTGAAGGAAGAAAAATAGGTGAAAGGGGAACGGTTTATCCCTATTATTATTTGATCGCTGCTGCTGCCGCCGCCATAGCCGCTCTGCTTGTTCCAATCACTGTGGTATAGCTTCCATATCCCATGGGAAGCAAATATGCTTCAATCGTACTGCCTGCGTATACGTTATCACAGCTTCCGATATAATAAATCCAATAGAGATTGGAAGAGTCACTTGCAATTATTGTAGTAACAACCGGCAGATATTCACCAAAATCACTTTCAAAAATCTGTGTTACGTTCAGGCTTTTTAACGGAATAATTTTATCTCCGAATTTACCGGGATTTTTTTCGAATTTTTTATAGCTGAATTCTTCATCATGGAAGGAACTATAATCATCTATATTATGTTCGAAAAAAAGCGAATCATTTTGAGACAGAAAATTTTCTGCTAACTCTGTGACAGTATAGGGGAATGCACCTAATGTTCCTAAAGAGGTAAAAAACTCCTGTGCATTTGGATCATAGGCACCTTCTGTATAATTCCCGTTTGATTCCATGATGCTTTCATCTTCGAATGTCCTGGATCCATAACCATGAAAGAGTCCCTGTTTCCAGCCCCCCTGATATGTATACTGCAGATTTTCACTGCTGATGGCAGTAAAAGCCCCCTGCCCCTCTGCCAGTCCGTCTATCGTGTCCCCCTCATATGTTCCTACTCTGTCTAAGTCGGTAAAGGATACCAGATAGGCGTTATCCTTTAATTTACCGGCTCCTTTCAGCATACCATCCTCGAAACCGCCTTCATATATAAAACCACCGTCATTTGATGTGAATTGACCGCTGCCTGTTATTGCAGAATTATTTAGTTCGCCGGAATAAATACCTTCTATCTGCCGGTCTCTCTCCTGTAAGGTATAGGCAAGTCCCTCTACTTTTCCTTTTCCGGATGCACAATTGTCGGAAATATCACCGTGATACATAAAGCCGTCCGTACCGGTAAAGGTTCCGGAGAAATTATTCCCGTTAACTTCTCCCTCAAAGGTTCCCGTATATTTCTGCCCTGCTGCCTGCAATTCCATGGGAAAAGATACCACTCTGGCATCTGTTACCTTTCCGGATGAAAAAGTTCCCTCGGCGCTCCATTGGGAACCGTCAGGAGCTTCTCCTGTAATAGCGGCAGCTCCCTCCGGAACACCGTCTTCCAGGGTGCCCGTATATTCCACTGCATATTTTCCATATGCCAGAGTTATTTCCAACGGTTCGTTTTCCACTTCCTTTGAACAGCCGCTGAGTAACAGAGCGCCGCATACTGCCGCAAAAATAAATCTTTTTTTCATATTCTCCCCCTTTGTAAAAAATAAATAGATGTGTTGTAACATAAAATCTATTATATCATAAAAAAGAATAGTTGTGCTACCGTTCGGACAGGTTTGAATGGCTGTTATTTTTCGCCATATTTTTGTATTTGTTCAGTCTGCGCAGATAGAGATTGCCCTTGTGAGGATTCCAATGTATAATTGTTTTCATAAGAATAGAAAGCAAAACCGGATACCTATGGTAATGCGTGAAAAAGAGGGCTAAAATATCGCACGGATATTACAATATACGTAGGCTGGTTTCAGTGGGAAGGAAAGCGAAAAGGCCTGAATGCGGGAACTGCTTTTTCAGGCAGGGGAGGAAGAACGGATGAAGAAGGATGTTATTACCTTATCAATGGCTGAACGAAGGGCAGAAGGCTTATTATGGGTTGATACCGGCGAAAATATGAATCAGCAAATATATGCCAGAGGGCTTTGCCAGGATTTTAATCAAACGAGAGCGGCCGAACCGGAAAAAAGAAAAGAAATTTTAAAGAAACTGCTTGCTTTTTGCGGGGACGGTGTATGGATCGAACCGCCGCTTACACTCGCAATGGGAAAAACGGTTTCAATCGGGAACGGCACTTATATTAATTCCAACCTTACATTGGTTGATGATTACGAAATCATCATAGGGGAAAACGTTCTGATTGCGCCGAATGTTACTATGAGTACCACCAATCATCCTATGCACTATATGGCGCGCAGCCGTGGAGAAATGTACTGTAAAAAAGTAGTAATTGAAGATAACGTCTGGATTGGAAGCAATGTTGTTATCTGCGCCGGTGTGACTGTCGGTAAGGGTTCGGTAATCGGGGCGGGAAGCGTTGTTACAAGAGATGTTCCTCCCATGTGCTTTGCCGCAGGCAGCCCTTGTAAGGTGATACGAAACATTACGGATGATGACTTGAAAGAATTTGAACCGATTCCTGAATAAGAAACAGAAATAGCGGAAGGGTTTGAAAATGTTTTATTCGGAGTAATGCAAGATACGGAAGAAAGCATTGACGCTGTCCGCCGCACCTGCTATAGTAAAAATAAATACGGCGGGAAGTATACCGCTGGTAAAAAAGATGATTGTCCGGAGGAGACCCATGAAGCGCTGCTGGTAGTAGACTACAACTTAAAAAATGACAGGAATTCGTCCGGTGCGGAAGAAATGCCGCATTGCAGAACGGATTTATTTTTGTTGTATTTACAAACAGGCAGCAGGACAGAATATGGATGGAAGCGGCAGGCGGAGGAAGCTATAGGTTTCTGAAGCGGAATAGGGGCCGCATTTTATTGTTTTTTTGTTTGGGCACTGGCACTGTTTGGAAGCAGACAGTGCCTTTTTTTGTTTTACTATCGAAAAAAAGAGAGGATAACCATCATGTTATATCAGATTTGCAGCGGAAACGGTGCTTGAGCGTATTAATTTTGAAATACGCAGTAAAGAAAAGATTGCAGTAGTAGGGCGGAACGGGTGCGGAAAGACCACATTATTAAAGCTTATTGCAGGAGAAGTGGAGCTGTCCAAGAGGGACAGTGATGAGGATATCTATATCGCAAGGGCGGGGAAGCCTGTAATTGGGTATTTAAAACAGAGTGCATTTGAGGACGACAGCCTGACGATGGAGCAGGAGGTGCGTAAGGCTTTTTCCGACCTGCTTCAGATGAAGGCAGAGATGGAACGTCTTGTGGAGATCATGGGAAAGGAGAATGAGGAAACTGCTGTTTCCCGTTACGTCAGACTGGAAGAGCGGTTTGCTTACCTGGGCGGCTATAGTTTTGAAAAGGAATATGAAATAGTAATTAAGAAACTGGGGTTTTTACCGGAGGATAAGCAGAAGAAACTGTCCGAATTTTCAGGCGGCCAGCAGACGAAAATAGCCTTTGCCAGGATGCTGTTAAGCAAGCCGGATATCCTGCTTCTGGATGAGCCGACCAACCATCTGGATATGGCCACTATCAGCTGGCTGGAAGGATATCTGAAAGATTATGACAGGGCGGTGGTCATTGTGTCCCATGACAGGATGTTTCTTGACCGGGTGGTGGATGTGGTCTATGAAATAGAATATAAGACGGCAGTGAGATATCCCGGCAATTACTCCGCGTTTGTAGAACGCAAACGGCTGAACTGGGAAAAACAGAAGAAGGATTACGAGCTGCAGCAAAAGGAGATAGAACGGCTGCAGAAGTTGGTGGACAGATTTAAAAATAAGCCCACCAAGGTGGCGATGACCCGTTCTAAGCTCAAGCAGATTGAACATATGGTAAAAATCGATGCGCCTGACAGATATGATTTGAAAAGCTTTCATGCGGATTTTCAGCCGGCAAGGGAAAGCGTTACGGACGTACTGAGGACGGAACGGCTGCGGATTGGCTATGACAGGCCTTTGGCGGAAGTGAGCTTTGAACAGAAAAAGGGGCAGAAAATAGGAATTATAGGGGATAACGGCAGCGGAAAATCCACGCTGCTGCGTACGCTTACAGGTCAGCTGGAACCGCTTGGCGGCAGCTTCACCTTCGGTGAACGTACGGATATCGGGTATTTTGAGCAGCAGATGGCACAGTATACCAGCGATAACACGGTTCTGGATGATTTCTGGGAGGAGTTCCCGGATCGGAAGCGTCTGGAGGTCCGTTCCTGGCTGGGAGCATTCCTTTTCGGGCAGGAGGAAGTGTTTAAGAAAATAAACATGCTCTCCGGCGGGGAGAAGGTAAGGCTTGCTCTGGCAAAAATCTTTATGCGGCTTCCCAATTACCTGATACTCGACGTTAAATGGAGTAGGGAAACTTGCTGTGCATACAGTGCATGGAGTTGAAAAAGTAGAGATTTAAGAACTTGATACACACCTAGAAGTGAAAAATGTGTATGGCGTAAAGAGATAAGTTATAGAGTTAAAGACTTAAGTGATGTTGTAAGAATTATTATTCGTAGGAGGGGGATATATAACTATCAAAAAGGGCTTATAAATAAAATAAATACGTAAGTATAAGCGCAGGCTCCAGTATGATGTTCATCGCCTTAACTGTGTGTTGAATGTTGCGCCCCCAAGTTCTCTTGAACAGCTTTGTACCGGATTTAGATGCGCGTCTTGTGAACGTGTAATTAGGAATGGCCTAATAGAATATCACAGAACTGGAACCGTTTTAAAAGCAACAGTCAAGATAAGATACTGATAGAATAAAATAGGGAGAGTGTAAAATACAGAGTTAAAACTTCCAGTTAGACCTATAGCTACAATATTTGACTGGAAAATAGTGGTGTGTTATACTAAAAATAATATATATTGAGTTAAACGGACTTTGTTTTACGTTTAGTTTATTTGACAGAAGGATTAAAGCAAGAATATCGTGTAAAATAGAGTTAGTTCAATTATATATAAATATGTAAGATTGGTAATATATGGATAGGTAGAATAGTATATGAATAAAACTAACAAAAGAGTAACTATCAAGGATATTGCCGAGTATTGTGGAACGACAGCAAATACGGTATCTCGTGCAATGCGTAATGATCCAGGAATCTCTGAGGCTACAATACATAAAATTCAGCAGGTAGCGCAGGAGATGGGGTATATACGTAATAATTTAGCGGCAACAATGAGATCTGGTCAAAGTAAATTAATTTCTGTTATCGTTGATGATATTAAAAATCCACATAATGCTACGCTAATAGATAAGATGGATTCTCTGTTAAAAGAAGAAGGATATGATACAATGACTTTGTGCACTCAAGGAAGGCTTGACAAAAGACAGAGTATGGCAAATCTTTCGGTTTCAAATTCTGTAGATGGAATACTTTATTTTCCAGATTCAAATGATGCAGATATTGCAAATAAGATAATGAAGAACCGGGTTCCTTTAGTTCTTATTGATCGTGTTATTACTGGAGTTTCCGCAGATGTAGTGCGTTGCGACGATTATCAGGGAGGTGTCCTTGCAGCAGAACATTTACTTAATCTTGGTCACAGAAAATTTGTATATATAGGAGGCCCTAAAGGAAATGGTGCACAACCATTACGTCAGAGCGGATTTATAAATACATTGATTCAACGTGGTATAAATTTGTCGCACATAACTATCATTGATGCTGATCAAATATATCCAGCAATTCAGGCAGGGACGATATACAATATTCTATCCCCAATTATTTATACATGTATATTTTCATTTAATGACCAAATTGCATATCATGTAATGAATTCACTTAGGGATAATGGATATCAAGTACCTGATGATATTTCTATTATAGGATTTGATCATATCCGCGGAGCTTTATCCTATTTACAGCCATTATCAAGTATCGCAAGTAAGTATGAAGCGGATATGGCAGAAAAGTCAGTTTTACTATTGCTTAGAAGAATAAAAGAGCCGAATGTGGATACAGTCTCAGAAATTTTGCCTGTCACATTACATGAACAGATTAGTTCTATAAAAAATATAATGGTATAAGTTAATATCAAGTCTAAAAAGGAAGTATTGCTAATAGCAAGATGCTTCTTTTTTTTTGCAAAAAAGAATTCTTAATAAAATACTCAAAAAGGAACAAATGATTTTCTGAGAATTAACGTTAAATTTATATATAATATTAAAAATAATTATATACTAACATGATAAATTGCATATATAAATTATATAAAAATTAAAAATAATATAAGATTAACGTAAATTTTTATTGACATTGATTAAAAGGGAACTTATAATAATCACATATTAGAAAAGGAGATGTTATAAATGCAAATATATACTAATGAATTTGATGTTATTGGAAAGAGAAATCCGATGTTATATGGACAATTCATAGAACATTTTCATCGTCAGATATACGGAGGAATTTTTGACCCGACAAACGCTTTGTCTGATGATGATGGTTTTAGAATAGACGTGTTGGATGCCATGAAAGCTATTCATGTTCCAATTATTCGGTGGCCAGGAGGATGCTTCGTGTCATCGTATCATTGGATAGATGGTGTTGGTAAGGAAAGAATCCCTTACTTTGATAAAACATGGAGAGTTGAGGAGTCAAATGAGTTTGGAACAGATGAATTTATAAAATTATGTAAAAAATTGGGCTGTGAACCTTATATATGTACTAATGCAGGAACTGGGACAGCAGAAGAAATGAGTGACTGGGTTGAATATTGTAATCTTAGTTCTGAAGGTAAATTCTCTAAATTAAGAATTAAGAATGGTTATGAGAAACCGTATGGTGTGAAATTTTGGAGTATAGGAAACGAAAATTATGGAAGACATGAAATTGGTGCAAAATCTGATAAGGAGTGGGGCAGACTTGTTGCAGAAGCGGCAAAAATGATGAAGCATGTGGATCCAACACTTGAATTAACAGCAGCAGCACTGACTGATTTGGATTGGAACATTAATTTACTTCGTAACAGTGGCCAATTTCTTAATTGGATTTCTATTCATCAGTATTGGGATCAGATACATGAGACGAACTGCCCTGCAGACTATCAAGGGGTTTTAGCCTTTACCAATCATACAGAAGATGCCATTAAAAAAGTTAAGGGATTGCTTATTGCAATGGGAATGGAAAATAAGATTAAAATTGCGTTTGATGAATGGAATCTAAAAGAGTGGTATCATCCCAATGTTCATACGATTGAGCAGGGGATAACAAAAGAAGATTATGTATACCCAAGAGACAGCAATGATGATAATTCTCTCTACACAATGGGGGATGCCATATTTACAGCATGTTTTTTGAATGCATTAAATAGGAATTGCGATATTGTAGGCATGGCTAATTTTGCACCGGTAATTAATACCAGGGGGTGTATTTATACATATCAAAAAGGCATTGTTTTACGAAGTACGTATTATGTTTTCTATTTGTATACAAATTATATGGGTGATCTGGTTAGAGATGCTAAGTATTTGGATATGAATAAGCTTTGTGTATTAAATAAGGGTAATAAAGAGGAGATGGTAGATGAAGTTGATATTTGTGTTACTGAATTCAGTGATAAAGCAGGATTAGCAATTGCACTTGTAAATAAATCTGCTGATAATTTTTCGGAGGTACGGTTCGAGTTTGAGGCGATGGGTGAAGTCATAGGATATTTCATAAGTGGTAACAGTACTTCATCTTACAATGATATCAATCATACAGAAATTGAGATTCAGGAAGAATGTCTGGGTGAATTTAAAAAGGGCATGAAAATTATGCTGCGGCCTCATTCGGTAGAAATAATCCAGATTGGCTGTTTATGAAAGCTTAGAAGAGGTGAGCAATGAAAAGAAAAGGCTGGATTGAAGGAATTAAAAAGGAAATAAAATTAAGATGGGGACTTTATGTGCTTTTGCTTCCTACACTGATATATGTTCTGGTTTTTTTATATGGCCCAATGGGGGGTGTGATAATGGCGTTTCAAGATTATAAAGCATCCCTGGGGCTTTTGGAAAGTCCATTCGTTGGTTTGAAGCATTTTAAGAGATTTCTTACAGACTACAATTTTAAAACTATATTTACAAATACTATGGTAATTAGTTTTTATTCTTTGCTAGCAGGATTCCCTTTACCTATTATTTTTGCCTTGTTTACTAATACAATTAAAAACAATAAAGTAAAAAATGTCATTAAAACAATATCGTATGCCCCACATTTTATATCTATTGTAGTTATAGTTGCCATGATAAATCTTTTTTTTGCACCAACTTCGGGTGTCTTTACCAATATTTATAATAGTATACGGGGCATGGCTGGCCTGGAGCCATTGACACTGGGTATTCTCACTGATAAAAATGCATTTTATCATTTGTATGTATGGTCTGGAATTTGGCAGGAACTTGGTTGGAATTCCATTATTTATATTGCGGCGTTGTCTTCTATAAGTCCCGATCTTTATGAGGCGGCAAGTATTGATGGAGCCAGCAGAATACAGTGCATCAGATATATTGACTTTCCAAGTATTTTACCGACAGTCGTAACTTTACTGATACTCAATACCGGAAATATTTTGGCAATTGGATTTGAAAAAGCGTATCTGATGCAAAATAATTTAAATATTCAGACTTCCGAGATAATATCTACATATGTATATAAAATGGGGTTAAATAATGCACAGTATAGTTTCTCAACGGCCGTTGGGTTATTTAATTCAATTATTAATCTGGCACTCTTATTAATTATTAATACAGTTTCTAAAAAAATTACTGATGTAGGTATTTTATAGGAGGGATTATGAGTGTTAGTAAAATGATTTCAAACAGACAATATAATAAAAGAAGATCAATAGTTAGTGATCGAACGATAAGAATCTTGGTTATTGTAGTTCTTCTGCTTATTACTGGAATTATTCTATATCCACTATACTTTGTACTGATTGCCTCAATTAGTGATCCTAATTATGTAAATGCAGGTAAAGTACTGCTTTTGCCAAGAGCAATTACATTCGATGGATATAAAAGGGTTTTTTCATATACCCAGATATGGAGAGCGTACTTAAATACAATTATATATCTGATATTAGGGACATTTATTAGTACATTTATGACATTATCAGCAGGATATGCACTTTCCAGGAAAGATTTGAAATTTCGTTCTTTCATCATGGTTATTTTCACGCTTACAATGTTTTTTAATGGAGGAATGATACCGAGGTATCTTCTTGTCAAAAATTTAGGGCTTACAGATACAATATGGTGTATGGTGCTCCCAAATGCAGTGTCCATCTGGAATCTAATTATTGCAAGAACTTTTTTTTCAAGCAGTTTACCAGTGGACTTGCTGGAAGCAGCGAAGATCGATGGTTGTAATGATATAAAATTTTTCTTTAAAATTGCTTTACCACTCTCATCGGCATTAACTATGGTAATGGTGCTTTTTTACGGAGTGGGAATATGGAATAGTTATTTTGATGCGATGATATTTCTGAAAAGCCAAAAGTTGCAGCCACTACAGCTTATTATGCGGGATATATTGATTGTTAATAGAACTTCAAATCAAATGATTTCAGATGTTTCAGAACAGGTTGCGAGGCAAAAAGCAGGAGAACTTCTTAAATATGTTATCATTATAATTTCCAGTGCACCGCTTTTAATCGTATATCCTTTTTTACAGAAATATTTTGAATCTGGGATCATGGTTGGTGCCATAAAAGAATGAGTATGTCCGGAAAAGGATGGATAGTTAAGCAGGCTGAATAACTGTATGTAAGTCGCTGAAGAGGATTTTGCATTATGAGGTGTTAAATTACTAAGCTATGTATTTAAAATTGGCAATAGTAAAAAAACAAATATATTACCTGTAAAGGTAAAAGGAAGGGGTTATTTATGAAACGTAAGGCAATGAAAGTAGTGGCACTATTAACTGCAGCTATGATGTTTACCGCATGTGGAGGGGAGAATGCACAAAACGCGGTGTCACCGTCAGAAGATGCGCCAGAATCTGACGATTCGACTGTTTCTGCTACGGATATTTCAAGCGGACAAGGAGGAGGGACCTATATAGATTATACAGGTATGTCTCCGACAGAGATGGTTGAGGCAAATCGCGCGGCAGATTGGAAGATCACGGATGAATCCGTTACTTTACGTGTGATGATAGCGAATACTCCAGAACATCCCGATGATATGAATGAACAGGAGTTGTTTAAACGAGCCGAAGAACGAACTGGAATCCATATTGAATGGGTAATGCCTGGAAGCAGTGCGTTTAATGAACAGAAAGCGTTGGCTCTTGCAAGTGGCGATATGCCTGATATTATTCTGAATGGTCTTACAGACAGTGAAATAGCGCGCTACGGTGCGGATGGAACCCTTTACTCTTACAATGAATTGATGAAAGAGTACCCGGGGATGGCCCCAAATCTCGAACACATTTTTAAAGAAAGAGAGGATATAAAAAAATTTATTACGTCACCTGATGGAAATATATATTCAACACCCAGAATAAATGAGGGTGCTTGGATGAAACAGAATGGCAATGCGATTATTAATGTACAGTGGCTGGAAAGACTTGGGTTGGAAATGCCTTCTAGCATAGATGAACTCAAAGAGGTATTGAGGGCGTTCAAAGAGCAGGATGCGAATGGTAATGGGGATCCAGATGATGAGTTACCGCTCACAATAGCAGCGAGTGATTCTAAGCTACAGGGAAATTCAGGTGGTTTTAATTTATTGATGGGTTCTTTTGGAGTGATTGCAGATAATGATTTCCGTATGCTTCAAAATGGAAAACTTGTTTGTTCGGCGGCGACAGAGGGGTGGAAAGAAGGAATTTCATATTTTCATGAACTATATTCAGAAGGTTTGATGGATGCAGAAGCCTTTACAATGGATGGTAATCAGTATCTTGCTAAACTTGCAGCGGATCCTTCAATTGTCGGAGTAGCTGGTGTATGGGATATAAATGATCAGGTTATTACACCTAATGCAACAGAAAAGTATGATTATATTAAACCTCTTAAAGGACCTGATGGACAGGAACCAATTGTTTATAAATATGCTGCACCAGGGTGGGACCGAAGCGGCTGTGTAATTTCATCTCAAACCAAATATCCGGAAGAGGCTTTGCGCTGGGTCGATTTTATCTATGACAAAATTAATTCATTAGAGATGATAGAAGGAGAGTTTGGGGGGAGACTTCAACTGCAGGATGAAGGATACTATATTATAGGAGAACCTTTGGAGGGAATGGATTCACAGTATGTCTATCGATATTCTGTATGTCCTGGTCATTCAGGAGCATGGTGTGTACAAGAAAAGGAATACAATGAAGTGCTGCGACTGACATTTACTGAGCCTAGATCTAATTTTAATGATGAATATTGTGCTCCATATTATGTAGAACCATTTCCCCCTGTGTTTTATACGCCGGAAGAGGCAGATGAAATGAGTACTCTGAATACGAATATTATAAGTGAAATTGCTCGTCAATCCTGCGAGTGGATAATGAATGGGGGCATTGAAGAAGAATGGGATGCTTATCTTAAAAATCTGGATAGTATTGGATTGCAAAGATGGCTTGAAATTAATGAAACCGCAGCAGAACGCTATAATAATCAATAAATAACAAATATTCTAGGCTTATATAGTTAAGATTACCAGATATATAAAGCATCAGTTCATTAATTACGCCAAATAATTGGCAGTATATAATTGGACTGGTGCTTTTTTATAATGCTACCTTTTTCCCTTGCAATCTTGGAGAGTTTTATAAGAGAAAGGGAAATTGCCTGCGATACATCGTTTCCCTGTATGCCATGGCTTATAACTCCTTTCTTCCTGATTCCGTTCTCCCAGCATGCTTTCGGAAGAAAGATACTTCTCTCTTTTAGGCGGCGCGGATTGTCCGGAAGTGGAGGTATTTAAACTATGTAAGAAGCCTGACGTATCATACAAAATTATGAGTATTAAGAAAATCCTATTATTCTATAAAATAGATGGAAGTATTAAATGGAGATAGAGACGGTTAGTAACACAATTACAACTTTATTACAGCACGGATTAATTTCCTGGCTCCTGTATTGGGAAATTATAATCATCTGCCAAAAGAAGAGGGGGACAACAGATGAAAAGTAAACAGTATCTTATGAAATGCCCTGAACGGATTCGGTTTGGAGATCCTATGTATTTTGAACGTTTTAGTGAGGAAGAACTTTCAACGCTAGTTGTTGATTATAGTCCGCCTGCCGGTTTTGAAGCCAGGGTAGTACTGAGTGAAAGTGAAGCGGAAGACCTTCCTGGTTACATGGACCGTTCCCTTACCATTTATATGGCACCGGGACATACGATAGATACCTATGTAAAAGGATACAAGTTTGATTTCCAGAAGCAGCGTGATAAACAGGTTGGTGTCGATACCGCCAGATATCTGCTGGAGGTGGATGGCATATATAAGTTACTGCATACAGGAGGAGATGGATATTGGGGAAACCTGATAGAATTATCCCATGATCAGAACGGGAAAGAGGTTCTGGATGCGGTAATTATAACTGCCTGCATTCCTGAATTTATGAATTTCCCAGATATAGAGAGGCTGGTGCCTTATTTCCTTCAGGATGTACGGCTTCTGCCTGGGCATGATGAAAAGATAGACCCTCAGATGAACTGGAATAACATGGAGTAAAACCAGTATTACGGTAGGCTGTTTGTATTCTGGATATAACCGTAGACGGTATAGAAATTGGAAGGGACGTATCGATGATTTTAGTGAAGCATGGGGAAGGAAATCGCATTTGGTTCTCAGACGTTAATGAAAATCCGAACACAGAAAGTGCAAACAAAACAGATGACAGGAACCAGAAATGCAGTTACAACAGTCTGCAACCGGGTATATAGACAGATAAAAGGCAGGAGATAAAAAAATGATAATAGCAGAATATAATGAAAAACCGGTTCCTTTACCAATAAGCGATGAAGAACTAATCCAATTAGCCCAGGAGGAAGATTCCGCATTCTTTTTCTTTACCGTCCATTCCGAATTGCTGTATGCGGATATCAACGGGTTAGACCTGAAAAAGAAGCTTCCCGTATTCATGATGCTGCAGGAAATGAACCTGCTGGCCTATCTTTTCGAACAGTTTGACCAGCGGCAGATGGCGGAATTTCAGGAAGCATACCCCTCCCTCCTCCCAATGAGGGGTGGGGAAATGATTAATTATGCATTGGCCATATGCCCGGAAGCCGCCGGGGTACCAGGGAAAGGCCTGCTGCCGCAGTATACCGGGCAAAACCTGTTTGATCTAATGGAATATAAGCGTTTTCAGGATCGGAGGAACCAGCATCCTGCATTTCAATTAGTGAAATTTTATGTCCCGATCCATACCAGCCTCCATTGTCCGGATGGTTCCGAACGAAAACTGACCGGCAAAGAGGCAGCGGCCTTTCAGCAGCAGCTGTCGTATAAGATAGTAGAAAGTGGCTGCAGCAGGCATGGGTTTGATTGGGAAAGTTCTCAATTTGTGGCTCAACTGCCTGTCTGTAAACAAGAGGGATTTTTGTCAGAGAGGCCGGACGTTGAAGTGCGAAACGGGGAGCTCTGGGGAGTGATTATTGCAGAGGTAACCTATCCATTAGATGAAACAGAAATAGAAACCCTGAAGGAACATTTCAATGCGGATATCCTATATGACCGGCGCAGATTTCCCTTTGATACGAGAGTGGCGGAAGGAACCTTGCATGTAAAGTTCACCAAATGTACAGAGGTATGCCAGCAGGCACAGGGGGAACTGGTTTTAACAGAACCGGAAATGTTCCATCTGCAGGCCCCTCATTGTGCCAGGCATGTGCTGAACGTTACCGGATTTGAGCCGGATTTTAGCAGCGAGTGGTCTTACCAAAAAACAAATCCGATTTGGCTAGAATTATCCAATGACAGGAAAACCATACGTATTCCGCTGCCGACCAATGAGGGAACCCTATTGGAAGGCAAAAGAAGAATCGGGGTGAAACCAGGAATGGCTTTTGATAGTAAACTCAAGGTTCCTTGCATTGGATACTTAAATAATCACAGGCTTACGGCTGCCGAATTACAAGTACCGGTTTTAAACCAATTAGAGGAAGAACTCCGGAATATGACACAAAAAAGCAGAATTGCCCTGGAAGATATGTGTATGCATATCGATTACGTCTTTCAATTGGATCTCCGTTTGGTTAACCAAACACTAACAGAAGCACGGATACAGGAGAGGGACGGGGAAGAAAGAAAGCAGGAGTTCTTCGGTGGCATGAACTTAGGGATGTAGGTTCTTGAAAGAGATCCTGGAACATACCGAAGCAGGATCCGCAGTGGTGACGGATGTCTTTTCCGAAAGGCAGAAGTCCCTTTTTTATTCCCGCGGGCAGTCGCCAAAGTGACTGTAAGCCATGGAAAGGAGAGAGGAAGAATGAACGTATATGTAAAGAGAGAAAACTGGGATGGCGGTGTCTGGTTTTCCCTTCCGGCTTCCGAGGAAGACAGGGAAGAATTGCTGCAGGATCTGGCCAGGCATCACCCTTCTGCCATGCTGCCTTTTGCCGGGGAGGTGGACTGTGGGGAGGAAGGGCTTAGCCACCGGCTGGGCAGGTGGCTGGCGGGGGAAACCCTGTTTTTCCGGGACCATTTTGTTCGATGGAACCGGCTGGCGGAAACCGTGGATGCCCTATCCAAAGAGGAAAAGGTAGTTTTGGAAGCGGCCCTCCGGCTGGAAAAGCCGGATTCCATTGAAAAAGTAATGGATACCCTGGACCATCGGAAGCGGTATACCCTGCACCCGGATATCCTTACCTATGAAGCGCTGGGACAGTATGCGGCTGAACGGGTTATGGGGAAGATACCGGATGAACTTTCGGGGTATATGGACTATACATTGCTAGGGAGCGTGTGGGAGAGTTCCCTGGGATGCCTGACGGAGGAGGGGTTTGTAGAGAGTGGAAAAACGGGGAAACAGGAACAGAAGCAGATGGATCGGAAAGAAAGGGAGGAACCGGTGTTCCGGGTACGGATACCGGAAAAAAAGCGGCATGGCCGGTATCTCCTGGTTACCCTGCCCGCAGATGGGCAGACAATGGAAGAACTCCGGCAGGAATCCGGTTATGGGCAGATGGAAGAAATAACGGAGATGGAAGTGTCTTCCGGATTTTACGGCCTGTATGAATACCTTCCTCCCGGCAGCACCCTGGGGGAACTGAACCAGGCGGCAAAAGAGGTACAGGCCCTGGCGGAGAAAGGACCAGTGGAACGCAGGACACTGCTTGCCGCCCTGGAAGCGGAGGCCCCCCAATCCATGGAAAAAGCATGCCAGGTCATCCGGGATTATGCGGATTATGAAATCCTGCCGGTAAAGTCCCTGCAGCCGGATAAGTATGCCAGGTATCTCCTGGAAAAAAAGGGGATAAAGATAAGAGAAGAGCTGGAACCATTTTTTAAGTATGATGCCTTTGGGAAAGAGGGGATAAAGAAGGACAGCCCTGTAGAAACCAGCCACGGGATTGTCAGGAACCGGGTAAGGGCAATCCCGGAGATCGGGCGGGACGGCAAACCCTTCCGCTGGTACAGCCCCCTTACCATCAGCTGCTATAACGGAAAGGATGGGACCTTCCCGGATATTTTATCCGGGGAGAAGGCCGTCCCGTTACAAGGCCGTATCCATACCCTCATAGAAAAAAGTATGGAGGAATGGGGGGAAAGCGGTCTGGCGGATGGATTATCCAACCAGCTGCTGCTGCGCAGGGTGGTATTCATGCAGCCGGATGTGGTGGCATATGCCCAGGATCTTTACTGTATCCTGGACATTCAAACCAAGGGCGAATTAAATGACAGGGAATACCATGCGCTCATGGAAGAATGGAAAGAAATGATGGCATTAGGGTGGGGAAGGCAGTTTCTGGAGTCCCCGATGGATTATCAGGGGGATGACGCATTCCTCGGCTTCTGGGATGAAGAGAATGGGAAAGAGTTATATGTCAGGACAGAAGAAGAAATGGAAAAAGCGTTTTCGGCCATGGAATTCAAGATGTGATCCGAAAAAATAAGAAAATTTAGCCGGTTCCCCTTCTTTCGCTGGACTTGGAAACGGGTTTGGAGTATGTTTGTGTTGCCAAAAACGGGAAAGGAGGAGGCAGCATGGACAAAGAGGAACTATTCCGGAATGCATGTATTGAATATTTACAGCTCCAGCTGGAAGAAGAACGGAAAAAGCGGGAGAGCTATGGGGAGGTGGTAAAAAAACAGAGGAAAGCAAGTGAAGAGGTGAAAATATTATTGGAAACCATGCCTAAAGAGGCAGAGGAGGTGATAGAAAAATATGTGGATTCGGTTTTTGCCACAGCCATAGAGGACTGGCTGTTAATCTATCACATGGGTGCCAGGGATATGGTGGAGTTGTTCCAATCCATCGGCATGTTCCGCTAAGAAATCCAATTAAATAACGCAGTATGGAGGTTTACCGGGAGGGGCAAAAATCCGGCAGGCCTCTTTTTTATGCAAAGAAACCAGGGAAAGGAGGCAGAGTTCCGGCCGGGAGAAGATATCTGACTCTATTTCGAATGGATTTAGAGCAGAAAGCAATCGAACGGGTAAAAGCAGCATCCGAGATGTCGCTGCGGCTGTATGGGCAGCCGCTTGTCGTTACAGACAGCGGAGGGAAAGACAGCCTGGTATGCCGGGAAATAGCAAAGCGGGCAGGGATACCCTATGAAGTGCAGCATAACCTGACCACGGCAGATGCCCCGCAGACGATTTACTATGTGCGGGATACTTTCCGGAAGTTGGAAAGCCAGGGGATACGCTGTTCCATAAGTAAACCGGTTTACCAGGGAGTACCGGTTACCATGTGGACACTAATCCCCCGGAAGAAGTTCCCGCCCACCAGGAGGCAGAGGTACTGCTGTCAGATTTTAAAAGAAAACCAATGCAAAAACCGTTTTATTATTACCGGCGTCAGATGGGCGGAAAGTGTAAAACGGAAGAACAGCAGGGGCGTGTTTGAGAATTATACAGATGATATCAGGAAGAGAACGATCCTGAACAATGACAATGAGGAAGGCAGGCAGTTGTTTGAAAGCTGCGCAGTCAAGGGAAAGCGGATCTGTAATCCCATTGTAGACTGGAGTAATGCCAATATCTGGGATTATATTGCTTCCGAACATCTGGAGTCCAATCCCCTGTATGGGATGGGCTTTTACCGGGTTGGCTGCCTGGGGTGCCCTTTAGCCGGAAAAACAAGGTGGTTTGAATTCCGCCTGTTCCCCGCTTATGAACAGGCATACCTGCGGTCTTTTGCCAAGATGCTGGAAGCGATCCATGCGGAAGGCAGGGAAACGAAATGGAAGACGGCGGCGGATGTGTTTTCCTGGTGGATGGAAGATCAAACGATAGAAGGGCAGATGTGTCTGTCCGATCTGGAGCAATGGAAGGAAGAAAACGAAACGGAAATGTATTGATGGGAAGGGAGAACGCAGGATGACGGCAAGATTTATGGACGGTACCCCCTATGCAGGGCTGGAGCAGGAAATGCAGAGGATACCCGGGTTCCGGCCCCGGAAAAGCGGCATGGTGATATGCCATCTGGAAAACCGCATGGGGGAGGGCAGGATAGAGGCAGGCAGGGCCTGTGCCTGTGAAAAGGGCAGGGAGGGAAGTACAGGGCAGGAAGAAGGCGGGGCAAATGGTTACAGCGATTACCTGCATCAGTTCCTGGCAGAAGTATGGGAAGAATCTTTTTCCCTGCGTGCACAACCCCTGTCCTGCAGACCGAAGCCTTTTTTCCCGGAAAGCGGCCACCGCAGCCGTTTCCAGGCCTGCTGGGAAAAGCGGGAAGCGAATGCGGACCAGGAGGCCTGGTGTGCGGCACTGTATCTGTTAACTGCGGACAGTAATCTTTGGAAAGGTGCGGAGGCGGCTGTGAAACCGGACTTTATCGATTTTACTTCCGTGTCCATCCGCGGTGTGGATATGGATGGATATGTACTGTACCATACAGCAAAGGATTTGTACCGGGGAACGAGCCATGTCAGTCTGGCCGAACTGACGGATGGGGAGTTGGTAAGTGACAGGGCTTTCCGGCTGGTGATTAACGCCTTCCTGCTCTGCAGGTATGGGCCGTGCCTCCTTTTCCCGGAGAAGGGGGAAAATTATGTTTAAAGTATATTTACAGCGGGAAGGGGAAGCGGGGATGGAGCTTATCCTTCCCGCTGCGGCGGAAGAATTCAAAGTGGCATTCACCTGGCTGCAGCACAAGGAACCGGCAGGGAATGCGGAAAACCAGGTTGTTGCATCCTTCCCCAGTCTGAAAGAATGCCTGTATCAGATACCTTGCCAAGAGCAAGAGTTGGAAGAACTGAACTTTCTTGCCAGGCGGATCGAAGGGATGACCGATTCCCAGCGGGAAAGGTTCGGTGCGGCAGTTACCCTCCGGAAACCGGATACCCTGGCGGATATGGTAAACCTGTCCTGCAGCATGGCGCATTTCCGTTTTTATCCCAGGCTCCTGACCGAATATGAGCTGGGAGAGTATATCATCATGGAAGACGAGGGGGAGATGCAGGTAAATCAGGAAGGGCTTTCCGAGTATGAAGAGGTAGGGCAGAGATATCTACAGAACCATACAGGCTGTTTCATGCAGGGAGGATATCTGGGCTTAACGGAGGAGCCGGCGGAGGTGTTCTATGATGGGAAACAGCTGCCGGATCCGGACTACGAGAATACCAGCCCGCTTATGGTAACCATCCCGTATAAGAGGACATTCCATACCTTGTATCTGCCTGCAACCGACGCGAACCTGCATTTCTGGAAGGAAAAACTGGGTGTGGGAAGCCTGGAGGATTTCCAGGATTTTTTTATCCGGGATAACAAGGAAGGCATGGAAGGATTAAAGGAAAGGGTACCCTGCGGCAGTTCCCTTGTGGAGCTCAACCAGCTTGCCGCTATGCTGAAAACAGAACTAAACAGTGAAGAAAAACAGAGGCTCTGTTTCGCGGCCTTTGAGGCGGAAGCACCTGCCTGCGTGGAAGAGGCCATCCGGATTGTGAAGGATTTGGAGGCATACCGGTTCCTGCCGGAATCCGCATCCCCTGCGGGAGATACCCATAAAGACAGTCAGGAGGGAGCCGTACAAACTGCCTATGGCCTTGTGGGGAATAAGTATCATCCGGTTTCTTTTTCCGGGGAAGTGGAAACGTTCCGGTTTTTTAGTCCTTTATCAGCGGAATTCTTTGCAGACTGCTGGGGATACCCGGAAGGCATGCCTCAAAAATGGTACCCTTATCAATTGACTGCATACGAGGAGGAGATAAGGGAGGCACTGGGCCGGGAACACCTGGAGGAAGAAGGGGACAGGGGGCTTGCCATTTACCTGCATCACAAACTATTGGAACGTAAAGTTTACAGCATGCAACCTTCCGTTGAAAGTTGGAATGGGGAATTATGGGGTGTTTTAGAGGTACAGACCTTTGGCATGTTATCCAGAGGTGAACTGGAAGAACTGAAGGCGGAGTGGAGAGGACAGTGTTCCGATGGGTTTGGGGAAGGATTTGAACAAAGGCCGGTGATGATTGAAGACGGTGAACTTTATATCAGCTTCTGGAACCCTTATTCTTTCCAGATACAAACAGAACAGGAGCTGAAGGGAGAGCAGGAGCAGGCGACAGGGATACAGATGGGAGGACCGTAGATGTTTGTAACAATCATTGCGGACAAATACAAAGGAAGACGCGGGTACAAAGGGGCACCGTTGGAACTGCCTGCGGGCAGGTTTTCTATGGAAGATGCCCTGGAACGCGCCCGTGTGCCGGAAGGGGGAGGCTATGAGCTGCACCAATTTCAGGGCTGGCCGAATTTCCTCAGGACTTATCTGAAATTATGTGAAAGTAAAACACTGGAGGAAGTGAACTTCCTTGCGCATAAGCTGCAGGGAATGGATGATGCAAAGCTTGCCGCATATGAAGGGATTCTGAGGCTGAAGGAGGGAGCGGATAGGACCCATCCTGTCAGCATCCAGGAGGATATGTTGGATGTGATCAGGGATCTGCCTGACGAAGTGTATGAACTGCTGGATGAGGAAAAGGCAGGGGCGTTGCAGCGCAGGATCGACCAGGGAATGTTTACCGGGAAAGGGTATGTCTTTGGAACCTTAGAAGATTGGCGGGAGGTTTATGACGGGATGCATCTGCCCCGGGCGGCTGGGGAACATGGTGGGATCCTGGCACTGCGTCTGGAAACCGCAGAGGAGGAGACAGGGAGGAAGGTATGGCTGGAGCTGCCTGCAGAGGAAGAAGCAATGCAGGAAGCATTACGTATATTGGGGGAGGAAACCTTTGATAACTGTGTCATTAAGGAAACGAAAAGTATCCTTCCTTCCCTGGAATACCAGCTGGCAGGGGATGAGGATATCAGGAAGCTGAACCTCCTGGCAGAACGGATCCAGGCATTCCCGGATAAACGGACGCTGGTAAAATACAAAGCGATCCTGGAATGGGAAATTTGCAATGATCTTGACATGGAACTGGACATAGCCGGGAATCTGTCATGTTATGAATATGACGCTGTAATCCTGTCTGCCGCAGATTATGGGGAATATATCCTGGAGGAGGCGGGGATTCATACAAAGGATCCGGCCTTTTCCGGCTTTGATTTTGAAGGTTTTGGGGAACGGCAGCTTCGTAGAAGCGGGTTTGTGGAAACCCCCTATGGGATTATAGGGCGGAATGAAAAGCCCTTCCTGCCGGAGTATACCCAAACAGAGCCTGGCCTGTCCATGCAGTAAAACAGGGGAGGGGCAGAGAATATAGCAGAGAAAGGAAAGAGGAAATGGCTATTTTTAATGCAGGGAAAGAAGGGTATCTTTTAGCACGGATTGACGGCAGGCAGGTACTGTTTACCAGTATGCGGCTGGACCGGGCTACCATACCGGAAGGACTTTATTGCTATGACATCCGGGATTCGGACCGTCTGGACGGCAGCTTTACGGAGGTACGGCCCTTTGTGGAAGGAAACCACCTGGGAACGATTCTGTGCAGGGAACCATTCCCCCTGGCAGAAGGAGGCGCTTATACTCCGAAAAACTGGGGGTTTTGCGGGGGGATGTCCCTGGAGGAATTCCGGCAGGGACAAACCGGGCAGACATCTGCGTAGCGGCAGCCGTATCGGGAAGAAATGGACATCACGGGAGGTGAGACATTATCAACAGTTTTATATCCTGGGTAGGCGGTAAAAAGGCGCTGCGAAAGCTGATATATACCATGTTTCCGGCTGCATTTGACCGTTACATCGAGGTATTCGGCGGGGGCGGCTGGGTGCTGTTTGGAAAGCCGCCGGACCCAAGGTGCATGGAAGTCTATAATGACTATAACTCTAACCTGGCCAACCTGTTCTTCTGCGTGAAAAAGAGGACGGGCGCCTTTTTAAAAGAGCTGGGGTTCCTGCCCATTAACAGCAGGGATGAGTTCTGTGTAATAAGGAACTTTATTGAGAAACAGGAATTCGATACCCGGTTTTTACAGGAGGAGCTGGAACTGGCAGAGCGGAACCTGCCGCCGCCAGCCTATGAGGAGATGCGGGAAATCCTGCAGGAAAATGCAGAGGTGACGGACGTGAAGCGGGCAGCCGCTTTTTTTAAGCTGATCCGCTACAGTTATGGAAGCGGCTGTACTTCCTATGCCTGCCAGCCCTTTGATGTACGCAAGTGTTTCGCTGCTATCTGGGAAGCTTCCCACAGGCTGGCGGATACGGTAATTGAAAACAAGGATTTTGAGGCGCTGATCCGGCAATATGACCGGGAAAGCGCTTTTTTCTATTGTGATCCGCCATACTTTGAAACCGAGGGGCACTACGCGGTGGTGTTTGCCAGGGAGGATCACGCCAGGCTCCGGGATGCCCTGGCAGGTTGTAAGGGAAAATGGATGGTCAGTTACAATGACTGTTCCTTTATCCGGGAGCTTTATGACGGGTATCCTATCACGGCAGTCAGCCGGTTAAATAACCTGGCCCAGCGCTATGACAGCGGTTGTGAGTACCCGGAAGTAGTTATAACGAACTATGATCCGGGGCGGCAGAACAGGCCGGAACAGCTCAGCCTGTTTTCCCTATGGGAGGAGGCAGGTATCTCCGGGGCAGACAGAGCGGAAAGGGAGGAGAAATGAACGGGGAAACGCAAGAAGGAAAGGGTGGAAAGGAAGAACCCCTGCATATGGCTAACCAATCGGTGCCTGTTTTGCTGGAAGAGCTGGGAATCCCCATGGAAGAAGTCAGGCAGGCGCTGGAGGAAGGAGGATATGTATGAGTAACAGACCGATTTATAAGCTGGTAGACAGCAAGGGGCGTGTATTAATTCCCAAAAACCTGCGGGAAGCGGCAAAAATGGAGTATGGCGATATCGTACGTCTGAGAGTGGAAGATGGCAGCGTCTCTGTTTGCAAGGTGGATATCATCGAGGCCGGGGACCAGTCCCCGGAAGCGGTAGAAGCGTATGTACGTGCCGCCTTCAAATCCATGTCCGACAGCATCAGGCTGGAGCTGATAGGGGAATTGAGCGGACTGCTGCAAAGAAAGGAGGGGTGAGGGATGGCAGGGTATACCGATAGGGATTGCGACCGGACAGGGGAGGCCTGTCCTTTGGAAAACTATGTCGTTGTACTTACCCCTGATGCGTTGTCAGGAGATTACCCGGGGCAGCTTTTCTTCTGCCCGGAGGGCAGCAATCCGGATACCGGGGAGTGTTCCCTGGATCTGGTTTCTTTGGCGGACGGGGAGAGATACCAGATAGAACGGAGGAAAGTCATGGGAACCCTAAAGCCGGAACGGCTGCCGGAGGACGCAAAGCTGCAGCTGTCCCAGATCCGGCCGTATGATGCAGGGAACCCTTCCGTACAGGATCCGTTGTTTTCCGGTTACTGTTTTCTGCAGGATGGAAAGTATACGTCCGGTGTCTGGCTGTGCGGCCCGGAAGAGGCGGAGGCATATGTCAGGATGCAGATGCCTTACCAGCACCGTATCCTGATTTGTGACAGGGAGGATTTGGCTGTGATGGAAGTACAGGAAGGGCAGGTCATCTTTCCTGCGCCTGGGAATAACAGAGGCTTCCTGCAGGAGGCAGAAAACGGGATGGAGTTCAAGTAAGGAGGCGTGCATGACATGAAACCAATCCGAATAGAAAAAGGCATCCTTATTTACTATGGTAACCGGGCAGGCCTGGTTACCGACGGATGCGCACAGGTGGATCCGATGTTCCGCCGGGAGGACGTAAGCCAGTTCCTGGAAGAACAGCCGGCTGTCCGGGAAGTAAAGTGGGTGGAAGGGATGTTTGAACGACTCATGACCCATACGAAGGAAGGGCCGGAACAGCCTCCATTAAAAAACTGCCGTGTCTGGCAGCTGAAGCCGGAAGTGGATATCCGGATGAAATTTATAGGATATGAAGAACTCTGCCATGTGTTTGGGACCCCTGATTTAAGAAACTATACGCCGGTTTATGACGGAGCGGTGCAGACCAATGACCTGGACCAATTATATGAGGTATTCAACTTGCAGCATCCCTCCGGCTATACCGGGCATTCCCTCTCCATGAGCGATATTTTAGAACTCTATGATGATTCCGGCAGCATATACCACTACGTGGACCGGTGTGGTTTTCAGGAAGTGAAGCCGGAAGCGGGAAGCCAAACGATAGGATACAGCCAAAGCCTGTAGGGGATGCCTGTCTGCGGCGGCCATAACAAAACAAAAAGGAACCTTTATGAATGAAAATCAGAAAAGAAGGAGGGCGTACCATTATGCCAACATTGGATGTCAGAATCTCTTCCATGTACCCGGCGGGGGGACAGGGAGGAATCCGGGCTTATGCTTCCGCAACCATCGACGGCTGTTTGGCCATCCGGGGGATCAAGGTCGTGGAAGGCGGCAGGGACGGCCTGTTTGTTTCCATGCCCAGCCGGAAAACGCAGGACGGATATAAGGAGGTGTGCTTCCCTGTGACTGCCGAGTTCCGGGAACAGCTCTATCATGGGATATTGGATGCCTACCAGCAGGCCATTACCCAGGCGCAGGCACTGCCGGCACGGGAGGCACCCGCACAGGAAGCGCTGCCGTCTGGCCAGCAGATGGGCGGTATGTAAAAGAGAGGAAGGAGAAAAAAAGAATGAAGAAACTATTTCGCAGGAATCAGGGCAAGGACTGTCTGGGGAAAAAGATGGCTGCCTTACTGAAGAACAAAAGGGGATCCGGATACGTGGATCAGGCCGTCGTGATCCTGATCGCCGTAGTCCTTGGGGCACTGCTGCTGGCCGGTTTATATGCCCTGTTCGGGGACGTGGTACTGCCTGAGATCTCAAGGCGGATCCAGGAAATGTTCAACTATGCCGGGTAACCAGGCTGTCCTTCTGGCAGTAACCGGTGAAATTTCAGGGGAAGTTCGCTGGCAGATACAGGCGGTTTTGTTCCTTCTTCTGCTGTTGGCTGTTTCTGTCTGTGATATCCGTACCAGAGAAATCCCTGACAGCCTGCAGCTTGGGATTGCGGGACTGTCCCTGCTGTGCTTTTCCCCGGAAAACCTGGCCGGAATCCTGGGCGCTGTGCCATATCTTATGACGGCGCTATTCTTTGATAATGGGATTGGAGGCGGGGATGTGAAGCTGGCGGCAGCCACCGGTCTGGTATTGGGGCTGCCTGCCAGCCTGGCGGCTTCCCTCCTGGGCCTGACCGGTTTTATCCTGTATGCCGGAGTTTGTTCCGGAATCAAACGGCTTCTGGGAAAAGAAGGAAAAGAAGGCTATCCGGTCGGCCCCTTCCTTTCGGCAGGGGCTATTGCTGCTTATTTATTAAAAAATGGAGGAACTATTTTATGAAGAAAAGACTTATTATCGCCATCTGCACCATACTTCCTGCGGCTGTAGTGGCGGTCCTGCTTTACCGTCGCGCCCATAAGAACTATTCGGTACAGTAACAGAACAGTAAGGCAGGCCTGAAGAATGAGCCTGCCAGTAACAATCGGGAGGAAACAATGTCATTTTTAAAAAATAGAACAGTTATCGGTGTGGTTTGTATCCTGCTGTCCCTGATCATCTGCTTTGTCGTGACACCGCTGTTCAATCAAAGTATGAGTGAAAGGGCAGCGATAGTCCGTGTGGTAAAGCCAGTGGAAAAGGGGGAAGTGATCACGGCAGAAAAAGTAAACGTAGTAGAGGCAGGCAGTTATAACCTGCCGGAGGATACGGCTAAAAATGCGGACACCGTTATCGGTAAATACGCCTGTGCAGACTTTGCCCCCGGAGACTCGATCCTGCTTTCGAAGATTGCGGAGGAACCTATCGCAGAAAACGCCTACCTCTACCAGCTGAACGGGGAAAAACAGGCCATATCTGTGTCGGTAAAAGCCTTTGCCAACGGCCTATCTGGAAAGCTGCAAAGCGGCGACATTGTATCTGTTATTGCACCGGATTACCGGAAACAGGGCCTGACCGTCATCCCGGCAGAGCTGCAGTATGTAGAGGTCATCGCAGTCACAGCCAACAGTGGGTATGATGCCAATACAGGGGATAAGGCGGAGGAAGATTCCGAAAAAGAACTTCCGGGTACGGTCACCCTGCTGGTTACCCCGGAACAGTCCAGACTGCTTGCGGAACTTGAGGCAGATGGGAAACTGCATCTTTCTCTTGTGTACCGGGGGGAAGCAGAGAATGCCCAGGCATTTATCACCGCCCAGGAGACGGTGCTGGACGAGATGTACCATCCGGCGGACGTAGAAACGGAAGGCGAATCGCAGACAAAGCAGGCAGAAAAAGAGGTTCCCGGGAAGGATGCTGTTTCGGCAGAAAGCGGAGAGCCGGAAACAAAAAGCATGGAAAGGGAGGAAGCCGGGGAGGTAACTGGTTCCGTGGAAAGTGAGGGGGAAACACAGTGAATTTCCTGAAACACAGTATTTTCAACCGGAGTATAAGAGATGAGGAACCGATTGGGGAGCCGGTGAATGCGAACCAGATACTGGCAGTCTGGGGCAGCCCGGGCTGTGGAAAAACCACTACCGCAGTGAAGCTGGCGGCTTATCTGGCCACACAGAAGCGGGATGTGGCACTGCTGTTGTGTGACATGAATACCCCTATGCTCCCCTGCATCTGTCCCCCGGGGGATCTGGAGGAAGAGCATTCTCTGGGAAGCATCCTGGCTGCTTCCCACGTATCGGAATCCCTGGTACAGCATCACTGCATCACCCATAAAAGGTACCGCCATCTGACGATTTTAGGGATGAGGAAAGGAGAAAACGAATATACCTATCCCCCCTACGAAAGGAAGCAGGCCGAAGAACTCCTGGACTGCCTGCGCGGCATAGTGCCCTATCTTATCATCGATTGCAGCAGCGCCATTGCCAACGATATCTTGTCCGCGGTAGCGCTAATGGAAGCGGATGCCGTACTGCGGCTGGTAAATTGTGACTTGAAGAGCATCAGCTACCTTTCCAGCCAGCTTCCGCTTTTAAGGGATGCGGAATGGAATGCGGAAAAGCAGTATAAGGTGGCAAGTAATGTACAGCCCAACGAAGCCAGCAGCCACATCGAGCAGGTACTCGGCAGCGTGGCTTTCCAGCTTCCCCACTCGGAAGAACTGGCGGGGCAGGTGCTGGAAGGAAATTTATTGAAAGAGCTGGGGCTGAAAGACAGCCGCATTTATCGGAAAACCCTGGAAGCCATAGGAAGGGAGGTGTTTGGATGTTAGGGGAAAAGAGAAGCAGGGGGGCATTTTATGGGGAAGTGCCTAAAGGTGTCCCAGAGACTGGCCAGGCGAAAGGGAGCGGCAGGCAGATCGCTCAACCGCCGGAACGGAAAGCAGAACGGATGGTGCCGGAGAATGGTATCCGTATTGGTACATGGGAAGGCGAAGGAAACGAAGAAGCCAGGGAACCGGGGGATATTCAGGAGGAAAGGCCCTTGGAGGCAGTAGGGAAAGACACGGTGGAAACGGTTACCAAAGCCCCGGAGGCCCTTGAGGAACCTGACGGCGTATGGAATGTGTCATCCACACGGACAACACCACCGTTACGTACCCAGGATCTTTTCTTCCATGCAGAGGATAACCGCAGGAATTTTGCAGAGATACTGAAGGAGGTCCAGGCATATCTGGCCAAAGAATACAGCGAATTGGTGCTGGATAACGGCAGTGAAGAAGCAAGACAGCAGATCCGCCGCTTTGCGGGCAAGTACATCCAGGATCAGCGGATTGCTGTTGACGGCCTGACTACCAGACAGCTGATTGATGAAATTTATTCGGAGATGGCGGAGTTCGGGTTCCTGACGAAGTACATTTATAGTAAAGACATTGAGGAGATCGACGTAAATGCCTGGGACGATGTGGAGGTGCAGTATGCGGGGGGCGTTACGCGCAAGCTTGACGAACATTTTGACAGCCCGGAGCATGCCCTGAACGTGGTGCGCCGGATGCTGCATGTCTCCGGCATGGTGCTGGATGATGCCAGCCCCTGCGTCCTGGGGCATTTAAGCAAAAACATACGGATTGCCGTCCTGAAAGCCCCTGTTGTGGATGCGGATGTGGGGATAGCGGCTTCTATCCGGATTGTCAATCCCCAGAACATGACGCGGGAGGATTTCATCCAGGGCGGGACTGCCACCGGGCAAATGTTAGATTTCCTGGCGGAATGTATCCGGTACGGAATATCCGTATGCGTGGCGGGAGCCACCAGTTCCGGGAAAACGACCCTGCTCGGCTGGCTTTTGACCACCATTCCGGACAAGAAACGGATTTATACCATTGAGAACGGTTCCCGGGAGCTGGCCCTGGTGCGGAGGGAGGATGGGAGGGTGATGAATTCCATCATCCATACCTTAACCCGTGACAGCGAGAACGAACGCCAGAAGGTCGATCAAATCGCCCTGCTGGACATGGCCCTCCGTTTTAACCCGGATGTGGTTGTGGTGGGGGAGATGCGCGGCCCGGAGGCAAATGCGGCCCAGGAGGCGGCCCGTACCGGGATGGCGGTGGTCACCACCATCCATTCCATGAGCTGTGACGCCACCTACCGCCGCATGGTGTCCTTGTGTAAGCGCGCCGTGGATATGAGTGATGAAACCCTGCTGGGTTTTGTAACGGAAGCCTACCCGATTGTAGCGTTCTGTAAGCAGCTGGAAAATAAGGAACGGCGTCTGATGGAGATCATGGAGTGTGAAATCCTGGGGGACGGCACCCGCAGGTTCCGGCCTCTGTTCCAGTACCGGATTCAGGAGAACCGGGTGGAAAACGGGAGTTTCGTCATCACCGGGGAACACAGGCAGGTAAATCCCATTTCGGAAAGCCTGGCCCGCCGCCTGATGGAAAATGGCATGCCCCAGACGATTCTGGAACGGCTTACCCGGATGCCCTAAGAGAAAAAGGAGGAGAAAACGGTATGACAGCAATCCGACTGCTGGCCTGTGCCGGCATGATTACCGGTGTGTTTATCCTGTTGGATTTAAAACCGGTGGAATTTTCAGACGGCCTGTTTGCCGCCCTTTTAAAGCCCCGGCGGAATATCCGGGAGGAACTGAAAGCATCCACCCACAAAAAGAAACCGGGTATCCTGCAGCGGGAACTCCGGGAGGCGCAGGCCGTCCTGGAGATGACCGGCCGGGAAAAGCATTTTTCCCTGGTGTGTGCCGCTTCCCTGGTATTGTTCTGTGTGGGAGGGGCTGCCGCGATCCTGATAGGGAACTTCTTCCTGGCCCCGGTGCTTGCGGCAGGGTTTTTGTTCCTGCCCCTCTGGTATGTGAAGCTGACGGCCAGCCATTATAAGCGGGATGTTTCCGAGGAACTGGAAACGGCGCTGTCCGTAATCACAACCGCCTATCTGCGCACGGAGGATATCGTAACCGCAGTGGAAGAAAATGTCACCTACGTAAACCCGCCGGTATCCCGGGTATTCCGCAGCTTCCTCATGCAGGTAAAGCTGGTGGACCCAGATGTGGAAGCGGCTATCAAGGCCATGCAGGGAAGGATTGATAATGGGGTGTTCCGGGAATGGTGTGATGCCCTGTGCGACTGCCTGCATGACCGCAGCCTGAAAACCACCCTTACGCCTATCGTTGCCAAGCTGTCGGATATGCGCAACGTGAATGCCGATCTGGATTATATGGTTGCTGAACCGCGTAAGGAGTTTTTGCTCATGGTACTTTTTGTTGTAGGCAATATCCCGCTTATGTACCTGCTGAACAAAGACTGGTATGCGGTCCTGATGCATACGGCGCTGGGGCAGGGAATCCTGGCGGTGACAGCCGGAGTAGTATTTGTATCTGCCGGCTGTGTGGTAAAGCTGACCCGTCCCATAGAGTACAGGAGGTGAGGGGATGAGAGGACTGCTCTTTTTATTCGGGCTGTTTTTAGCCCTGGGCCTGTTCTTCCTGGCTGCTTCTTTCTTCCGGATTCCTACCTTGGGGGCGGCGAGAGCCATGCTGGGGACAGTGAAACAGGAGCGGAAAGCGGCCAAAACATGGGAAACCTTTCTGATGACTGTGGCGGTTCGGCTGGCCAGGGGGATCCGGATGGAGGAATATAAACGCAGCCGGAGGGTCAATGTATTGCAGGCTGCCGGAATCGCTATGTCCCCGGAAGTCTTCCATGCCTATTCCCTGGTGAAGGCGGGGACCGTCCTGCTTGGGGTAATTCCCTGCGTGTTTCTCCTCCCTTTACTGGCCCCGCTTGTTGTCGTCCTGGCCGTCCTGGTTTATTTGAAAGAAAGCCAGAAGGCAGACGAAAAGAGGAAAGCCAAACGGGAGGAAATCGAAAGGGAACTGCCCCGTCTGGCGGCCACGATAGAACAGGAATTAAAAGCCGGCCGGAACGTAATAGGGATGCTGGAGCGGTACCAGAAGAACGCCGGCCCTGCGCTGAAGGGGGAACTGGACATCCTGCTGGCGGATATGCGATCCTCCAACTACGAGGCGGCCCTTACCCGGTTTGAGGCCAGGCTGAACTCGCCGATGCTGTCGGATGTGGTGCGGGGGTTAATCGGCGTTCTGCGGGGGGACGACAGTGCGGTATATTTCCAGATGCTGTCCCATGATTTCAAGCAGCTGGAACTGCAGCGGTTAAAGACAGAAGCACAGAAAATACCGCCTAAAATCCGTGTGTTTTCGTTTGCCATGCTTTTATGTTTTCTGCTGACTTATCTGGCCGTGATCTGCTATATCGCAGTGACCAGCCTGGGCGGGATGTTTTAGGAGAGGGGGAAACTTATGGGTACCAACATGGGTGGGAAGGATTCAAAACGTGCCCTTATCCGGACGGGAACCAGGCGGCTTGCCAGGCTTGGGAAAGACAGACGGGGAGAAGGCTATGTGGATATGATTGTGCTGGTTTTGTGCGCAGTCCTGGTTCTGGCCCTGGCTGTGCGGGTGCTGCCGGTATATATCGCCAAGCAGCGGCTGGATACCTTTGCCACAGAACTGGTACGGGAAGCGGAGATAACAGGAAATGTAGGTTCAGAAACGGAACGGCGTGCGGCGGTTTTGCGGGAGAAAACAGGTATCGATCCGGAAATAACATGGTCGACGGAAGGAAAAATCCAGCTGAATGAGGAAGTGACGGTGACACTGACACTCCCGAAGGAGATTGGACTGTTTGGGAGGTTCGGGTCATTCCCGGTGACACTGCAGTCCCAGGCAACCGGAAAATCAGAAGTGTATTGGAAGTGAGGAGGAGGCAGTTGATTCAAAAAATCAAACGGATCCTTGAGGAACACCAGGGAACCGCCTTTCCCTTGGTGATAGCTGTAGTACTGGCACTCCTTCTGCTTTTTTGTTGTGTCAGCGAGTACTTCCGCCTGCAAATCATCACTGCGGGGGTACGGGAGGCATTGCAGGATGGAGTGATTACGGTTGTCAACGATAACTATGCAGGTGTTTACCATGGGATAAGGGAGGGGTATGCAGGAGGCTATCAGGCTTCCGGTGAGACAGGCTGGGAGCCTGATGTGATAGAAGGAGACATCTATACGTATCTGGACAGTACCCTGGGCATGGAGATGGAAGGGGAACGCCATGTGAAATATGCAGGGGAGGCAGGAACCGCTGTGGAATTTGCCCTGGACGGGCTGCAGGTAACCCTGTGCAATGCGCCGCTGGCCCCAGCCGATCCCGGTAATTCCCAACGGTTTGAAGCGGATGCCGTAATCCGGCTGGAGGTGCCTGTGCGTTTTGGCGGCAGGCTGCTGCCTTCGATACATCTCACCTTAAAAGTGCAGGCAGGATATATCGAAGTATTCTAAGCGGAATGGTGAAGGAATCTGCTGGACTTCCGGTGCATGTTATAGTATGTTTTACGTAACAGGAAATCATTTATGTCAAGGAGGAATTTATCCTATGAAATGGACAGAAAAAAAGAAAAGATATCTGGCGGTGGGCGGAGGGGCTGTGATTTGTGTGCTTCTGCTTGCTGCAATTGGCCGGCAGTTTTCCAAGAAGCCAGCAGGGGAAGATAAAATGCCGGAGGAAAGCCAGGTAGAGACGGAGGTCGTGGTGGAACCATCCGAAGCTGCAGCTACCGAAGAAAGCAGGGAAACGGAAATGGTGATCCAGCCGAATACGGCAGAGGATAACACAGACCAGCCGGTAGACAGCCGTCCGGCCCAGACGGATCAAACAGAACAGAGCATCCAGCCGGAGGTGACCAAGCCGGCAGAACCGGAGGATGCGGTTAAAACCGATCCGACAAAGAAGCCGGATGGGACGAAAGTTGAGACGCCAGCGGCAACGGAGGTGCAAGATTCTAATACACCGCCTGCCGACAACGGGGCGGAGAATAGCGGAGGCGGGTTGCCCGGATTTGATAATGTACCGGATGGAGGTGCCAATCAGGTAATTAATGGCCAAAGTGATGGAGATATCAACAAACAAGTGGGTATAATGGATTAATAATTTTTATTTTGAAAAAGTGCAGTATTTTACTGTGCTTTTTCTTTTTTCAGAAAGGTAATCTATGAAATGTTTTTATAGTATTATGGTTATTTTATGTGTGCTTTTAGGCGGATTCCCTTTAACGGCTTATGCGGACACCGGAGGAAGTGGAAATATTGATACTGGTGGTGGTGGGATGGGGCAGGGAACGAGCCAGAATAGATGGACTTCAGGGAATGAGGGGGTTCGCGTTACCGTGGTAAGGGCCAGTGATCATGCAATAGTGGCACCTTCAATTGATTTGACAAATGCACCACCAAAGGTCAGCCTTTATCATTTTGGAAAAGTGAGTAAGCTGCAGTATACCAATGGAGCAAAGCTTTCTCCAATAAAAGGCGGGTATGCCTGTATTAAACCGCCACAATCAATACCACGAGTAATTAGTTCAAATGGTAAAAATAATATAGAGGTAATAAAGAGATATTTTTGCTCAGAATTTCTTGCGCAGCTTGTGGCGAACCATACCGGGATGGATTATGATGTTCTGATCGGAGGAGAATACCGCCTACTTTTGGAGCCTGTAGCCTATTTTACTTTTCAAGGCGTAATGATTGCAACAACTGCAACCGAAGCAGCTATATATGATCAACAGCTAAGCGGCGGTCTGCGTAAGAAGATGGTATCTTTGACACATAAAAACTTACCATTATCCATGTTTCTGGAAACAGCCGATCTGGGTTTTCCTGCATGGGGCGGCAGCCGCAGCACAGCCGCGTCGGATGCGGATATTATATCCAGCCTGGGCCTTGGAATTGTGCGTTTCAAAGATATGCCCCCGGAAGAGCCGGAAATCAGTACCTTTGACTATGAGTACCGGACCAATACGGAGGTGATAACCGCAGTGACGGTGAGAGGCGGGCAGAGCGATCCGGATCATGCGGTATCGGTAGTCTTCCATGTGGCAGGACAAAGTTATAAGGTTGAGAATGTTTATTATCCGGAGGGCGAGAGCCAGCTGGCTTGGATACGGTGGACAACGCCGGCGGAACCACAGAAAATCACGATTATGGTTCAGGTACAGGGGAGTGCTTCTGTGAATAAGGGAAGCATCCGGGTAAATATTGTAGATCTGGACGACAATCCTCCCCCGGATCCCCAGGCAGATGATCGAAATGACAGCTTTTTTTGGCTCTCAATACCGGGAAAAGAGCAGTGTACCGCAGCGGACTGGACTGTTTGGAGGCCATGGTGGCATTCCAACTGGGTTTGGCATAGTGGGAATCCAGAAATATCAGGGGATGAAGGGTATTGGAAAGATGAAGGAAAATGGGAATTTGAACTGGATCGTTACTCTGCCAGCCTGACGGCCTCCATGGCCATCATTCCGGATGAAAAGTCACCTACAGCCAAAGAAAAAAGTATGAAGTCAGGCTATGGGATCAATGAAGAGGTTACTACCCATGTTTCTACAAACCAGGGCTCCGCAGTAACGGCGGCGCAGAATGCAGTCACTTATTTCCCGGAGTTTCATTATGAGTTGTACTGGCGGCTATTAGATCGGATGGGCGGGGGATACGATATGACCCATGAATTCCAGGAAAACCGCTACAGCACCTATAACAGGCGTACGCACTTTGTTCCCCTATGGTTTCCGGATGGAAGTTATACGCCTTATACATGGCTCGCAGACTGCTGGACCCCGGCCGGCATGCTGAGCATGAACCTGTCAGATACCATAACCATTGAAGGAAATGCCTGGGAGGATTGGCATAACGCACCACAGAATCCGGAGTAAAAAATAGAACAGCAGGAAAGAAAGAACTGTGGAAACCGGATACAGGATCTGCGGTTTTTTCTTTTCCATCTTATTTACCATCAGGAAGGGAGAAATAATGAAACAAATTGTAAAAATCCTCTGTGCGGTAATCCTGACAGCCAGTGTTTTCTGTATCCCGGTATGTGCAGCAAACGGGGATGTGGCAAGTGCCATCGAGGAGACATGGGGGGCGGCTTCAGAACAGATAAAAGCAGTCGTAAATAACGTGGTGTTTCCTGCCATTGATCTAGTTCTGGCTGTTTTCTTTTTTGCCAAGCTTGGCACAGCGTATTTTGATTACCGGAAACACGGACAATTTGAGTGGGTTGCACCCGCGATTTTATTTGTATGTCTTGTGTTTATGTTAACAGCCCCGACGTATGTATGGACTATATTAGGTATATAAGAACAAAGCCGTAGAGCATATCAATCTACTCTACGGCTTTGTTCTATCAGCATCCCTTTTTAGGCGCTGCATCCCAATTGTTCGGATTGGTGTCGTTGGCTGTTTCTCCAGCCAAGACCGCCCGGTAATGCTCCACCTTTTTGTCTATATAGTCAGCGGTTGCCTGCGCTTGGGCGAGCCGCTGGTGGGCTACCTTTTGCTGCTGGAGGAAGATGGTCTCCCTCGCCCTCAGTCTCTCCTCGGTCTCCTTCTCCATGCAGAGATCAGAGTATTCCTTGATGGCCTCAATGGACATTCCGCAACTACGCAAGCACTTGATGCCCTCAACCCAATTGACACTCTCCTGATCAAATACTCGACGGTTATTTTTGTCACGACCACAGGGCAGCAAGCCCATGTCGGTATAATAGCGCAGTGTATGCTCGCTGATTTCCATTTTATCTGCTAATTGCTTGACGGTATATTTCATATTGACCTCCTAAAAAGGGACCTCCTAAAAAAGGTAAAATTTCAAAGTGAATTCGTGATATCTACCAAACATTGATTTTATAGCACTTAATTCACTTCATTTCGGTTTACGAGTGACAAAAATAGAGTTACAATGGCCTTACAGGAGCCTGTTTTCATG